>Ga0247727_10002570_pt1 | contig 41258 bp, 42 predicted proteins | sample WisWelCaveWW1625_FD_202498 | JGI IMG/M metagenome (GOLD analysis project Ga0247727, IMG submission 202498) | Biofilm microbial communities from Wishing Well Cave, Virginia, United States - WW16-25 | ecosystem: Environmental > Aquatic > Deep subsurface > Groundwater > Cave microbial mat | place...
ACATGGCCGGGGTGGTGCGCACCTTGGAAGCAGGCCTGCCACGGCTGGCTGGGGATCGAGATCGCGTGCGGAGCATCTGCGCCTGGCCCTGGATAGTTAGTCTCACCTTGAACGCGAACTAGAATGAACGCGGCGCGGGCCTACGATCAACTCGCCGCCGGCGAATATCATCCCACCGAGGCCGGCGGGGGCGGCGGGGGCGGCGGCACCGGCAACACCGTCCCCTTGCTGGGCTGGGACAAGTTCAGCGTCAACTTCGGTCTGACCAACATCTACCAAGTCGGGCATGTTGCTTCGGGCGAATTTCGCCTGACGCTGGATTGGTATCGCAACGTGGCGACCGGCGCCGGCTTGAGTTACTCCGTCACTTCCTTCAACGACCTCGACCTGCTCCTCTGGCGCAGCCCCGATGCCGCGTTCACCAATCTCACCTTCGTTGCGGCCTCGCGCAGCACCGTGGACAACGTCGAGCACCTCTTCCTGACAAACATGCCGACGGGTTACTACCAGTTCGGCGTCCACTTCATCAGCCGGCCGATCGGCGCGGATGGATCCGAAATCTACTCCATCGCGTGGAGCCTGCAGAGCGTGCCCGAACCGAGCCTGTTCGGCTTGTGCGTGCTTGGTGCGGGCGTGCTGGTGTGGTTCCACCGACGGCGGGTTTAGCGGCTGCCGGATTCCAGCAACTCCCAGAACTTCGGATTCTCCTGCAGCAGTTGGTCCTCGGAGATCGGCAATTTCGAGCGGAAGAAGAAATCCTTCAGCGAATTTTTGTTGAGGACGCAGCGCACGTTGACGATGTCGCCGTGCTTCTCGAAGTAGATCCGGTAGTCCTTCACCCGGTAGCGATAGATCTTTTTTCCTCCACGCGTGAGCTGGCCGAAATGCTCGTCGGCCTTCTCGAAATCCTGGGGCAGCAATTGAAACCCATCAATCAACTCGATCTGCAGCTTCTTGGGCATCGCCGCCAACTCTTTCGCCCCGACCTGACTGAAAATGATCTGTAGCACGCTGCGCAGCATAGGGGTCGCCGCCTAAAGATTCAAGGCGCGATCCGGGTGATCGGTGATGAGGCCGTCCACACCCCAGGACTTGAGACGCTCCATCTCTGCCGCTCGGTTCACCGTCCAGACAAACACTTTCCAGCCACGACGATGCAATCGCTCCACGAACGCGCGCGACGTAACCAGCTTGCGGCTCACGCCCCAGCCGGAGACATGGCATTTTAGATTTTGGATTTTGGATTTTAGATTCCGGGCAGCAAGACCAAATCGCTGAACGCCTTTGCAGCACCGCACCTTGCCAGGATGAACTGAGAACACGATCACTTCGCCGTCCATCCGGCACCGACGAATCGTCTCGGCGACTTTGCGAGGATCAGCGCCTTTGATCTCGATCAACAGCGGGAATCGCAACCACAGCACTTCCTCCAAGGTTGGCGCGTCCGGCAGTTCCTTGCGCGTGGCATCGCGCACCCGCTTGCGTGCGCCGTAAATCCGGTCCAGCCGGTAATCATGGAACACGACCAACTCGCCATCCCGCGTCTCCTGCACGTCAATCTCCACCAGGTCCACGCCCAGCCGAATCGCTGCGCGAATCGCGGCCAACGTGTTCTCGGGATACCGCGCGCTCCACCCGCGATGGGCAATCACCAGTGGTTTTCTCACAGCGTCCCCCGTTTCCTTTCCGTCAGATACTCCTCCACCTGCCGGCGGGCGTGCTCTTCGCTCCAGCCCAACTCCCGCGCCATGATCCCGGCCACGCGCTCCGCCACATCCCGCCCGCCCTGCCGGCTCAACGCCAGTGGCGTGCGTCGCCGCATCACGTCGCTGAGCGTCACCGCCATCTCCTGCCGGCAGGCGTGCTCGATGTCGCTCGTGTGCACTTCCGGTACGTCCGCGACCTTTTCCCCGGCCGCCGGCGGACAGTGTTGTGGCAAGGGCGTGATCGCGGTCCGGCATCGGGCCGGGCTGAGTCGGTCCACGACCTTTTCCGCCACTGCCCGATAGGTGGTGTACTTGCCGCCGGCCACCGAAACGAAATTCGGCCGGTGCCACACGATTCGCTCCTCGCGCGACCGTGCGGAGGGCCGACCTTCGGAATGCAGCAGCGGTCGCACACCGGCAAAGGTTGTGATGATGTCCGACTCGCTTACCCGCGCGTCGGGCATGATCCGCCGGAGTTCCCTCAGCAGATACTCCACGTCGGCGGGTTCGGTCGCGGCCGTAGCCGGATCGCCGGCGAAATCAGTGTCGGTCGAACCGAGCAGCGAGCAGTCGAGCCACGGGACAAGGAAGATGATCCGTCCGTCGCGCTGGGATTGAAAGAAAACGCCGTGTTGCCGGGTCAAGCGGGGCAGCACCAGATGCACGCCCTTGGTCGGGCTGAGCCGGACCGGCGGACCCGCCAACGCGGCGACCCGGTCCACCCACGGGCCGGCGGCGTTGACATACACCCGGGCGCGCACGACGAACGTTGCGCCCGTCAACCGGTCGGTGACCTGTGTCGCTGCGCTTGTGATGGCAGTCAACTCACAATAATTCGCGCACACCGCGCCCATTTCCGCCGCATGAAAAACATTGTCGATGCAAAACCGGGCATCGTCCTCGGCGCAATCATAGAACCGCACCGCGCCGCGCAAACCGTGCCGGTTCAGTCGTGGTTCCTCCTCCAGCGTGCGCGCCACCGAATATCGCTGATGCCGTCCTGGATTTCGGTACGCGGCCAGCAGATCATACAGCGTCATGCCGAGGTTCATCTGCCACAACGGACGCCGATCGCCTTCGTACACCGCGAAGAGAAATGGTTGCGGTCTCACCAGGTGCGGCGCGAGCTGTTGCAGGGTGCGCCGTTCCCGGCAGGACTCGGCGACGAGACCGAACGCGCCTTGTTCGAGATACCGGAAGCCGCCGTGAATGAGCTTCGTCGACCGGCTCGACGTGCCGCTGGCGAAGTCCGCCTTATCAATGAGCGCCACGTGCAACCCGCGCAGCGCCGCGTCACGCGCGATGCCCGCCCCGAAGATGCCGCCGCCGATCACGAGCACGTCAAACTCCCTGTCGGCCAGCGCCTTGAGATCGCGAATCACAGGCAGTACACGTAGTAAAAACCGCTTGCAACCGCAAGGTCGGCCTTGTACTGTGTCGCGCCTTTTGACGGTTCAGCCATGAAAGCGAAGATTCATCCCGAGTATGTGGACTCGATCATCCATTGCGCGTGCGGCAATGTGATCAAGACCCGCTCCACCAAGAAGGACATGCACATTGGCATCTGCTCGCGGTGTCATCCGTTTTTCACAGGCCAGGCCAAGTATGTGGACACTGCCGGCCGCGTCGAACGTTTCCAGAAGCGCTACGCCAAAAAGGCGAAGTAACTACTTTCCTCGAAGATCGGCGTCGTGGGTCATTCCCGACGCCGATTTTCTTTTCTCATCATGGATTTCCTCCCGACAATCGAAAAATTCCGAAAGCGCGCCGCCGATCTGCAGGCCGAGTTGTCCAACCCGGCCGTGTACGCCGATCAGCGTCGTGCCGGTGAACTGGCGCGCGAACTCCAGCGGTTGAACCAGGTGCTCGCGGACTTCGACCGCTGGCAAACCGTCCAGAAACAGATCGTCGAAAACGACCAACTCGCCGCCGGCAACGACGCGGAAATGGCCGAACTGGCCAGGGCGGAAGTCGCTGAGCTGCGCAAGGAATCCGACGCGCTCACCAAGCGCATCCAACTCGGCATCGTCCCCCCCGACCCGCACGACTCGCGCAACACGATCATCGAGGTTCGCGCCGGCACCGGCGGCGAAGAAGCCGCGCTGTTCGCCGCCGATCTCTACCGGATGTACAGCCACTTCGCCGACGCGCAGGGTTGGAAGGTCGAAGTCATGGACACCAGCCCAAGCGAACGCGGCGGGTTCAAGGAAATCGTCTTCGCTGTCCAAGGTCAGGACGTGTACAAGAAAATGCGCTACGAATCCGGCGTCCACCGCGTCCAGCGCGTGCCGGAAACCGAAGCGCAGGGTCGCATTCACACCAGCACCGCCAGCGTCGCCGTCCTGCCCGAAGCCGAAGAAGTGGACGTCCAACTCAAACCCGAAGACATGGAAATCACCGTCTGCCGGGCGAGCGGCCCCGGCGGCCAGGGCGTCAATACCACTGACAGCGCCGTCCAAATCAACCACAAGCCGACCGGCCTGATCGTCCGTTGCGCCGATGAACGCTCGCAAATCAAAAACAAGGCCAAAGCCCTGCGCGTCCTCCGCTCCCGGCTCCTCGCGCACAAACAGGAACAGGAAGAAGCCCGGATGACCGCCGCCCGTCGCAGCCAGATTGGCAGTGGCGACCGCAGCGAAAAAATCCGCACCTACAACTTCCCCCAAAACCGCGTCACCGACCACCGCATCAATCTCACCATCCAAAACCTCCCGGCCATTCTCGAAGGCAAGCTGGATGACTTGATCGAAAATCTGGCGACCGACGACTACAACCAGCGTCTTGCGGCCTCCAGTTCGTAATTTTTCTCTGTGCTCTCCGGGTCGCGATGGTTTAATCTGCCGCTGGCATGGAATTCAACCTGAGCGAATGGGTGAACCTGCTGTCGCGTTGGTTTCATGTCTTTGCCGGCATCTTGTGGATCGGCCAGACGTACCTGTTCATCCGCTTCGACCGCAGCATCGAGAAACCGCCGAGCGTCACCCTTCCCGACAACGTCGCCGGCCAGATGTGGATGGTCCACGGCGGCGGGTTTTTCGTGGTGGAGAAACTGACCGGGCTCAACAAGCTCCCCTTCAAGCTGCACTGGTTCAAATGGGAGGCGATGCTGACTTGGATCACGGGAATGATCCTGCTCGTGGTCGTGTATTACATGGGCGGGCTCATGGCCGGCGCCAAGGTCGGGGAAGGCGCGGCCATCGCGATCGGGTTGGGCGCAGTGTTGCTGGCCTGGCCCGTGTACGAACTGCTCTGGCGCTCGCCGCTCGGGAAAAACGAGATCGTCGGTAGTACGATCAGCTTTCTTCTGGTGCTGGCGGTGGCGTATGGCTTGAAATGGGTCATGCCGTCGCGCGCGGCGTTCTTTCACATCGGCGCGATGCTCGGCACAATCATGGTCACGAATGTCTGGATGCTCATCATCCCCGCGCAAAAACAAATCATAAGGATGATCGAGCAGGGCCAGCCCGCCAACATGGCGCTGGCCCGGCGCGCCCGGCAGTCTTCCAAACAAAACAGTTACATGGCCGTACCGGTGGTTTTTATCATGATCAGCAATCATTACCCCGTTGCCACCTACGCCAACCAACACAGCGTCTGGGTGCTCGGCGGCATCATCCTCGCCGGCTGGATCGCCGCCAAACTCATGCGGGATGGATTTCCGTGGTCACGCTCACACAACTGAACCAACTTTTCCGCGACGAATTTGTCCGCCAAATTGGACCGGTGTTCGAGCACTCCCTGTGGATCGCCGAGACGGCGTGGCCAAAGCGTCCGTTTCGTGATGTGGCCCATCTTCATCAAGCGCTGTGCGACACCGTCCGCACGGCGTCTGAGGAAAAACAACTCGTTCTTATCCGCGCCCATCCCGATCTCGTCACCTGCATGAAACTCACGGCCGAATCCCAGCGCGAACAAGCCAGTGCCGGATTGACCGCGCTCTCCTCCGCCGAGATCGCCGAGTTCGAGTCGTTGAACAAGTCCTACCGGGAGAAGTTCGGATTCCCGTTCGTCATCTGCGCCCGACTGAACAACAAGGACACAATTCTGGGCGGCTTCCGGACACGGGTGAAAAGCTCCCGCGAGGCCGAGATCAAAACTGCGCTGGAAGAAATCTACAAGATTGCTAAACTGCGTCTCCAAGACCTATGCCCGGCAAACTGACCACCCACGTCCTCGACACCGCCAAAGGCCGCCCCGCGGCCGGCATGACCATCGAACTCTTCTCCGGCGGCAAGCTTCTCAAAACCGTCCGCACCAACGCCGATGGCCGCGCCGACCAACCGCTGCTTGCCGGCGATGACCTGAAAGCCGGCGACTACGAGCTCGTTTTCCATGTGGGCGACTATTTCAAGGAAAAGAAGTTTCTCGACCGCGTCCCCGTTCGCTTCCGCATCAGCGATCCCGCGCAGAATTACCACGTCCCTCTGCTCGCCTCGCCGTGGGCCTACAGCACCTATCGCGGATCATGAGTCCGCACCAACTCGCCCGCGAAATCCTGCGCCGCGCCGACATCCTCGGCAAAATCACTGACGAACCCGGCCGCATCACCCGCACGTATCGCTCGCCCGCAATGAAACGCGCCAACGCCCAAGTTGCCCGTTGGATGCGCGCAGCCGGCCTGACTGTTCGCGAGGACCCCGTCAGCAATCTGATCGGTCGTATCAGCTCTCCGGACCCACGCACCAAGACCTTCATTCTTGGCTCGCATCTTGACACCGTTCCCAACGCCGGCAAGTACGACGGCATTCTCGGCGTGCTCATCGCGATTTCCATCGTGAAACAACTCCGCGATCTGCCGTTTAATCTGGAAGTGTACGCGTTCGCCGACGAAGAAGGTGTTCGATTCTCGACGAGCTATCTCGGCAGCGGTGCCGTGACCGGCTTGCTCACCCCCCGCGATCTGCACCGCAAAGACGCCAACGGCGTGCCACTGGGAAAACTCATCTCCAATCTCGACACTTGCCGGCGCGATCCACGCGACCTGCTCGGCTATGCCGAAGTTCACATTGAACAAGGCCCGGTGTTGGAGTCCAAGAATCTGGCCGTCGGCATCGTCACCGCCATTGCCGGCTGCACCCGCGTTCGCGTCACCTTTTCCGGCAGGGCGGGTCATGCCGGCACGACGCCGATGAAATTGCGGCGCGATGCGTTGTGCGCCACCGCCGAGTTCATCCTCACCGTGGAAGCGCAGGCCGAGCATGGACTCGTCGCTACGGTCGGCATGATCGACGCCCAGCCCGGCGCGGCGAATGTGATCCCCGGCGCCGTCACCTGTAGCCTCGACGTTCGGCATGAGAGCGACGCCGTCCGACGACGTGCCATTGCAGCTCTCCGTCAATTCAAAGCGCGACCGGAAATCAACGTCTCATGGGAAACGACATCGGAACCACCCGCCGTCGCCTGCGATCCCCGGCTCGTCTCGCTCATGGGCCAAGCTGCCCGAAAACATCAGCGCGTCGTCCCTCACCTGGTCAGCGGCGCCGGTCACGACGCGGCGGCGATGGCGGCTATCACCCCGGCCGTCATGCTCTTTGTTCGCTGCAAGGGAGGCATCAGTCATCATCCGGCGGAAGCGGTACGGATCGGTGATCTCGCAACCGCTGTCGCCGTGTTGCGCGATTTCGTGGATTCTGTAGCCGAAGCGTGAGCTTCGGCACAGCCAAACCGAAGCTCACGCTTCGGCTACAAGCGATTCCTCATTCACATCGCCGCAGCAGCTTCCGCATATCCGCATCCCGCGCCGACGCCAGCACGGTCTTGCCTTCCTTGTTCTTCGACAGCGGATCCGCACCCGCGTGCAGCAACAACGTGACGATTTCGATCGCTTCCGCACGAGAACCGGCCGTCCCACCGGCACCCGTGTTCGCGACGGCGCGCCGCAAGGGCGTTGACCCTCGCGCGTCCCGGGCATCCACCGCTGCACCGTGCTGGAGCAGCAGCTTCACCGCGGCCGGGTTGCGGGCGCGCGTGGCGCGATGCAGCGGCGTGACGTCGTGCGAGGCAACGGCGTTGACGTTGGCGCCCGCGTCCAGCAACAACCGCAACACGGCCAACTGCTCCGCCGGGTCGGCCAGCCGAACATCGCAGGCGGCGTGCAGTGGCGTGATGTCGAGCGCATCGACCGCATCCACTTCTGCGCCGCGCTCCAGCAACAGGGAAACCACGTCCGCCCGCAACGCGAGCGCGGCGTAATGCAACGCCGTTTGACGGCGCTCATCGCGCTGGGCGATAAGCTTGGCATTCTTTCGCAGGTACGCTGTTACCCGGTCGGCCTGACCCAGCGCCGCGGCGACAAAAATCGTTTCCTTCCCACCGTGTTGCTCGAGCAGCGTCACCATGTCTACGTGACGCCGGGCGGCGGCCCACAGAACGGGCGTCATCCACCGATTGCCACCCTGCACATCCGCGCCATGATCCAACAGCACCTTCGCCACCGCGACCTTGCCGGTGGAAGCGACAGACAGCAGCGGTCGGATCAGGTTGACGTGTACGCTCGCGTCCTGCAACGGCCAAGGTTGATTGACGTCCACGCCGGCGGCAATCAACTTTTCGAGCCTGGCCGTGTCTCCCCGGCCCATCGCCGACCAGAAATCCCGGACGTGGCGCGCGTTCATTTCTCCGTGAAGCGGTAATTCGCGTGCGTGTCGTAATCGAGACCGTGTTTCTTCTTCAGTTCCTCGATCACCTTGAACGTGTGCTTGGCGTGAGGGCTGGCCACGGCCTGGCCTTCCTGACCGGGGACAGGCTCGAAGGTGTGCAGTAGCGTTTCCTCCAACACTTCGTCCGCCGTGCGATTGGTTTGTCTCGCCAGGTCCTTCAGCACCGCCGCCAATCGTTTCTCAAGCCGGGCTTCAACTTTCACGCGTTTGATCTTAAGGTCTTTCGCCGGCTTATTTTGGCCGAAGCGAATCGTGTGACCATCAGGATCGCGGACGAGACATTCCCGCATGCCCCACGGTTCATCCTTTGGCGGTCGCACGATGGTGGCGCCGCGCTTCCGCAATTCCTTGTAGAGCGCATCGACATCGCCCACGGAGATGTACAACCACGTGCCCGGCCGTCCCTGCCCATGGTGACACAGGAAAAACTCGATCCCGTCACGGGAGATACAACCAAATCCCGGCGGCTTGCCCCATTCCCAAATTTTGGCGAACCCCAGCTTACGGATGTAATACGCCATGCTCGCTCGAAAGTTCGAGACGTTCAGAATCGGCGTCAGGCAGTTGAACTGAACCGATTGCTTTTTCGACATCGCTCGTCTCCTACTCCAAATACTCATACGCCGGCAGGGTGAGGAACTCGTCGAACTCCTGATTCCGCGTCATCCGCGTGAACAACTCGGCGGCCAGCGCGTAGTGGCCGGATTGGAAACGCTCTTCGCCGACCTCGATTTGAATGCTGGACATTTCTTCGGGCAGCAACTTCTCGTAAAGCTCAAACGTCACCCTCCGGCCGTCATTGATCTTCGCGTGGAACTTGATCCACTGCCAGATTTGGGCGCGGGAGATTTCGGCGGTCGCCACGTCCTCCATCACGTTGTACAGCGCGACCGCGCCGCTACCGCCCAGCCAGGCGGCGAGGTACTGAATGCCGATGTTGATGTTCTTGCGCAGGCCACGTCGGGTAAGCTCGCCGGTCGGGACGCTGAGCAAATCTTTCGCGGTCACTTTCACGTCGTTGCGTTGCCGGTCGATTTGATTGGGCGTCGGCATGTGTTGGTTAAACACGTCCATTGCCGTCTTCACCAGGCCGGGATGGGCGACCCAGGTGCCGTCGTTGCCGTCAGCGACTTCGCGCTCCTTGTCCATGTGGACTTTGGCGAGCGCTTCCTCGTTGGCCCGTGGATTGTTGCGGATCGGGATTTGCGCGGCCATCCCGCCGATGGCGTGCGCGCCGCGTTTGTGGGCGCACTTGATGACGTTGAGCGCATACGCCCGCATGAACGGCGTGGTCATCGTCAGCACGCTGCGGTCGGGAAACAGAAACTCTCCTCGGTTGCGGAATTTCTTGATGAAGCTGAACATATAATCCCAGCGGCCCGCATTGATGCCGGCCGAATGCTCCCGCAGTTCCCACAACATCTCCTCGCACTCGAACGACGCGAGAATGGTCTCGATGAGCACCGTGGCCCGGATCGTCCCGCGCGGGATGCCGAGTTCGGCCTGCGCTAAAAGAAACACGTCGTTCCACAGCCGCGCTTCGAGGTGACTTTCCATCTTCGGCAGGTAGAAATACGGGCCGCTGCCTTTGGCGATGAGTTTGCGGGCATTGTGGAAAAAGAAGAGTCCCCAGTCGAACAAACTGCCGGACATCGGCTGGCCGTCCACGAACACGTGCTTCTCCGGGTAGTGCCACCCGCGCGGGCGCACCATCAGCACCGCGGTTTTCTCCGCGAGCCGGTACTCTTTGCCCTCCGGGCTGGCGAAATCGATGTTGCGGTCAATCGCGTCGCGCAGGTTGATCTGGCCGGTCAACAGGTTCGGCCACGACGGCGAACAGGCGTCCTCGAAATCCGCCTTAAACACCTTCGCGCCGGAGTTCAGCGCGTTGACGACCATGCCGCGGACGACCGGGCCGGTGATTTCGACGCGCCGGTCAAGCAGGTCATCGGGCGGCGGTGCGACCTGCCACTTGCTCTCACGGATCTTCTTCGTCTCCGGCAGGAAATCCGGAAACTTGCCGGCGTCGATCTCCCGCTGCCGCTCGACGCGCTTGGCGAGCAATTTCGCGCGCGTCGGACCGAACTCCCGCTGAAGCTTCGCAAGAAAGCCGAGCGCCTCCGGGGTCAGGATTTCAGCGAATTCAGCCGTGACGTTGGCGTTGATCGCAACGCCCTCGGGAAAATCCATGGAAGGAGATTAACAAACGTCCGGGAATTTGCTAGAAGGAACGGTGCCGGACCGGCGGCGCTCGAAACCCGCGACCGCCGAGACGGCGGCGTTCCATGGATCTCATCATCCGCCACGGGAATGTGGTCACGCCCGACGGTGTCACGCCCACCGACATCGCCGTCGCGGACGGCAAGATCGCCGCTGTCGGCGCCGTGCGCGAAGCCGGCCGGCAGGAGGTCAACGCGCGCGGCCTGCACGTGTTCCCCGGCGGCATCGACGCCCACGTGCATTTCAACGAACCGGGCCGCGCCGAGTGGGAAGGCTTCGAAACCGGCAGCCGCGCGCTGGCGGCCGGGGGCGGCACGGTGTACTTCGACATGCCGCTGAACGCGCATCCGCCGACCATCGACGGCGACGCGTTCACCCATAAGTTCGTCGCTGCCCGCGCCCGCTCGGTCGTGGATTTTGCGCTGTGGGGCGGCATCGTGCCCGGCAATCTCGACGAACTGGAGTCGCTCAGCGAGCGCGGCGCGATTGGCTTCAAGGCGTTCCTGTGCGACAGCGGCATCGAGGATTTCCCCTGCGTCGATCACCGCCACCTGCGCGAGGCGATGAAACGCCTCGCGCCCCTCGGCGAGATCGTCGCCGTGCACGCCGAGTGGCCGGACAAGCTGCATCCCCCGGCGCTGGGTCGGATGTCGGCACGCGATTACCTCGACTCACGCCCGGTCGAGGCCGAGCAGGAAGCCATCCGCATCGCCACCGAACTCGCCGGCGAAACCGGCTGCGCCCTCCACATCGTCCACGTCAGCGCCGGGTCCAGTGTGGAACTTGTCAGCCGCGCCCGGCAACAGGGCGTGAACGTCACCTGCGAAACCTGTCCGCACTACCTGTTTCTCACCGAGCGCGACCTGGAAAAGCTTGGCGCAGTCGCCAAGTGCGCGCCACCCCTCCGCAGTGCGGAGGAGCAGGAGTTGTTGTGGGCACGCGTGCGGGATGGCTCAATCCTCTTCATCGCCTCGGACCATTCCCCGTCGCCGTGGGCCATGAAGCAGAACACCGATTTCTTCAAGGTCTGGGGCGGCATTTCCAGTTGTCAGCATGCGTGGCCGCTGCTGCTGTCGAAACTCGAACCGGCCGCGCTCGCCAAACTGACCGCTGCCAACGTCGCCGACCGATTTGGCCTCGCTCCGCACAAGGGCCGCATCGCCGTCGGAGCGGACGCCGATCTGACACTCGTCCACTTGGACACCGAAACCGTTGTCAAAGCCGAGGACCTGCTCTACCGGCACAAGCACACTCCCTACCTCGGGCGCAAGATTCGCGGCCACGTGCTGCGCACCATCGTGCGCGGTCGCACGGTGTACCTCGGCGGCAAAATTGTCTCGCCTCCCATTGGTCATCTGGTCAAAGCTACGCGAAAACGATCATGAACCATCCCCTCGGTTTCTCCCGTAACGTCGTCAAACGCAACTACGCGCTGCTCACACCCGCCGGCTTCGTGCCGAGCCACGTTCCCGGCTGGAGCAACGTCGTCTTCAACGTCCTCATCTCGCCGGCACTGGGCGCACGGTTCAGCCAGCATCTCGTCACGTTCGCGAAAGCCGGCAAGGGCGCTGGAAATACCGGCCGCCAGCAATTCTTCGCCTTTGTCGTCAGCGGGTCGGTGACTTTAAACAAGAAGCCGCTTGATGCCGGCAGCTTCGCCTGGTTGCCGCCGCGCAGCGAGTTCACGATCAGCGGCACCGATGCGCGCCTGCTGCTTTTCGAAAAACCGTACGAGCCGCTTGCCGGCACCGATGTCCCAACCGCCCTGATCGGCCGCGAAAGCAAAATCGAGGGTCAGCCATTCCTGGGCGATCCCGATGCGCGTCTGCAAACGCTATTGCCGGACACGCCGGCGTTCGACATGGCCATGAACATCTTCACCTACCAACCCGGTGCCACGCTGCCGTTCGTCGAAACGCACATCATGGAGCACGGGTTGTTGATGCTCGCCGGCCAAGGCGTCTACCGACTCGACTCTGACTGGCATCCGGTGCAGGAGGGCGACGTGATTTGGATCGGCCCGTACTGCCCGCAGTGGTTCGTCTGCTCCGGCAAAGTGCCTGCCCGCTACATCTACTACAAGGATGTCAATCGACATCCCTGACGCAAATTGCTACGTTGTCGGCGATGTCGCAGGCAGCGGATCGCTTGGAGTTCACGTTGAACGGCGCGCGCGTCACGGTCGCAGGCATTTCCCCAACCACCACGCTGCTCGAATACCTCCGCTCCACCGGTCGCACCGGCAGCAAGGAAGGCTGCAACGAAGGCGACTGCGGCGCGTGTACGGTGCTGCTGGACGGACGGGCGGTCAACAGTTGCCTCATGCTGCTGCCGATGGTGGCCGGGCGGGAGGTCCTCACCGTCGAAGGCGTGGCCACCGACGGCGAACTCCATCCCGTCCAACGCGCGATGGTTGAGTACTACGGTTCGCAGTGCGGTTACTGCACACCGGGATTCATCTGCTCCATGGTCGAAGGTTATCAGCGGCTCCACCAGGATCAGCACGCTGCCATCGCCGACCAACTCTGCGGCAATCTCTGCCGCTGCACCGGCTACCGCCCCATCCGCGACGCGATGGTGGCGGCACTGAAGGGGTGCGGAACGCCGCCCTCCGTGGCGGCAATCCGTCCCGCTTCGACCGCCACGGAGGGCGGCGTTCCGGCCTATCACGGCTTCCACCGGCCCACCTCATTGCCGGAACTTTTCGCCCTGCTCCAACGTTTCCCCGACGCCCGCCTCGTGGCCGGTGCGACCGAGATCGGCGTCGAGATCAACAAACAGGCCAAACAATTTCCCCGACTCGTCTCCACCGAAGCTATCGCCGAATTGAAACAGATCACGAGCACCGACGCCGAATGGCGCATCGGCGGCGCGGCCACGCTCACCGAAATCGAGGAGGCCCTCAACCACGAGTACCCGGCGCTCGACCAGATGCTCGGGGTCTTCGCCTCCCGGCAAATCCGCAATCGCGCCACCATGGCCGGCAACCTCGTCACCGCCTCCCCGATTGGCGATTGCGCGCCCGTGCTGCTGGCGCTCGACGCTTCAGTCGTGTTGGCGTCAGCCACGGGTGAACGCACGTTGCCGCTCGATCAGTTTTTCACCGCCTACCGAAAAACCGCCCTGCAGGCAGGTGAAATCCTGCATTCCATTCTCATTCCTCGTGGGAGCGGCATTCCTGCCGCGACCGGTCGCGACAAGAATGTCGCTCCCACCATGGCTCGGCTCTCTGACTTCTTCAAAGTCTCCAAACGCCGCGAACTCGACATCAGCGCCGTCGCCGCCGCATTTCGCGTGGAGCTGAATGACGGAAAAGTGAAAACCGCGCGGCTCGCCTATGGCGGCGTCGCGCCGACGCCGGTGCGGGCGAACAAAACCGAGGCCGCGCTGCTTGGCAAACCGTGGGCGCAAGCAGCCAGCGTGATTCCGATTCTGCGCGACGAGTTCACCCCGATCAGCGATTTCCGCGGCAGTGCCGAGTTCCGGCGCTGGTTGATCGTCAACCTGTTTGAGAAATTCCTCGACGGCGGGCCGGACAACCCGCCGTCGTTCACCGACAGCGCGCCCGACTCCAGCCCCGCGCTCAAACACGACAGCGCCGTCGGCCACGTCACCGGCCGCGCCGAGTACGTGGACGACGAAGCGGCGCGGCGGCCGATGCTGGAGGTGTGGCCGGTTTTCTCACCGCACGCCCACGCGCGCATCAAACGCCGCGATGCCCGCGCGGCGCGGGCGATGCCGGGCGTGGCCGCCATCCTGATGGCCGAGGACGTGCCCGGTCTGAACGATGTCGGTTGCGCGCGCCATGACGAACCAATGTTCGCTGACAAGGAAGTGATGTATCACGGCCACGTCGTGGCGTTGGTCGTCGGCGAATCGCGCGAACTCTGCCGGCAGGCGGCGGCGAAAGTCGTGGTCGAGTACGAGCCGCGGCCGGCCATTCTGACCATCCCGGAGGCCATCGCGCAAAACAGTTTTCACACGCAGGGACATCGCATCGTGCGCGGGCATTGCCCTGCCGGGCCGCGCCGGTTGGTTGGCGAGTTTTCGTTCGGCGGGCAGGAACATTTCTATCTCGAAACTCAGGCGGCTTGGGCCGAGGGCGGCGATGCCGGGGACATCTTCATCTCGTCATCGACGCAGCATCCGTCGGAGATTCAGCATATCGTCGCGCAGGTGCTCGGATTGCCGCGCAACAAGGTCGTGGTGGAATCGCCGCGCATGGGCGGTGGGTTCGGCGGCAAGGAAACGCAGGGCAATCTCTGGGCCGCACTGGCCGCAGTCGCGGCGCTGAAGACCAAGCGGCCGGTCCGCGTGCGGGTTGACCGCGACCTCGACATGATCATCACCGGCAAGCGGCACCCGTTCCTGGCGAAATTCGAGGTCGGGTTCGACAACGAGGGGAAGATTCTTGCGGCGAAGATCGATCTGTTCTCCAACGGCGGCTGGTCGCTCGATTTGTCGGAGCCGGTGACGGATCGCGCGTTGTTCCATCTCGACAACGCGTACTACCTCCCGAATGTTGAATTCACCGGTCGGGTTTGCAACACGCACGTCGCGTCGAACACCGCGTTTCGCGGGTTCGGCGGGCCGCAGGGGATGCTCGTCATCGAGGAAATCATGGATCGCGTGGCGCGACAGACTGGCCTCGCGCCCGAGGTCGTTCGCGAGCGGAACCTCTACCACGGCAGCGGCGAAACGAACACGACGCACTACGGCGAGGAGATCGGTGATAACCGGATCCAGACGATCTGGCAGACCCTGAAAAACTCGGCGCGGCTGGAAGCACGGCGACGCGAGATCGCGGAGTTCAATCGGCAACACCCGCGCATCAAACGTGGCATCGCGATCACGCCGGTGAAGTTCGGCATCTCGTTCACCAAAGCGGCCTACAACCAGGCCGGCGCGCTGGTGCTCATTTATCAGGATGGCACGGTGCAGGTGAACCATGGCGGCACGGAGATGGGGCAGGGCTTGTACACGAAGATTCTGGGCGTTGCCTCACGTGAGCTGGGCATCCCAGTTGAGCAGATTCGCGCGATGAAAACCCGCACGGACAAAGTGCCGAACACATCGGCCACGGCGGCCTCCAGCGGCGCGGACCTCAATGGCGCGGCGGTGAAGAATGCGTGTGAGACATTGCGCGAGCGGTTGCGGCCCATCGAGAAGAAGTTGCGGGCGCAGGGCAACGCGTCGCCCGCATTTGCCGAAGTAGTGCAGCAGGCGTACGTGGACCGTGTCAGCCTGGCGGCAACCGGCTATTACGCGACGCCCGGTTTGCAGTTCGACTGGTCGGTCGGGAAGGGTCATCCGTTCCACTACTATGCCTGCGGCGCGGCGGTGACCGAGGTGGAAGTGGACGGCTACACCGGCCTGAGCCGCGTGCTGCGCGTGGACATTTTGCATGACGTGGGCGACTCGTTGAATCCCGGCGTGGACCGCGGGCAGATCGAAGGCGGCTTCGTGCAAGGCATGGGCTGGCTGACCCGCGAGGAATTGCTGTGGGACGAGACGGGCCGGCTGACCACGCATTCGGCCAGCACCTACCAGATTCCCGCGTTCAGCGACGCGCCGGAGATGTTCAACGTCACGCTCCTGCCCAACGCACCGCAGCCCAACACGATTCACGGCAGCAAGGCGGTCGGCGAGCCGCCGTTGATGCTGGCGATCAGTGTGCGCGAGGCGATTCGCGACGCCGTCGCGGCCTTCGGGCCGGCGGCCGGCGAAATTCCGCTGGCCGCACCGGCCACTGGCGAAGCGGTGTTGCGGGCCGTGGAAGTCCGGCGCCGGCGCGCCGCACACGATTGACCGGCCCCAGCCGACCAAAATTGTCCGTTTCTCGTTAGGGCCTGCCGACCCCTCGCCGTCCGACAAGCTGGCACATCGCTTGCACATTCCCCACGCGGGATTAGTGGTGGCCAGCATGAAACAGGCGTTGATCATCGAAGACGACAAGGTGCTCGGCAATGCGTACCGTTGCCGACTGCTCCAGGAAGGCTTCCAGGTCCGGCTGGAGGGGACGGGTACGCTCGGCTTGGCGGCGCTGCGGCAACAGCGGCCGGACTTTGTGATTCTCGACCTCGTGCTGCCGGAAGTGAGCGGGGTGGACGTGTTGCGGTTTGTCCGCGCCGAGGCCGCGTTGCGCGATCTGCCGGTCATCGTGTTGTCCAACGCCTACTCCTCGGAAAAAATCAACGAAGCCTGGCAGTTGGGCGCGACCGAAGTGCTGTCGAAATCAACTTGTACGCCAAACAAAGTCATGGAAATCATCCGTCATCTCACGACCAAACCGCCGGCGGCGACACCGGCGGCCAAACCCACTCCACCCCCACCCGCCGCACCGGCGACTGCGCCCGAGATCATCGGCAGCGATGAGGATTTTCAAGCCGAGTTGCGCCGCGTATGCCTGCACGCCGCGCCGGCGGAAATCGAGACGATCCGCCGCGCGTTGCAGACCGTGGTGAAAAACCCGGCTGACGACGCCGTGCGGCAGGAGTTGTATCGGCGCGTGCATTCCATCACCGGCAACAGCGGGCTGGCCGGCTTGTCCGTGATCAACCGGTTTGCGGGCGCGCTGGAGTCGCTGTTGAAGGAGTTGCAGGACAAGCCCGACCGCATCAACCCCTCGGTCACGCGCACGCTGGCGCAGGCGGTGGACGTGTTGGCCAAGCTTTTTGCCGCGGCGGAACAGCCCGACGACCCGACGCTCGGCACCGGCACGGTTTTGCAGGTGGATGACGAAGAGATCGCCCGCAAAGCTGCCGTGCATGCGTTGAGCAAGACCGGCCTGAAAGTCGTCTCGGTCGCCGACCCCGCCGCCGCGCTGGAGCAAGCCCGGCAGCAGGCGTTCGCGCTGATCGTCAGCGACATCGAGATGCCGGTCATGAACGGTTTGGAGTTGTGCAAGAAAATCCGCGAACTGCCGGCGCACAAGAAAACGCCACTCGTGTTCGTGACCACGCTCAGCGGGTTCGAGCACCGCGCCCAAGCGGTGCTCAGCGGCGGCAACGATCTCATCGGCAAACCGTACCTGTTCAGCGAACTGTCCGTGAAAGCGCTGTCGCTGGTCGTGAACCATCAACTGACCCGCCATGATTGAAGAATTTGCCATGACATCCGCCGCCCTGGATTGGGACGACGCGCCGGCCGCCCACGAGGAGGCGACCGCGCAGTTCGTCACCTTCCGGCTCGGCCCGGAATGGTACGCGGTCGGCATCGACGCGGTGCGGGAAGTGGTCCGTGTCGAGCGGCTGACCTATCTGCCGTCGGCGCCGGCGCAGATTGCCGGGGCGATCAATCTGCGCGGCAACATCGTGTCGGTGACCGACCCGAAACGGTTGTTCGCCATGCCGGCCGGCGCGGCGGGCGAGCAGAGTCGCATCGTGGTGATCGAATCCCCCACCGCCGAGACCGGACTGCTGGTGGATGAAGTCGGCCAGGTCGTGGCGATTGCGCCGTCGCAGCTCGAACCGCCGCTGGCGACGTTCACGCCGGCGCAGGCGGCGTACATTGAGCACGTCTGCCGGTGCGACGGCCGGTTGTTGGCGATCTTGAAGGGCGAGAAACTGCTGCACCCGGGGGAGAACTGACCGAGGAGGAACCGCATGAAAACCATGTTTCGAGAAACCAAATTGTGGAAAAAAATCGCGCTGGCGATGGCGGTGTTTGCCGTGCCGCTGGCGCTGCTGACGCCGCTGACGTTCCAGGCGTTCAACAAGGACATTGATTTTGCCAAACAGGAGGCGCGCGGCAACGAGTATCAGCGGGCACTCGAACTGTTGCTGGAGTCCCTCCCCCAGCACGGATTGATCGCCCAGCGTTACCTCGCCGGTGAGAAGCCGGCGCTCGATGAGTTGATGGCCAAACAGGCCGATGTCAATCGCGGGTTCGAACTGCTCAAGCAGGTCCAGGCCAGTCTCGGCGAGGCATTGTTGTTCACCACCGAGGGGCTCGCCAAGCGCAACCGCCAGCAAGCCAGTCCGCAGAATGTGGCGGCGCTCTGGCAGAGCCTGAAATCGCAGCTCGACAATCTCACCGTCGAAGCCAGCCGGCAGCAGCACGTCCAACTCGTCGCGCAGGTGCGCACGATGATCACCCACTCCGGCGACCTCTCCAATCTCATCCTCGATCCCGATCTGGACAGCTACTATCTGATGGACATCACGCTGCTGGCCCTGCCGCAAACCCAGGACCGGCTGACCCAGGTCATCGCCTGCGGTCTCGACGCGCTCCAGTCCAAGGACGGCCCAAGCGACGAACAGCGTGTCCAACTCGCCGTCCACGCCGCGATGTTGCAGGAAGCCGACGCCGATCGCGTCGCCGCCGACGTGCAGACCGCGTTGCAGGAGGACGAAAATTGCTACGGCGTCAGCGACTCGCTCCAGCGCAACCTGACCCCGTCCCTCAACGAGTACACCGCCGCCAATCGCCGGTTCGTCGAACTGACCAAGCGGATCGCCGGCGGGTCGGCCGGGGTGGAGGCCGCGGCCTTTCTCGAAGCCGGCCAGGCCGCGCGCGCCGCCAGTTTCAAACTCTGGAACGTCGCCGTCAACGAACTCGACGGGCTGCTTCACACGCGCATCGGGCACTACCAGCATCTGAAAGATCGCGCGCTGCTGTTCAGCGGCATCTCCGTGGTGGTGCTGGGTCTCTTCGCGGTGTTGATCATCCGCAGCATTTCCAAACAGGTCCGCGAAGCCAGCGTCCAAATGACTTCGGCCGCCACCCAGTTGCGCGCCTCCTCCGAGCAACAGGCCTCGGGCGCGACCGAACAGTCGGCCACCGTCACCGAAGTCACCGCCACCACCGAGGAACTGGCCCGCACCGCCGCCAGCATCTCAGCCAACGCGCAACAGCTCGGGCAAGCCGCCGATTCCACCTCCAAAGGCATGCAGGCGATCAACGAGCGCATCAGCGCGATGGCCAAACGCATGTTGACCCTCGGCGAGAAATCCCAGTCCATCGGCAACATCACCGCGTTGATTGACGATCTGGCCGACCAGACCAACCTGCTGGCGCTCAACGCCGCCATCGAAGCCGCCCGCGCCGGCGAGGCCGGCCGCGGCTTTGCGGTCGTCGCCGCCGAGATTCGCAAACTCGCCGAGCGTTCGACCGAGAGCACCCAGGAAATCCGCGGCGTCATCGCCGAGATTCAGGGCGAGACCAACGCGGCCGTGATGGGCGTCGAAGAAGCCACCAAGGCCACGACGCGCGGCCTGGAACAGACCGACCAGACGATCAACGTCATCCGTGAAATTTCGCTGAGCACCCAGCAACAGCGCTCCGCCGCCGACCAGGTCGTGATGGCGATGCGCAACGTGGACGAAGTGGCCAAGCAGTTCGCCGCGTCCACCAAACAAGTCGCCAGTTCGGCGCAACAAATCGAAGCCGTGGCCGCCGACTTCAAACGCACCATCGGCTAACCCGACCGGAGGACCCCACCATGAACTTCTTCAAACGATTCACGCTCGCCCACAAAATCATCATCACCATCGGCGCGTTCGCCGTGCCGTTGGCGCTGCTGACGGTCTATGTCATCAAGGCCTACAACAAAGACATCGTGTTCGCCGCCCAGGAAGCGCGCGGCAACGAATACCAGCGACCGCTGGAACAGTTGCTCGAAGCCGTGCCGCAGCATGGCCTCATCGCCCGCCGGTATCTGGCCGGCGACAAAGCGATGCGCGATTTGCTGTTGCAGACGCAGTCGCCGGTCGACCGCGCCTTCGACGCGTTGGAAACCGTCAACACTGCCGTCGGCGAGGCGTTGCAGTTCACCGACGCGGGTTTGGCGGCGCGCAAACGTGAGCACGTTGGCGTCCGCAATCTCAAGGCCAAATGGCAGACCCTCAAAGCGCAGGCGGAAACACTGTCGGCCGACGCCAGCGACGCACAGCACGCCGCGTTGGTGGCCGACGTGCGCACCATGATCGCCCACTCCGGCGACATGTCCAACCTCATTCTCGATCCCGATCTCGACAGCTATTACATGATGGACATCACCCTTTTGGCCCTGCCGCAAACCCAGGACCGGCTCGCGGTCATCCTGGCCGCCGGCGACGATGTTATCAGCGGCCGCAAAACCACCAAGGCCGATTTCACCCAGATGGCGGTGTACGCCGCCCTGCTGAAGGAAGCCGACCGTGACCGGATCAATGCCGACGTTGCCACCGCGCTGCTGGAGGATGTGAATTTCTACGGCACCAGCGACACGCTGCAACGGCATGTCCCGGCCGCTCTCGCCGAGTACACCGCGGCCACCGACTCGTTCATTGCCCTGATCCAGCGGGTCGCGGCCGGCGAGTCCCACGGCGTCACGGCGGCGGAGTACCTCGCCGCCGGCGAGAAGGCGCGCACGGCCAGCTTCAAATTCTGGAACGTTGCCGTCAACGAACTCGACGTGCTTATCCAAACGCGCATCGGGCATTACCAGCACCTGAAGAACCGCGCCCTGTGGATGACCGGCGCCGCGATGGTCGTGCTGCTCATCAGCGCGTTTTTCATGATTCGCAGCATCACCAAGCCGGTCGGCCGGTTGAAACTTGCCACCGCCGCCGCCGCCACCCAGGGCGATCTCACCCAAAAGGTGGACGTCCGCACCCGGGACGAGATCGGCGATCTGGGCCGCGCGTTCAACGACATGATCGGCAACCTGCGCACGCTCACCGAGCAGATTCGCAATGCCGGCCTCCAGATGACCACCGCCGCCACCGAGCTTCAAGCGTCCTCCGAGCAGCAGGCCACCGGCGCGACCGAGCAATCGGCCACCGTCACGCAGGTCACCGCCACGATGGAAGAACTGGCCCGTACCGCCGCCACCATCTCGGCCAATTCGCAGCACCTCGCCCAGACCGCCGAGGCGACCGTCAAAGCCATGCAAGCCATCAACGAACGCATCAACGCGATGGCCAAACGCATGTTGACCCTCGGCGAGAAATCCCAATCCATCGGCAACATCACCGCGCTGATTGACGATCTGGCCGACCAGACCAACCTGCTGGCGCTCAACGCCGCCATCGAAGCCGCCCGCGCCGGCGAGGCCGGCCGCGGTTTTGCGGTCGTCGCCGCCGAGATTCGCAAACTCGCCGAGCGTTCCACCGAGAGCACCGAGGAAATCCGCGGCGTCATCGCCGAAATCCAGGCTGAGACCAACAGCGCCATCATGGGCGTCGAGGAAACCACCAAGGCCGCCACCAAGGGCCTCGAACAAACCGAGCAGACAATCAACGTCATCCGCGAAATCTCGTTGAGCACCCAGCAGCAACGCTCGGCGGCCGATCAGATTCTCCAAGCGATGCGCAACGTGGACGAGGTCAGCAAACAGTTCAGCGCCTCGACCAAACAGGTCGCCAGTTCCGCCTCGCAGATCAATCAACTGGCCGACCAGTTCAAGCACGCCATCGACCGCTTCAAACTCGGCAATGGCCACGGCCCCAGCGCCGTTGCCGCTTCGGCCCAAAGCCTGAACTAATCACGGAGGCGCGCGTATCATGCCGGCAGCCCTCGATCAAACCGACCTGCTCGTCACGTTCAAAACGGAGGCCGACGAGTATCTGGCCAAGCTCACCCAGGGTCTGCTCGCCCTGGAGAAGGATGCGAACCAGCCGGAAGTCATTGCCGAAATGTTCCGCGCCGCGCACACCATCAAAGGCGCGGCGGCGATGATCGGTTGCGACGCCATCAAGCACATTGCCCACGACCTCGAAGAGACGCTGAGAAAAATCAAGGACGGCGAACTCACGTTCACCTCGCCCATCGCCGACCGCTCGCTCAAGGCGCTCGACGCGATCAGCGCGATCCTCGAAGGCAAGGAGCCCGCGCCTTCCCCTGTAGCCGAAGCGTCAACTTCGGCCGCCGCTCACGCGGCGGCTACAATCCCGGCAACACCCGCACCCGCACGCGCCGATGAATTCATCCGGCTGCCGATCAGCCGCGTGGACACGCTGTTCAACCTCGTCGGCGAACTCGTTGTTCACCGCGTCAAATCCTCCTACAAACTCGCGAATCTCCGGCAACTCACGCAGCAGGTCAAAATCTCGCACAAACGCCTGACGCAACTGGTCGAGCACTCGCAAGGCAACACCGCGGCCGGCGCTGCGGGACTTGCGCCCCTGCTCCACCAACACGTCCTCGAAGCCGAGACGCTCAAGCGTCAGGCGCTCGAACTCGCCGAGTTGTTCTCCGCGGAAACCCTGCATCTCGACCCGGTCATTGACGACTTGCAGTACAAAGTCCGCACGTTGCGCATGCTGCCGTGCTCGACGATTTTCGACGGTTTCGAGCGGCTCGTGCGCGATGTCTCCCGCCAGCTCGGCAAAGAAGTCCGGCTGGTGGTCGAGGGCGAGGACACCGAACTCGACAAGAAAGCCCTCGAATCCATCAAGCCCTGCCTGGTCCACGTCTTGCGCAACGCCGTGGATCACGGCCTCGAATCGCCCGCCGACCGCGCTGCCGCCGGCAAGCCGGCCGCCGGCACCGTTCGCCTGCGCGCCTCGCAGGAGGGCGGCAAGGCGGTCATCGAAGTCCAGGACGACGGCCACGGCATCAACACCGCCCGCATCAAAGAGGTCGCCCTCAAACGCCACGTCGCCACCGCTGAGGAACTCGCGCGGATGGACGACGCCGAGTTGATGAACCTGATTTTCGCCCCCGGCTTCTCCACCGCCCAGATCATCACCGATGTCAGCGGCCGCGGCGTCGGCATGGACGTGGTGAAGCGTGAAGTCGAAGCGCTCAAAGGCCACGTGGAGGTGCACTCCCAGCCCGGCCAGGGCACGACGATCCGCATCGAACTGCCGCTGACCGTGGCGATCATGAAAGTGTTGCTGGTGGAAGCCCATCACCAGCGGTTCGGCCTGCCGGTGCTCTCCGTGCAGGAGATTCTCAAGGTCAAACCGGCCGATGTCCAAACGCTCAACGGTCGCATGGCCTTCACGCTGCGCGACCGCACCCTGCCGCTGGTGCGGCTTCACGAAGTTCTCGGCCTGCCCAACGGTCAAGAGGAGGTGACGCCGACGGACTGGTCGGTGGTCGTCGCCAGTGTCGGCGAGCGCCGGGTGGGGCTGCTGGTGGATCGCGTGGCCGGTGAGGAGGAAATTTTCATCAAGAATCTCGGCGCGCATCTCGGCACCCTGAAGAATGTCGGCGGCGCGGCCATTCTCGGTACCGGCGAGGTGATTGTAATTCTCGACGTGCTGGATTTGTTCACCGCCTCCCGCACCTTCTCGCATGCGCCGACAGTGGCCGCCGCGCCCGCCGCCAAATGCGCGCGCCGCATCCTCATCGCCGAGGATTCGCTGACCACGCGCGAGTTCGAGCGCGGCCTGCTCGAAGCCGAAGGCTATCAGGTCGAGACCGCCGTGGATGGCCTCGATGCGCTCGACAAGGTCACCCGCGGCAAGTTCGACTTGGTCGTCAGCGACATCGAAATGCCGCGCATGAACGGTTTCGAGTTCTGCCAGAACCTGCGGCAACGCGCCGAATGCCAGGCACTGCCGTTGATCTTCGTCACCACCCTGGCGCGCGACGAGGATAAACGCCGCGGCATCGAGGTCGGCGCGCAAGCCTACATCGTCAAGAGCGCGTTCAACCAGAACAGCCTGCTCGAAGCCATCACACGGCTGCTCGGCCCGGCGGAATGATCTCATGGTGGCAGCCCTCAACAAAATCACGCGGGTGCTGGTGGTGGACGATTCCCCCACCATCTGCACCGTCCTGACCACCTGCATCCACAGCGACCCCGAACTGCGCGTCGTCGGCACCGCCGGCAACGGCCAGGAAGCGCTGCGGCTGCTCGCGCAACTCCGGCCGGACGTCGTCACCATGGACGTGAACATGCCGGTCATGGACGGCTTCGAGACCATCCGCCACATCATGGCCTACCAGCCGACCCCGATCCTGATTCTGAGCAGCACCATCTTCCAAAGCGGGACGAATCAGCCCTTTGAAGCGATGCGCCTCGGCGCGCTCGATGTCGTGGACAAAGCCCAGTACTGCCTCGGAGATTCTCCCACCAGCAAACAGCAAGACCTCACCAACCGGCTGAAAACTTTGTCGCGCGTCCGCGTGATTCGTCATCCCCTGATCAAAGTCCAGCAACGCTTCGTCGCGCCGCGCCTCGACACCCCCCGCGTCCCATCGTCCGCCCGGCTGCCGGTCGGCCAGCAACGGATTCTGGCGATCGCCTCCTCCACGGGCGGTCCCCAGGCGTTACTGACGGTGCTCAAAGCGCTGCCGGCCGACCTGCCGTGCGGCGTCGTCATCGTCCAACACATCTCGCCGGGGTTTGACACCGGGCTGGCCACCTGGCTGGATTCGCAATGCGCGCTCACCGTCAAGATGGGCACCGCCGGCGCGCTCATCGAGCCGGGCACGGCCTACGTCGCCTCCTGCGGCGCGCACATGGGCGTCACCCCGCAGGGCACGATCAAACTCTGGGACGGGCCGCTCTGTGAATTTCAAAAGCCATCCGGCACGTTGCTCTTCCAATCCGTCGCCGCCGCCTATGGCGACCGTGCCGTGGCCGTCATCCTGACCGGCATGGGCCGCGACGGCGCCGACGGGATGCGCGACATTCGTCAGGCCGGCGGCCGCGCCATCGCGCAGGACGAGGTGAGCTGCATTGTCTTCGGCATGCCCAAGGCCGCCATTGAACTGGGTGTCGTGGATTACGTCCGGCCCTTGGATCAAATCCCCGCCGCGATTCTGGCCGCACTCAACCTGCGCCCGAAAAAGGAGGCTGCCAAATGATTGCCGTCAACCAAGCCTATCAACGCCCGCTCGCCGCGGCGACCAAACCGGCCCCGGCCGCCAATCCCGTGCAACTGGTCGTCTTCAGCCTCGGCACGCAGGTGCTGGCGTTGCCGGTCGGCCAGGTCCGCGAGGTGTTGCGGTTCTCCCCGATCACGCCGCTGCCGAAAGCGCCGGCGTTTGTTGAAGGCGTGCTCCATCTCCGCGGTCGCGTCCTGCCGGTGGCCGACCTGCGTCGCCGGCTCGATCTGCCGGCCACCGAACGCAACGACCATACCCGCATCGTCGTGCTGCGCAAACGCATCCCGCTCGGCCTGATCGTGGATGCCGTCCAGGAAGTGCTCACCGTGCCGGCCGAGGCGATCCAGCAGTTGCCCGCCCAAGGTGGCGGCGTCTTGCGCAACGAATATGTCGCTGGCGTCGCCCGCACGGGTGAACGGCTCATCGTGTTGCTCAACGTCGCCGCGCTGTTCCCGGAGGAATGAACCCATGGCGACGATCCTCATCATCGACGACAGCGTCACGGTCGCCAAGGTGTTTCAAGGTTTCCTCACCCGCGCCGGCCACCAGGTCGGCGTGGCGGGCGACGGTGCGAGCGGCCTGGCCGCGGCGCGCGCCGTGCCGCCGGACCTCGTGCTGCTGGACTTCGTGTTGCCCGACATGAACGGGACGGAGATTTGCACGCAACTCAAAAACGATCCGCAATTCAAATCCCCGCGCGTGATTCTGTTGACGGGCAGCCACAATGAACAGGTCGCCCAAGCCGGCGCGGACCTGTACCTGACCAAGGACTGCGGACCGGGCCGCGTGCTGCAAGCGGTGCGGGAACTTTTGGTCGAAGCCCGATGAGCACGGCCACCTGGCCGGAACTCGACCGGCAACAGTTCCAGCTTTTGCAGCGATTGCTCGTCGAGGAAAGCGGGTTGTACTTCGACTCCGACCGGCAGGGACTGCTGCGGGCGGGTCTCGCGGCCCGGATGACCGCGCGCCGACTCGGCTCCGTCCACGAATACTACCAACTGCTCAAAGGCCAGCCCGATGGCCGGCAGGAGATCAAATCGCTGATCGATCTCGTCACCGTGGGCGAGACCTACTTTTTCCGGTTGCCGGCGCAGTTTGACGCCATTCGCCATCACTTGCTGCCGCCGCTCGTCCAGGCCCGGCAATCCGGCCCGCGCACCGTTCGCGTCTGGTCAGCCGCCTGTTCGACCGGCGAAGAACCCTACTCCCTGGCGATCAGCCTGCTGGAAGCCTTGCCCGAGCCGGATACCTGGGACATTTCCATCCTCGCCACCGACGTCAACCGCGAGCATCTCCGCCGGGCCGCCGCCGCCGAGTACGGTCTGCGCGCCGTGCGACTCGTACCGCCCGAGTGGCGGGAGAAGTATTTCCGGCAACGTGGCGACCAGTTCCTGCTGCGGGACACCGTCAAACGCCGCGTCAAATTCCTCCATCACAACCTCGTCCGCGATCTCTACACGGCGCCCGAAATGGAGCGGCTCGACCTGTTGTTCTGCCGCAACGTCACCATCTATTTCCAACTCGACACGACCCGCGCCATCATGGAGCGGTTCGCCGACTGCCTCGCCTCGACCGGTCATCTGTTCATCGGCGACGCCGAAATGCTCTGGCAGATCACCGACAAGTTTGTCCCGGTGGTTTTTCAAAACGCCTTCCTCTACCGGCTGGCCACCGCCCGCGACCGGGCGCATCCGCAACCCGTCCCACTCGCGCTCGACATCCCGTTGCCCACGGCGCCGGCGCCGGTCGCTCCGCCCGTAACCCGGACGTTGCCCGTGCCGGACCCGGTTGACGCCGCCGCGTCACTCCAGCAGGCCACGCTGCTCGCCAACGAGGGCCGGCACGACGATGCCATCGCGCTGCTGCGCGACCTCATCACCCACGACAACCTTTGCGGCCCCGCTTATTACCTGCTCGGCACGCTCTACTCGATCAAGAACGAAACCAATCACGCGCTGGCGGCGTTTCGGCGCGCCGTGTATGTCGAACCCCACTACGGTCTCGCCTACATCGCGCTGGCCAACATCCATCGCAAACTCGGCCGGCCCGCCGACGCGCGCCGCGAATTCCAAAACGCGCTCACCCCGTTGCGTGGCCTGGCGGACGACCAGTTGGTGCTCCACTCCGAAGACCTCACCGCCGGCTACCTCCGCGCCATCTGCCAACGCAACCTCGAACAACTCGCCGCGGCTCAGCGCTGACGGCCGGTCGCCGACAACGACGGGACATCGCGCGCGCCGCGCCGCACCGCAATCATCTCCGCCACGACGCTGACGGCGATTTCCTCGACTGTGCTCGACCCGATTGGCACGCCCATCGGCGAATGCACCCGCCGGAAATCCTCCGCCGTCGCCACGCCCTCCTTGATGAAGCCGTCCATCACCGTGCGCAACTTCCGTTTGCTGCCGATCATCCCAATGTACGCCGCGCGGGAATGAATCACCTCGCGTAGAATCAGCGCGTCGTGCCGGTGACCACGCGTGACAAGGGCGATGTAGGTGTCCTCGTCAATGGGGCGTTGCCGGATCGCTTCCGCCCCGTCGGCGACGACAATCTCACGCGCGTCGGGAAATCGCTGCCGGTTGGCGAAGTCTTGCCGGTCGTCAATGACGGTGACATCGAACCCGCACCACGCGGCGAGTTTCGCGACCGCTTCCCCGAGGTGACCGGCACCGCAGACGGTGAGCACGGGATTCGGCAGGATTGGCTCATAGAAGATGTCGTCCTCAACACGCGGTTGTGGATTGCGCTCGTTCAGCAAGGTAACTGATCGTTCACCGGTTCTGCAGAGCAATGCTCCGTCGGTGATGTCCGATGTGGTGGGAGCGGCGTCCCCGCCGCGATTCGGCAGTGGGACGACCGTCCCGGTTGTCGCAGCCCGAAGAGGACACGCGGGACGCGCATCCCACTTCGACACCGGTCGCGGCGGGGACGCCGCTCCCACTTCGAAAAGCGCGCGCGCGCCGCTGTCCAAGAGCGTGACCAACATGCGACGGCTGCGTCGGTTAGTCCGCAACCCCTCCCAGACGGCTGTGTGGGTCGGATTTGGTTGAATGAAGATGCGGACCGATCCGCCGCAAATCAGGCCGTCGTCCCAGCCGAAATCATCATCAAGCACCACGCGAAAGGAGATCGGGCTGCCGGTATCCAGCGCCCGCAACGCTCTCTGTTGCGTCTCGGCCTCCAGACAACCGCCGCCGAGCGTGCCGATCACCTGTCCATCCGGCAGGAAGATCGCCTTGGCGCCGGCCTTTTGGGGCGTCGAACCTTTCGACTCGACCAACACCGCAAGCGCCAACCGCTCGCCGCGATCAAGCCGACTGGCGAGTTCTTGATATACCGCATCCATAACGGACGTTCAGGTCTGAACGTGCGTGGCAATGAAGTCGGAGCGTCTTCGGAGCATTAAAGTAGGACAGGCATCCTGCCTGTCTCCTCGGCCGAAACCAACGGCAGACAGGCGAGACGCCTGTCCTACTTTGGCCTGCAACGCGCGTGGAACGGACGTTGTAAACACGCTCTCAGCGAACTGCGTGGGGTGCTCGATGGCCTCCTCATTGCTCAGCCACCGTCGAGCTTCAGCTCGATGCTTTTCCTGACTCATACAAAACGATGCCTTCACGCAGCGCTCGTTGAATGAATGCCCGATGCGAAATACTCGTCAACTCGCCCGGCGTGTACACCAACGTCTCCACACCCCCGCCGAGCCGATCCGACAATGGGAAGAGGTAACGATCCAATCGTTTCAAGAACGGCTCGGTGCTTTCCTCGACAAAGATCAAGTCCACATCCGAGTGGCGCGTGGCCGTTCCCCGCGCATACGAGCCAAACAAAATCGCCTTGTGTGCGCCATTGGCGCGAGCGACCTCGACGACCTCCTTCTTGATCTGTTCCAACGAGAGCACGCTGATAGCATAGCACGCCACGGCCAATCCGCGCACCGAAAAACTGCATATCCCGAAAGGTCTGCACGATTTCGTGGCCACCAAACGCTGCCGTTGTTCGGTTGATTTCCGGCATCTCGGACACATACTGGCCCGTGCCCGATGAATCCGATCACCGTCTTCGAACATGGGCGAATCGAACTGTTGACCGGTGCGGAGAAGACTCTGCTCGATCAACTGCGCGGCCCACGTAACGAGCGCATGTTCGAGGTCGGTTGGCGAGAAACGTGGGCGACTTCGCATGTCGGCCTCGTTCAACTTGACACACGCGCAATTCAAGTCTTGCCGAAGATGTACCGCGATGAAGCCGACAACGAACAACGCCAACGCGAAGCTACCGCCAATCTGTTGTTCCTGTTGAGCTACACCCGCAAGCTCGCCGTGACCGAACCGGAAACCAGCCGGCTAACCGCCCAGCGCGCGCCGTTCTCCGACATCCTCTTTTGGGTCTTTGCCCACTGGCTCTGGGACGCCGTCCACCCCGACGGCGGCTGTCGGGGCTACGTGACCATCGAGGACCGTATCGACGTGCTCAAAGCCCGCTGGCTCGTCGCCGCCCAAGCCCCGAAAGCTTTCGGGGCTGGCGGCGGGACCGGTTCGATGTCGCCTACGACGAATTCACCGAGGACAACCTCCCCAACCGGCTCTTCAAGGCCACCGTCCATCGCCTCTCCCGCTGGTCGCAATGGACCGACACCCGCCGGCACCTGACGCAACTCCGCGCCGAAGAAGTGGCCACAGATTCACACTGATGCTCACTGATTACATCCGTGTCCTATCTGTGTCGATCTGTGGCTAATGTTCCGTCGCCGCCCGGTCGTACCGAAACCTTCGCGTTCCTGTTCGACATGAACCAACTCTTCGAGGAATTCATCGCCGAACTTGTCCGCCGTGTAGTTTGGCGGATTCATCCGCCGCGAACTGCGCGAAGTCTGGCAATCACGCGGCTGGACGTTCCACGCCCAAAGCGGCACCCGGTATCTGCGATGGAACAAGATCACCAATCCAACGCCGTTGTGTGCAGGTCTCCCGACCTTGCATCACATGCAGGCGAAGGACTGCTGTCGGCGAGTGAGCATGCAGGTCTAACGGTCAGCGATTGGGGAAACGGTTACCGGGCGATGACGAGAGCGACAGATTTTTCGGTGTTCTTGATCAGATCCTTCATCTCTCTCTTCTCGGACGACACAGCCTTGCTCTCCCACTTATCCCCAAGTGCGCTACGCAGCAAAGGGGCGAGATAATCCGACTTTACAGCGTAATTGACGTTCTGAGGCAATCCGCCCGACAGGCGTAGTGTCACGAGCGCATCCAAAGTTGCCGTAACCACTCCGACCACCTCTGCCTTAGAGTTGAATAGAGGGCCACCCGAGTTTCCGTGCTGCATAGGCACGTCAATTTGAACAAACCGTATGTCGTCTGCAATTCCGCTGAGAGAATTGACCCGGCCAAACGAAGCCTTTTGCTCTTGGCCTTGTATCACGACAAGTGGGTATCCAAGAGTGAAAACATCTTCGCCTCTAACGAGGTTGCTGTTGTTCGCGACTGCGAGCGGCTGTGTCGTGGTTTCGACTTTCAAAAGAGCCACGTCATTGACAGAATCTCCACGGATGAACTTGGCAGGGAGCGACTGGCCATCAAAAGTAACGACTGCAAATTCGTTCGCACCATCAATGACGTGGAAATTTGTGACGAGATAGCCGTCGTTCGAAACAAAAAAAACCCGTGCCAGTGCTGTAGCCGCGCTCCTTTCGCGTCTCCTTTGGTTTGTAAACTGGGGGGAGTTCCGCTCGCGCAGACGCCGCCCGCATCTCGCGGTTAACGATGATTTGAGCTTGTTGTTCGTTCATGCCAAAGGCGAACACCAGCGTGTTGCCTTGCTGATCCCGTCCTGCGCCCCAGCCCGTTGTGCAACCGGTAGCTATCCAATCACAGTCAACAACCCTTCCGTCAGTGCAGGTAAGGAGCGCTTTCCCCTGTTGTCCCACACAACTTCCAGAGGGCGGGACATACGTAACCCACGAGTTTCCTTGGCATTGCATTCCGGACACTTCGCCAGCAACCTGAATCTGCCCTGTTCCCGCTAGTAGGTTGTGATGGACTGTCCCTCTCAATACCTCGTTATAGCCTGTAAATTTGGCAACGGCGGAATAGTTCGCGCAGCCAGACGCCAGCGCGAGTGCGAGACACAATAGAAAAGCCAGTAGCGATTTCATCCATTCTCCTCTTGTGTGCCAATTCTCAAAGAAACCCTATTCGCGACCGAATCTCCACCTCGATAACAGCGCCGGCAGGGCTTGCGATGCGCGACGGGTCAAACGGACACTGCGTTGGATGCGTAGCTGTCGTCACGTCGATTTGCAGTCCTTCCGGTAAGCTCTCGTTCTGGAGCGTCTCCAAGATTCTCCGCTTACCGATTTCCAAAAGGACTCTTACCAATTCTTCATCGGAGACGGCCCAACCAATACGTCGGCTTCGACAGATGCGAACATCAACTCTGTGGCGGGTGGTCTTTTGCTGCTCATCCGGCATGCCGACAACTTCAGAATCGACCATGACGAAGGGAAACCGATAAGCAATCCCATCCAAACCGGGAGGCGTAATATTTCTCGGAACGTCGAAAGTCAGAGTTTTTCTCATGCCCGGTGCATTCTGAGTTATTGGTTCAGCTCCTCACTATGAGGGTTATTCATCGGGGGCAGACTACACCCGGCATGGATTTTGTAGCAAGCATCGTGTTCGCGCATCGAATGTTTCCGGTATGAAGTTAAGGCCGGCGCGTTCAAGCGGTTGTGCCGGCGGGCGCAGCAAGACCCGGCGCACACGTACGCGCTGGTGATTGACGAGATCAACCGGGGGAACATCTCGAAGGTCTGCCGCGGGAGAACAGCGTGCGGCGTCTCGTCTGACTCGGCTTCGGCGAGTTGATCACGTTGATCGAGCCGGACAAGAGATGGTCGGACGAGAATCAGAAGAAAGGGACAGCCATCAAGGTGACGCTGCCGTATTCGGGCGAGGAGTTTGGCGTGCCGGCGAATCTGCTCATCATCGGCACGACCCCGCCGGCGCGGGGCGGCGGACCGGTCCATCGCGCTGCTGGACGTGGCGTTGCGGCGGCAGTTCACGTTTGTGGAGTTGATGCCGCAGCCGGAACTGCTGAGCGAGAGCAGCAAGGCGACCGGTGTGCCACTGGACAAACTGCTGACGGCGTTGAATCGGAAGTTGGTGGCGTATCTCGACCGCGACCACCAGATCGGGCACAGCTACCTGATGAATCTGGAGACCGTCGCCGACTTGCGGTTTGCGTGGGAGCACAAAGTGATGCCGCTCTTGCAGGAGTATTTCTACGGTGACGGCGAAAAACTTCAGTTGATGCTCGGCCCCGAGTTCGTAAAGCACACCACGATCAAAGTGGGCAACGCGCACGACGCTGACGAACGGGTGGTTTACACGCTCAAGACCCCTGAACCAGACGCTTCGTTCACTGACGCACTCAACAGACTCGCGACATCCTGAGCGCCCTGCCGGTCGCGACAGGAAAGCCGAGTTCGACGAGACGCAATCGCTCCCACCAGTTTTTAGCCTTCAACCCTTCTGCGCTTCAACGTATTCTGTGCTCGTGCGCATTCTGGACGTGATCAACAAGACGGCGCCGTACTTTGAGAAGCAGGGCATTGATTCTGCCCGGCTGATGATGGAGTTGATGTGGCTGCGCAGTTCGAGAAGAAACGGCGGACTTGGCAGAGCGGGAGGAACACGGTAGTGTGAAGGCGCTGTGAAGGACGCCGAGGTAAATCTGGAAGAGCAAGAGTGGCGGGCGTTGACGCCGGCGCAGCGTTTCCGCGAGAGCGAGAAACTGTGGGCCACTTATCTTGCATTGGGAGGCAGCCTTGACCCCGAGCCCGATTCGCAAAGTCCTTTCTACTTTCCGCCGCCATCGCGTGCGCGCCTTGCTGATGGGCGGTCAGGCGTGCATCCTGTACGGCGCCGCCGAATTCAGTCGCGACACTGACTTCGTGATTCTTTGTGAGCCGGCCAATCTGCGGCGGCTGCGGGCGGCGTTGCGCGCATTGGAGGCCGAGCCGGTGTTCGTGCCGCCCTTGGAAGAAGTTTACTTGAGGAGGGGGCATGCCTGTCACTTTCGTTGTCACGCCCAAGGGTGGAGCGACTGCGCGTGGACGTGATGGCGACGATGCGCGGCTGCGACCCGTTCCCCGAGCTGTGGCAACGACGCCGACGGATCCGCTTGCCGGGGATTGGCGTCGTCAATGTCCTCGCCCTGCCCGATCTGGTGCAAGCCAAGAAGACCCAGCGTGACAAGGACTGGCCGATGATCCGCCGACTGGTGGAGACCGACTACCATTCCAAGAGTTCCCGCGCTACCAGCGCCGATGCGTGTTTCTGGCTCATGGAACTGCGCACACCGGAACTACTGACGCAGGTCGTGCGCGATTTCCCTCAACCGGCTCGGCGGCTGGAGAAACGCCGCCCGTTGCTGCGCCACGCCCGGCAGAGCCGCGCAACACGGTTGCGACAGATGTTGATGGCGGAAGAATCTCGGGAGCGACGAGCCGATCGTCACCACTGGTTGCCACTGCGTCACGAGCTTGCCAAACTGCGACGGCAGGCGTGATGAGTCGGTGGACCTGCAGAGGGAGTTTTTCTCTGTGCTCTCTGAGTCTCTGTGGTTAATCTTCTGGCCGTGCGCATTCTGGACGTCATCAACAAGACCACCGCGTACTTTGAGAAGCGCGGGATCGAATCGCCACGGTTGATGATTGAGCTACTGCTCGCGCACGTGCTGAAGAAGAAACGGTTGGAGTTGTATCTGGAATTTGAACGGGAGGTGGATGAGCCAACGCTTGAGAAGCTCCGGGAGATGGTCAAACGGCGTGGAGAAGGCGAGCCGCTGCAGTACATCACGGGGACAGCGGAATTTTTCGGGCTGGAGTTTCTCGTGGATCGGCGGGTGTTGATTCCGCGGCCGGAAACGGAGCTGCTGGTTGAGACGGTGGTGTCGAGGGTCGAGGGTCGAGGGTCGAGGGTGCGGATCATGGACGTCTGTACCGGCAGCGGTTGCATCGCGGTGGCATTGGCGAAGAAGGTGCCGGGCGTCGAGATTTTGGCCGTCGATTCGAGCGCGGAGGCGCTCGTCGTCGCCGAGGCCAACGCAAAACGTCAGAATGTGGAAAAAAACATTCGCTTTCTCTGCGGTGATTTGTTAGGGGTGTTGTCCGACAGTTGGCGTGCGGATGTGATCGTATCCAATCCGCCGTATGTGCGCCGTGGGGATATCGCCAATCTGCCCAAGGAGGTTAGAGATTTTGAGCCTGTGCACGCTCTGGCTGCGGGTGAGGATGGGCTCGAAATAATCCGACGCCTGGTCATGACCGCCGGGCGTTCTCTCTCTCCTTCCGGGTTGATGGCGCTGGAAATCGGCGCCGGGCAGCGGCCGGCGGTCGAAGAGTTGTTCGTGAAGAATGTGTTTGCCGTCGTTCAGATTGTGAAAGATTTGCAGGGGCATGAGCGCGTGATCGTGGCTCAGCCCAAGGTTTGATTGGGGAATCAAACCTGGAAGCGGAAAATAGCTCAAACCAAGGAGGGAGCTATGGAAAAACTTATTATCAGTGGGGGCAAACCGCTCCGGGGGACGGTCCAGATCAGCGGCTCGAAGAATTCCGCGCTGCCGATCATCGCCGCGACGTTGCTGACCAGCGAACCGTGCACCATCCGTGGTGTGCCGAATCTCAGCGATATCCAGTTCATGAGTGACATCCTGCGCTGGCTCAGCGTGGACGTGAAACACCACCGCGCCGACGGCGTGATTGAAGCCCGCGCGCAACAGCCGCTCGGCGTGGCGCCGTACGAACTGGTCCGCAAGATGCGCGCATCCGTCTGCCTGCTCGGACCGTTGCTCGCCCGACTGCACAACTGCAAGGTGTCGATGCCGGGCGGTTGCGTGATCGGCGACCGGCCGATCGACATGCATCTCAAGGGCCTGCGCCGGCTCGGCGCGGAGGTGGTGCTGGAGAACGGCTACATCCATGCCCGGTGCAACGAACTGACCGGCACCGATGTCTTCCTCGGCGGCCGGTTTGGCTCGACCGTGCTCGGCACGGCCAACGTGATGATGGCCGCCACGCTCGCCAAGGGCACGACGGTCATCGAAAGCTCCGCGTGCGAACCCGAGGTCGAGGACCTTGCCGAGTTTCTGGTCAAGATGGGCGCCAAGATCAAAGGCGCCGGCAGTCACATCATCGAGATCGAAGGGGTCGAACAGTTGCACGGGGCGGAGCACACGATCATCACCGACCGGATCGAGGCGGCGACGTTCATGATCGCCGCCGCCATCACGCACGGCGATGTTGAGATCAAAGGCGCGCGTCCCGAACATCTCTGGGCGGTGCGCGAAAAACTCGAAGACGCCGGCGTCACCGTTGAACGCACCAACGGCACGGTGCGGGTGAAAAGCGACGCCGCGTGGCAGCCGGTGGACGTGATCACGATGCCCTACCCCGGTTTCCCGACGGACATGCAGGCGCAAATGAGCGCGTTGATGACAGTGACGCCCGGCATCAGCGTGATCACCGAGAAAGTTTTCCCGAATCGCTTCATGCACATCAGCGAGATGTCGCGGCTTGGCGCCGACGTGTCGCTGGAGGGCAGCAGCGCGATTGTGAAGGGCGTGAAGCGTCTCAGCGGCGCGCCCGTGATGGCCAGCGATCTGCGGGCGAGCGCCGGTTTAGTGCTTGCCGGACTGGCCGCCGAAGGCGAAACTGAGGTCAACCGCGTCTACCACGTGGAACGCGGTTACGAGCGGATCGACCAGAAACTCCGCGCCTTGGGCGCGAACATCGAAAGGGTTGCCGAATGAAAAAGCTGATCATCATCCTCATCATCGCCGGCCTGGCGTACGGAGCATATTGGTACATGGGCGAAGTCCAAAAGAAAACCGCCGAGAGCCAGGGCGTCACCAAGAAGAGCGAGAAGATCCTCAAAGAGATGGACGGCCAGGACATCAAGGTCGAGTGACCTCGCGCATCGGCTGAGCACGCAATTTCCTTGCACTGTTGCCGGCAGGATTGATACTGCCCGCCGGCGATGTTCGATTCCCTTTCAGAGAAACTGCAAACGGTTTTCAAGAACCTGCGCGGCTACGGCAAGCTCACGGAGAAAAATGTGGGCGACGCGCTGCGCGAGGTTCGCGTCGCCCTCCTCGAAGCCGACGTCAATTACAGGGTCGCCAAGGATTTCATCGAGCGCACCAAACTGCGCGCGCTCGGGCAGGAAGTCCTCGCCAGCGTCACCCCCGGCCAGCAGATCATCAAGATTGTGCATGATGAACTGGTGGTGTTGATGGGAGGTGAAGAGAAGTCTTCAGTGTTCAGTGTTCAGTGTTCAGTCACCGGCAATATCATGATGGTCGGACTGCATGGATCGGGCAAGACGACGACAGCCGGGAAGTTGGGGAAGTTTCTCGCGAAGCAAGGGCGCAACCCATTGCTCGTGGCTGGCGACGTATATCGACCCGCCGCGATTGATCAGTTGGAAATGCTCGGCAAACAATTGCAGTTGCCGGTGTTCGCGGCGCGTGGCGAGAAGAACGTGGTCGAAATCGGCAAACGGGCGGTCGCGTTCGCGGAGGCGCAGGGGCGGGACCTGTTGATTTTCGATACAGCCGGGCGACTGCACATTGACGAGGAGTTGGTGCAGGAACTTGTCCGGCTGCGCGATTTGCTCCAACCGAAAGAAATCCTGCTCGTGGCGGATTCGGCGACGGGCCAAGAGGCAGTGAACATCGCCGAGCATTTCGACAAGGCGCTGAACATTACCGGCATTGTGCTGACGAAACTGGATGGCGACGCGCGCGGCGGGGCGGCGTTGTCGATGCGGGCGGTGACGGGGAAGCCCATCAAGTTCGTGGGCGTGGGCGAGAAGCTGGATGATCTCGAAGCGTTTCAGGCGGAGCGGATGGCCGGGCGGATTCTGGGGATGGGCGACGTGGTTGGCCTGGTGGAGAAGGCGCAGGAGTCGTTCGACGCGAAGCAGGCGGAGAAGATGCAGCAGAAAATCGCCGATCAGAGCCTGAATTTGGAGGACTTTCTGGCGCAATTGCAGCAGTTGAAGAAGATGGGGCCGCTGGAAAATCTGCTTGGCATGTTGCCGGGAATGGGTAAGATGGCTGACCTCAGTGGCGGCGAGACTGAGTTGAAGCGGGTGGAAGCGATCATCAATTCGATGACCCCCGCCGAGCGCCGCCAGCCTGAGATCCTGAACGCGAGCCGCCGCGCCCGCATCGCGCGGGGCAGCGGTACTCAGGTGGCGGATGTGAACCAGTTGCTCAAGCAGTTCGGGATGATGAAGAAAATGATGCGCGAGATGGGCAAGATGCAGAAGACGATGGCCCGCAAGGGCCGGTTGCCGAATGTCGGTCTGCCCGGGATGAAATTTTAGAAGGAGAAGAAATACTGTGCCAGTGAGAATTCGTTTGCGGCGGGTCGGGACGAAAAACGTCCCCTGTTTCCGAATCGTGGTGGCCGACGGGCGCAGCCCGCGCGACGGCCGGTTCATCGAGAACCTCGGGACCTACGATCCGCGCAAGGCCGGAAACAATTTCAAGGTCGATGTGGCGCGCGCCAAACATTGGATCAGCAAGGGCGCCCAGCCCAGCGACACCGTGCGGAGCATTTTGAAGAAGGCCGAGCGGGCTTCCGCCGCAGCGGCGTGACGGAAGACAATCGGCGGTGGGGGTGGTAGAGTGAATCGGGAACGAAAGCGATATGAAAGCGTTCATCGAATACGTGGTCAAGGCACTGGTCGATCACCCCGAAGAAGTGGACCTGCGCGAAGTGGACGGCGAACGGGTCGTGGTGTTTGAGTTGCGGCTGAATCAGACGGACATCGGCAAGGTCATCGGCAAAAGCGGGCGCACGATCACCGCGATCCGCACGCTGTTGACCAGCGCCGCCGCCAAACAGGGCAAACGCGCCATGCTGGAGATCATCGAGCCGGAGGGCCGCGGTCGCCCCAGCGAAACGCCACCGTCCAGCGAGCCGGCGCCCGCGCACTGACGGCGGATGGATTTCGACCTGTTGACGTTGTTCCCTCGAATCCTCGAGGGACCGGTGGACGAAAGCATCCTCAAACGCGCGCGCGAGCGTGGGTTGGTGCGGGTGCGGGTTCACAACTTGCGGGATTTCACGCACGACAAGCACCGCGTCGTGGACGACAAGCCCTACGGCGGCGGGCAAGGGATGCTGATGAAGCCCGAACCGATCTTTGAAGCGGTGGAGCAGTTGCGGCGCGCCGAGAGTTGCGTCGTGCTGATGAGCCCGGCGGGCCGGAAACTGACACAGGCCGTGGCCCGCGAGTTTGCTGGCAAGCCGCACCTGATTATCATCTGCGGCCATTACGAGGGCGTGGACGAGCGCGTGCGCGAGGCGCTGGTGAACGAGGAAGTCAGCATCGGTGATTACGTGCTGACCAACGGCGCCCTCGCGGCGGCGGTGTTCGTGGACGCGGTGGTTCGCCTCGTGCCGGGCGTGCTCGGCGACGAACAGAGCGCGGCGGATGATTCGTTCGCGCACGGATTGCTCGAACACCCGCAGTACACACGCCCGCCGGAGTTTCGCGGGATGAAAGTGCCGGACGTGCTGGTGTCCGGCAACCACGCGGAGATCGCCCGCTGGCAGCAGGAGCAGAGACGCAAACGAACGAAAGAACGCAGACCCGATTTACTGGAAGGAAGAGAGTCATGAACGTCATCGACAAAATTCAACAGGAACAACTCCGCAGTGACTTGGAAACCTTCGCCGTGGGCGATACCATCCGCGTCCACACCCGCATCAAGGAAGGCGACCGCGAGCGCGTCCAGATCTTTGCCGGCATCGTGATCAACAAGCAGGGTTCGGGCATCGCCGAGACGTTCACCGTTCGCCGTATCAGCTACGGCGAGGGGGTCGAGCGCGTTTTCCCCAAACACTCGCCATTCATCCAGAAGATCGAGATCGAACGCAAAGGCAAGGTCCGCCGCGCCAAGCTCTATTACCTCCGCGACCGCGTCGGCAAAACCGCGACCAAAGTCGGCGAGGGCTGACCGCATGCCCACGCTCCGCTACGAGAGGAAGGCGTACGAAAGCGGAGCCCAAGTTGTCGCGGGGATTGACGAAGCCGGCCGCGGCCCGCTGGCCGGCCCCGTCGTCGTCGTCGCCGCCGTCCTCCCCTACCCCTTCCGGCACCGCACGCTTAACGACTCCAAACAACTCACACCCGAAGTTCGCGACGAACTGTACGCCGAGCTGACCGGCAATCCCGCCGTCGCCTGGGCGGTTGGCATCTCCGAAGTGGAGATCATCGATTCCTACAACATCCTTCGCGCCACCTGGCGCGCCATGCAAATCGCGCTCGACCACTTGCCGGTCAAGCCCGACCACGCCCTGGTGGACGGCCTGCGCGTCCCGCTCATCGGCGTGAAACAAACCCCGTTGGTGCGGGGCGATTCCCGCAGCTTCTCCATCGCCGCGGCCAGCGTCATCGCCAAAGTCACCCGCGACCGGCGGATGCTCCAACTGCACGAGCAGTACCCGCAATACGGGTTCGCCCAACACAAAGGCTACGGCACCGCCGAACACCTCGCCGCCCTCGAACAGTTCGGCCCATCGCCCGTTCACCGCCGCACCTTCGCCCCCGTCCGCCATGCTGTGGAACTGGTTCAAACGGAATTCTTCGCCGAAGCCCTCGCCCAAGTCTGATCTGGGCGAACGCGGCGAGAAATGGGCGGCCAAACATCTCCGCCGGCACGGCTACAAAGTCCTCTACCGGCGCTTCCGCACCCACAACGGCGAAATCGACATCGTCTGCCGCGACAAAGACTGGCTCGTCTTCGTCGAAGTCAAAACCCGCGCCACCGAACAATTTGGCAACCCCGCCGACGCCGTGGACCGCACCAAACAGCGTCACATCACCAAAGTCGCCCTCGACTATCTCCGTCTCTTGAAGTATCCGGAGATCAGCTACCGCTTCGACATCGTCGAAGTCATCCTCCCCACCGACGCCAAGAAACCCACTGACATCCGCATCATTGAAAACGCCTTTCCGCTGAGCGATCCGTACATCTACTGATAAATCCGAAACTCGAATCTCGAAGCACGAAACAAATCCGAATCGGGAAAATCCGAAAAAGGTGGGAGCGACGTCCCCGTCGCGACCGGGAAATGGGCACTGTTGACTTGACTGAACGTCCGTGAGAAAGTTCCGCCGATGAGCACCACCGAGTTGATTGAAAAAATCAAGGCCCTACCCGAGTCACAACGTGCGCGGGTGGCTGAGTATGTCCAGTAGCTTGATGCGGCAGCGCAACGGCGGCGGCGTAATGCCAAGGATTTGACGATCATCAACCAGCACGCGACCCGCTTGCACCACGAAGCGTCGGACGTGCTCGACTACCAGATCGCGCTGTGAGCTACATCGAAGGGTCGCAGCCTTGCCGTCGGTAGTGTCCCCAATTGCCTGTAGCCGAAGCGTGAGCTTCGGAAGTCCGCGCCATGATGACCGAAGCTCACGCTTCGGCTACAAACTTCAGACCAGATTAGGACACTGCCTTGCCGTCGCGAGGCTTGACTCGCAAGCCGGGGAGCGGTGCGTCCAGCCGCGCCGCAAACAAAGCGGCGTCAATGCGCCGCGCTCCACAATGTGGGAGCGACTTTCAGTCGCGACCGGGCCAAGGGGTTCGCCCACCGGTGTAGCGGTCGCCATCCCGGCGGCAGAGTCGCCTCACCTGTAAATTGTAAATGCTGAACCTTGCGCAGAACCACCATCTATGATAAAAGGTCTTCTTTGAGAGCGTGTTTCAAAAGTCTAAATCTTTCGTAAGTGGTTGGTGCGATTTTACTTCCGGACTGTCTCCAAATCTGTTTCAAGATCGGGATGCAAAATGTATCCCTGTATCCCAGCAGTCTCACTGA
>Ga0247727_10002571_pt1 | contig 41258 bp, 41 predicted proteins | sample WisWelCaveWW1625_FD_202498 | JGI IMG/M metagenome (GOLD analysis project Ga0247727, IMG submission 202498) | Biofilm microbial communities from Wishing Well Cave, Virginia, United States - WW16-25 | ecosystem: Environmental > Aquatic > Deep subsurface > Groundwater > Cave microbial mat | place...
AGCTATTGCCACCCGCTCACAGTCACCGACCAAGCCTCGCGCTTCTTGCTGATGTGCGAGGCCCAGGAATCCACCCGCGCCGAATTCGCTTTTTCCGCCTTTGAAAGGCTGTTTCTGGAGCACGGATTGCCGGCGGCGATCCGCTTCGACAATGGCGTTCCCTTCGCCAGCCCTAACGGGCTTTTCAACCTCTCCAAGCTTTCGGTCTGGTGGCTCAGGCTCGGCATCGACATCGAGCGCATCAAGCCCGGCTGCCCGCAACAAAACGGCCGCCATGAGCGCATGCACCGCACCCTCAAGCGCGAGGCCACCCGGCCAGCCGGCATGAATTTCCTGCAGCAACAGGCGCGCTTCGACGCCTTCGTCGAGGAATTCAACACCGAGCGGCCGCACGAGGCGCTCGATATGAAACGGCCCGCCGATCTCTATGTCGCTTCACCGCGCCGCTATCGGGGATTGCCGGAGGTAGAGTACCCGCTGCACGATCGCGACGTGCTGGTCACCGTCTGCGGGCGCATCTGCATGCACAGGAAGAAAATCAATATCTCCACAGCCCTGGCGGGACAAAAACTCGGCATCAAGGAGGTTGACGACGGCATCTGGCTCGTCTCCTTCATGGCCTACGATCTCGGCTATATCGACCTGGAGCAGAAAACCCTGCAACCCCTCGACAACCCGTTCGGCCCGCGGGTGTCACCCATGTCCTAGGAACGATCTGTCACCCATGTGTCCGGGCTGAACCTTGGTCTTATTGGAGCGGGCGATGAGATTCGAACTCACGACCCCCACCTTGGCAAGGTGCTGCGCCTCACCCGTGACGGGCGCGCCGCTCCAGATAATCCCTTTGTCAGCCGCGCGGGCTTCGCCCCGGAAATTTGGACGAGCGGCCATCGCAACATTCAAGGCCTCGCGCGCGATCCGGAAACGGGCGTGGTCTGGTCGCACGAACACGGCCCGCGCGGCGGCGACGAGATCAACATTTTGAGGGCCGGGGCAAATTATGGCTGGCCAAGTGTCAGCCACGGCATTGATTACGACGGAAGCATCATCACCGAGCGCGCGTCCGCGCCTGAGTTTGAGCGCTCTAGTTTCTTCTGGGCGCCGTCGATCGCGCCATCGGGTCTGACTATCTATCGGGGCGACCGCTATCCGGATTTTGTCGGCAAACACTTCGTGGGCGGCCTCGCCGCGCGCTCGCTGGTGCGGCTGCGTACAGGACGCGATACCGGTCTGCTGAGCGAAGAAGCGCGCATGTACGCAGCCCTGCGCACGCGCATTCGAGACGTGCGCACAGGGCCGGACGGCTACATCTACTTGCTCACAGACGAGGAACAAAACGCCCGCCTTTTTAGGCTTGCCGCCACGAACGCACCCGCGCCCACGCCCTCAAACCGCGCCACCAGTGATCTCGGATTCTGGATCGGACGCTGGCAAAGGGAAGCGACGTTTGGGTGCAAACCTTCGAATACTTCTTGCGTCGCACAGATTAAGGTGACGACAGACTGTTCCTTTATCACACCGGATCATACGCCAAAATCGGCGACAGCCAGCGCTCGGCCTCGCGCGCTTCCCAGCCCTTGCGGCGCGCGTAGTCTTCCACCTGGTCGCGGCCGATGCGGCCGACTCCGAAATATTCCGCGTGCGGATGGGCGAAATAGAGCCCCGATACCGATGATGGCGGCGTCATGGCCAGGCTTTCGGTCAATTCCATGCCGGCGCGCTCGCGCGCTTCGAGCAAATTGAAGATCGTCGTCTTCTCGGTGTGATCGGGTTGCGCCGGATAGCCGGGCGCGGGACGGATGCCGCGATATTTTTCCGCCAGCAATTCTTCGTGCGTGAGCGTTTCCTCCGCCGCATAACTCCACAATTCACGCCGCACTTGCGCGTGCAGCGCTTCGGCGAAGGCTTCAGCCAAGCGATCACACAGGGCTTGCGCCAGTATCGCCGAATAATCATCGTTGGCGGCCTTGAAGCGCGCGGCGATTTTCTCCTCGCCGATCCCTGCCGTCACCGCGAAGGCGCCTATGAAATCGGCCACGCCTTTCGGGGCGACGAAATCGGCGAGCGCGAAATTAGCCTTGCCCTCACGCTTGTCCATTTGCTGGCGCAGCGTGAAGAGGCGCGCGCGTTCGCTGGCGCGCTTGAAAGTTTTCCAGATGACGATGTCGTCGCCATCGCGATTGGCGGGCCAAAAGCCGACAACTCCCGACGCGCGCACCCATTTCTCCGCGACTAGCCGCGTCAGCATGGATTGCGCATCCTGATAGAGATTGCGCGCCGCCGCGCCGACAATCGCGTCGTCCAAAATCGCGGGAAACTTACCTACTAATTCCCATGCGGCGAAGAAGGGCGTCCAATCAATGTAGGGAACCAGGTTTTCAAGCGGATAATGCTTGAAGGCGCGCACGCCAAGGAAGGTCGGGGGGATCGGCGTGTATTTAAGCTGCGGGGCGCGTTCACGTGCTTTCGCCAGCGGCAGACGCGGGCGCTTGTCCTGACCGGCGAGATAGCTTTCGCGCGCGGCTGCTTGATCCGCCTTCGCTTCGGCCACCAACGCATCGCGCTCGGCGCCGAGCAATTTCTGCACGACGAGCACCGCGCGCGAGGCGTCAGAGACATAGAGCGTGGGGCCCTTGTACGCCGGCGCGATTTTAACCGCCGTGTGCGTCCGCGAGGTGGTGGCGCCGCCGATCAGCAGCGGCAAAGTCATGCCGCGGCGCTGCATTTCGCTGGCGACGAACACCATTTCGTCAAGGCTTGGCGTAATCAGACCCGAAAGCCCGATCGCGTCGGCGCCGATCTCGAGCGCACGGTCGAGGATTTTATCGCAGGGGGCCATGACGCCGAGATCGTCGATCTCATAGCCATTGCATTGCAACACGACGCCGACAATGTTTTTGCCGATATCGTGCACATCGCCTTTCACGGTGGCCATGACGATCTTGCCGTTGGATTTGCCGGCCAGCCCGGTGCGTTGTTTTTCCTCTTCCATGTAGGGAATGAGATGCGCCACCGCCTGCTTCATCACCCGCGCCGATTTCACCACTTGCGGCAGAAACATTTTGCCCGCGCCGAATAGATCGCCGACGATCGACATGCCATCCATCAACGAACCTTCGATCACATGCAGCGGACGCTCCGCTTGCAGCCGCGCCTCTTCGGTGTCTTCAACAATGAATTCATTGATGCCGTGCACCAGTGCGTGGCTGAGCCGCTCGCGCACCGGTTTTTCGCGCCAAGCGAGGTTCTTGGCGGTATCTTTCTTTTTGCCGCCGCCCTTCACTTGCTCAGCCAAATCGAGCAAGCGTTCGGTGGCGTCGGCGCGGCGATTGAGCAGCACGTCCTCAACCCGCTCGCGCAATTGCGGCTCTACATCACCGTAGAGCGTCAGCGAACCGGCGTTGACGATGCCCATGTCCATGCCGGCGCGGATGGCGTGATAGAGAAACACCGCGTGCATCGCCTCGCGCACGTTTTCGTTGCCGCGAAACGAGAACGACACGTTGGAAACTCCGCCCGAGACATGCGCGTGCGGAAGAGTTTGTTTGATCGCGCGCGTCGCTTCGAAAAACGCCAAAGCATAATTGGCGTGCTCCTCAATCCCCGTCGCAACCGCGAAAATGTTGGGATCGAAGATGATATCTTCGGGCGGAAAACCGAGCTTGTCGGTGAGCAAGCGGTAGGCGCGCGTGCAGATTTCGATCTTGCGCGCGGCGGTGTCGGCTTGGCCCTGCTCGTCGAACGCCATCACCACGGCGGCGGCGCCGAAACGGCGCACGCGGCGGGCGGCGCCGAGAAATTTCCCTTCGCCCTCCTTCATGCTGATCGAATTGACGATTCCCTTGCCCTGCACGCATTTGAGCCCCGCCTCGATCACCTCCCATTTGGAGGAATCGACCATCAACGGGATTTTGGCGATGTCCGGCTCGGAGGCGATCAGATTCAAGAACCGCTTCATCGCCGCCGGCCCATCGATCATCGCCGCATCGACATTGACATCGAGCACATTGGCGCCGGACTCGACTTGGCCACGCGCCACGACAAGCGCGCTGGCATAATCGTCAGCCTCGATCAGCTTACGAAATTTCGCCGAGCCAGTGACGTTGGTGCGCTCACCGACAATGACGAAATTGGCGAAGGGATTGGCGATGGTCATTGTGGGAATGCAGCACAAATATTTCCGTCATTCCGGACGCGCGGAGCGCGATCCGGAACCCAGGGGCAACAGCCGCGACATTGGCCCCTGGGTTCCGGGTTCTCGCTGCGCGAGCCCCGGAATAACGGCGTTAAATTTTGTGAGCTTAAGCGGCGCTTCATCGTCATGCCGTCGCGACCCACCCGCGCCAGGAAAGGCCGGCATAGAACAGGTCGATAGCAGCGAAGCCAGCAGCCTCAAGCAATTGTTCGTCGCGCCGCGCGGAAACGGTGTTGATAATGTTGCGGACGCGCTCCGTCGTCGTGCTCGCCTGCTCAGGCGGCGCGCCGGATTCCTCGGCAAAGCGTTGATAACGCGCGAGCCGAAGATCATAATCGTACGCCTCCTTATCGACGCAAAGATCGACCAGGCAAAATGGCGCCCCAGGCTTCAAGCGCGCGCGCACCGCTTCCAGCGTTGCACGCTTCTGTCCGTCGTCAGCGACGAAATGCAGCGTCAGCAGGCAAACCGCCGCGTCGCACTGCGTGGGTGGCGCGTCGAAAACAAGACCCTCGATCCAGGTTACACGCTCCGTGGCGGCGCAAGCATTGGCGCGCACGCGCGCAGCGTCGAGCATGGCTTTGTCGGGGTCGATGGCGAGGAAGCGCCAAGCCTGCGCGCGTTTCGCGAATGCTTCGATTTCGAGACCGCCACCAGCGCCGAGTACGAGAATTTCGCCGCTGGCGCCTGCTTTTTCCGCGATCAACTGGCCGCACATCTGCAGCAGCACATCATAGCCGGGAACGAAACGTTGCCGGCTAATCATCTCGCTTGGCGCATGGGTTGTCGGTTGGTTCATGGTGTGATGACCGAAGCAAAAAACGCTCCGTCATTCCGGGGCGGCCGAAGGCGGAACCCGGAACCCAGGGCCCACAATCGCGCCTGTTGCTCCTGGGTTCCGGATCGCGCTGCGCGCGTCCGGAATGACGGAGTTAAATTTTGTGAGCGCTCAAGCCACCGCATTGAATGGCTCCAGCCCGGCGAGCCGCAGCCGTGCATCATGCACCGGAATCGCGCGCGGCGTCACACCCTCCACCGCGTGCTTCATTTGCGTGATGTGCTCCGGTGTTGTACCGCAACACCCGCCGGCGATGTTGAGCAGCCCCGCGCGCGCCCATTCGGAATAGTGCGTTTCCATCGAGTGCGCGGATTCATCGTAGCCGCCCATGGCGTTGGGGAGACCCGCGTTTGGATACGCGCTCACCGGGCACTCTGCGACGCGCGAAAGGTCAGCGAGAAACGCACGCATATCCGCCGGGCCGAGCGCGCAGTTCAAACCGACGGCCCAGGGACCCGCGTGGCGCACCGAATTGTAGAATGCTTCAACGGTTTGGCCCGACAAAGTGCGCCCGCTGCGGTCGGTGATGGTGCCGGAAATCCACAGCGGCAGCTCGATGCCGGTTTTGTCGAACGCCTCCCATGCGGCCCAAAGCGCTGACTTCGCGTTCAAAGTATCGGTAATGGTTTCGATGAGCACAATATCGGCGCCGCCTTTGATCAGGCCGAGGATTTGTTCCTCATAGCCCTTGGCCATGGCGGCAAAATCCATGTCGCGGCGGCCCGGATCGCCGACTTCCGGCGACATCGACAACAATTTCGTCGTCGGCCCCACAGCGCCCGCCACCGCGCGCGGGCGACCATCCTGCGCTTCAAACTTGTCGCACGCCGCCCGCGCCAGCCGCGCGCCTTCAACATTGAGCTCGCGCACGATTTCCTGCAGCGCGTATTCGGCCTGGCTCACCGGGTTGGCGGTAAACGTATTCGTGCTGATGATATCGACGCCAGCGGCGAGATAGCCTTCGTGCACTTGCGCGATCACATCTGGCCGCGTCAGCACCAGCAAATCGGCGTTGCCCTTCAGCGACATCGGATGCTCGATAAAGCGCGTCCCGTGGAAATCATTGGCGGTCAGCGCAAAATCTTGCAGAAAAGCGCCCATGGAGCCGTCGAGGATGAGGATGCGGCGGTTCATCTCATCATTCAGACATTTCAATCGCTGATCTCGTCTCATGGCGTGTTTCATGAACCTCCTCCACTCGAGGGGAGGGGGCAGGGTGTCTGGGCCGTAGGCTTCAGAAATTCTTCCAGCAGAATCTCCCCCGGCGTCGGGTTCGGCAGCAAGGCGCCCTTAGTGGTAGTCGACGATTTCGACATCAGCCGGCTCTCCTTTCTGCCACGCAAAACTCACTCTGACACTCCCCCGTTTACGGGGGAGGAATTACCCAGACACCCCCGCCTCCACCTTGCCATGCCATTCCCATGCATCGGCGATAATCGCGTCGATCCCGCGCATGGGCGCCCAGCCTAGTTCGCGCCTCGCCAGTGCGTTGTCGGACACCAAGGCCGGCGCGTCGCCGTCGCGACGCGGCGCTGGCGCAGCCGGTACGGGCCGGCCGGTGACGCGTTCGATCGCATCGAGCAGCTCAAGCACGGTGACGCCTTCGCCGGCGCCGAGATTGGCCGCAAGGCTCTGCCCGCCGCCGAGCAAGCGCTCCAATGCGCGCACATGCGCGTCGGCCAAATCGAGCACGTGCACGTAATCGCGCAAACATGTTCCATCGCGCGTATCGTAATCGTCGCCGAAAATCTTGAAGCCTTCGCGGCGGCCAAGTAGCGTAAACAAAGCCAGCGGGAGAGCGTGGGTTTCGGGATTGTGGCGTTCGCCTATGCCCTCCGCTGGCGCTGCCCCGGCGGCGTTGAAATAGCGCAGATGCGCGAATCTCAAGCCGTACGCGGCGGCCATATCGGCGCTGGCGCGCTCGACCACGAGTTTGGTCCAACCGTAAGGACTGACTGGCGCTTGTGGATGGGATTCGTTCATCGGCAGAAATTGGGGTTTGCCGTAAATGGCGCAGGTGGAAGAGAACACAAACGCGCCCACGCCGGCTTCGCGCATCACATCTAGAAGCACTAACGCCCCGGTGACGTTGTTGTCGTAGAAGCGCTCCGGGTGCTTCACCGATTCGCCCACTTCGATCAGCGCGGCGCAATGCAGCACCGCGTCGGGCTTATGTTCGGCGAAGACGGCTTGGAGGCGCGCCCTGTCGCGGATGTCGCCCTCGACCAGCGGTCCCCATTTGACGAATTGGCGGTGGCCGTTGCCGAGATTATCGTAAACCACGAGCTTGTGGCCGGTACGCGCCAGCGCAAGGCAACAATGCGCCCCCACATACCCCGCCCCGCCGGTTACAAGAATTGTCGCCATGCCCCAGGGCTGATAAAGGCCTCGAATCATGAATACCACACAAAACAAGACCTGGGCGCTTGTCGAAGCTGAAGCCGCGCGGCTGAAGCGGACGCTTCTGGCCGATCTGTTCGCCGCCGACCCGAAACGGGCGGACGTCCTGACCCTGTCGGCGCCGCACCTCATCGCCGATTTTTCCAAGCAGCGAGTCGATGCCGGCGCACTCGGGGCGCTGGGCGCGCTAGCGGACGCGGCGGATTTCGGGGCATGGCGCGCGAAATTATTCGCGGGCGAGATCGTTAACCCGTCCGAGAACCGCCCGGCCAAGCATTGGGAGTTGCGCGCGGACGACGCGCCGGCCGAAGTGAAGGACACCCGCGCAAGAATGGCGGCATTCGCCCTGCGCATCCGGCCCGAGATCGATTCCATCGTCCATCTCGGCATCGGCGGCTCGGATTTGGGGCCCCGCCTGATCTTGGATGCACTCAAGCCGCTGCGCGTTGCCGGCCTCGACGTTCGCTTCGCCGCCAATGTGGACGGCGCCGACGTGGCCGACGCCATCGAAGGCATCAATCCGGCGCGCGCTTTGCTCATCGTTGTCTCGAAGACGTTTAAAACACCGGAGACGTTGGCCAATGCCAATTTCGTACGCGCCTGGGGGCCGGCGCATGTGGCGGCGGCGACCGCGGCGCCGGAGAAAGCATTGGCCTGGGGCGTGCCCGCCGAGCACGTGTTTGGGTTCCGAGATTGGGTCGGCGGGCGCTACTCGCTATGGTCGAGCGTGAGCTTGGTTTGCGCGGTGGGACTGCGGGACGGAAATTTCGAGCGCCTGCTTTCCGGCGCCGCCAAAATGGATACGCATTTTCGCGACGCGCCGTTCGCGCAGAACTTGCCCGCGCTTGCCGCCGCCATCCAGATGTGGAATCGCGAGGCCTTGGCGCATGGCTCTTATGCAATCATCCCCTATGCCGAGCGGCTGCGATTGTTGCCGGCGTATCTGCAGCAGCTGGAAATGGAATCGAACGGCAAGGGCGTCTCGCGCGAGGGCGCGCCGCTGCAACGCTCGGCTTGCGCGGTCACCTGGGGCGCGGCGGGGACCAGTGCGCAGCATTCGTTCTTTCAGCTCTTGCATCAAGGCGTCGATGAAATTCCAGTCGAGTTCATCCTCAATGCCGGCGCCCACGAGGGCCCGCCGGCGCACCGCGCCAAAGTGTTCGCCAATGCGCTGGCGCAAGCGCGCGCCTTGATGGTGGGCAAGGATTCCAGCGAACCGCACCGCGCCTTTCCGGGAAACCGCGCTTCGACCATGCTAGCGCTGGATGCGCTTTCGCCCGAAGCGCTCGGCGCGTTTCTCGCCTTCTACGAACACCGCACTTTTACCCAAGCCGTGCTCGCCGGCGTCAACCCGTTCGACCAATGGGGAGTTGAACTCGGCAAGGAAATGGCCAGCGCGCTGCTGCCGGCGCTCGAAGGCGGCGCCGCGCCGGCCGAGCTGGATGCGAGCACTGCGACTTGGGTGGGGAGGCTGGCTGGATAAACCCCTCCGTCATTCCGGGCAAGCGGAGCGAGACCCGGGACCCAGGGGCCCCAAGCGCAGATCGCTACGACCTCCTGGGTCCCGGCTCTCCCTTCGATCGGCCGGGATGACGGAATCTAACCATCCTTTGTGCACGATTTCACGGCAAGTGTTTCAGCCCGCCAATGATTGGCGCTGCGCCCAAGCTTTCTCGTGCTCGCTATCTACCTCGTCCAACCAATCACTCACCTGTCGCCGTATGGCATTCAACACATCGAGAATGGGTTGTCCCTTAAATGGATCGTCTGGCCAAACATCGTCAAATGCAGCGTCCCAGGCGCTGCCCGCCTCAAGGAACCTGTCAAGCATGGAGAGCGGCACAAACGGATTCGCGGCCCAACTGTCGTCGCCATGAGCCACGACGTGCCTCTCGTCAATGAGAGTCTTGTATATCTCGCTGGGCTCAATCTTCTTTTCAAAAATCCGCTTTTGAATTCCCATTAGCAATTCATCGTGTTTAGCATCGCTCTTTTCCAAAGCCTGAAGCGCGGATCGCACAAACACAAAGAAAGCGCCGTAATACAGCATCTTGTCATAGAGTTCCCTTTCCTGCGCATTGGCGTAACGTTGTAGCGCTAAGCTAGCGACCTGAAGGTGGGTACGGGCTGACGGTGTGCCTCGACGGTGTTCGGATTCCATTTGAGTCACACCCTAAGCCGCTTTCGCCGCCGCGCGCACGGCGTCGCGGACGCCGCCAACCACATCCCGAACCAGCGCTTCGTCGTCGCCTTCGGCCATGATGCGCACCAGGGGTTCGGTGCCGCTCTTGCGCACCAAGAGGCGCCCCTTGCCGTTGAGGCGTTCTTCGGCGGCCTTGATGGCGTCTTTAACGCTGGCGGCGGTGAGCGGATCGGCTTTGCCTTTTTCATAGCGCACGTTTTCGAGCACTTGCGGGACGGGCTCGAACAGGCGGCACACTTCGCTCGCGGGTTTGCCCGATTGCACGATCACCGCCAGCACTTGCAGCGCTGCCAGCAGGCCGTCGCCAGTCGTGGAGAAATCCGAGAGAATGATGTGGCCGGACTGCTCGCCGCCGACATTATAGCCCTTGGCGCGCATGGCTTCGGTGACGTAGCGATCACCCACCTGGGTGCGTTCCAGTTTCAGCGATAGCCCTTTCAAGTACCGCTCCAGCCCGAGATTGCTCATCAATGTGGCGACGATGCCGGGCTTGGTCAACGCGCCGCGCTCCTTCCAACTCTTGGCAATCAAGGCCATCAGCTGGTCGCCGTCGATGGTCTGGCCCTTTTCATCGACGATGGCGACGCGGTCGGCGTCGCCGTCGAGGGCGATGCCGATATCGGCGCGGTATTTGTGCACGGCGTCCTTCAGCGCGCGCGTATCGGTGGAGCCAACTTCCTGGTTGATGTTGAAGCCGTCGGGATCGATTCCGATTTTGATCACTTCCGCGCCCAATTCGTAAAGCGCCACAGGCGCGACGCGGTAAGCCGCGCCATTGGCCCCATCGATGACCACGCGCAGGCCCTTCAGCGTAAGGCCCTTGGGGAACGTCGCCTTGACGATTTCGACGTAGCGCGCTTGCGCATCGTCGATACGGCGGGCGCGGCCAAGCTTGTCGGGCTCGGCCAAGTGACGATCGAGCGCGCCGTCCATCAAGTGCTCAATCTCGATCTCTTCGGCATCGGAGAGTTTGTAACCGTCGGGGCCGAACAATTTGATGCCGTTGTCGGCAAACTTGTTGTGAGAAGCCGAGAGCATGACGCCGAGATCGGCGCGCAGGGACCGGGTGAGCATGGCCACGGCGGGCGTCGGCAGCGGGCCGAACAGCACCACGTCCATGCCGGCGGCGGTGAAGCCCGCGGTCAGCGCCGGCTCCAGCATATAGCCCGACAGGCGGGTATCCTTGCCGATCACCACCAGGTGGCGGCGGTCGTCAGCTGACATAAAGCGCTTGCCGGCGGCCAGCCCGACCCGCATGGCCACTTCCGGCGTCATCGGGTATTTGTTGGCCGTGCCCCTGATGCCGTCGGTGCCGAAATAAGCCCTGGTCATATGCGCTCCTGAAATTTCGTCGCAAGTTGAAAGACTAATTGAGATGCAAAGCAATGGCCGTGCGGGCATGAGTGCGGCGGGACAAGCAGGGAGCTACGTTCTTCTCTCACTAGCACCCATGGTTCGTCATTCCGGGGCTCGCGAAGCGAGAACCCCGGAACCCAGGGGGATCGTTGTGCGCGCCGTTTGCCCCTGGGTCCCGGATCGCGCTCCGAGCGTCCGGGATGACGCAGCTATATTTGGGTGACAAAGGTACACTACATGTGTGGAATCATCGGCATCCTTGGAAGCACCGCCGCCGCGCCCCGGTTGGTCGAGGCGTTGAAGCGGCTGGAATATCGCGGCTACGATTCCGCGGGCGTGGCTGCACTCGATGCCGGAAAGATCGTGCGCCGACGGGCGGCGGGCAAGCTCGCCAACCTTGAAACCGAACTGACCCGCTCACCGCTGGGGGGTGTTTCAGGCATCGGTCACACACGCTGGGCGACCCATGGCGCACCGACCACCTCCAACGCGCACCCGCACGCCACCGAAAAGGTCGCTATTGTCCACAACGGCATCATCGAAAACTTCCGCACGCTGCGCGACGAATTAGTGAAAGCCGGGCGCACATTCGAATCCGAAACCGATTCCGAGGTGATCGCCCATTTAATCAGCGCCGGCCTCGACAACGGCCAATCGCCGGAACACGCGACCAGCGCGGCGGTGGCGCGGCTTGAGGGCGCGTTCGCCATCGCTTGCTTGTTCGCCGGCTACGACGACGTGCTGATCGGCGCGCGCAAGGGCAGCCCGCTGGTCGTGGGATTGGGCGAAGGGGAAACGTTCCTGGGGAGCGATGCGATCGCGGTGTCGCCGTTTACAATGCGCGTGATCTACCTCGACGAAGGCGACCTCGCCGTGCTGTCGCGCGACAAAGTGAAAGTGCTCGACGCCGATGGCATGCGGGCGGAGCGGCCGGTGCATGTGTTTTCCGGCGGCGCGGCGGCGGTGGAAAAGGGCAATCACCGCCATTTCATGCAGAAGGAAATCTACGAGCAGCCCGAAACCACCGGCCGCACCATCGCGCGCTATGTCAATGCGTTCGACGAGCGCGTCGAAATGCCAGAGTTAGACGGCATCGACCTTGCCGCCGACAACGCCATCATCATCGGCTGCGGCACCGCCCATTATGCGGGCCGAGTCGCCGAATATTGGCTGGAGCAAGTCGCCGGCATCGCCGTCGAAACCGACATCGCCTCGGAATTTCGCTATCGGAAGCCGGCGTTCGCCAAGCAGAGCTTCGCATTGTTCGTCTCGCAATCGGGCGAGACCGCCGACACTTTGGCGGCGCTGCGTTATTGCAAGCAGCGAGGCCTCAAAACGCTCGCAATCGTCAACGTGCCGGAGAGCTCGATTTGGCGCGAAGCCGACGCGCGCCTGCCGACGCTAGCGGGACCCGAGATCGGCGTTGCTTCCACCAAGGCGTTCACCGCGCAGCTCGCCGCGCTCGCCGCGCTGGCGATTGCCGTCGGGCGCGCACGCGGGGCGCTGTCCAGCCAGGAGGAAGCCCGCCTCGTGCACGCGCTCATGGAAACCCCGCGCCTGATCGCCGATGCGCTGCACGCCGAGCCGCAAATCGAAGCCATCGCCCACGATTTGGCGCATGCGCGCGATGTGCTTTATCTCGGGCGCGGAGTGCACTATCCAGTCGCGCTTGAAGGCGCGCTGAAACTGAAGGAAATCTCCTACATCCACGCCGAAGGCTATGCGGCGGGTGAGTTAAAGCATGGTCCCATCGCGCTGATCGAGGAGGAAACGCCGGTGGTGGTGGTCGCGCCGCATGATTCGTTGTTCGAGAAAACCCTGTCCAACATGGCGGAAGTGGCCGCGCGCGGCGGCAAGCTGATTCTGATATCGGACGCGACGGGCATCGCCGCCGCCGGCGACATCGCCAAGCATGCCATCCTCGCGCCGGCCTGCGATCCGTTCGTGGCCCCGCTGGTTTATTCCGCGCCGATCCAGTTGCTCGCCTACCTCACAGCCGTGCATAAGGGCACCGACGTCGACCAGCCGCGCAATTTGGCAAAATCGGTGACGGTCGAATGAAAACACTGAAGGCGGGCGTGATCGGCGGCGGCGTGTTCGGCGGCCATCACGCGCACAAATACCAAGCCGACGAAAGGGTCGAGCTGATCGGCGTCTACGACCTCGATCCCGAGCGCACCGAGGCGCTCGCCGATACCCTTGGCGTGCGCGCCTTCGACAATATGGACAATATGCTCGACCTCCTGGACATCGTCACCATCGCCTGCCCGCCGGTCACCCATGCCAGTGCCGCCGCCGCTGCGCTCGAATATGGCAAGCATGTGCTGATCGAAAAGCCGATCACCACATGCTTGGGCGAGGCGGAGGTGTTGCTCATGGTCGCCGACTTGCAAAAGCTGGTGCTCGCTTGCGGCCATCAAGAGCGGCTGGTGTTCGACGCCATGGGCTTGTTCGCGGCCGCGGAAAAGCCGTTGCGCATCGAGAGCGTGCGCGAGGGCCCCTGGACCGGGCGCAGCGCCGACGTTTCCGTCACGCTCGACTTGATGGTGCACGATCTCGACCTGGTGCTGACACTGATGGGCGAGGCGCCGGAAGCGATCCGCGCTCGGGCCGAGAAAAAGCACGGCGTCTCCGCCGATTGGCTGGATGCCGAGTTCACCTTCGCCAACGGCGCGGAGGCTCGCTTCACCGCAAGCCGCGTCGCCGACGAGCGCAAGCGCACCATGCGCGTTGTGTATCCGAGCGGTGAAGTGAACGTCGATTTCCTCGAGCGCACGTTTGAAAACTCCTCCAAGGTCGCCATCAACGCCGATTTCGCGCTAACACCGGCAGGCCGCGATCCCCTGGGCGCCAATGTGGGCCGCTTCATCGACGCGGTGCTTGGGCTTGCGCCACGCCCCGCCGTCACCGGAGCGGAAGCCACCGCGGCGCTCAAACTCGGCCTCGCTACCGATGCCGCGGCGGGCTTGCCGTCGCTGTCGTTTTCCTGAGCATGCCATGATCCCGTTCATCGACCTGCAAGCGCAGCGCGCGCGCATTACCGACAAGATCGACGCCGCGCTGGCTCGTGTGCTGGCGCATGGGCAGTACATTTTTGGGCCCGAGGTGAAAGCGTTCGAGCAACAGCTCGGCGCGTTCTGCGGGGCCAAGCACACGCTCGCCAACGCCAACGGCACCGATGCATTGGCTCTGCCGCTGATGGCGTGGGGAATTGGACCGGGCGATGCGGTGTTCTGCCCCTCTTTCACCTTCGCGGCGACCGCGGAGGTCGTGCCATGGTATGGCGCAACCCCAGTGTTTGTCGATGTGCTGGCCGACACTTACAATATCAGCCCCGCCAGCCTGGAAGCAGCCATCGCCGGGATCAAGCGCGACGGCAAGCTCAAGCCAAAAGTGGTGATCGCGGTCGATCTGTTCGGCCAACCGGCGGATTATCCGAAGCTGGCCGAGATTTGCCGGCGCGAGGGCCTGAAATTGATTGCCGACAGCGCGCAAGGCTTCGGCTGCACGCTTCACGGCAAGCACCCGATGCATTGGGCCGACGTGACGACGACGAGCTTTTTTCCCGCCAAACCCCTGGGCTGCTACGGCGACGGCGGCGCAACCCTCACCAACAGCGATGAAGAAATCGCATTGATGCGCTCGCTCGCCTTCCATGGCGCCGGCGTGGACAAGTACGACAATGTCCGCATCGGCATGAATTCACGGCTTGATACGCTACAGGCGGCGATTCTGCTTGAAAAACTGGCGATCTTCGAAAGCGAAATCACGCGGCGCAACGCCGCCGCCGAACGCTACCGGCAGATGCTGTCAAACCTGGTGCGGACGCCAAGCGTGATCGTCGGCGGCGTTTCCACCTGGGCGCAATACACGATCGAAGCCGACGACCGCGACGGCCTGGCCGCGCATCTGCGCAATGACGGCATTCCCAGCGCCCAATATTACCCAAAGCCGCTGCATCGGCAGAGCGCATATCGCGCGTTTCCTATTGGCACGGGCGGCATGGCGGTGAGCGAGGATATTGCAATGCGCGTCATCAGCCTGCCGATGCACCCCTATCTTGAAGAAGCCACGCAAGCGAAGATCGCCGAAAGCGTGCGGGCGTTCGTGACGGCGGGCGGGTGAGCTTGCCGCGCCCCGGCTCAACCATACTTATGTTCAAGTCGAGCACAAGCTGTTAGACTCCCTCCATGGCCAAATCCAATGCCAAGTCCGCCGGGCGTTTCCAATCGCTCTACGCGCATGGATTCGTACGCGTGGGGGCCTGCGCGCCGGTGGTGGTTCCCGCCAATCCGGGCGCCAATGCCGAGACTATCCTCGCCTTCTGGCGCGGCGCGGACGCGGCCGGCGCGGCGCTGCTGCTCACTCCGGAGCTTTCGCTCACCGGCTATGCGATCGACGATTTGCTGTTGCAAGATGCACTGATCGAGGCGGCCGAGGCGGCGCTTCACCACCTGATGGCGGAGAGCAAATCGCTCATGCCGGCGCTGATCGTCGGCGCGCCGATGAAAGTTGGCGGCGCGCTCTATAATTGCGCTGTGGTGGTCAAACACGGCGCCATCCTTGGCGTCGTGCCCAAGAGCTTTCTGCCGAACTACCGTGAATATTACGAGAAGCGCCATTTTGGCGGCGCCGCCGATGCAACAACGCGGGAAATCACTTTCGGCCCGGACATGATTTTGTTCGGTTCCGACATTCTATTCGTGGCCGATGATGCACGCGATGTGGCGTTTCATGTCGAAATTTGCGAGGATTTTTGGGCCCCGACGCCGCCCTCCACTTTGGGGGCGCTTGCGGGCGCGACCATCCTGCTCAACCTCTCCGCCTCCAACATCACCATTGGCAAGGCCGAGGACCGCGCCATTTTGTGCGACGCGCAGTCGCGCCGCTGCACCGCGGCTTATGTGTTCGCGGCGGCCGGGCGCGGGGAATCCACCACCGACCTCGCCTGGGACGGGCAAGTCATCGCCTATGAAATGGGCGAGAAAATTGCCGAGGGCGAGCGTTTCGCGCGCGATCCGAAGCTGGTCCTCGCCGACATCGATGTCGCGCGCATCGCCGCCGAGCGCCGCCGCCTCTCCAATTTCCGCGACGCTCAGGCGCGCAACAAGGAAGCGCTGGCGAAATTTCGCACGTCGTTTTTTTCGATCCGCGCGCCTGAAGGCGCCTTGCCGCTGCAGCGCAAACTCGACCGCTTCCCGTTCGTGCCCGCCGATGGCGCCCGGCTCGACCGCGATTGCTTCGAGGCTTATAACATCCAGGTCTCGGGACTGGCCCAGCGCATCGAAGCCACGAAAACACAGCGCGTCGTTATTGGCGTCTCGGGCGGGCTTGATTCAACCCATGCGCTGATCGTCGCCGCGCGCGCGTTCGATCTGATCGGCCTGCCGCGCCGCAATATTATCGGCGCGACCATGCCAGGTTTCGCCACCGGCGAGGCATCCAAGCAGCGCGCCTGGGCGTTGATGCGCGCGCTCGATATCGATGCGCGCGAAACCTCGATCGAGCCACTGGCGCAACTCATGCTGCGGGAACTGGGCCATCCCGCCGCCAGCGGCGAGAAGATCTACGATGTCGCCTACGAAAACGTGCAAGCGGGCTTGCGCACCGATTATCTGTTCCGGCTGGCCAATCACGAGGGCGGCTTCGTCGTCGGCACCGGCGATCTTTCCGAGCTTGCGCTTGGCTGGTGCACATACGGCGTCGGTGATCACATGTCGCACTACAACGTCAATGGCGGGGCGCCGAAGACGTTGATCCAACATCTAGTCGCATGGGTGGCTAACTCAAACTTGTTTGACGCCGCCGCATCGGCCACGCTGCGCGATGTGCTCAATGCTGAAATCAGCCCCGAATTGGTGCCGGGCGGCCAGGGTACCGAGGCTGTCGTGGGGCCTTACGAACTGCAAGATTTCAACCTTTATTGGATCACCCGCTACGGCCTGAAGCCCAGCAAAATTCTGTTCCTGGCGTGGAGCGCGTGGGCCAAGGCCTATTCCTACATCGAATTGCGGCGCTGGCTTGAAGTGTTCCTGAAGCGCTTCTTTGCCAGCCAATACAAACGCTCGGCCGTACCCAACGGACCCAAGATCGTCTCCGGCGGCGCGCTCTCCCCGCGCGGCGATTGGCGCGCGCCCAGCGATGCCAGCGCGGATCTATGGCTGGCGGAACTCCACGCCAACACGCCGGAAAAGCTGGACTGAATAGCGCCAACGTGCGTTGTCGCGTCATGCTTACGCTCCCCCCAACTGACCGTCGGCGCACGCCCATCGTCCCTTTCCCCCTGTGGGAGAGCCTGACATCTATAACTATATGAATTGATTATTGTATTCTGATGAGTAGGTGCGGCGGATGCTGCCCGATGAACTGAGGAGAAGGCCGGTTTCCTTCAAGAGATCGCTGATGACCGACTCATAGAGCGTAATCGCGGGTTCGCCCTTGTGCGTCGTGAAGATGCAGTCGTTTGATCCAGTCGCCTTGCTGATGGCGCGGATGCGCTCAAAATACGCGGCGACCGATCCTTGCGCCACAAGTTCGCGGTATTTCTTCTTGCCGCGCACGTTGAGCACCACGAACTTGCGCCCAAGCGCGTCGGTGCGCGTGTCGAGATCGCGCCAGCGCAGATTGCTCGCTTCCATCGTGCGCATTCCGGTGTTGCACAGGATGAGCATGAAATTATACGCCATCGTGCGATACCAGCGGCTGGCCGTATTAAGGGAAATGGTCTTGTAGCGCTGGCCGCGAGAAGGCCCGTCCTTGCTCTTCGGCACGGCCACGCGGCAATAGTAATTGCGGTGCCGGACGTCCGACCGGCGGAAGATAATGAGGCCGGGTTTCAGTTCTTCCTTATCGAGCAGGTACGTCATCTGCTATGCTGCCTTCTGTGCACATTCTGTGCATCTCAAATGCGTAACTCGTTGATTCGACTGACCCTGTGAACCAGATGTGCACACCCATTGAATCAAAAAATATGTTTAGAGTCAAGTGTTTATGATAGTCCTCTTCCCCCTGCGGGAGAAGGGATCGCGGAGTCAACATCTCCGCACGCCGACACGGGTGAGGGGTGCGAGCGCCAACTTTTCCAAGCTCACGCCGTCACCCCTCATCCGTCTTGCGCCGGCTTCGCCGTCGCAATCCACCTTCTCCCCACGGCGTCGCGAAGCGATCCTGCTCGCCAGGGTTCCCGACCGCGAAGCGGTCGGGAGGGGGAGAAGGACAAGTGAACGTCGTGCTTGAAGATCTCATCGCGCTTGCGCTTGAAGCTGGCCGCGAAATCATGGCGGTGCGCACCGCCGGTTTCGATGCGCAAAAGAAGCTCGACGGATCGCTCGTCACCATCGCCGACCAACGCGCCGAGGCCATCATTGAAGCGGGGCTCGCGCGGCTTGCCCCGGGCGTGCCGATGATCGGCGAGGAAGCGGTGGCGTGCGGGCGCATTCCCGATCCGGGCGAGCGTTTCTTTTGTGTCGATCCGCTCGACGGCACCCGTGGTTTTGTGAAGGGCGGGTCGCAATTCACGGTCAACATCGCCTTGGTTGAAGCAGGCGCGCCGATCGTGGGCGTGGTGTTCGCGCCGGCGACCGGAGAGCTTTACGCCGGCGAACCCGGACGCGCGCTGGGTGCACTTTACACTGGGCACGGCGGCCTTGGCCCGATCGCACCGATCGCGGCGTCGACGCAGGCGCCCAGCCAATGGCGCATCGTGAGCTCGGATCATTCCGGCCGCAACGCCCGCACCAGCGCGTTTGTTTCCGCGCTCGGCGGCGCCATCACTCACGCCAGTTCGTCGATCAAGTTTTGCCGTCTGGCCGAGGGCGCGGCGGATATCTACCCGCGCTTCGGCGAGGTTTGCGAATGGGACGCCGCCGCCGGCCACGCAATTCTCTCGGCCGCCGGCGGGGGCATAATGGGACTCGACGGCGGCCCGCTCGTTTATGGCGCCCGTGAGGACAATTTTTTCGTCCGCGGCTTCGTCGCCTACGCCAGCGCCGCCGCCGCCAGCGCGGCCAGGGCTGCGCTTAACCGTACTTGACCGAGCACCCGTACGGGGTGGTTTCCGCGACTTGCACGGCACGCCCAGCGGCGATGTCGGCCAACGCGGCGCGCACGTAATTGTTGGCGCCTTCGAGCGTGGACGGCCGCGCCGAGGGCCGGTCATCGATGGCGCCCTGGTAGAGCACGCGGCCATCGCCGCCGATGATGAACATGTGCGGAGTGTTGCGTGCGCCGTAGGCGTGGCCCATCGCGCCGGATGGATCGAGCAAGGTGGCGCTCGGGTGGGCGTTGTCGGTGCGCACCCGCGCCACGACGCCGGCGCCGTCGAGATGGCCTTGCTGACGCGGCGCCGATGAAATCACCTGCAGCCATACCACGCCCGCTTCGGTCGCTTCCAATTGCAGCGCTTGCATATTGCCCGAGCCATAATGCTTTTGCACGTACGGGCAGCCATGATTGGTCCATTCGAGCACGACAGTGCGTCCCGCGAATTCCGCCAGTGTGCGCGTGGCGCCGCTTGCATCTTGCACGGAAAAAGCCGGCGCCGGCGCGCCGGTCGCGACCGCGGCTTGGGCGGGCTGGCCCAACACCATAAGTCCCGCACCCGCGGCCAAGGCGGCGAGCCCCGCGCCAATGATCAGAGTTCGTTTCGACAGCTTGGTCATGGCGGCTTTCCTTCAACAGTTTCGAGCATTAAAGCCTCACTCAGGATTTGCGGCAAGACTACCGGTTCGCCGGCGCTTGGATAATATAGATAGAGCGGAACGCCGGCGCGTCCATGCTCGGCGAGCGCTGTTGCTATGGCTTCATCGCGATTGGTCCAATCGGCCTTGAGGAAGGCGACATGCGCCTCCGCAAAGGCCCGCGCCACGCGCGGATTGGCCAGTGAGGTCGCTTCATTGACCTTGCAGGTGACGCACCAAGCCGCTGTGAAATTCACGAACACCGGCCGGCCTTCGGCGCGCAGCTCCGCCACCCGGGCCGGGCTCCAGGGTTCGGACACCAGCACGGCCTGGGTTTCAACACCGAGCAACGGCCGCCACATGAACGCCGCCGTTAGCGCCAACGCCGCCACGCCAATCACCAGCCACACCCTGCCCCAACGCGCAACGAACAACACAAACGCCAGCGCCGCCGCCAGGCTCAGCAACGCCAGCATGCCGGCGGACCCGGTTTGTTCGGTCAGCACCCAGCCCAGCCACACCGCGGCCGCGAACATCGGAAACGCAAGCACGTTGCGTACGCGCTCCATCCAAGCGCCGGGCTTGGGGATAAGCCGCTGCAGCGCCGGCGCAAGCGACAGCGCCGTCAGCGGTAAAGCAAAGCCAAGCGCAAGCGCCGCGAAGATGAGCAGCGTCGTCGCCGCCGATTGCGTCAGCGCGGCGCCGATAGCCCCGGCCATGAACGGCGCAGTGCATGGTGTAGCCGCCACCACTGCAAGCGCGCCGGTGAAGAACGCGCCCGTGTCGCCGCCGCGTGAAGTGAGCTCAGCGCCCGCGCTTTGCACAGCCCCGCCAATCGAAAACACGCCGAGCAGATTGAGGCCGATGGCGAAGAACAGCAGCGCCAGCGCCGAGGTCACCCAAGGCGCCTGAAGCTGAAAGCCCCAACCCACCGCCGCGCCTGCGCCGCGCAATGCGATCAGCACGCCAGCCAGCGCGAGGAACGTCACCATAACACCCGCGAGATAAAGCAGTCCGTGCCGGCGCGCCTGGCCGCCATGGGCCCCGCCCGCGAACGAAAGCGCTTTCACCGACAGCACCGGCAGCACGCACGGCATGATATTGAGGATAAGCCCGCCGAGGAAAGCGAAACCAATCGCGACAACGAGCGCGACCGCGCTCATGCCGGGCGCCGCGCGCACGCCTTCAAGCGCGGCGAGCGGATAGTCGCTTGATATTGTCGCCGCTTGCGCGTCTGTTTCCGCGATCGCCGGGCCCGGCTCGGCGGCGATTTCCACCGCGCGTCGCGTCCACGACGCAGCGTCAGGGACTTCGTAGGTCACCACGCCTTCGAGCACCGCGTGTCCGAGATTTTTCGCGGCGCCCGCCGTCAAAGTGAAACTCACGCCCGAGGGGCCAATACGCGGACTCTGCGCCGCCGCCGCGGCCATTGCATCACGGTCGAACGGGAAAAAGCGCGGGTTGCGGATGTCCTCCGCGCCCGGCAGCGTCACGCTCAAACGCGCCGGCTCGCCGCGCGAAATGCGCGCGCCAACGCCTTCGGCCCGACCCGGCAAATCCGCGACCGCGCCGGCGACACGCCCCGCCCATTGCGGATCGTCGCGGCCCCGCGCGGCGATGGGCAGCATTAAGGTAAGCGTCGCATCTTCGGGAATGCAGATATCGGAGCAGACCAGCCAATAGGCGTCGGCGGTAAGCGTCACACGCTCACCCACGCGTGCATCGGCTGGCGCACTGATCTCGATCGGGAACAGGACTTCGCCCGAATAGCCGTAATTGACCAGGATATCGAACGGGATGGCTTGCGGCGCCGGCCACTGGACCGGCCCAGCCTGAAACCCCAGCGGCAACGCCCAAGTGAGCGCCGTCGGCTCGCCGCTATCGCCGGGATTGCGCCAATAGGTGTGCCAGTGCTCGCGGATGTTTTGCCGCAGCACGATAGTGAAACGCTCGCCCGGAGCGATGGCGGCGCGCGCCGAATGCAACTCGGCTTCGACATTTGCCGTGCGCACGGGCTGCGCGGTCGCTGGCGCAATCATCGCCGCCGCCATCGCCGCCAACGCCGCCAGGAGGCACTTCAGCCCCATGCGCCTTGCCTCAAGTTCAAGCCGCGCCCGGAGACCGGAGCGCGGCTTTCCTATTACGTTCAAACCGCCCGTTTGGTTACAGACGCCACTCAGCTCAGCGGAGTCGAGGCCTGAATCCGGGCGGCACGGGAGAGAATTTTCGGCCATAGCCCGAGCGAGAGCAGGTGCGCGTGCATCACCGCCGAAACGCCCTTGTCGCGCAGTTCGATATAGGTGTCCTTGGGCAGCTTGTTCAGCTTCTGCTCGGAGATGCGCAGATATTCGCCGATTTTCATCGGCTCATCCGGGGTGCCGTCGGGCTTGGCGCGCGGCAATGCCAGCGGAGTGAGTTCGAACAGATCGTGCTCATCCATCAGCTTGACGAATTCCTGGGTGCGGCGGCCCAGCATGTCGAACTCGCGGCAGAATTGGATGGCTTCCTGGGTGTAGCGCGAGGGCTTGTCGCCCTCGAAAAACGGCAGTTCCGGCGAGGAAGATAGCATCTTGGCGGAGCGGTCGATGCACACCAGAACACGATCGCCTTCGCTCGCCGCCGGTTGCTGGGGTTGCTGGCCGTTGGCAGGCGCGAGGATCGGCAAGAATGGATAGCGGCGTGCGAACGCCGGCAGGTACACTTCCGGATCGAGTGAGCCGTCGCCGCCCAGGAAAACGTTCATCCCGGGCCTGAGGCCCATCACCGCGAGCGGCGTTTTCGACTGGGTGTCGAAAATGATCGGGTAGCACACGGCGGCGAGCCCGAATTCATCCACCGTGAGCGGCACCAGATGCGTGTCCGCCAGGAACGAGAACGGATTGGCCACCTGGCTCACCCCGAGCGCCTTGTGCTTCTCGAAAGAAAGCGGCTCAAGCTGATTATAGAATAGGATTTTGCCCAGGGTCTGGGCGCCGCCGCTGGCGGTCGTCATGGGTGTCTCCGCGAGTTCCCTACCACAAGGGGGCTCTCCAACCACGAATGCGCGCAATCCGCAACAGGCCAACGCAAATCAGGACCGGCTTTTCCCAACCCCGGCCCATGCTATGGCAGGCCGCGCGCCAATTAAGAGCGCGAGCGAGGCGTGCATGGGACCGGTCCTCTGCGTATTTGGCCGTTGGGCATTGGCGCTGTGCCTGGCGCTGGCTCTGGGCGCGTGCGGCCCACGCCGCCCTCAACCGATGACCGCGTTCGAGGGCCGGCTCGCCGATTGGTCGGTCCAGATCCTCGCCGACAGTCCCGAGCTGGCATCTCAAGCAGGGGTGACCGAGGCCGCCGCCGGCGGATTCTACGCCGACCGCCTCGACGACCGCTCGGCGCTGGCGGTGGAGACCCGCCGCGGCGCGGCCTTGCGCCGTTACGCCGAATTGCTCGGGCTCAACCCGGGCGGATTAAATGCCGAGGACCAATTCACCCATGCCGTGCTGCGCGCGCAATTCGCGGCCGCCGCCGCCGCCGCTTCGTTCGACTATGGAGACTTCGCTCCGCTGGGCAGCTTCAAACCCTACGTGCTCAACCAGCTCGACAGTGCATTCGTGACCCTGCCCTCCTTCCTGGACGAGCGCCACGCGATCTCAGCGCCCGCCGATGCTGAAGCCTACCTATCGCGCCTCGAAGCTGTCGCTGCCGCCATCGACGCGGAAACCGCGCGCGCCCGTACCGATGGGGAGCGCGGCGTGCGCCCGCCGCTCGTTATCATCGACGCCACCATCGCCCTGCTCGACGGCGTGCTGTCAGAACCGCCGATGGAACAGTCTTATATTACCAGCTTCCGCCGCAAGGTCGATGCGCTGGCAACCGCGGAAGCCGACGCGGCGAGGCGCGCCGCGTTAACGCAGCAAAACCTCAGTTACCTCGCCCGCGCCGAGATCATCGTACGCGACCAGGTCTTGCCGGCGCACCGGCGCGCGGCCGATTATTTGCGCGCCGACCGGGTTCATGCCAGCGAAGATCCTGGCGTCTCAAAGCTGCCGCGCGGCGCGGAGTTTTACGCCGCGGCGCTGCACATCGGGACAACAACAACGCTGTCGCCCGGCCAAATTCATCGCATCGGCCTCGACCGCGTCACCGCGCTTAACGGCCAGCTCGACGTGGCGCTGCGCCGTGTCGGGCTGACGGAAGGCGCGGTCGGCCAACGCCTTTCACAGATGACCGCCGACCCACGCTACCGCTATCCCGACAGCGAAGAAGGCCGCGCCGCCTTGCTGCACGACGTGCAAGCACGCGTGGCCCGCGTGCTGGAGCGCGCGCCGCAATGGTTCGGCCGGCTGCCGCGCGCGGGCCTTGAAGTGCGCCGCGTGCCGGCCTTCGCGGAGAACTCGCAGCCGGGCGCGTATTATTCGCCGCCCTCGCTCGATGGGGCCCAGCCCGGCATTTATTACGTCAATCTGCGCAACCTCGCGGAAATGACCCGCATCGATGTGTCGACCCAGGATTTTCACGAAGCCGCGCCAGGTCACCACTTTCAAACCGCTTTGGCGCAAGAGCAAACCGATGCGCCGCTGCTGCGCCGGCTGATTTGGTTCAACGCCTACAGCGAAGGCTGGGCGCTCTACGCCGAGGAACTCGCCGACGAAGTAGGCTTCCACGAAGGCGACCCGGTGGGGCGGATCGGTTTTCTGCGCTGGCAGCTGTGGCGCGCGGCGCGCCTGGTGGTCGACACTGGCTTGCACGCGCGCGGCTGGAGCCGCGCCCAAGCCATCGATTATCTCGTGCAAATCACCGGCGATGCGGCGGGGACCATCGCCACTGAAGTCGATCGCTACGTGGTCTGGCCCGGTCAAGCCTGCGGCTACGAGCTCGGGCGACGCGAAATCATGCGGCTGCGTGAAATCGCCCGCAACGAACTCGGTCCCGACTTCGACCTGCGCGGCTTCCACGATACGGTGCTGTTGAACGGGGAAGTTCCCCTCGGCGTGCTCGAGGGCTTAGTGCGCGATTGGATACCTGAGCAGCGCCGCCTGGCCGAGCGCGAACGGCGGCGGCGGTGAGTCGCTTTATGGACCGCCGGCGCCTCGCCGGCCAGCGCCGACGATGCCGGCGAGGGCGCCGGCGGTCCATAATTTGACGCGCCTCGCGCGAATGTACGCACCGTCGAGGTGAATGCCGGCGCACTCACAATCGCTTGCGCTATTCTCCTCCCATGGCCACCCGTCGCCGCGCCAACCTCACCATCGCCGCCTGCGACGGCGGGTTTGCGCTGGCAATCTTTGCGTGCGGCTATTTTGATGCGCCGGGCTGGGCGGCGGGGCTAGTCGCGGCGGGAATGGTGGCCTATTGGGGCTGGAGCCGGCGCGGGGTCTTGAACCGCCTCCACGGCAAAGTGTGGGCGGCCCAGACCGGGCTCGCCCTTTCCGTCATCATCGCCATCCTGGCCGGCGCCTATTGGCTCGGCCTTGGCGTTGGTGGCCAGATCTAGGGACCGACATCAATGAGCAAGATTTCCATGCACGCGCTCAGCGCGCCTGTTTTCACACGCATGCTGAAGAACCTCGCCGCCATCCTGGCCAAGGCCGAAACTCAAGCCAAGGCCAAGAATTACGACCCGAGCGTGTTGCTCAATTCGCGGCTCGCGCCCGATATGTTCGCGCTGACCCGGCAAGTGCAAATCGCCACCGATCACGCCAAGGGCGCGATGGCGCGGCTGGCGGGGCATGTGCCGGAAGCCATCGAAGACACCGAAACCACGTTTGCGCACTTGCAGGCGAGGATCGCGAAGACGCTGGCGCTGGTCGCGGGCTATTCCGAAGCGCAGCTCGAAGGCTCGGAAAAACGCGAAGTGACGATCAAGATTCCCGGTTCGGAACTGAAGTTCACCGGCTACGATTATCTCACCGGCTTCGCACTGCCGAATTTCTATTTCCACATGACGACAGCCTACGCGATTTTGCGTCACAACGGCATCGAACTGAGCAAGCGCGATTTCCTGATGAGCTGAGACGGCGAGAGAGCAGTGGCGATCAACACCTCCGGTCAATGGTGGGTCGGAGACCAACCCACCGATCTAGCAGAGTACCTCAAAGCCTTCAAAACGGAGGGATACGAGGTTGATCGCTTCAAGCTCGCACATTGTTCCTGCGGATGCGAGGTATTCAGGCTCCAGGCGGATAGCAACGAAGGCGCTGCCAAGGGGACCTGCACGAGCTGTGGCGATGTGGCGTTCATGGGCGAGAGTGACAAGTACTTTGCGAGCACCACCGAGGCCTTCAAGTGCATTGAATGCCGAGGCGACGCCTGCAATGTCGGGGTCGGTTTTTCGATGTACGAATCCGAGAGTCACTACGTGCGGTGTCTGAGCGTAGGCGTCAGATGCGCTCAGTGCGGAATCTTGGGTTGCATTATTGATTGGAAGGTCGGCGGAGGTAATGAGCCGGGCTTTCTTGAGAAAGTCTAGCCATGAGCTTCCGCCGCATCGAAAACGCGCCCGACAATGTCGCCGCCTTGGTGCGCGTCGATTTCAATGTGCCGATGGCGGATGGGCGCATGAGCGACGACACGCGTTTGCGCGCGGCGTTGCCGACCATTCGCTCGCTGCAAGCGAAAGGCGCGCGCATCGCCCTGCTCGCGCATTTCGACCGGCCCAAGGGCAAACGCGTGCCGGAGATGTCGCTGAAGCAAATTCTTCCTGCGCTAGGCCCAGTTTTGGACAGCGTGGATGGACTTTTATTCGTCGATGATTGCGTCGGCGACAGTGTGAAGACCGCGTTGAGCGCGCTCGGCCCCGGCGGCGTCGTGCTCTTGGAAAACGTCCGCTTCCACCCAGGCGAAGAAGACAACGACCGCCAATTCGCCAAAGCGCTTGCGGCCAATTTCGACATCTATGTCAACGACGCCTTCTCCGCCGCGCACCGGGCGCATGCGAGCACGGAGGGCGTCGCGCACATTCTCCCCGCCTACGCCGGCAAGCAGATGGAGCGCGAACTCGATGCGCTGGAAGCCGCGTTGGGTAAACCGAAGCGTCCGGTGCTGGGCATCGTCGGCGGCGCGAAAGTATCGACCAAGCTGGAGCTGCTCAAGAATCTCATCGCCAAACTTGACCGCCTCGCCATCGGCGGCGGCATGGCCAATACGTTTCTCTACGCGCAAGGCCGCGACATCGGCGGCTCGCTGGCCGAGAAGGACATGGCCGAAACCGCCCGCGCGATCATCGCCGCCGCGCAAGGCAAATGCGAGTTGCTGCTGCCTGTGGATGTAGTGGTCGCGAGCGAAGTGAAGGCGGGCGCGGCCTCACGCACCTGTGGCCTCGGCGGCGTCGGCGCGGAGGATAAAATCCTCGACGCCGGGCCTGAAACGGTAACGCGCCTGCTGAAGGCGATGGACGAGAGCGCCACCCTGATCTGGAACGGGCCGCTCGGCGTGTTCGAAATCCCGCCCTTCGACGCCGCCACCAACGCCGCCGCCAAGCACGCCGCCGCGCTGGCCAAAGCCGGCAAGCTCATCGCCGTCGCCGGCGGCGGCGACACCGTCGCCGCGCTCAACCATGCCGGCGTGAGCGGCGACATGACGTTCGTGAGCACCGCTGGGGGCGCGTTTCTGGAGTGGATGGAAGGCAAGGCGCTGCCGGGGGTCGAGGCGCTGAAGAGATGAGCAAGAAGCGACGCTCCCTCGGCAAAGCTGCGCGAAACGAGCAGCGTAAGCTCAGCGCAGCGCTGGTCAATGCCATGTCGGGCGCAATTTTCATCGTGCGTGCGGTACAACCCCACATGGCCGCGTTGCGCGCCCGTTTGTGCGCGTCAGCATTTCTCCGGGCCTGCGGCGGCAAGGAAATCTCCAGCTCATGGCGCGAATTGACGAGCCTCTCATGATCATGGTGGGTCAACGCGACCGGGATACACCGCCAACTTTTTCCCGCGAGTTATATGAGGCGTCGCCGCTGCCGCCAGAGCGGCGCCGGCTGGTAATTATCCCCGACGCCGGTCACAGCGACATTTTTAGCAAGACCGAGGCCTTCGATGCTTATCGTTCGTTTCTGGCTTCACTAAGCGTCGTGCAGCCCGCCGACTAGGCAGTATTGTTCTGGCATCCAGGAGATCAGCCGAAACGGGCGAGGTTAACCTCGAGCGAGGCGAGCCCGCATGGGCATGGTGGCGCTGCCGGGGTCCGGCCACGCGGCGGAATAGGCTTCCCCGCCTCTTCCCCCAGCACCGAGTTTTGCCCTAAGAAAGAGGCTAAACCGACTTTCGGGGCCACACCACATGGCGCGCATTACGCTTCGACAGCTTCTGGATCACGCCGCCGAGCGCGGCTATGGCGTGCCGGCGTTCAACATCAACAATATGGAGCAGGGGCTCGCCATGCTGGAGGCGGCCGAGGAGGTGGGCGCGCCGGTGATCATCCAGGCCAGCCGCGGCGCCCGCGCCTACGCCAACGACATCGTGCTCAAGCATCTGATCGACGCGCTGGTGGAAATGTACCCACACATCCCGATCTGCATGCACCAGGATCACGGCAATTCCGAACCCACTTGCGCCACCGCGCTGCAGAACGGTTTCACCTCGGTGATGATGGACGGTTCGCTCAAGGCAGACGGCAAAACGCCCGCCGATTACGAGTACAATGTCGCCATCACCCGACGTGTCGTCGATATGGCGCACTGGATCGGCGCTTCGGTGGAAGGCGAACTCGGCGTGCTGGGTTCGCTGGAGAGCGGCGAGGGCGAAAAGGAAGACGGCCACGGCTTTGAAGGCAAGCTCGGCCATGACCAATTATTGACCGATCCGGACCAGGCCGTGGATTTTGTCGCGCGCACGCAGGTCGATGCGCTCGCCATCGCCATGGGCACCAGCCACGGCGCCTACAAATTCACTCGCAAGCCCGACGGCGACATTCTCGCCATGCATGTGATCGAAGCGGTGCACAAGCGCCTGCCCAACACACATCTGGTGATGCACGGCTCGTCCAGCGTGCCGCAGGATTTGCAGGACATCATCAACCAATATGGCGGCGGTCTCACGCAAACCTGGGGCGTGCCGGTGGCGGAAATCCAGCGCGGCATCAAGCTCGGCGTGCGCAAGATCAATGTCGATACCGATAACCGCCTGGCGATGACCGGTGCGATCCGCAAAGTGTTATGGGAAAAGCGCGATGAGTTCGATCCGCGCGCCTATCTCAAGCCGGCGAAAGAAGCCATGCGCAAAGTGTGCAAGCAACGCTTTCTAGAGTTCGGCTGCGAAGGCCAAGCCGCGAAAATTTCCCCGCTGCCAATGAGCGCGATGGCGAAACGCTACGCGGCTGGGGAGTTCGCGGCGCGGATCGGTGCGGCGCGGGTGGCGGCGGAGTAGCGCAGACGCTGTGAGCGCGGCTGCGGGCACACTTAAAGAACAGGATCTTTAGGTCGATGCGCACAGCGCGCGGCCTACCTTCCACCAAACATTTGTTTCACAAACTCGCTGGGCCACTCACCCGTGATCATCCACAAGATCACAGCTGCTGGAAACGTGACTGCCGACAGCAAGATTAGCCACACTAAGACAAGAGGAATCCAAATAGGACAGCCTACGATAAGGAAAAACCAAATGCAGCCGGGGGTTTTTTCGTTTTCCGTCGAATAGTGTACCAACACTCGCTCCCAAAACCGCTCCATGCATCCGGATGCGCCGGAACGGCTCAGTGCACCGATCCATTTGTACCCGACAGAAATCAGCCCGCCAACGTCGAACCCGACGATTGTGCCTTATCACCCCGGCCCCCAACCGGGCGCCCCACCTAATGAAGGATGACGTAACTGCGCAGATGCGCTACAATCCATCCATGAGCGACACCCTCGTCAAAGTGAACAAATCTCGCGCCGCCGCGTTGCAGGCGGCGGTCTCGGCCGGCGGCGCTGCTTCGCTGCAGGACGCCGTCGAGTGCGCGGCGGACGCGTGGCTTGCTGAACAAGCGCTCGCAAACCTGCCGCAGGAGGATCTGCAGCGCTTGTGGCAAGAAGGCGTACAGAGCGGCGATGCGGGGGCGCTTGATCTCGACGCAGTGAAGGCCGAGGCGCGCCGTTTGGCGGGCATCCCGTGACGCCGGCGCTGCGTTGGAGCAACGCGGCGCGGCGTGATTTGTTGGACGTCTGGGCCTGGCGCGGGCGCGAGCGTCCAGAACTCGGCGATCGCGCGCTCGACCGCATCCACGCCGCATGCGAGCGTCTGACCCGCTTTCCAAAACTCGGCCCCGCCTTCCCGCACATGGCGCTCGAGGCACGAAAGCTAACCATCGAAAGATACTTGGCGTTTTACCGGATCGATCCCGACGCGATCGTTGTCGTGCGCGTTGTGGACCAGCGCCCGCTGCTCGACGCGGTCAAGTTCGAGGAGGCATAATCGCGTTTGCCAAGTCGAGCCCGCCTCTACCTCATCACGCCCCCCGCGTTCGATCTTGCGCCATTTTCGCGCGCGCTGGCGAACGCGCTCGCGGGCGGGGATGTGGCGGCGGTGCAGCTGCGTTTGAAAGATGTGAGCGACGCGGAGATTCTGCGCATTGGCGCGGCATTGAAGTCGATCGTGCAGGCGGCGGGTGCCGCGTTTATTGTCAATGACCGACCCGATCTGGCGAAGGCTCTTGACACAGACGGCGTGCATGTAGGCCAAGCCGATGCGAGCTATGCGCAGGCGCGCGCGGCGCTTGGGCCGGACAAAATTGTCGGCGTTACCGCGCACAATTCCCGCCACCTCGCCATGGAAGCCGCCGAGGCCGGCGCCGATTATGTCGCGTTCGGCGCGTTTTACCCCAGCAGTACAAAGCAACCTCAGCACTGGGCCGAGCCGGAAATTCTGGAGATCTGGTCGGAAATTTCCACCATTCCCTGCGTCGCCATCGGCGGCATTACGGCTGAAAACGCCGCCCCGCTGGTGCGCGCCGGCGCGGATTTTCTCGCGGTGAGCGCCGGCGTGTGGCGCCACGAGCAAGGCCCGCGAGCGGCGGTGGCGGCGTTCACTGACTTGTTCGAGCGCCTGGAATCTCGCGCCGACGGCTCCGCACAATAATTCACCCATCCTCGGATTCGCCGTACGCGAAGTCCGGGACCCATAACGCAAACATTGGTGTTCATAGGCCCCGGGTGCGCCGCTGGCGCGGCGCCCCGGGGGTGGGTGGTTTTTGTTTGCCGGCGCGCGCATCTGGGCGCAGAGTCGCACCCCATGTCCGATGATCTCCCCGGCCTCTTGAATCTCACCCCGCTCAACCCGGAGTTTCGCGACGATCCATACAAGCTGTTGACGCGTTTGCGCGAAGAATGCCCGGTGCGCCGCGACGATATGGCGGGCACGTTCCTGCTCTCGCGTTTCAAGGACGCGCGCGCGATCCTGAACGACCGCACCATGCTGCGCGGGCCGGACAAGGTTGAGCCTCCCGCGGCGTTCACGCAGCGGCTCACCGAGAACCTGGAGACCGATCCGGAAACAGGCGAGCGACGTTTCTACTCCATCCTGTTCATGGATGAGCCGCACCATTCGCGCGTGCGCGGGCCGCTGGCGCAGGCGCTCTATGCGCGCGCAGCCAAGTGCAAACCGCTGGCGGAAGCGATCGTCGATGAGAAGCTGGTCGCCATCGCCGACAAAGGGCGTTTCGACGCACTGGCCGACTACGCAATCCCCATCCCCATCGATGTGATCGGCGCCATTCTCGGCGTCGATATCGGGCGTCGCGCTGAGTTCCGCGATTGGTCCGAGGGCGTCATCCAAGTGCTCAACCCGCTTCGATCGCCAGAGCAAACCGCCCACATGCAGCGCGCCGGCGAAGCCATACGCGGCTACATCTCCGGGCTGATGGCGGCCCGCCGAGCCGAGCCGCAGGACGATCTGGTGACCGACATGGTGCAACTGCAAGCCGAAGGCGCCGCTCTGCAGGATTCCGAGATTGTCGCCAATCTGATCGGCCTCCTGGTCGGGGGCAATCTCACGACCAGCGATCTGATCGGCAACGGAATCTATCTGATGCTGACCCATACAGGGGAATTGGCCAAGCTCAAGGCCGATCCATCGCTCATCAATCAAGCGGTAGAGGAAATCCTCCGCCATGAAGGCCCAGTCGAGATCACTGCACGTGTCGCCCCGCGCAACATGGAGGTTGGCGGCTGCCCGGTGAAGGCGCGGCAATCGATGGTGGCGCTGTTGCGCGCCGCCAATCACGATCCCGAGCAATTCGAAGACCCCGACAGCTTCGATATCAAGCGCAAGCCCGGCCCGCACATGGCCTTCGGCGGGGGCGCCCACATCTGTATCGGCGCGCCGCTGGCGCGGCTGGAAGCGCAAGTGGCGTTCACGCGGCTGTTCGCGCGCTTCCCCGACCTGCGCCTTGCCCGCCCCGAGGAGCGGCCCTCCAAGCGCATGTTGCCCTTCTTCAACGGCTTCGAACGGCTGGAGGTGGTGATCTGAGCTGATCCGGGGCTAGGAAATGCTGGCGAACCCGCCTAACTGAGGCCTTCAGATTCCGCCCCAAACACGGGAGTTATCCCCAGATGCGCCAGTTTCCCGCCCGCCTCGACGAGGAAGACCACGCCGCCAAGGATTCCCGCAACGCGCCCGACGTGATCGAGAAGGCGCTGTTCGAGGCGCGCGTCGTTATGCTGACCGGCGAGGTCAGCGACCAGCAGGCCCGCCGCGTCACCGAGCGGCTGTTCGCGCTCGCCGCGCAGAACGCCGAGCCGATCACCTTCGTGATCTCCTCACCCGGGGGGCACGTCGAAAGTGGCGACATGATCCACGACGTGATCAAGTTCATCAACGCGCCGGTGCGCATGCTGGGCACGGGCTGGGTGGCGAGCGCGGGGGCGCTGATCTATTGCGCCGCTTCGCGCGAGAACCGCTTCTGCCTGCCCAACACGCGCTTCCTCTTGCACGAACCGCGCGGCGGCATCAGCGGCATGGCGTCCGACGTTGAAATCCAAGCCCGCGAAATCCTGCGCATGCGCGAACGCCTCAACCGCATCTTTTCCGAAGCCACCGGCCAGCCCATCGACCGCATCAAACGCGACACCGACCGCGATCTGTGGATGCTGGCCGACGAAGCGAAAGCCTACGGGCTGGTGGGACGCATTGTGCGGAGCGCGGCGGAGGTGAGGTAGGCATGCTGCGATCGGTAGTTGTTGCCGCAGTCCTGACTTTATCGACGGCGGCAATGGCGGACGAACTGCCGCCGCCTGTCCGCTACACCCAAACTGCAGCCCGCCTCTATTTGGAAGCGCGCGAAGATGCTCCCGTCATCCTACAAATGCCGTGCGGCATGCCCGTCGCAGGTCTTGAGTCGGCGATCCGAACGCCGTTCGTGCGTGTCTTGGTCGAGGGGCAAGCCGGCTACGCTAGTGGAGTGGATTTGACATTCGCATCCGGTGTAAGCGGCAAGCTGGTAGCGAATGTCAAATCCATAAACTCCACTAGAAACCTATACTTGCTAGTGGTCCTTATGATTCCAACATTCGCAACAGAGCGGGCCGAAACGGGATGCGAATGTTGGAATCGGACCACTAGGGTGAACGACATCGGCGCGCGGCAAGACCCACCGTGCGCGATGCCAACAGCAGAGACCAACACCGCGCGCGCAGCGCTCGAAGCCTCAATCGCGCAGCTGATGCGCGAAGCGCAGCGCTTGCCTCCCGAAGACGGCATTGGCTTCCTCAACCAGATCAACGCCCGGGTCCCGCCCCGCAAGAGCATGCACATCATCTTGGATAATTATGCGACCCATAGACATCCCAAGGTGCTGGCCTGGCTTGCCCGCCACAAGTGCTTGAAGCGGTCTAGCTAAGGCGCCTCCTCGGCCCTCTCCCCGTCCCAATAATCCAGCCGCTCGCCGTCGCGCAAAATGGCGCGGGCTTCGGCGCGGTTGAGGGCGCGGACGCTGATTTTGTTGGAGTCGGGATAGACGCAGACTTCGTTTGGCTCGTTGTCGCCGATCATGACGAAGCGGAACGGGGCCGCGGATTCGTTGATCAGGCAATGCCCCGCGCGCTGGCCGGCGGGGAAGCAGACATAGTCACCGGCGCGGATCGCGTAACGCTCCTCGCCCAAACGCAAAGTCGCTTCGCCTTCGAGCGCAAGCATGTGTTCTTCTTCCAGCATATGATAATGGAACGGGCAGCTTTGCTTGCCCGGCGGCAATTCTTCCACCGAGACGCCGATCTTGCGCGTGTCCGCACCGCGCGTGTCGGAAAGCACTCGCGCGCGCGAAGCAAAACGCACGCCCTGCGCGTACTCGGTCCAGGGCACGCTTTCGACGGCGACAGGCGCGCGGGGTTTTTCGTTGCTCATTCGCAAATATGGACCGCCGGCGTCCTCGCCGGCAATCGCAAATTTGGCCGGCAAGGGCGCCGGCGGTCCGTAAATCAATGGCTCTCGCCGCGCCAGACTTGTTTGTAGGCCAGGTACAAAAGCGCCGAGAGCGCGAGCAGGAAGGCGAGCACGATGATGCCGGTCTTCTTGCGCTGCTCCATGTGCGGGTCGGCGGCCCATTGCAGGAAGCTCGAAACGTCGGCGGCATATTGCTCGACACTGGTCGGCGTGCCGTCGCCATAGGCCACCGCGCCTTCAATGAGCGGCGGCGGCATGGCGATGAGCCCGCCGGCGAAATAAGGATTGACGTGTTGCACCACGCGTTCGCCGCGGGATTCGCCGGTATAGCCGGTGAGCAGCGCGCGGATGTAATCGGCGCCGCCGTGACGCGCCAAGGTGATCACCGAAAGATCGGGCGGATAGGCGCCGCTATTGGCATCGCGCGCGGCGGCCTCGTTTGGAAACGGGGCGCGGAAATAATCGGAGATCCGGCCGGGACGTTCGATCGGCTGGCCGGTGTTTTGATCGACATCGGCGATGATCACCGCCTCGGCGATGGCTCGCACGTAGGCGTTGTCGGTCACGTCGATGAAGCTGCCGCCGTGCTCTGGCTTGCCGACCTGGAATTCCTCTTCACCAGTTTCGTGGTTGCGCACGCGATAGACCGCGAACGGACCGCCCGCTTCGCCCAGATGGCGATAGGCCAGATGATCCATGGAATGGCAGGTGGCGCAGACTTGGGCATAGACTTGGAAGCCGCGCTGCACCGCTCCCATGTCGTAAGAGCCGACCGGGCTGTCGAAGCTGAACGGATAATCGCGGGGGTGTTCGGCTTCGCCGGCGGCGAAGGCGATTCCGGCCATTGCGGCAGCCGCAATCGCGGCGCTTGCAAGAGCGCGCAAGCTCATGAAGACGCTCCGTGGGCCGTGACTGGCTTGGCGATGGTGTCGGGCGTCCGCCCCGGCGTTTCACGCAAGCCCAGCAGCGGCAGCAACACCAGGAAGAAGAAGAAATAATAGAAGGTCAAAATCTGCGATAACTTGGTCACCGTGAAGGTAGCGGGCATTTGCCGTTCGGTGCGGAAGAACGGCGCGGCGGCGCCGATCTCGATCTTGGCCTCCTGCACGCGGGCCTCCAATTCTTCAATAGAGTCCGCGGTGACGCCGCGCGTTTGCGCCGCCCCGCCCATGACGCCGATGGCGCGGGCCTGCACGGCGCCTTGGCGCGAGACCATACTCATGGCCGCGCCTTCGCCGCTCAGGGTTTCGCGCATTGCGCTCGCGGCTTGCTCGAATTGCGCCGCGCTCGGCGCGGTGAAGTCGCGTTCGACTACGCTGCCGCCTTCGACCCAGTTCAAAGTCGCGCGGTACTCGGCCGATTTGAACAATATCCGACCTGGGTTTTGCCCGCCGCACCAGCCGAGCGCGACGCAAACCAATACGAAGATGAAAAAGAATTGTTGCGCAATCGGGCGGTAGCGCATCGAGCGCACTTTCGAGGTGTCGAGCCACGGCAGCACGAACAGCACGCCGATCGAGGCGAACATGGCCAGCACCCCGGCGAGCTTGGAACTTATGCCAAGAATGTTGAAATCGAACGCGCGCAGAATTGCGTAAAACGGCAATAAATACCATTCCGGCACGATTTCCGGCGGCGTCTGCAGCGGGTTGGCGGGGATGTAATTGGCCGGATCGCCCAGCGAATCCGCCATGAAGAACACGAATACCGCGAACAGCACCAAGAACAGCGAGGTCACGAACAAATCCTTGATGGTCGCATGCGGGGTAAACGGCACCGTGTCGGCCTTCGACTTTACTTCGACGCCGGCCGGATTGTTCTGCCCGACTTCGTGCAGCGCCCAGATATGCAAACCCACCACGCCGGCGATCAAGAACGGCAACAGATAGTGCAGCGAGAAGAAGCGGTTGAGCGTCGGCTGATCGATCGCGGCCCCGCCGCGGATCCAGACTTGAATGCTCTCGCCGACGAACGGCAGCGCGCCCAAAATGTTGGTGATGACGGTGGCGCCCCAGAAACTCATCTGGCCCCACACCAAAGTGTAGCCGAGAAATCCGGTGGCTACCATCAGCGCGTAGATCAGGCAGCCGAGAATCCAAAGCACTTCGCGCGGCGCCTTGTAGGAGCCGTAATAGAGCCCGCGAAACATGTGGACATAGACCGCCAGGAAGAACATCGAGGCGCCAACGGCGTGCAGCGGCTGTATCAGCCAGCCGAACGAAACGTCTCGCCGGATGCGCTGCACGCTGTCGAAAGCGAAATCGACGTGCGGAATGTAATGCATCGCCAGCACAATGCCGGTGACAATCTGCACCACGAGGCACAGCGACAGCATCGAGCCGAAGGTCCACCAATAATTCAGATTCCGCGGCGTCGGGTAGGCGACGAAGCTGTCGTGGCTCAGCCGCAGGATCGGCAAGCGCTTGTCGAGCCAGCGCGTGAAGCCCGATTTCGGCTCATAGGTCGAAGGTCCGCTCACATGAAGCTCCTGGCGGCTTAGCCGATGCGGATAATGGTGTCGGAGAGAAAGACGTACGGCGCCACTTCAAGATTGCGCGGCGCCGGGCCGCGTCGTATGCGCCCAGACGTATCGTAGTCCGAGCCGTGGCACGGGCAGAACCAGCCGCCGAAGGACGAACCTTGCACGAATGTCGGCACACAACCCAAATGCGTGCAATTGGCCTGCAAGATCAGCCATTCGGGTTTGCCTGGCTGACCATCCTCTTGGGCGATGCGCTCGGCATCGCTTTGGGGATGCTTCAGGGCGGCGAAATCGTCGCGCAGCGCCGCGGAAATCTCGGTCGCCGTGCGGTGGCGCACGAATACCGGCTTGCCCTGCCACATCACCTTGATCTGCTGGCCAACCTCGACAGCGCTGAGATCGACCTCGGTGGTCGACATCGCCCGGGTATCGGCTGCGGGGTTCATCTGATCGACGAACGGCCACGCGGCCCCCGCCGCGCCAACGCTTGCCGCCGCGCCGGACGCTACAAAAATGAAATCGCGCCGCGTGGTCTGGTCTGCCCCGTGCGCGCCGCCCGGCTTTGCGTCAGCCAATGCCCATCTCTCCCGAGAGCTTTTTTCGAGGCCGAAGCTAGGCTAGTCCGGGCGCCAGGCGCGCGTGGCGTGAAGCCGCACGCGCTTGGATCGATTCCCCGATTCCACCCCGATTCTCCGGCGCTGGAGGCTCTAACGTGCGGCTGGCTCTGTATCAACCTGACATCCCGCAAAATCTCGGCGCGGCCATTCGCCTCGCCGCCTGTTTGGGGGTGGGCCTCGACATCATCGAGCCCTGCGGTTTCCCGCTGACCGACCGTTCGCTCAAGCGCGCGGCGCTGGATTACGGGAATAAGGCCGCCATCAGCCTCCACGCCAGCTTCGCCGCCTTCATTGCCGCCCCCGAACGGTCGGCCGGGCGGCTGGTGCTGGCGGAGACCGACGGCGCGACGCGCTTCCAGGATTTCGTGTTCTCCACAGGCGACACGCTGATCCTGGGCCGCGAAAGTGTCGGCTCGCCGGGGGAAATCTACGAGGCGGCAGTGGCCAGCGTGCGCGTGCCGATGGTCAAACGGTTGCGGTCGCTCAATGTCGTGGTCGCGGGCGCGATTGTACTGACCGAAGCCATGCGCCAAACTGGGGCATGGGAGAAATTGAATTGATACTCGCACCGACGACGCAACGAGCGGTCCCCCTCCCTCACCTGATCGCAAAGCGATCAGGATTCGTAGCGAGCCGGACCGCGAAGCGGTCCGGTGGGGGAGGAGGCAGGGGGTGGGGTGAAGCGCAGAGGTCTGAGAGTTTGAGCGCTGGCTGTTTCCCCGCACAGTGCCTATGTATTCGACATCGCGCCAGTGCGGGGCTGAGGACGCGCGGTCCCACCTTCATGCGTCGCGCCTCAGCCCACCCCTTGCCCCCTCCCCCACCGGACCGCTTCGCGGTCCGGCTCGCTACGAATCCTGATCGCTTTGCGATCAGGTGGGGGAGGGGGAGTCCGCGTGTCCACTCATGACCGACGCCGAACAACGCAAAGCCCGCGCGCGCGCCTGGTTCGAGGAGCTGCGCGATCAGATCTGCGCGGCGTTCGAGGCGCTCGAGGACGACGCGCCACCCGCGCTCTATCCAGGCATGTCGGGACACTTCGTGCGCACGCCGTGGCGGCGCGGCGATGGCCAAAATTCCCAATCTGGCGACCAAGGCGGGGGCGTCGCTTCTATGATGCGCGGGCGCTTGTTCGAGAAAGTCGGCGTGCATGTATCGACCGTGCACGGCGCGTTCAGCCCCGACTTCGCCAAGCAAGTGAAGGGCGCAGCGGATGATCCGCGCTTCTGGGCCTCCGGCATTTCGCTGATCGCCCATTTGCGCAATCCCCATTGCCCCTCCGCGCATATGAACACGCGCCACCTCGTGACCACGCAATGGTGGTTCGGCGGCGGCGGTGATTTGAATCCAACGCAAGCGTATCAGCGCAATGAAAGCCACGAGGATTCGCAAGCCTTCCACGCCGCGTTGCGTGACGCCTGCGACAAGCACCGGGAAGATCTCCATCTGCGCTACAAAAAATGGGCGGACGAGTATTTCTGGCTGCCGCATCGCAGCGAACCGCGCGGCACTGGCGGCATTTTTTACGATCACCATAATTCGGGAGATTGGGAGCGCGATTTTGCCTTCACCCAGGACGTCGGCCGCGCCTTCCTCACCGCCTATCCGCTGATCCTACGCACACGAATGCACGAAAATTGGACCGAGGCCGACCGTGAAGAACAATTGGTGCAACGCGGCCGCTACGTCGAATTCAACCTGCTCTACGACCGCGGCACCACGTTTGGCCTCAAGACCGGCGGCCATGTCGAAAGCATCCTCTCCTCCATGCCGCCAGTGGCGAAATGGCCGTGACCTCTTGCTGACGTCTCAAACGCCGAACGCGATCAGCCCGACCGCCAGCGCATAAAGCGCCCAGCCGGGATGGCGTCCCCGCGTGCCCCACAAATTGCCGAGCGCGCCGTAGAGATAGAGCCCGCCAACGCATAGCGCCGTTGCAACGCGCGCGCTGTGATCGAACCAGAGTGCGGCCGCGATCAGCGCAAAGCCGCCGAAAAACCAGCTCACCGTACTCAAATGCAAGAGGATCGGCACGAGCCGCCTGACTGGCGCTAGCACCCGTTTGTCGCCGCTCGCCATCTGCACGAATGGCTCGACCATCAGCCGTTGCATCAGCACGCCATGCACCACCGCCACGCCGCTGCCGATGACGCCGGCCGCGATCAAGGCTATGTCGCGCCCGTCCATGGCGCCGAGCAGAGCGCGCCGCGGGCGCGCGCGGAATGCGTCCTACCGACGCTGCGCGGTTACGCCGCAGGCCGCGCGTTTTCGCGCAGCCAGGCCGCGAATTCAGCCTCGTCGATCTCGGACGCTGCGAGCGCCAAGCTGTGCATGATCACGTCCGCTTCGCTTGCGACAAAGCGGAATCCGTTCAGTTCAAGAAATAGCGCGGCAGTCAGGAAGGCCGTGCGTTTGTTGCCGTCAACGAACGGATGATTGCTGATGACGCCGAACGCATAGGCCGCCGCCAACGCGGCGGCATCGCCTTCACCGTAGGCATGAAGCTTCTGCGGCCGCGCCAAGGCAGAGTCGAGCAGACCAATTTCGCGGACGCCCGCCCCGCCATGCGCCGCCAGCGATTCAGCATGAGCGATCAGAACCGTACGGCGTTCGACCCAAACGGGCCGTTTCATTTCGCCAGCTCACGCAGCGCGTTGCGATAGCGCTTGGCAAGGTCGCGCATGATTTCTACCTGCCGGGCGACTTCATCGTTGAAACCGGACAGCACAACGCCATTCGGCGTTTCCGAAACGCTGAGATGGCCGCCTTCCCCGACACCCAGCTTGGCCAGCACCTCCTTGGGCAGCACCACGCCCAGCGAATTGCCGATGCGGCGGACCTTCAGCGTGCGTCCAGCAGGCACTTTCACGGGCGCCTCGGCCTGGAAGCCGTGATGTTGGGCGTCGGACATGCCTTTGGTTTTCTTCTCGTCGGTCATGGCCAGCTCCAATGTTATAACTTATGTTATAACACGCTCTCCAGTCCTCGTCATGTCCTATTCTGTGCTGGCAAGATGCTGTAATATTTCATTGTTTTTTAATACGCGATGACCGCCGCCGTCTAGGCCAGCCCCTGGGCCACCGCTTTCAGTCGCTCAACGATGGAAAGCCGGTCATCGGGGAAATCGGCATCGATCCACCAGGCTTCCACCTCACGCAGCGCTTCGCCGACATTGGGCCCAGCCGGCACGCCGGCGGCCAGCACGTCCTCGCCCGAGAGCGGCAGTTTCGGGCGCCGCCAAGTTTGCGCTAGCGCCAACAACGCCTGCCATTGGGGAACGGCTTTGCGTATGTCGGCGCCGGCCCAGGCGAGCTTGACACGATCCTGGAAGGTCTCCGGCCCCAGCCGATAAAGCGCGCGGCGCACTTCACGCATGGACATGTACGAAGTGATGCGTTCGTCGCTTCCGAGTGCGCCGACGAGGCGTTCACGCTCCTCGTTCGACAACTTCAACCGCCGCGCCAGAGTGCGTGCGCCGTCCTGATCGGGCAATGATGCCGCCACCCGCGTCATCGACTGGGCGCCAAGCATTAGTTCTTGCTCGATTTGGAGCAGCGAAAGCATGCGTGTGACATTCGTCGCCTCCGGCGCAGTCCGCTCCCAGATGCGCACGCGCGCCATCGCGTCGACCGCCGCCAGCGGGCGCGGCGCGGCGAGTAATTTCTTCAGCTCGTTCCAGATCCGTTCGGCGGACAAGTTGGCGAGCCCGTCGCGAAGGGCTTCGCACGCGGCGAGTCCCGCCGCATCGAGCGCGTCCTTGCCGTACCAGGCGTTGAAGCGGAAAAAACGCAGGATGCGCAGATAATCCTCGCGCAAGCGGCTGTGCGCATCGCCGACAAATATCACCCGACCCGCGCGAGCGTCATCGAGCCCGCCGCCAGTGGGATCGAAGATTTCGCCGCCTGGCCCGGCGTAAAGCGCGTTCAAACGAAAATCGCGGCGCTGCGCGTCCTCGGCCCAATCTTCGGTGAACGCGACAATGGCGCGGCGCCCGTCGGTGCTGACATCGCGCCGCAAGGTCGTCACCTCGAACGGCTTGTGGTTCACCAGCACCGTCACCGTGCCGTGCTCGATGCCGGTGGGAAGTGCGGCGAAGCCGGCCCTCTTCGCGATCTCGCTCACTTGGTTGGGCGTAAGCTGCGTCGCGATGTCGATATCATCG
>Ga0247727_10002572_pt1 | contig 41255 bp, 39 predicted proteins | sample WisWelCaveWW1625_FD_202498 | JGI IMG/M metagenome (GOLD analysis project Ga0247727, IMG submission 202498) | Biofilm microbial communities from Wishing Well Cave, Virginia, United States - WW16-25 | ecosystem: Environmental > Aquatic > Deep subsurface > Groundwater > Cave microbial mat | place...
AATCTTCACAGGATTGCCACTTTCTTTTATGTGCCATATGGCCTTTAGATACATCTCAACATGTTCCGCTTCCGCTGTGCCAACAAACAGAACCTCGTCTTTCATATTTGACAGACTGTTTTACCTCACTTTACATCCTTTGATTCTTTTAATAAGTATTCAAAATATTCCCGTGCAAAGCCAGCAAGACCTGAATGATCTGCCCATATAGCTACTGCTTCTGCAGATCCAGATGTTCCAAGATCCTCTCCTAGTAATATTACAACATATCTCTTATCAGATATTATGCCGCCACCAAAGAGTCCCTTCTTTATTTTTACTTTGGCTACTCGTGATAATGCTTTGAGAGTATCTGAACTTGCATCTTCAGAGACTAATATTGTAATATCTACTCCTCTGTCATGTAGTAATCTAAGCTTAGGTAATGCTTCTTTTGCCAGATCCTCTGCAACTTTTGGTATTGCTATCAATACCTCATTTCTACACGAATCAACCATTTCCAAAATCTTAGAAGCAATATTTACAACACCAGAAAGAACCCAAATATCCGGTCGTTCACTGGTGCCACTTTGCTCGTAAAGTGGAGTGAGTTCTTTTAAAATTATGAATTCGTTATTTTTGAATCCCACTTCTTGAATCTGTCTTGAATTTTCGATTGCAGTAGCAGGTGGTTTAGCAAAATATTGTGTAGGCCTTGATTCATCAGAGCCGATCCATCCCTTCTCTTCCAGCGTACCCAACACTTCGTATATTTTTGAATATGGAACGCCCGATTTCTGACTTAGATCTGATGCATTTATCTGACCAGTTTTTAAAAGTGCAGAATACGTCTTTATCTCATAACTCGTGAGGCCTATTTTCTCAAGTGCCTTTCGCGCCTTATCTGAAAGACTCATCTATTTTCATTCTATAGTCTTTTGATATATATGTCAACTATGAGAATATTCACGAATCAGGCATTTGAATGACGCTTAATCTCACAAAACCACCGGTGTCTTGTAGGAAATCGATTAAATACTATCTTTGAAAACAAGCGATTAGTATGGAACTAATCCAGATTGCCAACCAAAAGGTACCTACACTAGGTAAGAAATCTACAATCCGATTTACTCAAAGCATATGCCCTGATTGCAACATGATTCTGGATGCAGAGGTCTTTGAAAGAGATGGTAAGGTATTCATGACAAAGACCTGTCCAACACATGGTGAATGTGAAGAGCTCTATTTTGGCTCTTATGAAATGTACAAAAAGTTTAGCACTTATTGGATGGACGGAAAGGGTGCTCATGCTCCAAATGTTATGATTGAGAAATGCTCATGTCCTAACAACTGTGGTCTTTGTTCAAACCACTTATCCCACAGTGGACTTGCAAATATGATAGTCACAAACAGATGTGATCTAACATGTTGGTATTGTTTCTTCTATGTGAAAAAGGGGCTTGAAGGTGCATACATGTATGAACCGTCACATGACCAAGTAAGAGCAATGATGAAAACTCTGAGAGCAGAAAGACCAATTCCAGGAAACTCGATGCAAATAACTGGTGGCGAACCTATGCTGCGTGAAGATATTGTTGATGTTATAAAAATAATGAAAGAAGAAGGTGTTGATCATATACAAATGAATACAAACGGAATTAGATTTGCTCTAGATCCAGAAGCAATGCGCGAAGTAAGACTAGCTGGTGTTAACAACCTTTACTTAAGCTTTGATGGTGTAACTGCAAGAACAAACCCAAAGAATCATTGGGAAGTTCCATATGCTCTTGAGAGTGCAAGAAAAACAGGTACTACAGTAGTTTTTGTTCCTACCGTTATTAAATCAATTAATGATCATGAACTAGGTGGTATAATCAGATATGCACAAAAGAACTTAGATGTTGTTCATGCAGTAAACTTCCAGCCAGTCTCCTTGACAGGAAGAATGGGCAAAAAAGAACGTGAGAAATATCGAATTACAATTCCTGACTGTATCCAAAGAATTGAGGAACAGACTGGTGCTGAGGTTACTGTAGATGACTGGTTCCCAGTTCCAAGTTGCATGCCATTAACAAATGTAATTGAAGCATTTTCAAGCAAACCAAAATACGAATTATCAATTCACTTTGCATGTGGTGCCGGTACATACATCTTTGAAGATCAAGAAACCAAGAAATTTGTACCATTAACCAGATTTGCAGACATTCAAGGAATGTTAGAACTCTTTGAAGACAAGTCAGAAGAAATTCGCTCTGGTAAAAACAAGTACTTTACAATGCTTGAAGTTGTCAGAAAACTTTCAAGCTTTATAGACAAGAAAAAACAGCCTGCTGGATTAGATTTAGCAAAGATGTTTGGAAACATTTTGATGAAGAGATCATTTGACTCTGTTGGCTCATGGCACGTCAAAGGATTATTCTTGGGAATGATGCACTTCCAAGACAAATACAATGAAGATCTTGAAAGACTACAAAGATGTGATATCCATTATGTTACACCAGATCTTAGAATAGTTCCATTCTGTGCATTTAATGTGATACCTGAATGGTATAGAGATAGGATACAAAAGAAATATTCTACTACAGTAGAAGAATGGGAACAAAGAGTAGGTGCAAAACTAGAAGATGGTTTGTACAGAGGAATTATGAGACGAGGATCAGGAGATGAACTAGCTGCAGGCTGTGCAAAAAGCCAAATGTTCCATGAAGCATCTCAAGCTCTAACGTAGGTCTTTAGATCCTTCAATTTCATTCTGAATCTTTTAATCTAATACCTTAATAGTTTTGTAATTAGATTTCAGAGTATTGAAGGTACTAATCATCTCTCCAACACAGAAGGGAATCGGAGGTATTGCTCAACATGTTCAAGGTTTATCCAATTTCTTAAGACAAAATGGTCATAAAGTGGAGATCCTTTCTTCAGAAAATACTTTTACAATTCCCATAAAGGGACTGAAAAATCCTAGTTTCATGATATCGGCATTTTTTAAAACCAAACTAAAAAAAGGTAATGATATTGTTCATGCACACAATCTTCCTTCAGCACTCTCAATGAAAAGTACATCAGGAAAAAAAATTCTAACGTTACATGGAATCTATTCTGAACAAGTTGATCTATTACATGGAAAGACAATAGCCAATCTTTCAAGCAGTTTTGAAAAGGATGCATTAACTTGGGCTGATGCCATTACTGTCATCTCTAAGGATGTATATGAACATTACAGAAAACTAGGATTCGAAACTCATCATATACCAAATGCAATAGACATTTCATCTCTTCCAACCGTAAAAGAAAAACGATATGAAAAACAGATAATCTTTGCCGGACGACTTTCTAAAGAAAAAGGCATTCAAAATATCTTAGAAGTGGCCAAAAATCTTCCTTCAGACATTCATTTGTTGATTCTAGGCTCGGGACCTGAAGAAGAAAGGGTACAAGAACTTGCTAACTCTAAATTGAATTTGCATTTCTTAGGTTATCAATCAAAGGAAAAAACCATAGGACTCATTAGGGGATCTGATGTGCTTGTACAGCCATCCATAGCAGAAGGTGTCAGTTCTACAATACTTGAAGCAATGGCATGTGGAACACCAGTCATTGCAACAAATGTGGGAGGTAATAAAGAAGTAATAGAACATGATAAAACTGGAATTTTAGTAGAACAATATTCTTATGAGAAATTTTTTGATAATATTCTGAGTCTTTTAGAAGACAAACAGAAATCTAGACTCATAAGTGCCAAGGCTTTAAAAAAAGTACAACAATATGATTGGTCTAACATTGGTAATCTTTACCTGAAATTGTACAAGAAACTCTTGAATTGAGAAATTGTTATTTGCTATGTTCCACGGAATCGAAAAGACTGTAATTAATTTTAAAAACCTTCACATAATAATATTTGTAACCATTCTCACGCGAATCAAATTCTTTTACTAAATATGGATATTTTTCTTCATTATAGAATGCATCTCTGAAATAAGATGCACGATTTTCATTACCATCAAGTACTAAATGAGTTAAACCTTGATCCCTTGACAATTTAATATATTCCTCTACTGAGTTTGCATGTTTTTCAAGATAATCAAAACTATCTTTTATGTAATCGAGAGCTTCTGGTCCGGTATACGTTGCTGATGAACTCAAAATAGGAAATGTTAGTTGGGATGAAGCCCATGCTGCGTATATGTATCCCGATTCTGGATAAAAATTGTTCACCACTAGAATATTACCTACAAGATATGTTGCAAACCTAAAGGCCTCTTTTTCATATTCTATGTTAGCAGTGTTATAAAGAAAGAACCAAGACAATAAGGTGATTCCGCAAATTAACAAAATAAAAAATATGTTTTTATTGCTAAACGAATCTACAAGATGTTTTATTGTAAAAACTGACAAAATACAAAATAGTGGATAGAGAAAAAAAATATAGCGCAAATCATATGCAACAAAAAATATACGAAGTGCAACTACAAAGTATGCAATTATTATTAATATGATACATGTCATCTGATGGTTTCTATTTTTAAAAATTAATAGGGTACCAAAAGGAACAAACAATGCGAAATATGGGATCATTGATTGCACAAGACGTTTTGTCAGAGTTTCTGTTGATTTTATAAAATTCTGAGATGTGATTAAATTTTTTTGGGGATCTTTCAGGGTACCTAATGTCATTTCCGATATATGACCAGTAGTTCCATCTCCACCAGAGTTTTGGATATTTATAAGAGCCATGGAAAATAATATGATTCCAAATATGGATAAGGACAGAAGATATTTTTCAATAACCCTCTTTTCTTTTCTATAACGTACAAAAAACATAATTGAAAAAATAGGTAGAAGAACTATGCCTTCAGCTCGTATAAGTGTACAAAGTGCAGCAATTCCAAATGAGATGTATATTACATTTTTATTGTTGCTAAGAAATAATGCTAAAGAACCAATTCCAAGAAAAATATAAAGCGGTTCGGTTAATCCAAGTAAAGAATTCTGAATGATGTGAGGTTCTAATACAAATAATGCTGCTCCTATTAGAGAATAAGATTTGTTAAAAAATCTAGAACATAGTAAATAAACCGGGATTATTGTCAACGTAGAAATTGCCATAGTAACAGCACGTTGCAAAATCATATAATCTACCAAATTGTCAAAATGAAAAATTGAAAAGAAAATTGATAAAAAAATTGGCCAACCATTATTTGCATGGGAAATAGGTATGAAATTCTTTAAAATGCTCATATCATTAGCATGCCAAAAATAGCCTAGTGCGTCTTGTCTTATTGGAATATCAAGCTCAAAAAAAAGTAACCTAAGCAGAAGTGCTATTGATGCAATTATTAAAAGGGAAACTATTACACTTCTTGTAAAAAAATTTAGTTTGTTTTCAACTAGATCAATGTAAATTGTTATTTTAGAATTAGAGTTTTTTCCCTTTATCAATTACCATATTGAATATATGGTAGTTATTTAATTGTGTTTTAGAATTTCATGATTGTTTTATGTATGATGCCAATTAAGAACAAAATGTAAGTATCTAATTCTTATCTAACCAGTTGATGAATTTAAATATTTGACATAATCTATCTTGAAAATCTTTGCTTTTACTTTTTTGTATCCTTTACCCTCTGAATCAAAAATCTTTTCTAAAAACGGAAAATTCTTTTCATTATAAAAAACATCTTCAAAAATGGGGAAATGTTTCTCATCTAGAGTATCTTCTATCACCAAAAATTCAATTTTATGTTGAATAGAATAATCCATTAATTTTTGTACTGTGTCTATTCTAATATCAGGATTTATCACCGAAATCTCTTGATTAGAAAAGTAAGTTCCAGTTTTAACGTTGGGTATGTTTCTTATTGTTTCTAGAAACAAATGACCCATTACCTTACCTTTTAAATTATTTGCTATATACTTTCCAAGATTATCTTTTTCGATAATTATATCATCATCTATATCATATCTTTCACGCAGAAAATTAACCGATAATAAAATTAATCCAGCAAATAATATGACTAAGAACATATTCTTCATTTCTATATTGAGTGTAAATTTCTGAAGCCCAATAGTCGAGAGAATACACAAAAACGGAATAATGAAAAATAAATTTCTATATTCATTAGATACAGTATATTGTGGCAAAGCAATTATTAATGATATAATTATGACTGCCAATAGTATTTTATTTTGATAATCTAGATTTTTTAGTGCCATTACAAGTCCAAAAGGAAAGAAAATGGCTAGATAAGGAACACTTATTCTAAATATGTGTAAGAATTCATTTTTTAATGCATTCTTCAAAACATCAAACGAACTATGGTTACTTGAAGGGTCATATGTTGAAACAGATGTAGAGCCATGAGATAGTGTGTTTATAGCAAGCCCAAATTGATTTAGAGGCATGTTGTCCTGACTTAATGGTATGAAGATGTGAGGGGAGCTTACTAATATGAAAATTCCAATTCCGATTGGAAAGATCATTCGTAATCTCCTTATTGGTCTTATCTTTATTATGCACACAAACAGTAGTAGTAAAAACAAAACTATGCCATTCAAACGAGTATCGAATGATAACCCAGCAAAAAGAAAAGCTAACGGCAGATATTTTTCAGTTTTATGTATTACAAAATAAAACGATAACAAACCAAGAAGAATGAAAAGAGGTTCAGTTATAGCGAAAATAGAATTCTCAATTAGATTTGGTTCTACAATAAAAAACGTCGTGGTCATAAGAGCATATCTTTTTTCTACAAAATGATTAGCTACTAAGTATAGTACAGGTATAGTGGAAACAGAAACACAAATGGAAACAGCACGCATCACTGTAGTATATCCAATATAATCATCAAATCTGAAAAATACAAAAAATAAGGAAAGAAATCCAGGCCACAAGAATCTATTGCTTGCATTGCTAAAATCCCCATTGGCATAAGCAAGACCTTCTATCATGAATACAAATGCATCTGGAGAGTTTGAAGGCAGATGCCAAGGTGTGAAATATATTCTTAAAATTGCTCCAACTATCATCATAATAATTAAAGGGAAGAAAGTTATTGATTGGAATTTTTCTAATTTGATTTCGATTGATTCAAGCATTGTATATCTTACCGTCAATCACTATTATTTCATATTTAAGGTGGTAAAGTGTGATGTGTTGTTTATTACTTTTCATGATTAATTTTATAAACGATCGTACCTGTATTATCTGATTTATAAAGAACTTCGAAGTCAGGTGGTATTCTAGGATCGTCAGGATTGGATAGAATTGTACTTAATTCTTTAGCTCGTGGTGTATTCAAATATGAAGGAACAATGTCATGTGAAAATTTTGGTTCATAAACTAGGTAGTCAGGTGTTGGTTTGTATATGTTGTATCTATCACTTGGTATACTATGGGCATTAGAATTATAAATATCAAATTCTGTCCAACCTTCTCTAGTAACAAACTTATCTAAACTATCATTTTCCACTCCTTCCCTGAAATAAGTATAAACGAATTTACTGTGTGCATAATGCGCATAACCATTATTCCTTGCTATGACATAGCTATTTTCAATTTCTGGTTGTTTGGATAATATATCTCCAATCAATCTATACTCAATTCCTGCTTCTAGTAATGATTCTTTTCCTTGGAACAATTCTAAAATTTCATTTTGAATTCCATTAAAGGTTACATTATCATAAAGAGAGTATTGGAGTAACTTGTAGGAAAATCCAATATTAATTAGTAAAATTAACGAAACTAATAATAAAATAATTAATTTTCCGCTCTTCTTATTGGTAATAGGTTTTATTTTATAATATATTTTTGGAATTGTGTCTATGATAAATAATGAACTTAAAATTGGAACTAAAACCCACATAGGCAGTAATTGATATCCTCTACCAAGGGGCACTATTGATGTTATCAGGAAAAACAAAATGGATACAATTAACAAGGGCAACAGGTTTCTTTCAATATTTTTAATATTTATAATTCCTAAAACTAATAATGGAATTATAATAATTGCAAAAAAATGAATATTAAAATCGCCCAAAAATAATACAAAATATGCAACAATGATAGATGTCACAATCAATGCCAAAAGATTAATTTTGTTTAAGTTTAATTTCAGAGAATAAATCAACCCACCAAGCACTGGAATGATTCCCAGAAAAGGAATTACTGGAATTATAGAAATGTTGTCAAATGTATTGAAATTAAATAATATGTTTGGATTTTGATAAAACAAATTATAGAAATAATTTTTTAGAAATAAATCAAAATACAAAAGAATGTTTAATGGCTCATTATCTAATATTGCATGCTGTATGCTATTACGCCATTCAGGAGTTTGATATGTTGCACCAGCAAGCAAAAAATAGTTCGCATTAGAATCAAGAATAACATCATGGGTATAGTAGTTGTAAATAAGCAGAGGACTAAATGTAAGTAGAAAAAATATGGTTGTAAGTACACAACACAATACATTCACACGAATCCTTTTGTCACGAATTAACAGAAAAACTAGGATAGCAAAAAAAACAATTATAGCTTGGTATCTGATTGTTGAAGCTATTCCTAGTATAGCTCCAACAATTATTATGTCAGATAATTTTACATATTTTTTTGTAATAAAATACAAAGAAACTGTTATTAGAAATATTGGGAGTGCATCATTCATGATATGCGTAGACAACCAATGTACTTGCGGATTAAATGCGAAAAATAATTGTCCAAGTAATGCTATTTTGAAATTAAAAATGTTCTTGATAGTATAATACGAGAAAAGTATTACTCCGGTAGTACTTAGCACAGTAATTATTTTCGCAACAAAAAATGAATCATTAAAAATTGAACTTAGTGCGGCATATAATACTGGACCACCTATTGGTGCATCAAAAAGCTTAACATTCTTTCCATTTCCCGCAAGTATTTCTTCACCTGTATGAAAATACACAATTCCATCAAATTCAAACCAGTAAGGGTGATGAAAAAAAATTATGTATGACATAATTGTGAAAAAACATAATGTAACTAGTAATGGATATTTTTCAGAATCAATAAACTTAGCAAGTTTTGCTCTCTGAAGACTCATTTATTTGAGTATCATTATGTCTACATGTATATCTAATATTCCTTTACACTTTTTTGCTATTAACTGACTATATTCTTGTATACTTTATAAGGAACGAAAAGTCTACAAATAGATTTTTAATTTTGTCGTTAATTTTAAATAAACAGGGAATTTCCTGAACTGCATGAAAACTGCGGTAGTTATACCATCTGCAAGAGGCCCGAAGTGCTTAGAAAGTTTTATTGAAATAGCTCCATCTAATGTTGATTTCATTATTCTCTCTGAAAAAAAACTAGAGAAAAAATATGAAAGAACTACAGAATTTAACGATAAAGAAATATCTGAAAAATCTTGGATCTTTAATAGACATACAAAACGAAACTTTGGTTTTGCTTATGCATATAAACAGAATTATGATGTAATGATAACTCTAGATGATGATTGCTTTCCTACTTCAAATACGTATTTTCATGATCACATAAGCAAACTGAAGGATACTTCTCATAATTATTTTAACATCTTAAGTTTATTTTCAAATATACCAAAAAATGTTCTAGAAAAAGGTGCCAGAGGTTTTCCAAAAGAAATTCAAAAAAAATTTCCTATCGTACTTAATCAAGGTTTATGGCGAGGTGATCTCGATCTGTCGGCCACTACGATTGTAGACACCTTAGGAAGCAAAGATGGAAAAATTCCACCACCTCTTTCAACTGAAAGCATGTTGGTAAATGACTTTGTTATTCCAAAAAATCAACTCACTACAGTTTGTGGTATGAATGTTTCATTTTTACGTGAAGTTGTTCCTGTATCACCTTGGGTATATCAGGAACCAGACGGTGATGGAATAGCTAGGTATGACGATATATGGGGCGGTCTTATCTGTAAAGTAGTTTTAGATAAACTTGAAAAGCGAATGAGTGCTGGATCTCCAATAGTTTTACATGATAAAGGTGGACGTGATATGAGCATTGATCTTAACTGGGAGCACAAAGGAAATGCCATGAATAATTTTCTATGGAATAATTTACCTGATTTGATTTTAGAAAATAAAGACTATACGTCTTGTTTTTTAGAAATAGCTGATTGGCTAGCAAAAGCTAGTAATAACACTGATAGAGTATTTTTCAAAAAAGTTTCAAAAGCAATGTATGATTGGATTAAATTTTTAGATAGTAAGTTTTAGACACAATTTGATTATAAAATGTTAATTTATGAACAATCACATAATACAAAATTTGTATAATCTGTTAGTTACAAAATGCATTTAATAGAAACACAAATTGAAAATTGACAAAATTGAATAACCTACTAATACAATTATCTACATTAAAAAGCAAAATTATCTTCCTTTCTGTTTCAATATATTATCTATACACTGTTTATATCTCATTCACACATTAGGTGTAAACTAGATCTAACATTGACAAAAAGTAAGCATCTATCTAGTTTACATTATTAGCATACCAATCTATTGTTTTTTCTATTCCTGTTTTCAAATCAGTTTTTGCTCTAAATCCAAAAACTGCTTCAAGTTTCATAAGACTAGGTCTAAAAGAAATGGTTTCGAATTTTATTTGTGGGAAATATTCAAATTCTATGTTTCCATCTAATGACCTAGATACTTTTTCAGCAAACTCTTTTATGGTAACAGTATCTTCAGAACCAACATTGAAGATTTGTTTTGAAGAACGTTTGTCACTGACTACCAACATCAACAGATCAATTATATCATCAACATAAACAAGATTGAGAAGTTGATTTCCTCCATTTATTCGAATTTTTTTTTCTTTTATAGCAGTTTCAATAATTCTATTTGCTCCACGTAATCCTGCTTCTGGTCCATAGACATTAGTCAAACGAAGAATTGTATAATCCAACCCGTGTTTCTCGCTTTCGTGTTTTATAATTGACTCACCAATCATCTTTGTTAATCCATAAACATTGTTTGGTCTAAGTGAATCATTCTCCGTACTTTCCTTATCAAAAGTTTCACCATAAACTTCACGAGAAGAAATAAAAATTAACTTTGAATCATTCTCTAAACAAGCTTTGCTTACATTGAAGGTTCCGAATACATTCACCTTAAACGCTTCATAAGGATTATCTTCACATTTCCTTAACCCACTAAGTGCAGCTAAATGAATCACAACTTCTGGCTTGTATTTTCTAACCATATCGTAAATCTTCCCGTCTTCTACAGTGCCTTTCTCTATTGCAATAAGTGGTAAATCATTTTCTGTTGGTTCAAATGGTTTTTCTCTATCAAAAATAATTAATTCATGAATTTGTGACCATTTTCTTATGAATCTTTTTCCTAAAAACCCAAGTCCACCCACTACTAGAACCTTCATAGTATTACTTTGCTGTATTACTTCTAAAAATAGGTGTTGAAAATATTGTTTTTGTTATATTATGTTAGAAATTAGTCATTTATGAGAATTAAATGAATAGGATAAGGCAGCAAAATAATTTCTGGGAGTACCGATGTCAATACAAACATCGTGCACCTTCATTTTTGATGCTATCACATCATGATTCATGTTAATCAACGTCTGTATGCTATCTGTCAATTGAATTTCGCCCTTGACGCCGCTTTTAGTATTTTTAATAGCATCAAATATTGCTGATTCAAAAACATTTACTCCTGTTAAAGCAAAATTAGTGAGTGGCTTCTTAGGTTTTTCAACAACACGAATAACTTGATATATATTATTAGGAATTTTTTTTAGAGTTGCAACACCATACTGCCTAGGATCATCAACTTCCTTTATCCCAATGGTTGCAGATGGTTTCATCTTTCGATGTATGTTAAGCATCTGTTTCAAATAATTGGTTTGTGGAATGTACAAATCACCAGCATGAAAGAGAAACGGTTTATCACCTAAAATCTTCTCTGCTAATAATGTTGCAGGCCCTATTCCCTTTTGGATGTGTTGACGTATCCAAACTATTGACGATTTTTCGATTTTTTTGTATATTCCCAACAAAATATTGGCATATTCATATTCGCCTTTTTTCTTAAGTAGGTCAATAAAATCATAGTGAGGACTAAGATGATTTTCTATAGTTTCCTTGCCTCTACCTACAATTATGCAAAAATTTCTGAACCCTGAATCGAATAGATTCTCAAAGATTATCTCTAAAAGCGGTTTTACCAATATTTTTCCGTTTGTTGTCATAGAAAAAAGTGGGACCATTTCTTTAGGACTCTCCTTAGTTACAGTAAACAACCTAGTGCCAAGACCAGCTGCGGGGATTATGACTGTATCAATCATATATGTGAAAAAGTATTTTTTAATGTTATAAAAAGTAGTTGAATTTATTAATTAATCTTAAACTAGAGGTTACGGCAGCACTAAGATTATGTATCGCTTATCTTTCTAAAAATTATAAATGAAATATCTTGTAACAGGCGGTTATGGTTTTATAGGCAGCAATTTTATTTTAAGATGTTTAGAAAAAGAAAAAGATGTTAAGATTACGAACATTGACGCTATGCTTATGGGTTCTAATTTGATGAACTTACAAAACATCTTTAGTTCAAATTACAAGTTTGTAAAAGGAAATATTTGTAATAAAAAACTAATGGAAAAATTAGTGGAAAATGTAGATTGTATAATAAATTTTGCAGCAGAATCTCATGTGGATAGAAGCATATCCAATGCAAGACCTTTTATAGATTCCAACGTAATAGGTATATATACAATATTAGAAATATTGAAGAAGAAAAGAAAGATAAGATTTCTACAAATTTCTACCGATGAAGTATATGGTGAACTTTTAAAAGGAAATAACCTTGAACACGATGAACTAAATCCCTCAAATCCTTATTCTGCTACAAAAGCATCTGCTGAAATGCTAGTAAGATCTTACACACGAACCTACGGTTTAGATACAATAATTACAAGGTGTACAAACAATTATGGCCCAAGGCAATTTCCAGAGAAATTAATTCCTAAAACCATCATCTCGGCATTAAGAAATAAACCTATACCACTGCATGGAACTGGCACTGCTAGAAGACAATGGATTCATGTCCTCGATCATTGCGACGCAATTTTAAAAATACTTTCAAGATGGAAAAAATCTTCCATTTATAATATTTCAGCAAATTATGAGACTACCAACATTTCTCTAGTAAAGAAAATACTGAAAATAATGGGCAAATCTGAAGATCTTATTGCATTTGTTCCCGATAGACCAGGTCAGGATCGAAGATATGGAATTAATTCTAATTTAATAACGAAAGAAATAGGTTTTAAACCAAGAATGAGACCCCGTGAAGCTTTAGAATCAACCATAAAATGGTATGTTTTTAACAAAGAGTGGTGGCAAAATATGCCTTTTAAGAAAATTAGCAATCCTATCCCTTGGCGGAAAAACTAAGAACATTTTATATGTATAAATTAATTGAAGAATTTTTCACATCTGTGATAGACATCTGTTCACATCTTTTTACAAGAAAATACTTGCATTATTATATCCTATTTTAGTCATTTTTGAATATGTCAAAATCTCAAAAATATGACTTGACAATAGTTTTGCCCGCGTATAATGAAGAAAATAATTTAGAAAAATGCATAAGAGAAACCGTAAAAACAGTTAATGCTCTTAATGTGAGTTATGAAATAATCATAGTAGAAAATGGTTCAAAAGATAATACTTTTAAAATTGCACAAAAGTTGGCCGAAGAACATCCATTCATAAATGCTGCTCATATGGATATTCCTAATGTTTCAGGTGCTATAAGAAAAGGCTATTCTCTTGCTAAAGGAAATGTTATAGTAAATTTAGACGTAGATCTATCTACAGACATGTCACACTTGAAAGAATTATTTGAATATTCCAAAGAATATGACATAGTGACTGGTTCTAGATATTTAGATAAAACAATTGTTAAACGAACATTTGGTCGACTTTTTTTAAGTGTAATTTTTAACCGTATTTTGATATGTGGGCTATTGGGTTCTAAATTAAAAGATAATAATTGTGGTTTTAGAGCATTAAAAAGAGAAATCGCAGTAGATCTTTTTCGTGAGATAAAAGATGATAATTTTTTTGGTTTGGTAGAGCTAATGATAAGAGCACAGAAAAAAGGCTACAAAATAAAAGAATTTCCAGTTAAATGGAAAGAAAATCCACGAAAGATAGGTATGCGAAGAATCATGAATTTTCTTACACCTGCTCTTAAACTGTGGTTAGAATTGTTAATAAATAACAAATCAAATCTTATGAATAAAAAAAAATAATGGCAAATTTGTATTATTCATAATAATTCATTTAGTTTTTCATTTACATACATGTTATTAAATAGACGTAAAAAGGACTTACTTTTGTAATAATAAAGAGAAACACACAAAATGAAATTTACAAAATGGTTATTAGGTATTATTTTAGCTATCGGGGTTTATTCTGTAATAATATTTCTTTCTGATTTTTCAACATTGATACATAATTTACAGAATGTCAAATTGGAATATGTTCTTTTAGGAGTTATAGTAATTTTTTCAGGCTTAATTGTAAGAGCTTTTCGTTGGAATATGATGATTAAAATGTTAGATATAAAAATCGACTTAAAATCAAGCATTTTAATTTATTTCTGTGGAACCGCATTCGGATTAAGCCCTGGTAGATTAGGAGAAGTTGCAAAATCGCTTTACTTGAAAAGACTTGTTAATGCTCCTCTATCTAAAACTGCTCCTACCATTATAGTTGAAAGGTTCCTAGATGTTTTTGCTATATTGATACTTGCATTATCTGCTTCAATATTGATAGGAATAGAAAATAATGTAATTTTTCTAGGTTATGTCGCTCTTGGAATTTTTTTATTTCTTATTTATCAGAAAAAATATCTCATAAAAATATTAGAAAAAACTAGTTCAATCCCACTTCTAAGAAAAATTTCTCAAAAACTAATTACTTCAATAGACATAATCTTTCTTCTTCTAAAACCAAAGATGTTTGCTAAAACAATTTTTCTATCTCTGGTAGCATGGGTAATTGAATCTTTAGTAATTTATTTTGTGTTACAATCATTTAATATTGATTTAGATGTTATCAAATCAGTCTTTATTTATGTTATAAGCTCCTTAATAGGTTCATCATCATTTCTTCCCGGTGGTATTGGAACAACTGAAGGAGGACTACTCGCTCTTTTCCATTTGGAAAATATTTCATATGACAACGCTATAGCACCAATCTTAGTGATAAGAATTATTGTATTGTGGATGACAATTATTTTTGGAATAATTATTAATAGATTAACTGAGATAACCATTTTAAAAAATAAATAAAATTTTTAATTTACTTTTTCTATGAACATTCTATTCACAGAAATTAAAAATATGGCTTCTGAAGAAGATGCCAAAACAATGGAAGTAGCGATTCCATTAATACCAAAAAATTGACCAAGCGTAAAAATTGATAATATTTGCACTGATAAATAAATTCCTGAACCTACAAGAACTACTTTGCTTTTTTCTATTCCTAGAAATTTTGAAATATAGACAAGATTGATAGTTGATGGTATAATAGCTAAACTTATGATCTGAATAACTTCTATTGCTTCTTTAAATTTTGGAAACAGGATTGGCAAAACTATAGGTGCTAGCAATATTCCAAGTATTGCAAGTCCAATTGAAATGAATATTGTTATTTTTTTTAACTTTATGTTAGGATTTCCACTAGCATCGTGTGGTAAAATATATTGATATACTATGGCAGGTAGAATGCTTAAAAGCGATAGAAATTGTACACCTAATTGATAGTTTCCGAGTATAGCAAAACCAAAAATTGGTGCAACAATTAATTTGTCCGTGTAACCGCTAAATGTTCTAGAAAGATCCAAGACATAACTATTCATCATAAAACCAAAGTGGGATTTTATTGGTGAAAATTCAAATTTTGATTCTTTGAATCCTTTGTATAATCTAATGAAATAAGGGAAAAAAGATAATGCAATACCAAATACCACTCCTTGATATCCCATGAGGTAATAGAAAGATACTGCAAAGACCACAGTAAAAATTTTCTGAGTGATCAAATATTTTGAATATGATTTATACAATTTTCTACCGAGTATGTCAGACGTTGCAAGTCCAAAAATAATATAACCTACCACGTAAAGGCTCACACTAAAATTGTAAAAAATAAAGAAAAGTATAATCGAAGCAATAACACTGGAAATACTAGAAACAAAAAATATCGGTGACTGTATTTTTTCTCCTTTTGCGGTATATACTATTATAGTATTTCCAGCTCCAAGAAAAGAAATTGCAGATGCTATTCCAGCAACTGCAATAAAATAACTTACTTCACCGTAACGCTCTGTTCCCAATAATGCTGCAATGTAAAACCAAAAAATCCCCGAAATTGATGAGGAAACAACATTTGCAACTCCTATTGTTGTTAAATCCCTGAATCTTGTCGTAACATTCTTGATTTTATCCCAATTGCGTGTCATAGGCAAGTTTCTTTAAATGTTGGAATAATTTAACCACTATGACGTTCCCTAACTACATTGACCAGAGAATACAACATTATGGAGGTCATTGTTAACATGGTTCCTAGGATGACAGAGCCTATCCCAATCAAGGAGATATTAGTGATTATTTGTCGAGTTTCAGTAAATGCTTGTATGGCCCATACAATAAAAAATAATCCAATAGCTAAGAAAGCTATTCCAGGAATGCCATAGAATTTCAGAGGACGTTCTATAGAAATAAATTTCATGGTGCTAAGTATAACGGATACTCCATGAGATACGGGATGATGAGTTGATGTATCTCCACCATATAGTATGGTTATTGGAACTTCCTTTATCTTGAATCCGCCTTTGCTAGCTTTTATCAAAATTTCAGTGGAAACCCCCATTCCATGTTCAGAAGGAATAATCTCTTTCAGAACTTTATTATTATATGCTCTAAAACCACTTTGTGAATCAGTTAGTTTCATGTCAATAGAAGTATTAGTGATGCTAGTTATTGTCTTAATTCCAACCTTTCTATATGTTGGAACATTTTTATCGCTATCTCCTTTTAAGAATCTGGAACCAATAACTAAATCTGCTTCTTTTTTGATTATTGGTTTTATTACTGATTGTATATCTTCAACTCTATGTTGACCATCAGCATCAAATGTGACAAGTATGTCAGGTTCTAATTCCAAAGATTTGAGAAATATGCTACGTATTCCTGCTCCATATCCCAGATTTTTTGGATGATTTATAACAATAGCTCCTAGTTTTTCAGCTATAGTGCCTGTCAGATCTGTAGAACCATCATTACACACAATTATCTTATCTGCGATTTTTTGTAATTCTACAATAACCTTTGCTATGTTTTTTTCTTCATTATATGCTGGGATGCCAACAACTATCAAAATTACTCATTTGTGTATCTTTGATAGATATAATAAATATACCCAAATCATTTTCTGTATTGGATTAATTTTATCTGGAGAATGTTATTTTAGGCATTTTTGTGAGTATTTCTTTTAAATAATGCATTCATCATCATTTTTGCACTAGATAATTCTATAGATTGTTTAATCATATATCCCTCAATTATTGAATCATCAATTACTCTTATCACCTGTATGTTTTTTCTATGTTTCATTGTATTCTTGATATGTGTTACATTCCACCATAATCCACGAAAAACCGCGAATATGTATGATGCACGCTTTGTTGCTAATGACATGAACACCCCTCTTAAAAAAATGAGAATGATAGTTACTGGGAGGCGTTTGAGTATGTTTATGAAAGAATAATTCTTTATCAAGGTTCTAATTCTGTTCTTTTGACTATAGTAGAACTTGTAAAGTGGCATACTAATTAATTCACGATCAAAACTTATCTGTAATTTACCTGCACTATCAAACGTGTCACTTATTCCGCCTCCAATATTGTGACAAACGGCATCTTCTACTAAAGCAATAGTGAAACCAGATAATCTAATTCTCCAGGATAAATCTACATCTTCATGATACACAAAAAACTCAGGATCAAACGCACCAATTTTTTCTATAACTGATCTTCTTACTAGAACAGTTCCCCCTGCAAAAAACAAATTTGATTCTTCTGGTGTTCCCTTGATGAGTACGGCACCATAGATATCATACGCATGTCCATATTCAGGACTAGAAGCACCCTTGCGCAAAACCTTTCCAAATATACATCCGATCTTAGAATTAGATGATATTTTTTCAATTGTCTTTTTCAACCAATCTGGTTCCATTATTCTATCTTGACTTAAAAAAAGAAGAAATTCGCCCTTAGAATTTTCTATACCTTTGTTACAACCGCCACAATAACCTTCATTTCTTTCATTTAAAACAATTTTTAATGAAGTTATTTTTGTATGAAATGAATTTAATATCTTTACAGAGTTATCTGTAGATTTATTGTCAACTGCAATTATCTCAATATTGCTATACGCTTGTTTTTCTAAGGAAGTAATTAGTTTCTCTAAATATTGTTCTCCATTATAGACAGGGATGATAATACTCACCAGTGGTAATGGAGGAGAAGATGAAAGGTCTAGTTTCTTAATATCCTCAGTCTGCATTCAAGGTAATCTTACAAAGCAGTTATTTGAAGCATCTCTAAATTTCGGGTTTGAGAAAAGATTGGGTACAAACTCTCTCTACTTATAGTACAATTTTGAGATTTTACTACATTGAATTCGTCTGCCTAAACTTAATAGAACGTCTTTCATGAATTTCAGTTGATGAAAATTCTGATAACCGGTGGAATGGGATTTGTAGGCAGCCATCTTTGTGATACATTAATTTCTGATTCTCACGAAATAACTGTAATCAGCAAAAGTGATTCAAAAAAAGAAAATCTGAAATCTAACATTTCAAAAGTACGAGTAGAATATCTTGATATAACAAATTATTCTGATTTAGAAGCATCAATTAAAAGGAATAAACCTGATGTGATTATTCATCTTGCAGGACAGACATCACATTCAAAATCATTTGAAAATCCACTATATGATGTAGATGTAAACACAAAGTCAACATTATGTATACTTGAAACAATAAAAAAATTGCAACTAAAATGCAGATTTATTCTTGGTAGTACCTTCATTGTTATTGGTCGACCTGAAAAACTACCAATAAATGAAGACACACCATGCCAGCCTACTACAATATATGGAGCAAATAGATTGACAAGTGAAAATTATTGCAAAATTTACCATGACGTATATGGATTAGATACAATTATTTTTAGAATAACTAATTCTTTTGGACCAAGAGAACAATATCTTATACCAAAAAACGCAATAAATTATTTGTTATACAAAGCTTTCAAAGGAATGGATGTAACAATCTATAATCAAGGGCAATTCTTTCGAGATATTGTATATGTTTCAGATGTAATTTCTGGAATTAAAACTATAATGCATAAAGGAAAATCCGGTAATCTTTACTGGATTTCATCGGGAAAAAAAACATGGTTTTACGAATTAGGCAATTTATTAAAAGAATTAACCAAAGCAAATGTAGTTTACGTAGAACCACCACAATACACAAAACAGGTTGATGTAGGAAACTTCCTAGTTGATAACTCCAAATTGAAATCATTGGGATGGGAATTAAAAACATCTCTAAAAGAAGGAATTGAAAAAACATTAGAATATTTTAAATCTCAAGAAGAATAAATCAGTTAGGTATTATTAATTCAGATTCTAAAGTGAAATTTTTGTGCCTTCTCCAAGTAAAAATATCTTATTAAGTTGATTTTCTTTCTGAACTATTTCTGAATTAAATGCAATTATACTTTGACTTATCCTAATATTGGCATCTATGTTGCAGCCACTCATTATTATCGAATCTTCTATGTGACATTTTGATATCCTTGAATTATCTCCAATGCTTGTGTTTGGCCCAACATGTGTATTGGAGTCAATAATACAATTTTTACCAATTATTACAGGGCCTTTGATTTTTGCACCTGACTTAATTACAGAATCTTTTCCTACCATGACATTACCTTCTATTTCTGCCCCTACTTCCTTTTTACCATCAAAATATGGCTTCATATCTTCTAAAATTACCTTGTTTGCATGTATGATGTCATTAGGAGTTCCAGTATCTTTCCAATAATCTGTTACCGTGTAATAACTAATCTTATTTCCTTCTTGTAATAACATTTGCAAAGCATCAGTTATTTCTAATTCATTCCTCCAAGATGGTTTTAGCCTATCGATTATATCGAATATCTTTGGTGTTAGAAAATAGATCCCAGTTACAGCTAGATTAGTAGGTGGATCCTTTGGTTTTTCCATAATTTTTTTAATACTGCCGTCTGGATTGACATCAGCTATTCCAAACTGCTTAGGATTTTCTACTTCACAAAGTAAAATTGAAGCATCAACATTAGAATTTTTGAATTCTCTTGCATAATCTGAAATATTTCTTTTTAGAATGTTGTCTCCTAAAAATACTATGAATTTTTCATTGTTAACAAATTCTTTGCAAAGCCTGATGGCATGAGCTATACCACGTGGTTCATCTTGGCAGACATAAGTTATTTTTACTTGGAAATTGTCCCCATTCTCATAATACTCCTGTACTTTGTTTGATGCTATTCCTCCAATTATTATTGCAATTTCAGAAATACCTGCTTCTCTTAATGCTTCAAGACAGTATTGAGACATCGGTTTATTAGCTATGGGCAGTAATTGCTTTGGACCCGTATGTGTCAACGGTCTTAATCTAGTGCCATGCCCACCATGCAAAATGATGCCTTTCATACTCAAACTGATTATACTCGGTTTAATAAATTAAAACTAAATTTTCCAAGGTGTTTGATCCAATATTTTTTTATCTAGATTTTTCCACCAGTTTTTATTCGTAAGATACCAATTGATAGTCTTTTCAAGTCCTTTTTCAAAATTAATCTTTTGAGTCCAATTGAGATTTTTTCTGATTTTTGACGAATTCATACTATATCTAAAATCATGACCAGGTCTATCTTCTACAAATTCAATACTATCTGTAGATTTATTCATTAATGTCAGAATTTTTTTAACTATAGTGACATTGTCTACTTCATTTGATGCAGATATATTGTATGATTCACCTGATTTGCCGTTTAAGAGAACTTTGATTATGGCATCACAATGTTCATCTACAAAAATCCAGTCTCTGATATTTTTTCCTGTACCATATATTGGAATTTTTTTATTTTCATTCGCTAAAAGTATAGTCTTAGGGATTAGCTTCTCTGGAAATTGTCTTGGCCCATAATTGTTTGTACATCTTGTTACAAGAATATCGCAGTCATACGTCACAATGTAAGAGTTGACTAATAATTCCGCGGCTGCTTTTGATGCAGCATAAGGACTTGACGGATTCAATCTGAATTTTTCATCAGCACTTCCAGATTCTAAACTCCCAAAAACCTCATCAGTAGAAATATGTATTAATTTTTTTTTCTGATTCTTAATAATTTCAAGTATCGTAAACATTCCCATTATGTTGGAATCCATGAAAGGTCTTGCGTTTGAGATGCTTCTATCCACATGTGATTCTGCAGCAAAGTTTACCACTGTATCACATCGAGAAATCAGTTTGTTCATTAAATCGTAATCATTTATGTTGCCTTTTACAAATTCATAATCTTGCGAATTACGAAAATCGACTAAATTATCATGATTGGAACCATAAAGCTCTGCATCTATATTTACAATTTTAAAACCAGAATTATTTTTTAATACATTTAAAATAAAGTTACTTCCTATGAATCCAAGTCCTCCAGTTACTAGTAATTTCATAGCACCCACAACAATTTTCTATTAAAATATAATTGCATCTGTTACAATCGCAATAATCCTGTTTTCTATTTAATATTATCCAATAGGATCAAATTCGCTTCCATGATTCGTTATGGGTCTTAAAGACTTTAATTAGTAAATGACTTGTGAACCAACGATGGAAAATGAAGCTATTCGGTTTATAAAATTAGAAAAACACCTTACAAAGGACATTAAGGATCAACATGTAAATGGTTCCTTGACTGTGGTTTGGCGTGATTGGGATGATGTAATAAAAAATCATCCTAAAATGGTGTACGTAAGCTCAGTTAATCCAGGAGAAATAAAGGGACCTCATTTACATACTAAACGTGATAGTTATTTTGTTTGTATACATGGCAAGGTTGTTTTTATCATCAGAGATAAAAATGGGCAGTATAGGGAAGCAGAATCAAGTGAAGACAACCCAGTACTAGTACATGTCCCAAAAAATTATTCTTCGGCTCATCTAAATCTGTCAAACGAAGTATCTAGAGTCTTGGCTCTTGCTGATATTGCATGGAAACCAAATGATAATGAAATGCAAAATGTTACCTTTGACAATTATGATTGGTCTAAGTGGAAAAAATAATACTTAACTAATCTTAATCACAAACCTGCTTCTTAAGTAAATTTAGTGACTCTTCAAGAGATAAAAATTGAAACTTGGTTTGTTGCGTAATTTTACTTGAGTTAAGGCATTTATTAAAACCAGTAGCCACTCTTCTTCCTAATTCTTTATTGGATACAGGCTGAATTAAACCAGAATCCAAACCAAGAGTATTTGCAAGCTTTACACTAAAATCATATCTGGTTATTCGTAAAGGAGGTGCAGAATGAAAAATACCACGTTGATTCCCCTTAGCTAAATGTAATATAGATCTAGCAAAGTCGTCTGCAATTATTGGTGAGCTGTATTCATCAGTAATTATTTTGACTTTCTCATTAGATTTTAGTTTATCAATTAACCACTGTCCAAAATTTATTGGCTTCATTGAGCTTGAAGGTAAGTCTGAAAGTGTTCTAAGTAACCATCCATATAGCACACTTGCACGTACAACCAAATTTTTGGAGTTTTTTAACACAATTTTTTCACTAGCTAGTTTTGCATGTCCATAAAAATTGATGGGGTTTGGCACATCTTCTTCTGTGTAAGGCGTATCTTTTGTACCATCGAATACAGAATCAGAAGAAAGATGAATAAATTTAGTGTCTAGCGAATCAGTAATTTCACATATGTTTTCTACCACTTCGACATTGATCTTTTTAGCCTCGTCTTGATGATTCTCACAATAATCTACACTATTGATACCAGAGGTATTTATCAAAATATCAGGATGAATGTCTGACATGGTCCCTTTTACGTTGTGTACGTTTGAAATATCCAATTTCACACTTTTAATAAAATCAAATTCGGGATTTCTTAGATTATAACTACCAAATACCTCAAAGTCATCTTTTGCCATCATAGCTAATTTAGAGCCAGTTAATCCTCCAATACCCAGTATGAAGAGTTTCTTTCTCATGTTCATCATTACTAAAATGTGTTAATATCCATATACAAATGATCTGATATCCGTAAAATTACATGATGATACTTTTCATATATACTTGGCAAGTTAAGATAATTGGATAATATAGCAACCTTTAGATTTTGGAGCTTTTTTCAGAAATTTCATGTCATTGAGTTTTTTTGAAAAATTTAAAATTCTTTTGAAAGCAATAGGCGTTCTTAGTAATTGGTATTATTTTCCTATGGTATACTTTGGAATAATAAAAAATGACTATGTCTATTTCTCTACTAGAACCAGACTAAAAATTAAACTACGAACAAATTCGACAGATTTAGATACATTTACTCTCATTTGGTTACAAAAAGAATATAGCAAATTCGGTTTCGAAATACACAACAATGATATCATAATAGATGTTGGTTCTCACATTGGATTATTCGCTCTTTATGCTTCACAATTTTGTAAGAAAGGGAAAATATTTTGCTTTGAACCAAATCAAGAGAACTACACGTTATTGTTGTCAAATATAGAATCAAACAAGATAACAAATATCACACCCTACAACGCTGCCATTTCAAACACTGATGATGATGTCACATTATACCTTAATGCCGATAACACAGCACATAGCCTACACATTCCAAATTCCAAATCTGTCAAAGTTAAAGCGTTTACATTGCAACACGTTTTTGATTCAAACAAATTAGAAACTTGCGATTATCTAAAATTGGATTGTGAAGGCTCAGAATATGACATAATTGAGTCTCTTCCAGATGAATATTTCAAAAAAATCAAAAAAATCTATATTGAATACCATTTCTTTGACACAAAACCAGAGCTAGTTAGTAAACTTCTACAAAGACTAGAATCTCTATCTTATTCAATAATCAAAATACCCATGCTATTTGGCATGGGTTCAATATATGCTAGACAAAAAGATGTTTAGTCATTTTAAGTTGAATCAAACGCTAAATTTGATATAAACCGACTAAATGATGTAAATTTAAATTTCTTTATTATGCGATCTATGCGAGAAAGTGTTTTTCCAAGATTGTGATAAGTAATGAAATTATCAATGAATGATAAGGGAACTTTTGGCATAAATTCAGGTGTAAGCTCCCAAGAATGAATGTAAAAAGTTGCAGGAATTTTATTTTCATTGTTGACACGAATGGCCTTTTCTATTATTTTTAAGGGCAACGTTCTAAGGTAAAACCCGCCTGCTGCAGGAATAGCTCGACCAAATATCTTTGTGGTAAGCAAAGGAAATTCTAATAATTTTGCATCGGGATCATTTCGTTCAAGTTTTGAACTTGTAATTTTGTAGGGTTTCGATTCCGCAGTTGGCACTCCGTACAGGTTAGTTTTTGCCGGTACAATGCTACTGTCATACAGATAATTACTTTCGGTTAAGACATCGATTGCCCACGATGTTGAAAAATTCAATGAAAAAGATGGTGCTCTAAATCCTTTGGATTTTCTAGATGTTATGCTTTCAAATTTTTTAACTTCGTCAGAAAACTTTTCTTTATAGCCAGGAGAATCAAGCCTTGTGTGATACATCGTGTGAAATGCAATTTCATGACCTCCTGAAAGTATTTTATCTAATAATTCTGGCTTGAATTCTAATAATTCGCCAACGGTAAAGAAAGTTGCATATGTATCATTTTTTCTTAACCAGTCTAATATCTTGTCAATACCATTTATGACGGTTGGAACGTTTTTTTTAGTCGTAATGTGTCGTTGAATTAATTCCGGATGAAACCAATCCTCAAAATCAATACCCAATAGGTTCAATTTATTCATCTTATGGAATATGACCAACTTTATATCTTTAATTGAAATATTTGCACAAATACTGATATTTCATAACTATGTGAAAATCAATAAGCATGATAATTTCTGAATGGGTTGATAGTGAAAATGAAAAAAACGCCATCTTAGATTTAACAAGAAAAGTATTTGGAGATGTAGAAATAGCAATTCCTTCCTATTTTGATTGGCAGTATAGAAATAATCCTAGGGGTAAAGCTATAGTCGTATTCGCCAGAGATGAAAAAAACAATTCAATAATTGGAACAAACACCACAATACCTACACAGCTAATAATAGATCAAAAAACCATCATATCATCATTAGGTTGTAATGTACAAGTTGATCCCAATTATAGAAAACAAGGAATTTTTTCGAAACTAATAGTATCCATGCCTTCTCAAGCGTTGAAAAAAGGAATTTCTTGTCTTTATGCGGTTCCAAACGACAAATCATTTAATGCTTTTATAAAACAGGGTTACGTTGAAATTATTCAGCTTCCGCTTTTGATTAGACCATTAAAATTATCTAAATACTTTGACGGATGGATGAGATCATTACTACAACCATTTGACAATATTTGGAAAATAAAAAAAAATGATAATTCAACCGTTGAATTATTAGGCGAAGATTTTGATTCAAATTTTAGTGTTCTTTCAGAAAAAGCAAGTAAGCGAGTTTCTGTAATACAAAAAAGAGATAAAGAATTTCTTCAATGGAGGTACAAAAATCACCCAACTAGAAAATATCAAACTTTTGTATTAAAAGAAAATTCAATCTTGAAGGGGTATATAATAACAAGACATGCTGTTGTAAAACAAAAGACCATTGGTATTATAGTAGATTTTCTCGTTGACTCAGAAATACAAGACCCTGAGAATTTCAAAGTTCTAGTGAATACTGCGTTGGAAGATTTTTGGAAAAATGATATATCTTTAGCTATTGCAACATGCAGAAATGGTTTGTTAGAGAATGCAATATTGCACAAAGCGGGTTTTTTCACTCCTCCATCATTTCTGAGGCCAGAACCACTTCATTTCATAGTGACAGTCTTTGATTCAAACAACATTGATTTGAAGAAATTGAAAGTGTTTGACAACTGGTTTTTCACTTTTGGAGATTATGATATTTTTTAAGTTTATAATTATCTAATGATTATGATCTGCAAAATTAATTCTAAAATAATCGTTTAGTTAATCTGCTTAAATTAGATGATACAAAATTAAAAATTTTGTTAGTAATTCTACTTGAAAGCTCTTCAGGAATAAACATGTGGTCTGGTAAAGTCATGATTAATTCAGAATCAGGGATTATCTTTTTTTCTTCCAATTCGTGATATCTCTTTGCAATGTGTTTCCTATTCTTTATGATGTCAGCATAAGCCTTGATTTTCATTTGAATAAAGCCTCTAGAGAAATAAGCAAGAATTACCATTATCTCAACTAATATGAGTGATGGTAAAATTTTGTAAAATGTTTTTTTTGAATAGTGTGTTAATAGACAGTAGTGCCTATTTCTCTCCAACCAGAAAAATTTTCTAGCACTCCACTTGTAATTATAACTTCCAGCATGATATATTGTTGCAGATGGTACATAGTACGATTTGATACCTAATTGAGCAGCTCTCCAGCCAAGATCTAGATCGTCATGGTACAAAAATACAAAAGGATCGAAAAGTCCAATCTCGTTTAATATCTTGTAAGTTGTAAACAAGCACGCTCCTGATGCGTAACCAATTTGTTCTGGTTTATTATACTGACCAACATCTTTGGTTCCTCGTCCTTTTGAGTACCCAAACCCAAAAATATGTAACATGTTACCAGCACTTTCAAAAATCTGATTATCAAAAGCAAGTATTTTTGGTTGGTACATACCATCTTCATATGTGTTATATGCTTTGAATAATTCTTCCAACCAGTTCGGTTCTACTTTAGTATCGGGATTTAGTATAACGACGAATTCACCAGCAGCTTCCCTTATACCTACATTATTTCCTTCACAGTATCCTAAATTAGTTTTATTTTCAATTAATTTTATTTTTGGAAATACTTCCTTACACTTTTTATGGCTGTTATCAGTAGATATGTTGTCAACTACAATCACTTCATATTCACAGTTTATGGTCTTGAATAATGATTCAACACAGTCTAGTAAAAGATTGCCTGCATTATAATTTAAGACTATGATGCTTGTTAAGTTCTTCTTTTGGGTCAAATGACTATCACATGAATAGAAAAGTTCTATTTATTATATCCATATTACTAAAATATCTAAATAACTACAGACAAAGCATGAGAGTAAAAATATGTTCTTCATGCAAAGCAAAATTTCAATGTGAAGAAAATACATCCTGTTGGTGTTATGAATTACCTCATGTTAGTATTGATAAGAAGAAATATGATGAAGAGGACTGCATATGTCCAAAATGCCTTGAAGTTAAAATTAGAAATAATGATCTTTAGTTAATCTAAAGTTTTACGACACACAGCATGTTTTTTGGAACAAATCGGGGGTTAACCATTTTTTACTGTGGTTCGATAGTAGCTGGTGGTTTACTTGAAATTACATAACTAACCCAAGCTGCTCCATCTATCTCATTTGTTATTCTGTTGCTTATTCTTTCTAAAACTTCTTGAGGTAGTCTTGTCCAGTCTGCAGTCATTGCATCTATGGAATTTACAACACGAACAATAACAATGTGACCATATTTTCTTTCATCACCTACTACTCCTACTGCTCTATCATCTCCAACTGCAGCATATGCTTGCCAGACTTTGTCATACCACCCAGATGCCACCAGCTCATCTTCTACAATTTTACTTGCAAGTTTACAAATCTGTAATTTCTCTGGTGTCACTTCACCAATTATTCTAACTGCAAGACCCGGTCCTGGAAATGGATGGCGATTTGAGAGTTTGTCTGGTACTCCAAGTGCTTTTGCAACTTTTCTTACCTCATCTTTGTAAAGAAAACGTAATGGTTCTAAAATCTGCATATTCAGCCAAGAAGGCAAGCCACCAACATTGTGGTGTGTTTTTATTACAGCCGCAGGTCCCTTTGAGACACCACTTTCAATCACATCTGGATAGAGCGTTCCTTGTGCAAGCCATCTGAAAGGACCCTTCTTTTCAGCAAATTCCGTAAATATCTGAATGAATTGTTCGCCTACTATCTTCCTTTTTTGTTCTGGATCTTTTACCCCTTTTAACTTCGAAAGAAAACTTTCCTTTGCATCTATACGTGTAAAGTCTACTGCAAAATTGTTCTTGAACATATTCTCTACTTCATTTTCCTCGTTTAGTCGTAAAAGACCATTATCTACAAAGACACATTTTAGTCTCTTTCCTATTGCTTTCTGAATTAAGAGCGCAGCTACTGTAGAGTCTATTCCTCCACTTATGCCACACAATACATCGCCATCAATTTTTGAAATTTCTTTTACTGTATTTTCTATGAAGTTTTCTATAGTCCAATCTTGTTTAGCATGACATATATTTATCACAAAATTTCTGAGAATCTCTGTACCTTTTTCTGTATGCACTACTTCTGGATGAAACTGTATGCCATAGATTAATTTCTGTCTGTTTGCTATAGCTGCTGCGTAAGAATTTTCAGTGTGACCTATTATCTCAAAACCATTTGGAATTTGTTCTGCTGCATCACCATGACTCATCCATGCTCGTATAGATTTTCCCATTCCGGAGAACAAATCAGAATCATTATCTACTGCAAGTGATGAGGAGCCATATTCCTTGTTTGCACGCTTTACTTTTCCACCAAAATTATTTACAATTAATTGATGACCGTAACAAATTCCTAAAACAGGTACTCCTAAATCAAATATGCCATTTTGTGGTTTTGGTGAGTCTCTATTGTATACACTAGCAGGACCACCAGCAAAGATGATACCTTTAGGATTCATCTTTTTTAATTCCTTAAGTGATATGTCAAAGTGTACAAGCTCTGCATATACAGAAAACTCACGAATTCTTCTACAAATCAAATGGCTATACTGAGAACCAAAATCTAAAACAACTATCTTGTCCATAACTTCACTTTTTGGAATTCTCAATCATACGGGAAAAAGACCACGCTGCAGTGTTTATTATTTCATTTACTCTTTCCCTTTCGCGATAATTTTTGATCAAAATCTCTCTTATTGTATTACCGTCTTTGTTTATTATACAATTTATCACTGAATCTTGGTCTATCTTTCCATTCTGGACATCTAAATTATCTTTGCTTTCCATACCGCCAATTATTCTTCCCAAGAAAAACGATTTGAATGGCTGTGTTTCTATATCTAATTTTACATCATCTGATGGTACAATCACAACTTCCTTTGCAGTAACATGTGCATTTGCAATAACCGAATTATCTCCAGTTCTTTTAATTGGTATTACAGAACTTTCTCTATCTGCTGTTATAGAACTGGTCTTTTCCTGATTTGGCTTCAAAGAAGATGCCTTACTAAAACTTGATTGTTTTAAGACCGAATCTAAAATTGCAAGATTGTTTTTTAGTTTTTCAATCTCACTTCTACGTTTTTCAACTTCATCTGTGAGCCACTCTTTTAACTCCAAAATATCGCGAATTTGATCCTCCGAATAGCCCATGTATTTTTTAACGGTAGATGGATAATAAATATTAAAACACGATCTATTTTGAGATAATCTTCTCTAGACTGGCAGCACGTATTCTAGTAAATCCTTTGATTGGTTTTGTAGTGTATAATCCAGAATTATCCTTAGAGGCAAGCCATTCCAAAAGTTTCTTGCCACGCTGTAGCTTTCTTAACTTGATACGCCTATCGTAGACTCTAATTTTTGAATATCGTCCTATTCTAGGTCCAAAATCCATCCCAAACAGAATAGTTTTTTTCGCCATAAAGTACTTGGCAAGAAATACACATCTATCTCCATCAGTAAAACCTCCAAAATTATGAATCCTTCCAAACGGTCGTCCTTCTGTAGTTCCTACGCAAGATCTAAATTCTATTGCTAAATGTAATTTTTCTATATTGTCTCCATGTGAATGTACTACCATTATAGCCCCACCCTTGCTTGCCTTACTTAGAAATTCTGGATCTCCATCAAGATCAGTAACCACAATATCTGGTCTGATCTTATTTTCAATTAATGCTCTAGTTGCACCATCTGCAACAATCTTAGTTATGTTTTTATATTTTTTTAATATGGGAATAGAAGAAACAAGGGAAGCACCAGCACCGACAACAAACACTGTTTGATTTTTAATTTTTTTCTCTAATCTTTTTGTTGGAAATTTTGTTTTCATAATAGAGTTTAACACCCTAGCTGATTCAACATCTTCTTTTCTACTAAAATTGAATTCCTTTAAAATTTTAGCATATTTTCCCCCCCAACCTCTGATCTTCATATAAATCTAAATGTAGAGGAGTCAATCATAAACCATGTGAGTAAACTAGGTTCAGTTTCTGTAGGTGGTTCAAACCCCGTGAGAATAATGGGAATACTAAACCTCAGCCCAGAATCATTTTTTAAAAAATCCATAGCTACTGACAAAGAAATGATATCAAATAAAACAAGAAAAATGGAGGCAGAAGGAGCAGACTTCATAGATGTAGGTGGCATGTCAACCGTACCTTACTTGAAAACAACTATATCACAAAAAACAGAATCAGAGAGAATAACTAAAGCAATCAAGATAATTCAGCGAATATCAAATCTTCCAATTTCAGTAGATACGTGTAGATCCGAGGTTGCAAAATCTGCTCTTGAACTTGGAGTCGACATAATTAATGATATTTCTGGTTTAAAATATGATAAAGACATGCCAAAGATTGTAGAAAAATATAATCCATCACTTGTGCTTTGTGCATTTAGTAAAAATCTAGTTAGAGGCAACCAAATAATCCAAACTAAGAATCTTTTACGTGAAAGCGTAACAATAGCAAAATCCTCACAAATTTCAGATAATCATATTGTAGTAGATCCAGCAATAGGGTTTTTCAGAAAAAAAGGGAAAGGCGAGTTTTTTACGAGAATAAATTCTGATTGGGTTAAAAGAGATCTTTTGATTCTAAATAATTTACGTTTCATCAAACTAAGACATCCACTACTTGTTTCTATTTCGCGTAAATCATTTATTGGAAATTTATTACAAATTAAAAATCCCAATGACAGGCTTTATGGTTCGCTTGCTGCGGAATCAATAGCAGTTCTTAATGGTGCAGATATTGTTAGAACTCATAACGTACAAGAAACAAAAGAAGTAATTACTATAGCACAAAAATTATCTCATCATTTCAGGAAAGGCTTATAACAGATTATTATTCTAGACTAGAAGGTTTAGTTGGAAATACGGGAAGGACTGACTTTTGACGATGTGCTCCTTGTGCCCAAACGCTCCAGTATAGTTACTAGATCTCAAACTAACTTACAAACTAAACTCTCTAAAAATATCTCACTTAACATTCCTATTATTAGCGCAAATATGGATACAGTAACGGAATCTGCCATGGCAGTTGCAATGGCACGAGAAGGTGGAATCGGAATAATACACAGATTTCTTACAATCTTAGAACAAGTAAACGAGGTACTAAAAGTCAAACGTTCTGGGAGTGTAATAATTGAAAATCCATACTTTATCAAACCAGATCAATCTGTCATAGAAGCTATCAGCTACATGAAAGAAAAAGAAGTATCTGGTCTTTTAGTAACTGATTCTAATTCTAAACTAGTAGGAATTCTGACAAGCCGTGATATTGTGTTTGAATCTGACAGCACAAAGCTTGTGAAGGATATCATGACAAGTGATGTAGTAACAGCCAAACCAGGAATTAACGTGTCAGAAGCAAAAAAAATTCTTCAAGAAAATAGAATAGAAAAACTTCCACTTGTTGATGAAAAAGGACTTGTAAAAGGTCTGATAACAAGCAAGGATATCATGAACGCCGATAATTATCCTGCTGCTTCAAAGGACAAAAAAGGAAGACCGCTTGTTGGAGCTGCAGTAGGAGTAAAAGGTGACTTTATGGAACGAACAGAAGCATTACTTGAAGCTGGTGCTGATGTAATTGTTGTAGACATTGCACATGGTCATAGTGATAACGCAATAAACACAGTTAGGTTGATCAAAAAGGCCTTCCTAACTTCTGAATTAATCGCAGGTAATGTAGCAACAGCTCAAGGAGCAGAAGATTTGATCAAAGCAGGTGTGGACGCAGTTAAAGTCGGTGTAGGTTCAGGTTCAATATGCATAACCAGAGTAATAACAGGCTCCGGCGTGCCTCAGCTTACTGCAGTACTTGACTGTGCAAAAATTGGCAAAAAATACGATATTCCGATAATTTCTGATGGTGGCGTACGAACATCTGGTGATGCAACTAAAGCATTAGCAGCTGGCGCATCTACTGTAATGATAGGAGGTATCCTTGGTGGAACAGATGAGAGCCCTGGCTCACCAGTAATGAGGAATGGAAAAAGATTCAAGATTTACAGAGGCATGGCTTCATTTTATGCTTCCCTTGGAAGAAAATCCAAAGAAACAGGAGCTGTATCAATAAGTGAAGATCTTAATGATTATGTTGCAGAAGGAGTGGAAGCAATGGTTCCATACAAAGGCAGTGTGATGGATATTATAAAACAGATGACCGGAGGAATCAGATCTGGGTTAAGCTATTGTGGCGCAAATACTATACAACAAATGCAAGAAAATGCTGAATTTATGAAAATGTCAAGGGCAGGTTTTGTAGAAAGCCAGCCACATGACGTAGATTTGATGTAGTTCACTTTTAAATATAGTATACAAATTATTTCTCTTAATGCTAAGCAAGAAAACTGCAATTGGAATAGGAATAGGTAGTTTCTTAATCATATGGGGTTCTATTTTCTTAATTCCTTCATTTGGTAAACAAACACAATCAATCGATGAAACAATTGGTAAGAGGGAGAATACTGTTTACCAGTTTGACGCACAAGAACATTTTCATGAAATACTAAATGTTACTGGAAGTTCATTTCATGTAAAACTAGAGACTCCAGCTGAAGGCCTCCAAATAGACGAGGATTTCAAAAAGGAAATTAGTTTTGATTGGTACAGTCTAGAAGATGGACAACACAGAATCGAGGTTACAAATACTGGAGATTCAGACGTACGAGTATTTGGTACACTTGAATTCATAAGTAATCCAATTGAGTTTGCAAAGCACATGCTACCAATCATATCTGGTATCATAATAATTGGAATTAGTGCAGTTTTTACAGTAAGAAAACCAAGAGGCTTTTAGCTTAATTCTGCACGTGGGTATGAACCAAGTACCTTAAGAAAGACGGTATTTTTTTTTATCTTAGTCAATACGTCAGCTATATGAGGTTCATTTTCATGACCTTCAAAATCTACATAGAAATTGTATTCCCACGGTGTGTTTTTTGTTGGGCGTGATTCTATTTTTGTTAGATTTATTTTATTTGAATTAAATTTTTCAAGAATGTTATAGAGTGCACCTGGAACGTGCTTTATGGAGAATATTATGGAAGTCTTATCTTTTCCAGTTTTTTCATGTCTTTTCTTTGCAAGGATCAGAAATCTAGTATAGTTATTTGCATTGTCCTCTATGTTCTCTTTAATTATAGGAACTTTATAGATCTCCGCAGCTCTCTTACTAGCAATACATGCCGCGCTTTCGCTTTTTAATTCAAGCAAAATTTTCACACTCCCTGCGGTATCATATGTAGGAATAGATTTTAGCTTGTGATCTTGAATAAACTTTCTACATTGTCCAAGTGCTTGTGGATGAGAATATACTATGTCTATTTTCTTTAATTCTTGAAATCCAATCAAACAATGCTTTATTCTAAAATAGATCTCGCCTACAGCATTAAGAGTGGTTGATAAAAGTAAATCATAACTTTCACCAACACTGCCTTCAAGAGAATTTTCAACAGGGAGTATAGAATAATCTGTCTTACCTTTCTCTGTGGATTCCAAAATATCGTAAAACGTAGGATATGGAATAGTTTCTATGGCATCTTTGAAAAAGTGTAACGCTGCTGCCTCACTATAAGCGCCTCTCTCTCCTTGGAATGCAACTTGAAGCATTATTCTTACTCGGATCCTAGTTTTATAAAATCGCCGTTTCCAAACTTACTTGAAAGCTTTCTTTCTTCTATGTAGCCACAATCTACACATTTTACGTTACCGCCTATCTGTATTACTTTGCCAGCGCATTTGTTACACTGAGTAAATAGAACTCCAAGTTCAGGTTCGCTGATTGTTGCATGAATTGCTCCATTTAGATGACTAATGACTTTGACCATTACGACATCACTTACCCTCGCAATGATTCTTTTCTTTGCACCTCTTGCTTGACATATACATTCAAGCCCAGAACGTGTTGGTTTGCCATTTATGTACAATATGTTAACGGCAAACATGTTTGCCATTAGTGCAGCCACATTTCCAATAACTAAATCATTTACTTGTGGAACCGCTGGTGACTTGAATTGATTAATCTTTGCAATACGATGAGTTTTATCAAATTCTTTGGTGCCAACTACTACGGATCTTATGGCATGTCCATCATCAAAGGTATTGTTACCTATTTCAAATTCTTCGATGGTTGCAACTTTATCACCTGGTAGACTGAATTCAGACAATACATAATTTTTGAACTTGTTGATTATAATTGTTTATAGCCAGTGGGGAATTTGCAAAAATCCTTCTATGCTTTCATTTTTTAATAATTTTAAAAGCGCATTTGCCTGTGGCGTGGAAAGCACTGGCTTGTGAAAATGATTATCTGTAGATATTCTAGGACACGCAACCTGAATGAACGCATCGATTCCTTTTAGGTTGCCAAGCCTGTCATCTGTTATCTCAGTCAAAGCAAAGAGTTGAACCTTTTTACCAGCTTTCTCAAGCTCCTTTCTGAATTTTAAGGCGGTAGTTTTTGAAAACTGACCCTCCTTGAGGCCAATTATGATCCCAAAGGTTTCAGCTTCAGCTGCCTTGTATACTGCAAGAATTGCTTTTTTCTGCAATTTCTGAGCAAACTCTGTAACCTCTCTTACCTCATCAAAATAGGGATCAAGGATGTATGTTGGTTTACCTGTAGAAAGCGCAATTCCAGATGCATGAAAAGCACTTTGTCCCAAAAACACATTTGCATCTACACTATCTTTTGTTTCTGATGTTGAATAAAACTCACATCCAAAAACCTGTCCATCATTTAGCTGACCCTTTCCTTCCCCGATTCTAACTATGACTCCGCCATCTTCTAGAACTTTTTTCACTCTTTCCATCTGTGGTAGATATTGACTATCAGTTACTAGTGAAACAGTCTTTCCTACAAGATCAGTTGCACATTTTATTGCTACCTTGTCAAAGGAAATATCATCAAACGCATCAATAAGAATAACGTTTTCACCAAATGTGGTACCATTTATCGTGTGTCCTATGTGAAAGAGTATCTCTGCACCTAATACTTTAGCACCATTTGTATTCATATCACATGTGCCAAAACATGTATCTGCAAGAACATAGGCGGGAATGCCATACCTCTCCATTATTTTTGATGCAGTTTCTTGTACTTTTGTAAGTATTCCATCAGGTCCGTTCAAAGCTACCGAAACAGGTTTTCTATTTTGGATCTCATCAAAAATCCTTTTTTCGTCAATTACTATCATTTGTTGTTTTAAAACTTACTCGTTTTTAATTTAAATCAAGCGAAACTACACAATATTTAATATCGTTTGATCTAACACCAAGGCATGGCAATTGCATTTGTTCTCATAAATGCAGAACTTGGAGCAGAAAATGAGCTAGTAAACCAGCTGAAAGCTATTGAAAATGTTAAGTATGTTTACGTTCTGTATGGCGCCTATGATTTAGTGGTAAAAATTGAAGCACCTGATAGTGTGACACTCAAAAAAACCATATCAAACAACCTAAGGCAACTCAAAAATGTGCGTTCTACACTCACAATGACTGTAATTGATGAAAACTAGCTCCGTACTTCATATTGGCTTTGACGACACGGATTCAAGGAAGGGGATGTGTACCACATTTCTTGCATACAAGATTGTAGAATATCTGAAAAAAGAACATGTAAAATTTTTGGATTACCCATACCTGATCAGGTTTAATCCAAATATACCTTGGAAAACACGAGGTAACGGTGCAGTAGCCATAAAAATTAAAACTGAAAAACCTGGCATTATCAAAAAAAACATAATTGAATTTATCAAGAAATATTCTTCAATAAATGAAGGTGCAAATCCAGGTCTTGTTTTTTATCAACAAGAAAAAATTCCCAAGCATTTTTCTAAATTTGGTCAACTTGCATTATGTCAACTGATCAGTAGAAACAAGGCAAAAGAATTTGCTTCAAAAAATAATGTTGAATCATTTTATCTAGGAAATGGCCAGGGATTGGTAGGAGCTATTGGAGCAATAGGTTATTTTTTTGATGATTATACGTTTGAGCTAATCAGCTACAGAGATAAATCTAATTTTGGTAAGAAACGAGAGATTTCCAAAGATAGTGTAAGAAAAATGCAGGATCTAACTCGTTCAAGAACTTTTAACAGCTTTGATGAAGAAAAAAATCGAGTTTTAATCGCTCCTCATGGACCTGACCCAGTACTTTTCGGTGTTCGTGGAGAAGACATTCTATCTGTTTTACAAGGTGCATCATTAGTAAGATCTGCCGAAAAGTTTGCGGGTTATATGGTATTTAGATCAAATCAAGGCACTGGTGCACACTTAAAAAATGAACTAGATGTGTCTGTTCTAAAACCATTTTCATCAGGAACAATTACTGGAAAAATCTCAGACGAACCAAAAATTGAGCTTGGGGGTCATGTTATTTTTTCCATTACTAAGGATAACCAAAAAATTCAGTGCGCTGTATACAAACCTACAGGCATAACACAGATTGCTTCTAAACTAATCAAAGGTGATTTAGTAAAGATAGGTGGAGGTATAAGGAAGTCATCAAAAAATCATCAGAGGACTCTGAATGTAGAATTTCTAGAAGTCTTAGAGTTGGAAAAAAATCAAAAAATGGTAAATCCTCTTTGTCATAACTGCAAAAAAAGGATGAAATCTAAGGGAAAAAACCAAGGCTTTGAATGTGTAAAGTGTGGAAATACATCAAAACATAAAACGCTCAAAGAAATCCCAAGAGAAATTGAAAAACGACTTTATGTACCAATTATGTCTGCGCATAGACATCTAACTCGACCTTTGCAAAGAGTTGGGAAATCGAATAAAAAAATTGATTTTTCTAACTCAAAAAAATGGTTCCACATTTCTCAACCTATGAAGAAACAATATGTTGAAATTAAAATTAAGCCAAGAAACTAATAATTTCATTCAGAATCAGATACAATAACTGAAAAAAATAGCGGGGAGTAGATTTGAACTACTGATTTGCGGGTGTCTCATCAGTATTGATTATGAGCCCGCCGGGATGACTTTGCCCAAGTAGTCTGGCTTCCCCACCCCGCTAACTGAAAAGACGTTTCAGGGTGATATATACGCTTTATCTAATTTTGGAAATAATTAATAGGATTCATAAGATGTCAAAACTGTGAATAAAAAAATAAGAATTGCGGGAATTATCGGGGCGGTTATAGCTTCAATCATAATCTTAAGTTCACCGTCAGATCCAATTGTCATACCAGTACCAACTACAAATTCAACCGGAACAAAATCTGTAGAAGTCATCGCAACAAATCTTCAGAAACCTTGGGCTATTGATTTCGCAGATGATAGAATTTTCTTCACAGAAAAGGTTGGTAAAATAAGAATAATTGATTCTGGTGTTTTACTAGAAGAACCACTTGCAAGTTTGCGTGTAGCCGATATCACCGACGCTGGACTGCTTGGTTTGGCCTTACATCCTAACTTTGAAAATAACCACTTTCTCTACGTTTTTTATACATATGAGAAAGAAAATAAACTCTGGAACAAGGTAATCCGAATCACTGAATCAGAAAACAAACTTAGTGCTGCTATGGTAATTCTAGATAAAATTCCTGGAGCAGAATTTGATAACGGCGGAGTGATAAAATTTGGTCCTGATGGAAAGCTGTATATAGCTACTGGTGATGCTACAGACGAACATGCAGCACAAGATTTACAATCGCTTTCTGGAAAAATTCTAAGACTAAACGACGATGGTACAACCCCTTTTGACAATCCATTTCGCAACCTGATATTCTCATATGGACACAGAAATCCTCAAGGAATGGCGTGGGATAAATCTGGAAATCTGTATGTAACAGAACACGGTCCTACAAAAAATGATGAAATAAATCTTGTAAAATCTGGGCAAAACTTTGGTTGGCCAGATCAAGAATGCTCAGATGATGAAAATTTTATAGATTCATTAATATGTTATAATCCGAGTCTAGAGCCTGCCGGTATAGTGTTTTATTCTTCTAATAAACTTGATTTTGAAAATGACCTAATTATGGCAACTTTGCGTGGAACAAATCTGTACAAGATAACAACAGATAATGGTGTTGTCACTGCACAAAAAAGCATATTGGGTGGGGCTGGAAGGATTAGAGATGTAAATGAAGGGCCAGACGGATATCTTTACATACTTACAGGAAATACTGATGGAAGAGGATTTCCAGATAAAACTGATGACAAACTCATTAGGATAGTAAAATAAATTGGCAAATTCATCAATTTCAAAGTTCTATAAAAAAAGTAAGAAAGAAAGGATAAATGCAGTAGCGTCATTTTGCGGTCTTTCAAAAAAAGATGTTGAAGTTCTGCAAAATAATGGTGGAATTTCATTTGATGAAGCAGACAAGATGGTTGAAAATGCAATAGGAACAGTATCTTTTCCTCTGGGAATAGCTACAAGCTTTAGGATAAACAGGAAGGACTACCTTGTACCAATGGTAATAGAAGAGCCATCAGTAATTGCAGCTGCCTCAAAGGCTGCAAAAATAGCAAGAAAACATGGAGGTTTTACAATGAAGACAGATGAATCATACAGTATTGGACAGATTCAGGTCGTAGATGTAAATGTAAAGTCAGCCATTTCCAAGATTATGAAATCTTCTAAAGAAATTCTAAAACTTGCAAATTCAAAAAGTAAGACACTTTCTAAGATGAGAAAAGGTGCAAAACAAATTTCATGCAAGGTGATCAAAACTGACTCTGGACCTATGTTGATTGTGGAACTCTTAATTGATGTTGGTGATGCAATGGGTGCAAATGTAACAAATACAATGTGTGAAGGAGTTGCACCACTAATTGAAAAATTGACAGGAGGAAGAGTAATACTAAGAATTCTTTCAAACTATTCCACAAAAAGGCTGGTAAGAGGTACAGCTGTTTTTGATAAAAACGAAGTAGGAGGACAAAAAATTGTCGATAACATCATCTTGGCATACCAATTTGCAGCAAATGATCCATACAGAGCTGTAACCCACAACAAAGGAATAATGAATGGAATAATTGCCGTTGCAAATGCAACTGGGCAAGACACAAGGGCAATTGAAGCAGCAGCACATGCATACGCAGCAAGAACAGGAAGATATAGTTCACTTACAGAATGGAAAAAAGACAAGAAAGGAAATCTAGTTGGCAAAATTGAGTTACCAATGGCTGTAGGAACAGTAGGCGGAATTGTAAATGTGCATAATATGATCAAAATCTGTACAAAAATTCTTGGAGTGAAATCTGCAAAAGATCTTGCATGTGTAATCACAGCAACAGGTCTTGCACAAAACTTTAGCGCAATACGATCTCTTGCTTCCGAAGGAATACAAAAAGGGCATATGAGACTTCATGCAAGAAACATTGCTGCAGCAGCAGGTGTCAAGTCAGACAAGATAGATGAGGTAACAAAAAGAATGATAAAAGAAGGAAACATCTCAATACATCGCGTAAAAGAAATACTCAAAGAACTTTAGCGCCCAAGATATATATCTAAAAACCCTTGCTAGGACTACGTTGACTATAGTTAAATTTGCAATACCTAAAGGTAGTATTGAAAATGCCACCTTCAAGGTTTTAGAAAGATCTTGGACAAAAGTAAAACGAAGAGACAGAACATATCGTGTAACTCTAGATGATCCACAAATTGTAGTAAAGATGTTAAGACCACAAGAGATCCCAAACCTTGTCTTTGATGGATTGTATGATGTTGGTATAACAGGTAAAGATTGGGTATTAGAAACAAATGCAGATGTCAAAACTCTTTTGGATCTAGAATATGGAAAAATAAAACTTGTAATCGCAATACCTGACTCATATAATTTCAAATCACTTGATGAAATGATTGCAGCATACTCAAAAAAGAAAAAAATCCTCAGAATATCATCCGAGTATCTTACGACAGCTGCAAAATTCATAAAACAATGTAAAAGTTACAAAAAACTTTATGGCTCAAAGGATCCGCTAATTATAACTCCATGGTTGCGTCTTGGTTCAAACAAGAACATACAGATCCACCTATCTTTTGGAGCAACTGAAGCAAAACCTCCTGATGATGTAGATGCAATAATTGATGTGACAGAAACAGGTACTACGCTTACACAAAACCAACTAAAGATAGTAGACACTGTGTTGGAATCAAGCGCTATCCTAATAGCAAATAAATCATCGCTAAAAGATAAGACAAAACGGGAAAAGATCTACGATATTGTCACTATGCTACGTGGCGCTGTAGAAGGAAAAGAACACTTACACATATTTCTAAACGTACAAGAAAAGAATTTGAGTAAGTTGCTAAAAGAGATCCCGTCACTTAAACGACCTACTGTTAGTCCTCTTAGTGAGAAGGGATGGTATGGAATAAACACAATAATCCCAAAATCTGAATTTCACAAACTTATTCCAAAGCTTCGAAAGATAGCACAGGGATTAGTAGTACACGAGCCAAAGCAAATACTTGCACTAGAGGAGATAAAACGAGATGAGGAAAATTGATGAGAACCATAATCGTTCGAAATATCAATGCCATAGTAGCAGATGTACGACGACGACCTAAACCTACAGAGAAACAAAAGAAGACAGTTAACGATATACTTCTTGATGTACAAAAAAATCCACAAGACAAGATACTGATAAAATATGAAAAA
>Ga0247727_10002573_pt1 | contig 41241 bp, 39 predicted proteins | sample WisWelCaveWW1625_FD_202498 | JGI IMG/M metagenome (GOLD analysis project Ga0247727, IMG submission 202498) | Biofilm microbial communities from Wishing Well Cave, Virginia, United States - WW16-25 | ecosystem: Environmental > Aquatic > Deep subsurface > Groundwater > Cave microbial mat | place...
CAGTCCCGCGAGTTTCCTGCCGGCACGTTTGTGGTTTCGCTGGCCCAGCCCTCCAAGCGGCTGGCCAAAACACTTCTCGACAAACACACCGCGATGGAAGAGGCCTTTGTCAAAGAACAGGTGCGGCGCCGCTCCAAGCGCCTTCCCGAGCAGCTCTATGACGTCACGGCGTGGTCTTTGCCGCTGCTGTACGACGTCGAATGCTTCGCATCGGAGTTGCCTTCGTCTGGTGCGCTCACACTTTTGAAGCAGCCCCCGGCGCCGGCGGGCAAAGTGCACCCCTCGACCGGCTCCGGGGCAGGCGGCGGGCCGTCCAAGCTCCTCTACATCATTCCGTGGGGCGCCCATGCGGCCGCACAGCTATTGGCCGATGCGCTGCGTCAGGGCATCCGGGCGCATATGTCGGACAAGAGTTTCACGCTCGGCGCGGCGAAATATCCCGCCGGATCGCTCATCATCAAGGTCAAAGACAACCCCGCTGATCTCCACGGCCGAATGGAAAAACTGGCCGCCGCGCATGGCGTGGACGTCTTCGCCTCCGACAGTGCGTGGGTCGAGGAGGGCGCCAGCATCGGCAGCAATAATGTCCGTTTTGTCGAGCCGCCGAAAATCGCCTTGGCGTGGAATCTGCCCGCCAGTCCAATGTCCGCCGGGTGGACGCGCTACCTTCTCGAACAGGTGTACGGCCTCCCCGTCACCGTGGTGTACACGCAGGCGCTCGCCGGGGCGGACCTTTCTCGCTACAACGTCCTCATCCTGCCGCATGCGGGCGGATTTGGCGGTGGCTATGCGGGCATCCTGGGCGAAAACGGCGCGCGGCGAATCCGTGAATGGGTGCAGTCCGGCGGCACGCTCATCACCTACGGAGAAGCCACTCGCTGGGCTGCCGAAGAGCGCGTGGGCTTGCTGGCCACGCAGCGCGAATTGCGCGGGGGAAAAGCAGACACCCCGGAGCGCCCGGCAGGCGGAACGCCGCAAACGCCTCAGGCCCCCGGCCAGACAGCAGCGCCGGCGGTCAGGCCGACAGAGGCCGCACCACCGAAAGGGGAATTCAACTTCGAACAGTTCATTCAGCCGGAGCGCGAACTCCCCGATGCCACTCCCGGCGCGCTCTTCCGGGTCAAGCTGGACACCGAGCACTGGCTGGCCTCCGGCTACGACGGCGACACCTTTGCCATGGTGGACAGCAACAATATCTTTCAGCCGCTGAAGCTGGACCGCGGCGTGAACGTCGGCACTTACGCCGCGGGCGACGACGCTCTGGCCAGCGGTTTCACCTGGGAGGCATCGCGCAAGCAGTTGGCCGGCAAGGCCTATCTGATGTACCAGCCGATGGGCCGAGGCCACGTGGTGGCCTTTGCCGAAGACCCCAACTACCGGGCGTTCATGGCCGGGCTGAACCTGCTGTTTCTGAACGGAGTGCTCTTCGGCCCGGGGCACTGAGACACGAGGCGGAGAAACCGGACTCTGCAGCGCACTGCCAATGCGTTTTTCCGTCTTCCCGCATCCGTTTTCCGCATCCGGCTATGGTATAAATAATATTTGCCATTGGGGCTGATGGTCCGCCCGCGCGAGGTGTTGTGGACTTTTCCTTTACTCAAGAGCAGGAGCAGTTGCGTCGCTCCATCCGCAAATTCGCCGAAGGCGAGATTGCTCCCCACGTGATGGAGTGGGATGAAGTTTCGAAATTTCCCACGGAGTTGATTCCCAAGCTGGCGGAGATGGGCCTGCTGGGCGTGATCTTCCCCGAACAATATGGCGGCGCGGGACTCGGCTACGTCGAGTATGCCATCGCCATCGAAGAGCTCTCCCGCGTGGACGGCTCCATCGGCATCGTGGTGGCGGCGCACAATTCGCTGTGCAGCAACCATATTTACAAGTTCGGGACCGAAGAACAGAAACAGAAATACGTGGTCCCGCTGGCCCAGGGAAACAAACTGGGCTGCTGGTCGCTGACGGAGCCGGAGGCCGGGTCCGACGCCGGCGGCACGCGGACCACCGCGGTCAAGGGCGAGTGCTCCTGGGTCCTGAATGGCTCCAAGACTTTTACTACGAACGGCCACCACGCAGATGTGTGCGTGGCGATGGCCGTCACCGACAAAGCCAGAGGCTCGAAGGGGATTTCTGCCTTCATCATCGAGAAGGGCACGCCAGGCTTCCGCCCGGGCAAAAAAGAAAACAAGCTCGGGCTGCGCGCCAGCGACACATCGGAGATTATCTTCACCGACTGCAAAATACCGGCGACCAACCTGCTGGGCCGGGAAGGCGAGGGCTTCGTCAATAGCTTGCAAGTCCTCGACGGGGGCAGAATTTCGATTGCTGCACTGGGCCTGGGGATGGCCCAGGGCGCGTACGACGCTGCAGCCAGTTATGCCAAGCAGCGCAAGCAGTTCGGCAAGGCCATCAGCGAATTCCAGGCCATACAGTTCAAGCTGGCGGATATGGCCACGCGGCTGGAGGCCGCGCGGCTGCTCACGTATCGCGCGGCGTGGATGGCCGACCGCGGCGACGCCCGGTTCACGCTGGAGTCTTCGATGGCCAAGCTGTATGCCGCCGAGGCGGCCGTGTACATCGCCAACGAAGGCGTGCAAATCCACGGCGGGTATGGGTTCATCAAGGACTATCCCGCGGAGAAGTTCTACCGCGACGTCAAGCTGTGCACCATCGGCGAGGGCACCAGCGAAATCCAGCGCCTGGTGATTGCCCGAAATCTGCTCGGTAAGAAATAAGGAGTTCGCGCATCCGGCTTGCGGTTACGCCTCTCGCGCGATTCGATGACACAATCCGCCGCCAGTTGGGCTGAACAGGTACGCGCAGGTGACGTGCGAGCCATCTCACGCGCCATCAGCGCCATCGAGAACCACGAGCCCCAGGGCGAAGACATCCTGCGTCATCTGTTTCCGCACACAGGCAGGGCGTATCTGGTTGGCATCACGGGAGCGCCCGGGACGGGCAAGAGTTCGCTGGTGGACCGCCTGGCCGCCCACTACCGCCGCGACGGGCAACAGATCGGCATCATTGCTGTGGACCCGACCAGCCCCTTCACCGGCGGCGCGATTCTTGGCGACCGGATACGGATGCAGGGTCACGCTACCGACAGCGGCATCTATATCCGTTCCATGGCCACCCGTGGCTTCCTGGGCGGGCTGGCCCGCACCACAACGGAAGTAGCCCTGCTGCTGGATGCCTCGGGGAAGCAGACCGTGCTGATCGAAACGGTCGGCGTCGGGCAGGACGAGGTGGACATTGCACGGCTGGCGGACTGCACCCTTGTGGTCCTCATGCCGGGCCTCGGCGACGACGTGCAACACATCAAGGCCGGATTGATGGAAATCGGCGACATTTTTGTGCTGAACAAGTCCGACCGGGAAGACGCTGACCGCTTCGAAAAGCAGTTGATGGCCATGCTCAGTATTGCCCCGGAACGCGACGGCTGGCGCCCCCCGGTGGTGCGAACCGTGGCCACGGAGAACAAAGGCATCGGAGAATTGGTGGATGCGGTTCAGAGATTCCGGCGCCACTTCGCGGGAACTGGCGAGCGCCAGGCGCAGAGCCGCGATCGCTGGAAGCAACGGTTGATCGAGCTGCTCCAACGCAGGCTGCTGGAGCTGGTATTGGGTCAGCGTGTCGGAGAACAGGCTCTGAACGCGCTGGCCGCTGAAGTGGCCGCCCGCCGAAAGGACCCCTACGCCGCGGTCAGCGAGATACTTTCCCGCGCGGGGATTTCATAACTCCTATGAAGCTGGGAGACCTCGAGTTTTTCATCCTCGACGACGGCACCTTTCGCCTGGACGGTGGCGCAATGTTCGGCGTCATCCCGCGCCCGATGTGGGAGCGCAAGAATCCGCCGGACGCGCGCAACCGCATCCTCATGGCCATGAACTGCTTGCTCATCCGCTCCGCAGGGAAATGGATCCTCGTGGAAACCGGCGCGGGCGACAAATGGGAGCCCAAACATGCCGACATCTTTGGCTTCGAGGCCGAGAAGCGCCTGCCGCAGCAGCTCGAAGACCGCGGCGTGAAGCTGGAAGACATCCACCTGGTCATCAACACGCACCTGCACTTCGACCACTGCGGCTGGAACACGCGCCGCGTGAACGGCCGGCTGGCGCCCACATTCCCCAATGCGAAATACGCCGTGCAGCGGGGCGAGTACGAACACGCGTTGGGGCCCACCGAGCGTGACCGCGCCAGCTATCTACGCGACAATTTTGTCCCTGTCGACGAGGCCGGGAAATGGCGCCTGCTCTCCGGAGACGCGGAGCTGGCCCCGGGCGTGGAAGTGGTGCGTATGCCGGGCCACACGGCGGACATGCAGTGCGTGCGGCTGACCGGGGGAGGGAAGACGGCGTTCCTTTTTGCCGACCTTGTTCCCACCACGTCGCACATCCCGTTCCCCTGGATCATGGCCTACGACCTGTTCCCGATGACCACGCTCGACAATAAGAAGAAGTGGATCCCGCAAGCCGCGCGCGAAGGGTGGCTCTGTCTGTTTGCCCACGACCCGCACATCAAGGCAGCATACATCCGGGATCGCGAGGGCCAGTTCGAAGCGGAGCCGGTCGCTGTGGAGTGACGCGGCAGATGCTCATCACGAGAGGACGATGAAAAGCAAACCTGCAAGGCCACGATCCGGGCGGATCACGGACGTCAAGGTTGGAATTATCGGCGGCAGCGGGCTGTATGCGATGCCCGGCCTGACCGGCGCGCGCGAAGTACGCATGAAGACTCCGTTCGGCGACCCCTCGGACGCGCTGGGGGTCGGCACGCTGGAAGGAGAGCGCGTGGCCTTCCTGGCGCGACACGGCCGCGGCCACCGCATCCTTCCCAGCGACCTGAATTACCGGGCGAACATCTATGCGATGAAGCTGCTGGGCGTTGAGCGCATTATCTCGGTGAGCGCTGTGGGCTCGCTGAAGGAAGAGCTGCCGCCTGGCGAATTCCTCATCCCCGACCAGTTCTTTGACCGCACGATTCATCGCGTGGCCACCTTTTTCGGTGGCGGCCTGGTGGCGCACGTCTCGTTCGACAGGCCCACCTGCCCTGCCCTTTCCCTCGCGCTCGGCGACGCCTGCCAGCGCGCCGGGGTGAAGGTCCACCGCGGCGGCATCTATGTGTGTATGGAAGGCCCCCAATTTTCAACTCTGGCCGAATCCAAGGTGCACCGCACGCTGGGCTTCGACGTGGTGGGAATGACCAACCTGACCGAGGCCAAGCTGGCCCGCGAAGCGGAAATCTGCTACACCACCGTGGCGATGATCACCGACTACGACTGCTGGCACCCGGACCACGAATCCGTCACCGGCGCGCAGATCATTGAATGCCTGATGAAGAATGCCGAAAACGCGCAACGCGTCATCCGCGAAGCCGTGCGCGCCATCCCGGACGCCCGCAACTGCAAATGCGGCTCGGCGCTGGCCAGCGCCCTGATCACAGACCGCAAACTGATTCCGGCAGCGACCCGAAAGCGCCTCGCGGCCATCATCGCCAAATACATTACCTGAACAAACTAGCTGGCAGGCAATCCAGGAGAGGTATGTCCTTACTTGTGGTGGGATCGGTGGCATTCGACGCGCTGGAAACGCCGTCGGGCCGCGTGGAGCGCACGCTGGGTGGCGCGGCCACTTATTTCGCGCTCGCGGCGAGCTATTTCTCGCCCGTGCGGCTGGTCGGAGTGGTGGGGGATGACTTCACGGCCCGCGACGCCGCCGCATTCCGCGGCCGGCGGATTGACTTGGCGGGACTCGAGCGCGCCCGGGGAAAGAGCTTTTTCTGGGCCGGACGATATTCGGACGACCTGACCGACCGCGTCTCGCTGGCTACAGAACTAAACGTATTTGCCAAATTTCAGCCCAAGCTTCCGCCGCACTACCGCGATTCACGCTACGTCTTTCTGGCCAACATAGACCCCACATTGCAGCTTTCTGTGCTCCGGCAGATCCGCCGCCGGCCCAGAGTGGTCGCATTGGACACGATGAATTACTGGATTGAGCGCACCCCGGTCGAGTTGCGCCGCACGCTGCGCCACACCGATATCCTCATCATCAACGATTCCGAGACGCGCCAGTTGGCCGGGAAGCGCAACCTGCTGGAAGCCGCCGAGCACGTCCTGCGTATGGGCCCCCGGACGCTGGTGATCAAGCGGGGCGAATTCGGGGCCATGATGCTCCGCGGCCGCTCCCAGTTCACCATTCCCGGGTTTTCCTTGCGCAACCCGAGCGATCCTACGGGCGCGGGTGACGCCTTCGCCGGAGGCTTTATGGGCTCGCTGGCCGCCGCAGGCCGCGTCACTCCGGACGCCTTCCGCCGCGCCATTGTCTTCGGATCGGTGATGGGCAGCTTTACCGTCGAGCGCATCGGTGTGGAACGCCTGCGCAGGCTGACACGCGCGGAAATCAATGCCCGGGCCCGGGAATTCCGGCGGATGACGCGCTTCCGCCTCCAGTGAGATACTGCTCGAACGTGACTCCTCACTCTATCCCGTTCGTAAAGGCCCACGGCCTGGGAAACGACTTTCTTCTCGTTCAGGAAACGGATTTGCCGGCGGCCGGCCCCGGCGCACTGGCTGCGCGAATCTGCAATCGGCATTGCGGCGTCGGCGCCGACGGCCTGGTGGTATTGGGAGCCTCGACCCGCGCCGACGCCTCCTATCGCATCTACAATTCCGACGGCAGCGAGGCCGGGCTTTCCGGGAATGGCTTGCGCTGCGCAGCAGCCTGGCTCCGGCGGCGGGACCCGCGCGGCGCAGCCCGCTTCGCCCTGGACACCAAAGTCGGCCTCCGCGAGTTGTACTTCCTGAGAACGGAGCGCGGCGCAGCCGTATTCCGCGCCGAGATTGGGCGCCCGTCTTTCCGCGCTTCCGATGTGCCGTTTTGCCCTCCGTGCGCGGCGACGGAGCCGGTGGTCAGCTTCCCCTTGCCGGTCGGCGAGCGGGAGGTCCCGGTGGTCGTGCTTTCCATGGGCAACCCGCAGTGCATCACCTTCGTCCAGGATTTCGCGGACGCGGGCTGGCTGCGTCTGGGCGAAGAAATGGAGCGGCACCCCTATTTCCCTGACCGCGCCAACATTGGCTTTGTGCGTGTCCTCCATACGCAGGGCATCGAGGCCCGGTTCTGGGAGCGTGGGGCCGGACACACGCCGGCCTCCGGCACAGGTTCCTGCGCTTGTGCGGTGGCGGCGCATCTCTCCGGCCGGACAGGCCGCAAGGTAACGGTTGCCCTGGAGCTCGGAGAGATGGAAGTCTTCTGGCGCGAGGACGGTATGGTCGAGCTTACCGGACCCGCGCAAATTACGGCCGAGGGCAGCTACCTCTGGCCGGAGTCTGCCACAGGAGAAAACTGAATGCGGATGGTTCCCCGCGCGCCATGGACGGCATCTGTGCTGGCCATTCTGGCGACGCTCCTCGCCCCATCGGCGGCCAACGCCACGATCCATTACAAGATTTCCGCCGGACAACGGGAAGAGCACCTCGTGGGCGTCAGCATGACTGTTCCCAGCGTCCGGCGCGAGCTAACCGTGAAGATACCGGCCTGGAACGCGCTGTATCAGATCCGCGATTTTGCGCAGTACGTTCAGAATGTTCGCGCCCGCGACGCGCAGGCGCGGCCGCTCGCGGTGACGAAACTCGACAAGCAGACCTGGAGCGTGCGCGGCGATGGCACATTGACCATCGAGTATTCGATCTTCGCGGACGAACCCGGCGCCTTCAGCGCGCAACTGAATGCGGACCACGCCTTCCTGAATCTTGCCCTGGTGCTGTTCTATTCACCAGACCGGCGCGGCGAAGATGTCCGATTGGAATTCCACGATATGCCAGCCGACTGGCGGATTGCCGTGGCCTTGAAGCCGGGAGACTCGCCCGCTATGTTCACGGCTGCCAACTACGACGCACTTGTGGATGCGCCGGTTGAGGCCGGTCGATTCGACGAGACCCGCTTCCAAGCGGGGCCGGCGCGCATTCGCGTGGTGATCCATGGCGAGGGGCCGGAGCGCAAGCAACTGGAAGAGATGTTGCAACGAGTGGTGGCGTATCAGGTGGAACTGATGCAGGACGTGCCGTTCGAGGAGTACATCTTTTTCTACCATTTCGGCCAAGGCGGCGGGGGCGGAATGGAGCACGCCAACAGCACGGCTATCCATACCGCCGCGCGCACGCTTCCCACAGGGGTCAGTGCGCATGAGTTCTTCCACCTGTGGAACGTGAAGCGCATCCGCCCGCGGAGCCTCGAGCCCGTGGACTACACCCGCGAGAATTGGACGCGCGCTCTTTGGTTTGCCGAGGGTGTGACCAGCACGTACGGGAGCTACACGTTGGTGCGCAGCGGGTTGATAAGTCCCAAGGATTTCTACGACGATTTGGCCGGGCAGATTCGCTTCCTGGAATCGCGGCCGTCGCGGATGTGGAAAAGCTTGGAGGAGGCCAGCCTAGACGCCTGGCTGGAAAAATACCCGTATTACAACCGCCCGGGCGCCAGTCTGAGCTACTACAACAAGGGCCAGATCGTGGGCGTGCTGCTGGACATCCTGTTGCGGGAGCTATCCGACAACCGCGCTTCTCTGGACCATGTGCTGCGCCACCTGAACAAGGAATTCGCGAAACAGGGGGGGTACTACGACGACAGCGCCGGCATTCGAGCCGCCGCGGAGGCCGTGCTGCACAAGGCTCTGGAGCACAGCGGCCGCGCAGCGACACTGCCTGCGGCCCGCGAACGCCTTACGGAATTCTTCACGCAGTATGTGTCCGGGACCGCGGTGGTGCCCTATGACAGATTTCTCAAGGCGGCGGGCTTGCTGCTGAAATTCCAGGAGCGTCTTCGGGTGGATCTCGGCTTTCAGGTGAACCGCGGCCCGGGCACCTCATTTGAATCCGTGGTGGCGCGCGTGCAGGCAGGGAGCGCCGCCGAGAGCGCCGGCCTGCGAACCGGGGACGTGCTGCTGCAAATGGACGGCGTAGAATTCCCGCGGAATCCGGAGAGCTGGCTGCGGTCGAAGAAACCCGGCGATACGCCCGCGGTGCGGGTCCGCCGCAACGGTCAAGAGAGGGAGTTTTCGTTTGTGCTGGGCCAGCGTTCCGAGCCGGGCTACGAGATCGAAGAAGACCCGCAGGCGGATGAGAAGGCCCGGCGCCTCCGCGCAGGACTGTTGCGCGGCAAGACGGATTAACCACGGACACGGATGCTCCGCACACTTGCCGTCGGACTCTTTCTGGCGCTGTATATCGCCCTCGCCGGCCCGCCATTCATCCTGCATTGCATCCTCACAGGGAATGCGGACCTGCTCTACCGCGTGGGCGTCGCCGGGGCACGCTTCGCCCTGCGAATGGCGGGAGTGCGCATCCGCCGCGAAGGGCTGGAAAACATTCCTCCTGGCGTTTGTATCTTTGTCGCCAATCACTCCAGCAACGTGGACCCGCCTGCCGTGGTGGCAGCCATCCCGCGCCGGGTATCACTGATGGGCAAGAGAGAGGTGTGGCGGATTCCCATCTTCTCGCGCGCGCTGACCCTTGCGAAATTCGTTCCCGTGGACCGGCGCAATCCTCACGCTGCCCGTGCCAGCAGCGAGCTGGCTATCCGGTTTCTTCACGAGGGAGTTTCTTTCCTGATTTTCCCGGAGGGCACGCGCAGCCCCGACGGACGGCTGCGCCCATTCAAGCGCGGCACCTTCGCCATTGCCATTCACGCCGGGGTGCCCGTTGTTCCCGTCTCCGTCTGCGGAGCCCACAAGCTGATGCCGAAAGGCGAATTCGGCGTGCGGCACGGCGAGCTGACCGTGCGTTTTCACCCGCCGCTGGATTCCACAACCTGGGTACTCCGGCTCCGCGACGTACTGGCTCACAGAGCCCACGACGTTGTGGCCTCAGGCTTGCCGGACGATCAGAAACCGCTCGCTGAGCCGGCCCATCGGCATTCGCCCTAGCCACACCAGGCCCAACGGGAAGTCTATTTGGAGGACAAGGCCTCCACCGCGGCACGCAGCTCGCGCATGCGCTTTTGCAGGTCCGGAAGCTGATTGAAAACGGCCACGCATTTCAGCCAGGCCTTGTTGGGAATGGCCGGATAGCCGCTCCACATCCCTCCGGATGGCACGTCGTTGTGCACACCGCTCTGCGCGGTCAGCGTGACGCCATCGCCGATTTTCAGATGTCCAGCGGCGCCTACCTGGCCGGCCAGGATGGCGTTGCGTCCGACCACCGTGGAGCCGGCCAGTCCCACCTGACCACACAGGAGCGTGTCTTCGCCGACTCTGCATGAATGGCCCACTTGGACCAGGTTGTCGAGCTTGGCGCCGCGACGGATCCGCGTTTCGCCGACGGTGGCCCGGTCCACGCAGGCGTGCGCCTGGATTTCCACATCATCTTCGACCACTACGATCCCGGACTGGGCAATCTTGTGCCAACTGCCATCCGCGCGGCGCGCGAACCCAAACCCGTCTGTACCAACGATGGCGCCGTTTTGCAGCGTGACGCGGTCCCCGATGCGGCAGAACTCGCGGACGACGCAGTGCGAATGGGCGATGAAATTGTCACCGATGCGCGCGCCCCGGTAGATGGAGACAAAGCTGTGCAGCACGGCATGGCGCCCGATCTCCGCATCGGCGTCCACAAAACAGTGCGGGCCGATGTGCGCGCCCGGTGCAATGCGCGCCCGCGGAGCGATGGCTGCGCTGGGATGGATCCCGGGAGCGTAGTCCGGCGGCTGGTAAAACAGCTCGATGGCCCGGGCGAAATCGAGATACGGGTTGGTGGAGCGCAGCGCGAACATCGGCACCGGGCCTCCATCCATTGCGATCAGGATGGCACTGGCACGCGAGGTCTGCACGGCTTTGCGGTAACGCGGGTTAGAAAGGAAAGTCAGATGCCCAGGTTCTGCTTCGCCAATCCCGGCGACGCCGGTGATATCCAGGCTGGGGTCGCCTTCGAGTACGCAGTCCAGCCGCCGTGCGATTTCACTCAGTTTCATAGTCGTCCTCCGCATGCAGGCCACAGCAATCTAACACACACGTTGCGGCGCCTCAGCGTGCAGGGCAGGGAAGCAGGTAAACTGCTCGGTTCATATTCTTCATGCGGTTTGATGCCGGCAGAATCCGCTGGTCTGGCACAAATTCGACATTTCCCTCTGCGCCGGCATACGATGGCCGGGAGGCTCGCGTGACAGTCTTTGCGACGGCGGACCATCGGCCGTGGGCGTTGCCGGCAGGACCCTGGGTGATGGCCCAGACATGGCACGATTTGCTGTTCGCCCACTGGCCGGTACCTCTGGAAAATCTGCGCCCGCATGTCCCTGCGACCCTCGAGATGGACTCCTTTGACGGCACAGCCTGGCTCGGGGTGATTCCGTTCCGGATGTCGGACGTTCGTATTCGTGGCCTGCCGGCGCTGCCGGGGGTCGGTGCGTTTCCCGAGCTCAACGTGCGCACCTACGTCCGATGCGGCGGCAAACCGGGCGTCTGGTTTTTCAGCCTGGATGCAGGGAGCCGCATCGCGGCAGAAGCGGCGCGGCGGTGGTATCGCCTGCCGTACTTCCACGCGCAGATGCGCTGTCAGCAGAGCGGTGGATGGTTTCAATACCACAGCCAACGAGATGGTCAAACGGCCGAGTTTCGGGGGAGCTATCGCCCCGTAGGGAAGGCCTTCCGGTCTAGGCCCGGCACGCTCGATTATTTCCTGACCGAGCGCTACTGCCTGTATGCGGAGGATTCCGCCAGGCGGCTGTACCGCGGCGAAATCCACCATGCGCCGTGGCCGCTGCAACCGGCCGAGGCCACTACCGAAATCAATACGATGACCCTGCCGCTCGGGTTTCCAACCCCGCAGGCCGTGCCGACGCTACATTTTGCAAGCAGGCAGGATGTCCGTATTTGGCCGATGCAGAGAATCCAGGGGCACGCCTGAGGGGCGGAACACCCCACCGCTGCCCGGGTTTTACGATTCAAAAAGTTTAGGCTGGGTTTCCGGTTCTGCGGCGGGACGCGGCGCGCGGCGCGCCACACCCACGACGCCGAGCACGGTCATCTCTGCAAGAGCTGTTCGGGGGATGAAGATCCTCATGCAGGGGCCGTTCATATCCGGCGGGGAGATCTGCACACCCCGGTCGAGCAGGTCCAGCAGGTCATTGGGAACAATACCTTCTAGCGATTCGTTGTCGCGAAACTTCAGCCGCACCCAAAGGCCGTCCATCTTGGGCCGGCTGAAGAAAGCCTTTCGTTCGGGCTCGAACGGCTCGCTGAAATCGCGCACGAAATAAATGCAGCGAACGGTGGCCAGTACGACCTCCTGGTGCTCTCCATCAACCGTCAACAGATCCACCGATTCGGCCTGACCCAGCTTGGCGGGATTCAGATAGCCCCGGATGGTATCGCCCTTCAGTGTGGCGACCACCACCTTCTTGTGAGATGAGGCTGAAGTGCGCGATTTCAATTTGATTTCTGGCCCGGGAGATTGCAATCCCCGCAAAATTATGCTAAACTAAGAGAAATTCGATGTCAAGTGCTTAATTTTGAGCAGTTTAGGTTGGGGGCACACCTGATTGTCCGACAAGAGGCAAATCCTCAAGTCCGCTTCTATCATCACCTTAGTCACCCTGGCCAGCCGTATTTTCGGCTACATCCGGGACCAGCGCATCACTCTACTGCTGGGCACAAGCCTGGCTGCGGATTCCTTCGTGCTGGCCTATCGCATTCCCAACCTCCTGCGCCGCCTGGTGGGGGAAGGAGCGATGACGGCCTCGTTCATCCCCGTGTTCACCAAATACCTTGCCGACAAGCCCCGGGAGGAAGTGTGGGACTTTGCCAATCGGCTCTTCTGGACCCTGGCGAGCATTCTGGCGGGGCTCACCATTGTGGGGATGGTCTTCTCGCCGGCTGTGATCAAGCTTTTCACGCTGTTCGGCGGCGAAGAGATGCAGTGGGACTTGGCCATCGGTCTCAACCGCGTCATTTTTCCCTACATTTTTTTCATAGGGCTGGCCGCACTGGCCATGGCCATCCTCAATTCCTTTCACGTTTTCGGACTGCCCGCGGCCACTCCCATCCTGCTGAACCTTTCGATGATCGTCTTTTCGGTGGGCGCGGTATGGAAGCGTTTCGAATCGCCGGCGCTGGCGCTGGCCACGGGAGTGCTGGTCGGCGGGGTATTGCAGCTTCTGGTGCAACTGCCTGCGCTATGGCGTCAGGGGATGCGATTCAAGTTCGGGATCTCGCTCTCCCATCCGGGGATCCGCGCCGTGGGACGCCTGATGGTCCCCGGATTCTTCGGCATCGGGATCTACCAGGTCAACCTGCTGATCGACACGGTCTTCGCCACGGCGCCGCAGATGCCCGACGGAAGTCTGACCGCGCTGTATGTGGCCGACCGCGTGATGGAGCTGGTGCTGGGCGGCTACGCGATAGCCGTGGCTACGGCCATCCTACCGATGATGGCGCAGCAGGCTGCGGCCCACGATTTCGAGGCATTGAAGAAGACCTTCAATTTTTCCCTTCGCATCGTATCCTTTATCACTGTCCCGGCCACGGTGGGGCTGGTCGTGTTGCGGGAGCCGATTATCCGCGTCCTGTTCGAGCACGGCAGTTTCGGCGCGCAATCCACCGAACTAACGGCGCGCGCGCTGCTCTATTATTCTCTGGGACTGCCCGCGTTTGCCGCCATCAAGCTGATTGTCCCGGCGTTCTATTCCACCCACGACACGCGCACCCCGGTCCGCATCGCCGCCTGGACGCTGGGGATGAACGCGCTGCTCAACACGCTCTTCCTCCAGTTCTTTTTCGAAACATTTCGCAACGGGGGCCCGGCTCTGGCCACCTCGCTGGCCGCTTATTTCAACTTTTTCGCCCTGTTCGTGGTTTTCCGGCGCCGCTTCGGCCGCCTGGGCACATTCGAAATCCTGTTGTCGGTGTTCAAGGTCGGACTGTGCTCCGCACTGATGGGACTGCTGTGTTACGGGATGCTCTGGTGGTGGCACTTTGATTCCATCACCCGGTTCTGGCCGCAATTGTTTGTGTTTGTCTCGATGATCGGAATCGCCACGTCGGCATTTCTGGCCGCGGCGTGGCTGCTGCGGTGCAAAGAGGTCGCAGAAGTGTATGGCATTGCCACTCGCCGCGAGCGGGAGGTGGTGCCCTCGATCGGGATTTCCGGCGAGTGACAGCATGGAACAGGCCGCTCACACATTTCTGAACTACCTGCGGGTCGAGAAGGGGCTCTCTCCCAACACGCTGTCGGCCTATGGCCGCGACCTGGGAGCCTTCACGGCCTTTGCAGCAGCCCGCCAGATCTCGCTGGCCCGCTTGCGCCGCGACCACATCGTGGACTTTCTGGGGAGTCTCTATTCCCGCAAACTCGATGCACGCAGCGTGGCCCGCCACCTGGTCACCCTGCGAAACTTTTTCCGGTTTGCGGTCTCCGAAAAATGGATCCGCGACGACCCCGCGCTCAACATCGATTCTCCGAGGATTTGGAAACGCCTCCCCGGGGTGCTCTCGCTCGGCGATGTGGACCGCCTGCTCGCGCTGCCGAACGCACAGACGCCACTCGGCTGCCGCGACAAGGCGATGCTAGAGCTGCTTTACAGCACCGGCCTGCGCGTCTCCGAACTGGTCAACCTAGCCCCGGGAGACCTCCAACTGGAATTGGGCTGTGTGCGCTGCGTCGGCAAAGGGGACAAGGAGCGTCTGGTCCCGGTAGGCCGGCCGGCCCTGGCCGCAGTCCGGGAGTATCTGCGTACGGCCCGGCCGGCCCTGGCCGCGAAGCCCCGAAACGCGGCCCGTGGACGCGGCGTGCATTGGCTCTTCCTGAACGCCCGAGGAGGAAAACTGAGCCGGATCGGATTCTGGAAAATTATCACGGCCTACGGCCGCCGTGCGGGCGTGCGCGGCAAGCTGAGCCCGCATAAGCTGCGGCACAGCTTTGCCACGCACCTGCTGGATCGCGGCGCCGACCTTCGGTCTGTCCAATTGATGCTGGGTCACGCGGACATTTCGACCACACAGATCTACACGCACGTGCTCCAGGAACGCCTCAAGATAGTATATAAAGCGCATCACCCGCGCGCTTGACGGAGAACTCTGATGCCTGATTATTTGTTCCTGCTTGAAAGCCGGCTCTCGGTCCAGCAACGCGCCGTGGTTGCGCGAGTGCAGGAGGTCGCCCTCGCCGCCGGCAGCAACGTGTACCTGACCGGCGGCGCCGTTCGCGACCTCATTTCCGGGATGCCCATCCGGGACCTGGATTTCACGGTCGAGGGGAGCCCCGCCCGCCTTGCCCGGGAGCTGGAGAAAGCCGACGCTGCCGGTCCCGGTACCGGACCCGCGCGCCTTCTCGAGGAAAACGAGCGACTGCGTCACATCGAGATGCTTTTCCCCGGCGACGTGGACGTGAGCATCTCTGCCGCACGAAATGAGGTGTACGACTACCCAGGCGCCAAACCGGAATTTCATTTCTCAACCATCACAGATGACCTGCGCCGGCGGGATTTCACCCTCAATGCGATAGCCATCTCGCTCAACCCCGCCTCCCGCGGCCTGTTGCTCGACCCCACCAATGGTCTGGCGGATCTGGAGCGGCGCGAAGTGCGCGCCATGCTAAACCACAGCTTTACCAACCAACCTGTGCGGCTGCTGCGCATCGTCCGTTTTTGCGAGCGTATGAATTTCAAAATGGAGCAACGCACGGCCGACTGGTTTGCCCTGGCGCTGGAGCGCAAGCTGCAGGAATCACTGGAAGGTGCGCCGGTAGGTCTGGAGGTGCAGCAATTGGCCCGCGAAGAAAAGCCTTCCGCTGTTCTCAGGCAGTGGGAGAACCGCGGGCTCATCGGGGTCATCCATCCGCAACTGGCGCGGCGCCACCCCGACTACGACGGCATCTCCTCGACCTGCAAGGTCCGCGACTCGCTCCTGGCTGCGGGTTACACGCCGGGGGGCGTCACGCGGGCCCTGGCTGCTCCGATGACCTGGCAGGTGCTGGGCCGCCTGAAATCCCGCGAGCGCAGCTCCGCACTCAGCCGCATGGAGATTTCCCGCAGGGCCGCCGACGCCGTGCTGTCCCTGGAAGACCAGGCGGCCAAGGCAGTCAAGGTCCTGATGGGCAGAAAGACCGCCTCCGCGCGTGATGCATTCAATTTCAGCGACCAACTGCCCCTGGAGCAGCTCATTTTCATCATGGCGGAGTTCAGGCAGGCCAAGGCGCTGGGGAAGATCAAGAGCTACGTTCAAAAATGGAGGCCGCTGCGGTTGGCCCTCCCCGCTGCTGAGCTGGAGGCACTGGGCGTCCCTCGAGGACCGAAGTTTGACAAGATCCTGGAGAAACTTTTTGACGTCCAGTTGCAGGGCAGGGGCCGCGCGCCGGAAGACCGCACCCGGCTTCTTCGGCAGTTCGCTGGCTTGAAGCCTGAACCCAAGAAAAAGATGGAAGAGCCACTGCCGAAGGTGAAAGGGAAGAAATCGGCGGCGGCGCCCGGGGTTGCGGAGAAGCTGAAGCACGCCGCGGCTGGAAAGCACGCCTCAGCGGCGGCTCCTGCTAAGAAGGCAGCCCCGCCGCCTGCCGCTCCGACGAAGCCTGCGGCAAAGCGCGCTGCGAAGGGCGCGCGTCCGCCGCGGCGTATGCGCAAGCACGCAAGAAAGAAATTGCGGCGCTGATGCGGCGAATCGCTCTTGCCGTGACGCCGGTTGGTTTCTGCTAGAATGCTCAGGCATGGGTCAGCCGAGTTTCGTCCACCTCCATCTGCACACCGACTTCAGCCTTCTCGACGGCGCTTGTGACATTACAGAACTGGTGGATGAAGCGGCCCGCCGGGGAATGCCCGCCGTTGCGGTGACCGACCATGGGAATCTCTTTGCCGCGGCCAAGTTTTTTCACGAAGCCACCACGCGCGGCGTGAAGCCCATCATTGGCTGCGAGGTGTACGTGGCCCCCGGCAGCCGGCTGGAAAAGGGCGGTGACCCCGACGAGATGCGTCCCGGCAGCGGCCGCGCGAACCACCTGCTGCTCCTCTGCGAAAACAACGAGGGCTACCGCAACCTCATCCAGCTGGTCTCCTCCGGATTCCTGGAAGGGTTCTATTACAAGCCGCGCATCGACCACGAGCTTCTGGCCAAGCACAGCCGCGGGCTGATCGCGCTCTCCAGTTGTCTCCGCGGGGAAGTAGCCGAGGCGCTCACGCAGGACAACTACGATCAGGCCAGGACCAGAGCCGGCCGGCTGAAGGAAATCTTCGGCCGCAACAATTTCTTTATTGAGGTTCAAGACCAGGGCCTGGACATCGAAAAACGCATCAATCCGGACTTGGTGCGTCTGGCCAAGGAAAGCGGTCTGGGCGTGGCGGCCACCAACGACTGCCACTACCTGTCGCAGTCCGACTCCCGCGCCCAGGAAGTGCTGCTCTGCATTCAGACCGGCAAGACCATGAGCGACACGCACCGGATGAAATTCGCCACCGACCAGTTTTATTTCAAGACCGCGGTCGAAATGGCCCGGGTTTTCGGCGAGATTCCGGAAGCGCTGTCTCAGACCGTGGCCATTGCCGAGCGCTGCAAAGTGAAGATTGAGCGGGTATCCCATCCGTTCCCTGAGTTCAAGGTCCCCGAGGGCCACACGCCGGATTCCTATTTCGCCGCCGCTGCGCGCCAGGGCTTTCAGGACCGCCTGCCGTTCCTGGAGTCCTTGCGCGTGCACAACCGCCTGCGCAATTCACTGGCAGACTACGAGGCACGGCTGAATGCGGAAATTGAAATGATCCAGCGGATGCGTTTCGCAGGCTACTTTCTAATTGTCTGGGACTTTATCCGCTACGCGCGGGCGCAGGGAGTCCCGGTAGGGCCGGGTCGCGGGTCGGCAGCAGGCAGCCTGGTCAGCTACAGCCTGGGGATCACCGACGTGGACCCCTTGCAGTACGGCCTGCTGTTTGAGCGCTTCCTGAACCCCGAGCGCGTCTCGCTGCCGGATATCGACATTGATTTTTGCATGCGCCGCCGCGGCGAAGTGATTGACTACGTCACGCAGAAATACGGCCGCGAAAACGTGGCCCAGATCATCACCTTCGGCACCATGGCCGCCAAGGCGGCGATCAAGGATGTAGGCCGCGCGATGGACATCCCGTACGGCGAGGCCGACCGGCTGGCCAAACTGGTCCCCGCGCAGATCAACATCACGCTGGAAGATGCCGAGAAACAGTCCCCGCAGTTGCGCGCGGCGATTGAGTCCGATCCGCGCTATGCGGACTTGATGGCCATCGCCAAGCGTCTCGAAGGTCTGGCCCGCCACGCCTCGACCCATGCCGCCGGGGTGGTCATTTCCCCTCAGCCCCTGCAGGAGGTGGTCCCCCTTTACAAGAGCAACAAGGACGAGATAACGACGCAGTACGACATGAACGCGCTCGAGCGCATCGGCCTGCTGAAGATGGATTTCCTCGGACTGACCACGCTCACCGTTCTCTCCGACACGGTGCGGCTGATCCAGCAGAACCGCGACCTGAAGATTGATCTGGAAACCCTGCCACTCGACGACCCGATGACCTACCAGCTTTTTGCCCGCAGTGAGACCACCGGAATCTTTCAGTTCGAGTCGCATGGCATGCGCGACATCCTGCGGCGCTACCAGCCCTCGCGGCTGGAGGACCTCACCGCCCTCAACGCGCTGTACCGTCCCGGACCGATTCAGGGCGGGATGATTGACGACTTCATCGCCCGCAAGCATGGCAAGAAAAACGTCGCCTTCGATCTGCCGGAGCTGAAGGAAATCCTGGAGGAAACCTGGGGCGTCATTCTGTACCAGGAGCAGGTGATGCAGATCGCCAATCGACTGGCTGGCTTCAGCCTGGGTGAGGCAGACATCCTCCGCCGTGCGATGGGGAAGAAAAAGCGCGAGGAGATGGCTGCGCAGAAGGAGAAATTTCTGACCGGGTGCCACGCGCGCAAGGTCTCGGCCAAGAAGGCCGAGCGCATTTTTGACTTGATGGCGGAATTCGCGGGCTACGGCTTTAACAAGTCCCATTCCTGCGCTTACGCACTGCTGGCCTACCAGACGGCGTACTTGAAGACTCACTACCCCGTGGAGTTTTTCGCCGCGATGCTGACATCGGAGACGGGCAACACCGACAAAGTAGTGAAGTACATCCACGAGGCCCGCGGGATGGGCATCACCGTTCTACCCCCGGACGTCAACACCAGCGATGTGGACTTCACTCCCATCGGCAGTGAAATCCGCTTCGGCCTGCGTGCCATCAAGAACGTGGGTGAAAATACCGTCCGCGGCATCCTCCAGGCCCGGCAGAAGCTGGGTCGTTTCATCCAGCTCACACAGTTCTGTGAATCGGTGGATCCACGGCTGATCAACAAGCGCGTGCTGGAGAGCCTCATCAAATCCGGTGCGATGGATTCGCTCGGCGCGCGCCGCGCCCAGTTGTTCGCGATGATTGACCGCGCCATGGAGCGCGGCCAGAAACTGAGTCGCGAGAGGGCCAGCGGCCAGCACGGGCTGTTTGGCGGAGCTGCTCAGGCCGATCGCGCAGCCGCCGCCCCTCTCTCGTTCGAGCCGGAGATTCTCCCCGATGTCGAAGAATGGCCGGAGCAGGACCTGCTGGCCGCGGAGTTTGCCACAGTGGGCTTCTACGTCACTGGTCACCCTCTGGCGCGGCACGCCGGGCGGCTCCAGGAGTTGAAGGTCACGGAGCTGGCTTCGGTGGAAGGGAAACGCAACGGGGAGGAAATTGTCGTCGCCGGCATCGTGGTCAATTCACGGAGCATGCGCTCCAAGCGCGGCGGGCGTTGGGCCATCCTGATTCTTCAGGATATGACCGGGGTGCTGGAGCTTCTCGTTTTCCCTGATGCCTTCGCGCGACTCGAAGCGCTGGTGGGCACGCGTGACCCGCTAATCTTCAAGGGCCGTGTCACTGTCGAAGAGGCCGGGACTCGCGTGGTCGTCGCCGAGGCGCGCAGGCTGGATGCGTTTCCGCAGGCCGGGGGGGCCGGTGAAATCCGGGTGCGCATGGAACTGGCTGCTGCGGACACCGCGACGCTCGACAAACTGCAGGAGTTGTTTCGCACGCGCCCAGGGCCCTGCCGCGTAGCCTTTGAGCTGGTGAGCGCCGATGGCGCTGTGGCCACCCTGCAAACGGCCCGCCGCATCGCCCCGGATGCCGAGTTGGTGGACAAGGTTCGGCAGATGTGCGGCCCGGAAAGCGTCCAGGTCGTGCAGACGCAGTGAATGTCCCCGGCCCCCGCATCCCATCCTTCATTGATACAATAGCCGGCCCATGGACCCGCGCCTGAAAAAGCGCCAAATTGAACAGCTCGCGCAGGAGGTCGAAGACCTCGAGCGCCTGGGCCCTCGCGACGAAGAATCGGAGAACGAGATTGAACGGCTCCGCCGCGAGGTGCTCGAACTGAAGCGTGAGTTCTTCGCCAACCTCACCGCCTGGCAGCGCACCCAACTGGCCCGGCACGCCCAGCGACCCTATACGCTGGATTTCATACCGCTGCTCTTCGACGATTTCAGCGAACTCCACGGCGACCGGAATTTTGGCGACGATCCAGCCATCGTCTGCGGGATGGCTCGGTTTCGCGGGCGGCCGGTGATGCTGGTTGGCCAGCAGAAGGGAAGGGACACCAAGCAGAAGCTGGCCCGAAATTTTGGAATGCCCAAGCCTGAGGGTTACCGTAAGGCTCTCCGCGCCATGCACCTGGGTGCCAAGTTCGGCCGGCCGGTCCTGAGTTTGGTGGACACTCCCGGCGCCTATCCCGGCATTGACGCCGAAGAGCGCGGCCAGGCTGAAGCCATCGCCCGCAACCTCCGCGAGATGGCCCGCTTGCCTGTTCCCATCATAGTGACCGTGACCGGCGAAGGCGGCTCCGGCGGCGCGCTGGCCATCGCCATCGGCGACCGCGTCAACCTGCTCGAAAACGCCATCTATTCGGTCATCTCGCCCGAGGGATGCGCTTCGATCATGTGGCGCGACGCCGGAAAAGCGGAGACCGCTGCCGCGGCGCTCCGGATCACGGCGGCGGACCTGCTGTCTCTCGGCCTGATCGATGAAATCATCCCCGAGCCGGAAGGCGGCGCGCACCACGACCATGCGGAAGCCGCAAATCTGCTGGCTCCCATCCTCGAGCGGCAGATCGCCGAGCTTTCGCAGGTGCCGGCCGCGGAGCTGCTCGAACGCCGGTATGTAAAGTTCCGCAAGATGGGCCAGTTCTTTTCTTCTTGAAAGGCGCGGCCAATGTCGGAACTCTTCCGGCACTACGAGCGGCTGATCGAAATCACCATCTGCGGCAAGAAGTTCGAGGTTCCCGAAAAGAACTCCATCCTGCGCTGTTTTCAGTTCATCAGCCCGGACACCATACCCTACGGCCGCTTTTGCTGGAACCAGGAGTGCCAATATTGCCGCATCACCTGTCTGCTGCCCGGTGAAAGCGCGCCAACCCAGCTGCTGGCCTGCAAATTCATCGTTGCCCCCGGCATCCAGGTGACCGAGATGACTCCCGAGCTGAAATGCTGCCTCGCCGCAAAGCTCCGCAGTCCGGACTGACCCACGCCGGAGCATCTTGAGGCCTTGCGCTCACGCGTGTCTTGCGCCGCTATGCTAGAATTCAGGAGCGGTTGGATGGTTCGGGGAGGACTGTTCTTGTGACCCAGGCCAAGTTTCTGATTGCTTCGGCCATCATCGTCGTGACCCTGGGCTGGCTGGGATGGGTTGGTGTGACCGAGAGTAAGACGTACTACCATACCCTCGCCGAGCTGGACAATCTGAGCGGCACCGAGGCCCAGCAGCGAATGCGCGTAGGCGGCACGGTGCGCGCCGGTTCCATCGAGCGGCTGCGCGGCCGCGTGGATTTCGTGATCGAGCAGGAGGGGAGGGTGCTGACGGTCAGCTACGTCGGCTCGGACCCGCTCCCCGATACCTTCGTGGACCATGCCCAGGCCCTGGTCGAAGGAAAGCGGATGCCGGACGGTCGCTTTGTTGCGCATCGGGTCCAGGCCAAGTGCGCCTCGAAATATGAAGCGGTTCCCGGTGAGCCCGCGCCGGGTGTCCGGCCCTCCGCCACCTCAGGATCGCCGCGGGCCGCCCGTGATCGGCCTGCTCAGCCGTAAATCGCCAACAGGGAAACCGTGGATATTTTCGGTTCATTTGCGCTGATTCTCGCCGTTGTCTGCGCGCTGTACGCCATCGCCGCGGGGGTGGCCGGCATCCGCGCGCGTCATCCGCTGCTGATCAAGAGCGCGCGCCACGCGGGTCTGGCCGTCTGCGTCCTGGTTACCCTGGCCACTGCCAGCCTGGTCTATCTCTTCCTGACCGATGATTTTTCGCTGGCCTACGTCGCAGGACACAGCAACCGGGACCTCCCGGGTTTTTACAAATTTGCCGCGCTGTGGTCCGGGCAGGAAGGCTCGCTGCTTTTCTGGAGCTGGCTGCTTTCCGTTTACACCTTCATCGCGCTTTTCGCCAACCGCAAGCGCCACCCGGAGTTGATGCCCTACGTCGGCGTCGTGTTAGCAAGCGTGCAGCTTTTCTTCCTCTTCCTCAACGTCTTTGCCGCCAGCCCGTTTGCCCTTCTGGCGGCTCCCGCACACGGCGGTGAACTGCGGATGGTCGCCGCTGCCGATGGCCGCGGACTAAACCCGCTGCTGCAGTATCCAGAGATGGTCATCCACCCGCCGACCCTGTATCTCGGGTACGTCGGTTTTACTGTTCCTTTCGCTTTTGCCCTCGCCGCATTGCTGGGCCGCTACCCGGGAGAGAAATGGATACACATCACCCGCCGGTGGACCATGGTGGCCTGGTGTTTCCAAAGCCTGGGAATCTTGCTGGGCGCTCACTGGGCCTATGCCGTGCTCGGCTGGGGCGGCTACTGGGGCTGGGATCCCGTCGAAAATGCGTCGCTGATGCCCTGGCTCACCGCGACGGCTTTCCTCCATTCGGTGATGATGCAGGAAAAGCGCGGCATGATGAAGGTCTGGAATTTCTGGCTGGTCTTCGTCACCTTTGGGCTGTGCATTCTGGGGACCATGCTCACCCGCAGCGGCGTGGTCAGTTCGGTTCACGCTTTCGCCCAGTCCAACATCGGGCCGTGGTTTGCCGGATTCCTCGCGGCCATTGCCGTGGTATGCGTTGCCGCCTATCTCAAGAACAGCGACTACCTGCGCAGCGACAACCAGCTCGACTCGCTGGTCTCGCGCGAGTCCAGTTTTCTATTCAACAATCTTATTTTGCTGCTGGCCTGCGTGGCCGTTCTTTCCGGCACGCTGTTCCCCGTACTCAGCGAAGCCGTGCAGGGAGTCCAAATCAGCGTCGGCCCTCCTTTTTTCAACAAGGTCAATATTCCCATCGGGCTCTTCCTGCTGTTCCTGACCGGCGTCGGGCCGTTGCTGGCCTGGCGCAAGACGTCTCTCGAGAGCCTGACAAAGAATTTCGGATGGCCACTGGCCGGGGGACTGATTTTCGGCGCCATCTGTGTTGCCTTCGGCGCGCGGGATATTTACTCCGCCTTGTCGCTTACCCTTTCCGGCTTCGTCGCCTTGACCATCGCTGGTGAATTCATCCGCGGCGCCCGGGTGATTCAGGCCCGCAGCGGCGCTCATTTTGCCGCCGCCGTGGGTCACCTGACGCTCCGCAACACCCGCCGCTATGGCGGCTACGTCGTGCATTTTGGAATGGTCCTGATTTTCGTCGGGCTGGCCGGCGCCGCATTCAACCAGGACCAGCAGGCGGAGATGCGGCCAGGCTCCAGGCTGGAGATTGGCTCGTACACGCTGGTGTTGCAGGCTTTCACGTCTCCGCCGCCAGGAACGGAGAACTACAACGCCGAGCGCGCCACGATCGAAGTACTGCGCAACGGCCAGCCACTCATGATGCTCTATCCTGAGCGCCGCTTCTATCCGGCCAGTGAAGTGACCAGCACGATGGTGGCGATTCATTCCACGCTGAAAGAAGACCTGTACGTGGTGTACGCAGGCCGCAGTCCGGAAAACCAGCAGCCGGTCATCCACGCCTACGTAAACCCGCTGGTCAAGTGGATTTGGCTTGGCGGCGTGGTGCTGGTGCTCGGTACCGGGCTGGCCCTGGTTCCCAGCCGCCAGCCGGTCCTGGCATTTCAGGCCACGACGCGGCCTGCCGGCGTGTTTGCCTCCGCGGAGAGTCCCTCCCCCCACGCCGCCAGCTTATTGCGGTCAGGAGATTGATGATGCTTCGATGCGCACTCTCTGCGCTGGCGCTCCTTTTTTTGCTCGTCCCGCCGGGTGTCGCACAGAAGACTGCCCAGGCCAAAACAATCGGCAAGCGGATGATGTGCCTCTGTAGCTGCAATCAGATTCTCACCGAATGCAACCACGTGGGCTGCCAGGTCTCCGCCGAGATGCTGGCCAAGCTGGACCAGCAGGTGAGCCGCAATGAGCCCGAGGACCTCACCATTCAGGCTTTTGTGCAGGAGTATGGACAGAAAGTGCTGGCCTTGCCGCCCTCGCAAGGCTTTGGCCGGGTGGCCTGGATTACTCCGGTTGTCGCGGGGCTTGCGGGACTGGTCGTTGTGGGAACGATGCTGCTGCGCTGGCGACGGCCGGCCTCAGCCGTCGCCGGCGGCGGAATCTCACCGGAGATTCTTGCCCGCGCGCGGCGCGAAGCGGAGCGGGAGAGCGAAGAGTAGATGGAAGCCCTGACTTCACCGCAGATGGCTGTGCTGTTGGCATGCCTGGCCCTTGCGGTGGCTGCGGCCGTTTTCATTTTCTGGATCGAGCGCGATCCGTCCGACTCCGCACCGCACCGCTCGCGGCTGGACGAGATGCTCGACAGACGCGAGGCCATTTACGAAAACCTGCGCGACCTGAAATTCGAATTCCGCGCCGGAAAATTCTCCCAGGGCGACTTTGAAGAAATGCAACGAGCGCTCGAGTGGGAAGCGGCGGTGGTGATGGCAGAGATTGAGAAGATCACCGGGCTGGAGTCGCCGCGCACTCGCCGTGCTGCGCCGGATACCGACCAGCCGGGACGGCCGGCCTGATGCTCGGGCGCAATATTTCCGCGCTCCTGGTCCTGCTCCTGGCTCCGCCGGCAGTTTCCGCAGGCGAGATCACGGGCACGGTGCGCAACGGCACAACGGGCAAGCCAGCCGGCGCAATGGACGTAATCCTCATCCAGTTACAGGGCGGAATGGAGGTCGCCGGCACGACGAAGACGGATCCGCAGGGCCGGTATCTTTTCGACCACCCGCAGGCCGGCCGGGTGCCGATGCTGGTGCGCGTGGTATACCGGGGCGTGAACTATCATCAGAGTGTTCCCCCCGGCCGCAATTCCGCCGACGTCGAAATTTTTGAAGCTTCAGCCCGTGCCGCGGACCTCGCGGTGCGCCGCCGCGTGCTGTTATTGCAGCCCGAAGGAGAAACGCTGATTGTGGGCGAGGAGTTTTCCATCGAAAACCGCTCGTCCCCCCGTGCCAGCTACTACCGCGCGGATGGCTCCTTCGAGTTTTCCGTCCCCGAAGGCGGCCAGCTCAACGATGTCAGCGCCGCCGGCCCGGCCGGGATGGCCGTGGTGCAGGGCACAGTCAGCAAAGGCCCGAACCGCTTTGCCATCGCCTTCCCGTTGCGGCCGGGCGAAAACGTCATACGGCTGTCTTACCAGTTGCCCTACCCCGCGAACCACACTCGAATGGGAGTGTCCTCTCCGTATGGCATTGATCGCGTGATGGTGTGGGCGCCCGCCACGCTGACCGTCGACGGGCCGGGGCTGCTCCGCGCCGCAAATGAACAGGGAGGGACAATTTACTCCCGTGACTCGGTGGCCGCAGGCGCAGTGTTGACATTGGACATCAGCGGCACGGCGCCCTCTGCCTCCGCCGCTCCTGCGGGGCAGAGCGGGGAAGCGGGCACGGCGTCAAATATGCGCCAGGTCCCCGGCAGCCTGGACAGCCTGAAGCCCATTCTCATCGCCGGCTTCGCTGCTCTGTTTGCCCTGGGACTCTTTTTTCTGTGGCGGCAGCCAGCGACCGCGGAGGTGCGCCTGTCACCTGGCGATGCCAGCCCGGGGCCATGCGCGACTCCGCCGGCTGCTCACGCCGCCGCAGTCGAGCGCCAGGTCCAAGGGAGCCTCGAAGGAATCAAAGACACTCTGCTGCGCCTCGAACTTCGCCGCCAGGCGGGCACGATTTCCGAAGCAGAATATGCGGAACAGCGCGGCCGGGCTGAAAGAATGCTCGGCGAACTCCTGAATGATTGAGGGCGCTCCATCTCCCCCCATTCGTTGATGTCCGTCAGCAGTACTCCGGCCGCCACCCCGGCGTTCGCAACGGCACGCAATGCCTGCGCGGGGCTCGGATTCAGCTTCGAAAAGGTGGACAAACGCTTCGGCAGCCTCCTCGTGCTTCGCGCGGTCAGCTTCAGCATCGCCCCGGGCGAAGCGGTGGCGCTGCTGGGGGCCAACGGCTCAGGGAAAACCACTCTTCTCCGCCTGGCGGCGTCGCTGGCCGCGCCCACTCGCGGCCAAATCCAGTGGACAGGCGGCGGAGCTTCCGGACCGGAGCTCAGAGCGCGCATCGGTTTTGCCGGCCACAGCACGCTCCTTTACGACGAGCTGACCGCTACCGAAAACCTGATCTTCTTTTCGCGCCTCTATGGCCTGCCTGCAGCCGCATCGCGCGTTGAGGAATGGCTGGCGGGAGCGGGGCTGGCGGCTCGCCGCAACGATTTGGTGCGCACGTTTTCACGCGGGATGCGCCAGCGCCTGGCCATCGCTCGCGCTCTGATTCATTCTCCGGACTTGCTCCTTTTCGACGAGCCCTCCGCCGGCCTGGACGCACAGGGAGTGAACTGGCTGGCGCGCACACTCCACAGCCTCCGCACGGCGGGCTGCACGGTCCTGATGAGCGCGCACGCCGGCAGTCCCAACCTCGAGATTTTCACGCGGGCCATCTGGTTGGCCGGCCACGTCCTGGCAGGGGACACCGGCCCCGGCGGCGGCGTAGCCGCGGCGCTGCGCCAGGCCGAAAACGCCGCACCGGGCGAGCGCGGTGCCAGCCGATGAGCGCCCCGGCGCAGTCCTTGCAGCATCCATCGCTGATTGCGGCAACTGCGTTCATCTTCGCCCGCGAGCTACGCGCCGAGCTTCGTACCAGGGAGCTGCTCAACACCACCGCTGTTTTTGTGCTGATGGCCGTCGTCATGTTCAGTTTTTCCTTGAACCCCACGGCGGAAGAGTCGCGTCGTTTTGGCCCCGGCCTGTTGTGGCTGGCCTTTTTGTTCGCGGGCTCTCTGATGCTACAGCCCGCATTCGTCCGCGAGATGGCCAACGAAACACTCGACGCGCTGCGCCTCGCCCCGGTCAATCCGGCAGCCATCTTGTTCGGCAAGGCCGCTGCCAATTTTGTTTTCCTGACCGCAGCGGAATGGCTGATGCTTCCCGTTTTCGCCGCGTTGTTCAACGTGCCCTTACTCTCCGTGTGGGGCAGGCTGACGCTTGTTCTCGCGCTGGGTACACTGGGATTTTGCGTCACGGGGGCGATGTTTTCCGCGATGACGGCCCAGGCACGGATGCGCGAGCTGCTGCTGCCGCTGCTGCTGCTGCCCGTCCAGACTCCGGTCCTGGTTGTGGGCGTCGGAGCTACGGCGGCGCTGATGACCGAACCGCCGGAGCTATTGGTGACACCCGTCAAAATCTTGGTCGGCTTTGATGTAATCTTCCTGGCCACGGCGTGGCTGCTGTTTGAATATCTGGTGGAGGAATAAGGGGGCTTGCGGAGGTTCTCCAATCTGGCGGGGGCGGCCGGCGTTGCAGGACTTCTGGCTGTGGCCGGTTACGCCATCTTTTTTGTTGCGCCCCAGGAGCGGACGATGGGAGACGTCCAGCGGATCTTCTACGTCCATGTAGCTTGCGCCTGGACCGGTTTTGTGTCGTTTTTCTTGGTGTTCCTTGCCAACCTAGGCTATCTGGCGCGCCGCGACCCCCGGTTCGACTGGCTGGCCGTTTCCGCTGCCGAAATCGGCGTGGCGTTTTGTTCCGTTGTGCTGATCACCGGCCCTCTGTGGGCCAAGCCCGTGTGGGGCATCTGGTGGACGTGGGACGCCCGGCTGACGTCTACCTTTGTCCTCTGGCTACTTTATGTAGCCTATCTCTTGCTGCGGGGACTCCTGCCCGACCCGCTCCGCCGCGCCCGTATTTCCGCCGTATTCGGTATCTTTGCGTTTCTGGACGTACCGCTTGTCTATATGTCCATCCGCTGGTTCCCGACGCAACACCCGCGTCCCGTCATCGCCGGCGGGGAAGGCAGCGGTTTGGACCCGGTCATGTGGCAGGTGCTGCTCGTGTGCCTGGCGGCGATGCTGGCCCTGCTGGGCCGCCTCCTGGTGCAACGATATCGGACGGAGGCCTTGCGGCACGCCGTCGAGGAATTGTCATTTGAGCTGCAAGCGCGATAGCGGGGATTTGGCCCGTGCGGTTGCGCAGGAGAGAGGCCCACTTGAAGAATTTTGAATTTCTGCTGGCCGCCTATCTGGTTGTCTGGGGCATTTTCATGCTGTTCGAAACGTCAGTGGCGCGCCGCGTGGCCCGGTTGGAGCAGGAACTCGACCGCGTGCGCGGCCTTCTTCCCCCGGAGAAATAAGAGGAAATGTCCGTCGCACGTCGCCGCAGGCTCGGAGTCGTCCTGTTCCAGCTTGGCGGGCCGGATTCGGTCCACGCTGTCCGCCCGTTTCTTTACAACCTGTTCTGTGACCCGGACCTGATTGACCTTGGTCTGGAGCCATTTGGCCAGTTGCCGCGCAAGCTGCTCGCCGCGTACATCTCCTGGAAGCGTAGCCCGCACGTCCGCCACGCCTATGGTGGGATCGGCGGACGCTCCCCGATTTTCGAGCTTACTCTTCAACAGGCGCGCGCGCTCGAACGCGCCCTGGCCTCTTCCGCAGACGCCCGAGCCGTCGTCGCCATGCGCTACTGGCATCCCTTTACCAGCGAGGCGGTGGCCGAGCTGGAGTCTTTTGCTCCCGAAGAACTGGTCCTGCTTCCGCTCTACCCGCACAACTCGGCGGCCACCACAGGCAGCAGTCTGAAGGAGTGGAACCGCTGTGTGGCACGCTCGCCGCGGCTGGCTTCTTTGCCTTCGCACCGCATCACGGGCTTTTGTGAATTCCCAGGCTACCTCGATGCCCTGGTCGAAAACACCAACCGCAGCCTCGCCCACTTCCGCGCGCCGCAGATGCCCCATCTCGTCTTCAGCGCGCACGGCGTTCCCGTCTCGCTCATCGAGCGAGGCGACCTCTATCAGAAGCAGGTGGAGATGACCGTGCGGGGCGTGATGCGCAGAGGCGGCTGGCCCCATCCGCACTGCCTGTGCTACCAGAGCAAAGTCGGCCGCCAGAAATGGCTCGAGCCGTCCCTCTCCACCACCGTGCAGCACCTCGCCCGCCAGGGATCGCGGCACCTCCTGGTGATTCCCGTGTCCTTTGTCACAGAGCACATCGAAACGCTGCACGAAATCAATCTCGAGGCGCGTGCGGAGGCCCGAGCGGCGGGCATCCTGCAGTTTGAGATGATGCCTGCGCTGGGTGACTCGCCGCGTTTCATTGCTGCGCTGGCTGAGTTGGTTTTGCAGGCCGCGGGCATCGCCTCTCCGGATCTGGCCGCCCTGCCCTGACCCCAGCGCGAACTAAAATGTTTCCTGGAACTCTCCTTGACACGCTTCGCCCTCCATCATATAAAGGGCTGTACGGTCAGTTTCGCGCAGATTCTCTGTCCCATGGGTTGCAGCTCTGATCCGAACGTGTCCCGAGCGGAGGCGAGCGAAGCCGAGCTATGCCGGAGCCAACCGAAGGAAAGCCGCCAGCGACCCCTGCCGCACCCACTCCTCCGGCGCCCGCTGCAGCCTCCGCCGCAGAAAGCGGCGCTGATTCCGGCCGTCCCGAGAAGCTGCGACGACGGCTGATCTGGGCCTGTATCTGGGGCTACCTGGGCGTTAATTTCCTGATGTTTCTGCGGTTTTTCTTCCCCCGCATCCTGTTCGAACCCAAGACCGTCTTTCCCATCGGCTACCCCACGGATTTCAATCTGGGCGTGGAGACCAAGTACCAGCGCGACTATCGCATCTGGGTAGTACGCAATCTTTCCCGCATTTTTGTCATTTACGCCCGCTGCACGCACCTGGGCTGCACGCCCGATTGGAAGCAGAGCGAGAACAAATTCAAGTGCCCTTGCCACGGCAGCGGCTACGACAGTGAAGGCGTGAACTTCGAGGGCCCGGCCCCGCGCCCCATGGACCGCGCCTCCATTGCCCTGGACGCCACAGGGCAGATCATCGTGGACACCGGCAAGCTGTATGTGCGGGAGAAGGGCATCCGCGACGAATTCGAAAACGACGGGGCGTTCATCAACGTTTAGCAGGGATTGGTGCGGGGGCGCCGCGCGTCGCGCCCCGTGGCACGCGGAACCAGAATGAATCAGCACGGCCATTCCTGATTGGGTGGGGGGAACGGATGCCCGAGGAAAATGCCGGGGGCGGCGGGCCGCAGGGACTGGGCGACAAGGTCCGCGAGCGAGCCGCTGATCTGGCCAGGGTCCTGAAGGAAAAAGGGAAAGAGGAAATCGAAGGGTTGAAAGACCCTGAGAAGACCCAACTCTGGCGTTCCATCTTCCGCGTCAAGCACGACGAGACTCCGCGCAACCGCGCCCTCAGCGTTCTTTCCAACGTCTTCTTCCACCTGCATCCCGCCAAGGTGAACCGCGACGCCGTGCGCTACAGCTACACCTGGGGGATGGGCGGAATCACGTTTTATCTATTCATCGTCCTCACTTTCACCGGCGTCCTGTTGATGTTCTACTACCACCCGTCCAAAGTGCAGGCCTTCCGCGACATCCTGTACCTGGAGCACGACGTCCCCTTCGGCAAGCTGCTTCGCAATATGCACCGCTGGGCCGCGCACCTGATGATCATCGCCGTCTGGCTGCATATGTTCCGTGTGTTCATGACTGGTTCCTACAAGCGACCGCGGGAGTTTAACTGGTGCGTCGGCGTCATCCTGATGGTGCTGACCTTGCTGCTCTCCTTCACCGGTTATTTGCTGCCCGATGACCAACTCGGTTTCTGGGCCGTGACGGTTGGCACGGGTATGGCCAAGGCCAGTCCCATGCTGGGCCACGAAGGCCCCTTCGGGCCCGAGCTGGGGATGACTCCATTCAACGACGTTCGCTTCGCGCTGCTGGGCGGGTCCATCGTGGACGCCAACGCCCTGCTGCGGGCTTACATCTGGCATTGCATCGCCATCCCCCTGCTGGCGGCCATTTTTATGGGAGTCCATTTCTGGCGCGTGCGGAAGGACGGCGGCATTTCCGGCCCGGCGCCGGTGATGCTCGAATCGGAAATCAAGGAAGAGAAAGGCCCGCGGCCTGTGATTCTGCGCCCCAGCGGGATGCGTTAGTTCGTTCATCTAGGGCGGACCTGCGTGTCCGCACTCTGGGGCGCATGGGCCGATCCGCCGTTCAGGAGACGCCGCAATGTGGGGAGACTGGCACCAAATCTGGGAAGTAGCATCCACGCCCGACAATGTGCCCATCGTGGCCATGCTCTTCCTGCTGCCATTCTATACCTGGTACGCCTTCCGGGAAGCCTTCGCCAATGACCGCCTGATTGAAGAATTGGAGAAAGACCCCGCCAAGGCGAAGACCCATCATCGCAAGACCTTCCCGTGGAAGCCGGGCTGGGACCGCGAAGTGCACACCTGGCCCTATCTGATGCGCGTGGAATTCCTGGCCGCGGTGATTGTCACGGTAATCCTGATGGTGTGGTCCATCACGCTGAATGCGCCGCTGGAGGAGCCGGCCAACCCCAACCTGACGATGAACCCGGCCAAGGCCCCGTGGTATTTCCTGGGCTTGCAGGAAATGCTGGTCTATTTCGACCCCTGGATTGCCGGCGTAGTGATGCCCACCGTCATCATCATCGGCCTGATGGCCATCCCGTACATTGATGCCAACCCGTTGGGCAACGGCTACTACACCTACAAGCAGCGCCGTTTTGCGATCTGGGCGTTCATCTTCGGCTACATCGTGCTGTGGAGCCTGATGATTGTCATTGGCACGTTCATCCGCGGTCCAGGGTGGATGTGGTTCTGGCCTACGCAGACTTGGGACCACAACCGCTTGATTTACGAAGTCAACGTGGATCTCCACGACTGGGGGATCTTCAAATACATTGTGCCGCAGAACCTGTGGGGCAAAGGCATCTTCGGCGGGCTGGTGCTCGGTCTGTTCACGGTGGTCTGCGCGTGGGGCATCCACAAGGTGTGCGCGCTCACCGAGTTCAGCCGCAAGATTTATGCGCGGATGACGCTGCTCCAGATCATCACCATGCAAGTGCTGCTGATCATGATGATCTCGCTGCCGGTGAAAATGGCGCTGCGCCTGCTGCTGCGCATCAAGTATGTCTGGGTGACGCCGTGGTTCCGCGTTTAGCCGCGGACTACGGACGAACAGCTTCACGGGAGGCCCGGAGTGCCTGAGAACCGCAACGACGATCCGATCACCGGCAAATCCTACGGCACCGCGCTGCTGGTATCGTCCGTTTTGCTGATGCTTTCACTGGCCTGGGCGCTGTACGACGAAATGATCGGCCTGCGCCCCTGGCGCAGCTACCAGCAGCGTTTCGCCCAGGCCTATCTGACTTTTCTCTCCGGCAAGGAAGCTCCCCAGCAGGCCGCCCTCGAAAAAGCGGTGAAAGATTCAGCCGCGTATAAGAAATTCGAAGAGCAGATCAAATCCGCGGAAGCTGCCATCGCCGACAAGCTTACGAAAATTGACGACGAATCCGCCTTCATCGCCCGGCGCTTGGATGCCCTCAGCGGCCCATTTCAGGACCGTCGCGCCAAGATTGCCTCACTGGCCTATCAATTCGAAATCGCCTCCTCCGGGCGCGACCGCCAGGCCTGGCAGAAGGAAGTGGATGAGGCAAGAAAGGTTACCGTCTCGCTTGCACTTCCCAAACAGGACGGCGCCCGTGAGTCCCTGGAGCTGGATTTCAATGCGTTGGAATCGGAATTTAACCGTCTCAAGGAGCGCGGGGCCCGCCTGACCGCGGACCGCGCCGAAGTCCGCCGCCCGGTCGCCGACTTCAAACAGCAGCAGGCCACTTATTTCAAGGAACAACTGGTCGGACTGAGCGAGCAGCAACTGGCCACCCTTCACCGCAGTGTCCGGAACCTGGACATCGTCATCCGCCAGATTAATCTGGACAAGGCGGGCGTGGTGGACCGCTGCCAGTCCTGCCACTTGGCGATGGATCCCAAAGTCGTTCCGCCCACCCTCCAGCTCACCAAGGCGTCATTCGGGCTGGAGAAAAGCACGGACGCACCCTTTGCCTCTCATCCCAATCCCGACCTGTTGAAGGTTCACGACCCGGAACGCTTTGGCTGTTCGCCCTGCCACGGCGGCAATGGCCGCGCCACTTCCGGTGTAGTCAAGAGCCACGGGCGCCACAAGTACTGGTTGTGGCCTCTCTACTACCGCGAGAATTTCAATTCCGGCTGCCAACAGTGCCATATGGGCGATATGGTTACGGAACACGCGCCGGTTCTCAATCAGGGCAAAGAGCTGTTCCGCCAGAAGGGCTGCATCGGCTGCCACCGCTTCGAGGGCTTCGACAACGAAGGCGAACAGCTCGTGGCCACCCGGCAGTTGATCCGGCAACTGGAGGGCCAGAAGCGCGAGTACGAGCTCGAAATCCCCCGGCTGATCAAGAAGGGCGATGAAGCCGAAGACGTCGTCGCCGGCCGCAATTTCTACGCCCAGGCCGATAACCGCCGCGTGACCATCAGCAACATGGACGCCCGCGTCGAGCAACAGGGCCTCAGGGAACACAGCCTGCTGCGCGAGGAAAAAAAAGTCGGCCCCAGCCTGAAGGAAGTTCGGATGAAGCTCCGCCCGGAGTGGATCCCCGCATGGCTCGAAAAGACCCATGAATTCCGCCCCGGAACGAAGATGCCTCAGTTTCGTCTTCAGCGGAATGAGGTTCAGGCCATCGCTGCTTTTATCTGGCAGTCCGGCGTGACTGGCAACCTGCCAAAGCATCCTGCAGGCAGCGTGGAGAGCGGCAAGCAACTGTTCGAGTCCCGCGGCTGTCTGGCCTGCCACTCCATCGGAGAAGGGAAGAGTCAGGTCGGCGGAGACTTTGCCGCCAACCTCAGCCGAGTCGGGGAAAAGGACAACTACGACTACCTGGTGCGCTGGATCCACAATCCGCGCGTGCGCACCCGTCCGTACTGCTCGTTCGAAAAACGCGACCTCGGCCCGGAGGACTATGCCAAAAAGGGCCTGCCATTTGTCTTCGACCTTGAGCACTCTACCTGCCCCAACGACGGCCACCAGCTCCAGGTGCAACAGCCCACGGTGATGCCCAGCCTGCGGCTGACGACGGAAGAAGCCCGCGACATCGCCAGCTACGTGATGACGCAGAAACGCTCCGGCGCCTCCTATCCCGCCGCGCCCTATCTGGACGACCCCAAACTGAAGCGCACTGGATTCGACCTCGTACGCTACTACGGCTGCGCAGGGTGCCACGAAATCGCCGCCCTCGAAGACGAGGGGCGAATCGGCACAGAGCTGACCACGGAAGGAAGCAAGCCTATCGAGCGCCTGGACTTCGCACTGCTGACGGAGCCTGCCAAACGCGGCCTCATGCCCGATCACAAGACCCCGCATCCGCGCGGGAAGTGGTATGACCAGAAGGGATTCTTCGAAGCCAAGCTGGCCGACCCCGCCATATTCGACCAGGGCAAGTACCAGACACAGCTCAAAATGCCCAAGCCCAATCTCACGCCCGAGGACCTCACGGCGCTGACCACATTCCTGCTGGGCAGCGTGGACCCGCAACTCCCGCGGGACCTGATCTATCGCCCTGCTGACGCGCGTCGCGACGTCCAGGAAGGCTGGTGGCTCGTCTCCAAGTACAACTGTATGGGCTGCCACCAGGTCCAGATCGGCCAGCAAACAACCCTTCAACAGCTTCCGCAATACAAGGCGGAGAACAAGGAAAAGCTGCCGCCGCCTCTGATTGGCGAGGGCGCACGCGTGGACCCCAACTGGCTGGCGCGTTTCCTGGAAGACCCTGCGCTCAGTAAGACAGACATGAACCGAAACGGCGTACGCAGCTATCTCCAGGTGCGAATGCCGACCTTCAGCTTCTCCGACAACGAAATCCGCAAGATTGTCCGCTTCTTCGAGGCGCTGTCGTCGCAGGCACAGCCATACTTGCCGCCGAAGATTGAAGCGCTCACTGACGCCGAGCGTTCCCTGGCCCGCCAGCTCTTCACTCACCCGGCCGCGCCGTGCCTGAAGTGCCACGCCACCGGAAATCCAGCGCACGACGTCAATGCCACCGCCCCGAATTTCCTCCTGGCCCGCGAGCGCTTGCGCCCGGCATGGACCGCGCGGTGGATCATCGACCCGGCTAAGATTGCCCCCGGGACCGCGATGCCCTCGGGCCTGTTTCGCCGGGAAGGGAACCGCTGGATTTTCTCCGGGCCGCTGCCGCCCGCGTTGCAGGCCTACCCGAAGGACCACGCCGACCTGCTGGTGCGCTATATGTTCCAACTCACGCCGGAGGAACAGCGCTCGCTGGCCGGGCGCGCAACCGCTTCGCCGTTACGCGCCCTCCGAACTGCACCGGCTGCGGGTCGGCAGTAGCATGCTTGGCTGAATGCGGGCTTGCCCCGGACTCCAATCCCGCTTAGGATGGTGCCGTTACTTTCGCAATCCAATCACAGAGGAGGAAGTCGCTTGATGAAGTCGAAATCTTTGTACGCCGTTCTGGCGTTGGTTTTAGTTCTATTTCTGGGCGCCTGCGCAAAGTCTGAGACGGAGACTGCGACCGCTCCCGCGGCGGCCCCCGCGGCCACGCCGGTCGATCCCGCAATGGCTGGTTCGGTAGCCGGCAGCGTGAAGTTCGAAGGCGCCGCTCCCAAGGGCAAGCGCATCAAGATGGACGCCGAGCCCGCTTGCATGGCGGAACATAAGGGCCCGGTCACGGAGGAAATCGCCGTAGTCGGCGATGGCGGCGCGCTGGCCAACGTGGTCGTGTACGTAAAGGAGGGCCTCGGGAACCGCACCTTTGCTGCAGCCACGACGCCGGTGGTCATCGATCAGAAGGGCTGCCTGTACATCCCCCACGTGGTGGCCGTGCAGACCGGTCAGACCGTGGAAGTCTCCAACAGCGACAAGACCACTCACAACATTCACCCCGTCCCGGCCAACAACAAGGAATGGAACGAATCGCAGGCCCCCGGCGCGGCCAATCTAGTCAAGAGATTTGCCCGCGAGGAGCTGGCCATCCCGGTCAAGTGCAACGTCCACCCGTGGATGAAGAGCTACGTCGCTGTCTTCAAGCACCCTTACTTCAACGTCACCGGCAAGAGCGGCGAATTTGAAATCAAGAACCTCCCGGCTGGCGACTACACGCTGGAAGCATGGCACGAATTGTGGGGCGCGTCGCAACCCTTCAAGGTGAGCGTCAAGGCCAAGGAAGCCGCCAAGGCCGATTTTGTTTTCAAGGCGACCTAGCCCGGCACGCTGGGTTCGTTTAGAATACTCCTTGCCGCAGGACGTCAGTCTGGACCGACGCCCGCGGCATTTCCACGGGATGACCGATTTCGTTTATCAGCCTGGCGCTCATCGCTTCGCCGTCTTCACGGCGTGCTGCACTCTGCTATTGCTGGTCGCCGGCGCGCTGGTCACCAGCAACGACGCGGGTCTCGCGGTCCCGGACTGGCCGCTCTCCTATGGTTCGGTGCTGCCCCCGATGGTCGGCGGAATTTTCTGGGAACACGGGCATCGGATGGTCGCCACCCTTGTAGGCATCCTCACCATCATTCTTGCCATCTGGCTGCATCGCCACGACACCCGCCCCTGGATGCGCAAACTCGGCTGGGTTGCCTTGGCGATGGTCATCGCCCAGGGAATTCTCGGCGGGCTGACCGTGCTGTTCTATCTGCCGCGGCCGGTCTCAATCTCTCACGCCGGTCTGGCCCAGTTATTCTTCTGCACCACAGTGAGCCTGGCATTTTTCACCAGCCGCTGGTGGGCGTCCGAGCTGCCGCAATGGGAAGACCGCGAATGGACGCAAGTCCGGCTGCTTGCCGCGCTCACCTTTGGCGCCATTTTCGTTCAGCTCATCCTGGGCGCAGCGTTTCGCCATCAGGCCATCGGGATCCTGCCCCACATCGTCTGGGCCTTCGTCGTCGCCGGGATGGCCGGGTGGACCACGCGCGCGGTCCAGCAGCGCACGGGAGCTGCCGGGTTTCTGCGCGCGGCGGCGAGGAGCCTCTCCGCGCTGGTGGGGATGCAGATTCTTCTCGGGGCGGCTACGTTTTGGGCCGTGTGGACTACGCGGGAGGATCCCCAGCCAATGCCGGTGATGGTGGTCTCAACCGTGGCGCATCTAGCCCTGGGAGCGTTAACGATGGCAGCCAGTGTGCTCGTCGCACTGGGCTGCTTCCGGGTCACGCGCCCGGCGGTCCTCGTGACGTCGGGTGTCGCTCGACTGAATGCCGCGCAGGAGAGCTGGCGATGAGCGCCGCGCGGGCCATCCCGTTGCCCTCCGCTGCCGTATCGCGGGCGCTGCTGTCCCTCACTAAGCCCGACGTAACGTTTCTGGTCGTGCTGACCACCGGCGCCGGCGTGTACCTGGCCTCGCCGGGAACCGTCAATCCCGCGCTGCTAGTCCACGCCATCGTGGGCACCACCTTGATTTCCGCGGGCACATCGGCGCTGAACCACTACTTTGAGCGCGATTCCGACGCGCTGATGCGTCGCACTTCCACCCGCCCGATTCCTGCGGGCCTGCTTGCGCCGGAGTCCGCGCTCTGGTTCGGAGTCACCCTAGCCCTGGCCGGCGCGGTTCATCTGACCTTGTTCACCAACTGGCTTTCCGCCCTCCTGGGTCTGGCCACCAGTCTGACCTACCTGGGCATCTATACCCCGCTCAAGACGCGGACGTCTCTGGCCACGCTGATCGGAGCGTTCCCGGGCGCGGTGCCACCCTTGATCGGCTGGGCCGCTGCGCGCGGCTCGCTCAGCCTCGAGGCCCTGGCCTTGTACGCCATTCTCTTCGCCTGGCAGTTTCCGCATTTCCTGGCTATCGCGTGGATGTACCGCGAGGACTACGCCCGCGCGGGGATTCTGATGCTGCCGGTAGTGGACAAGAGCGGGGATTCCACGTTTCGCCAGATCATCGCGTGGTCTGCCGCGCTGGTGCCCGTCAGCTTATTGCCCGCAACGCTAGGCATGGCCGGCCCGCGCTATTTGTTTTTTGCGCTGGTTCTCAGCCTGGCGTTGCTGTTGGTAAGCTGGTGGTCAGCCCGGGAGCGCTCCAATTACAGCGCCAAATGGCTGATGCATGCGACCGTCGTCTACATCCCGGTCTTGCTCGGCGTGATGATGTTCGATAAAGTCACCCGGTAACCGCGCCGAACCGTCACAGCCGCACGGGCCGTGAGGAAGGGAACGCAATGGACTCGGAGACTGCCGCCGCGCCTATGAAAGCAAAACAGGAAAGCCTGATCCTCGCTGGTGTCTGCCTGGTACTTGTGCTGCTTTCATTGGCCGGGTTGGTGTGGGCAATGCTCCCTGGCCAGCGGCTGACGCTCGACGGCATCCTGCTGACGTTGGTGTGTCTTTCCACAGCGGCGATTTTCGGCCTCCTTCTTGCCCTTCAGGCCGTGCAGGAGGGATGGGTCAAGCTACCGTCCAGAAAATCCGGTTCCTCTTCCGGACCGGCGAAATAGGGAACTCACAGTCTTGGTCTCTCTTCCCGCTGTCAACGCCGCACTCAATGCCACGTCCACGGTGTTCCTGCTTGCCGGATATGTTTTCATCCGGCGGCGGAATATCCCGGCGCACCGCATCTCCATGGGGCTGGCATTTGTCGCTTCCATGGTTTTCTTGACCTGCTACCTCTACTACCATTTCGTTGTCCGGCTGACCGTACCGTTTCCGGGGCAGGGCTGGGTGAGGGGTTTCTACTACTCGGTCCTGTTCTCGCACATTGTTCTGGCAGCGGCCATCCTGCCTCTGGCCCTGGTAACGCTCAGCCGCGCGCTTCGCGGCCAGTTTCACCGCCATCGCGCCATCGCCCGCTGGACGCTGCCCATCTGGCTGTATGTTTCCGTCACGGGAGTCCTCATCTACTGGATGCTCTACCACCTGTATCCGACGCCCTCAGTTCAGACGCTATTCGGCGCTCCGGGGGTGGCCGGGTGAGTGCGCCTGCGCCCTCACCGGCGCAAACGTCCAGCGGACTTGGAGTTCGCTGGACCTACGCCATCCTGGCCACGGCGTTGCTGTTCGTATTGATGCCGTTCCTATTCTGGCAGGGCACCTGGTTCGGCCGCCCGCTCAGCGACGAGGAAATCCGCAAGCACCTGGCCGACGGCGAACACCCGCGCAAGACGCAGCACGCCCTGGCGCAGATCGCCGAGCGCATCGAGGCGCGCGATGCCGCCGTGAAGCATTGGTATCCGCAGGTCGTTGCCCTGACCACGCACAAGGTGGACGAGATCCGCATCACCGCCGCCTGGGTGATGGGCAAAGACAATGCGGCGAAGGAATTCCAGTGGGCGCTGCGCGACCTGCTGCGCGACGCGCATCCCATGGTGCGCCGCAACGCCGCCCTGTCCCTGGTTCGCTTCGGCGACCCCGCAGGACGCGATGAAATCACGGGGATGCTTCGACCCTTCGCGGTCGCCACGCCCTTCGCCGGCGTCCTATCGCAGCGGCTGAAACCTGGGGATGCTGTGAATCCTGGGACCCTGCTGGCGCGAGCAACCGGGAAGCAGGGGGAAATAGAAGTGCGTTCGCCGGTTCCCGGAACGCTGAAACAGTGGCTGCGCGGACAGGACGCTGACTTGGTTCCTGGCGAGGAGATTGTCCTGATTTCACCAAGCGCGGAAGTGATTTTCGAGGCCTTGCGCGCGTTGGTTTTCGTCGGCCAGCCGCTGGACTTGCTGGAAATCGAGCGCTACGCGGCCGGCGTCCCCGGGATGCCGGACTCGGTCCAGCAGCAGGCCGCGCTCACCGTCCGCGCGATTCGTTCCCGCTCTGTGACCTCTGTGACTCCGTGACCTCTGTGTAGTCTGGCTCTGTCGGCCTGCTGGCTTCGGTCTGAGTTCTGCGCCCTTTTCGCTTTCTTTTTTTCTGTTTTCTTCTCTACTAAACGCAACACGTTTAATACGGCAAGGCCCCGTGCTGGGCCTCAAACTCGGCCAGCGGCACCATATCGATCGCGTCCCACGGGCATCCTTCCAGGAACGCGCCGTCCGGTCCTTTGCTGGTGCACAGCTTGCATCCGATGCAGGTCTGGGCGTCCACTTCGATGCGCCCGAAGGGTGGGTGGTTCGGGTCCCGCACCCAGTACATGCACTCGGCCACCGGGCAATACTCGACGCACGCCGGCGAGCCCGCGCAGCCGGTGCAGCATTCGTTGATCACCGCCAGGATGTGCGGCTTGCGCTTCCGTTTGTCGCTCTTGCCTTCGGACATGGGGTAAAGCTTGACCACTTCCCTTGCTACGTAAGCGCCTGCCGCCACTGTCGTCTCCGCCACGGGCCATCCTCGCTGCCGGGATTGCGTGCCCGACTATTCTTCCCGACCCACCTCGCAGTGTCAACCCGTGTTAGTGTGGGCCACTCCTGGAGGTCATCCGATGACGCGCCGCAAATCTGTACTCGCTCTGGCCGCGGTCGCCGCGCTGGCGCTGATGCCTGGCTGCATCGTGCGGTCCATCCATCCCTGGTTCGGCAAACTGGACGTGACCTTTGAAAGCGAGCTGCTCGGTGGATGGGTCGGGGTGGGGGAGGGAAGCCGCCTGGCCATGACCTTCGGCCGCGGCGAAGGCAACACCTACATCGTGCAATATCTCAACGAAGATGGCCGCGGAGTGTTTGTCGGCACGCTGGGCAAGATTGCCGGCGAGTTTTACCTGGACTTCCGCCCCGTCGAGCCACCGCAGGGCATTGACGGCCTGCTGCTGTTTCCCACGCACTCCCTGGCGCGCCTGGAGCTGGGACGCGACCGCCTGAGCGTGGCGGTCCTGAACTACGAAGGGGTGAAGGCCGCCGCCAAACGTGACCGCTTCAAGGATTACCGTCATATCTGGCACGACGAGGACGAGATTCTCTTCACCGCTCCGGCGGAAGATATGCGCCGCTTTGTCGTAGCCCACGGCCGCGATTCCGAGCTTTTCCAGCAACCGCTGCGCCTGGTTAGAAAATGAACTCGCGAGGTCATAACCCACGCC
>Ga0247727_10002574_pt1 | contig 41241 bp, 36 predicted proteins | sample WisWelCaveWW1625_FD_202498 | JGI IMG/M metagenome (GOLD analysis project Ga0247727, IMG submission 202498) | Biofilm microbial communities from Wishing Well Cave, Virginia, United States - WW16-25 | ecosystem: Environmental > Aquatic > Deep subsurface > Groundwater > Cave microbial mat | place...
AAGTCGCGGACGCATCTCCCTCCCCCCTCGTCATGACGAAGGCGCTGCCTTCGTCACAGGGGGAGGCGAAACGTCGGCGCGCCGCGCACGCCCCCTCCCCCTGCGCCGTCGGGCGAAGCCCGAGGCGTGACGAGGGGGGAGGATGGTACACCACCGGCTTAGCGCACCGATCGCCGCGCGCGCAGCGAACGCAACCGGTGGGCTGAGCCCGATGGTGTTCCTGGTGGGGGTGGCAGGCCACGAGCTCGCGGCAAGACACCCCCACCCGAAACGTCGGCGCGCCGCGCGCTCCCCTCCCCCTGCGCCGTCGGGCGAAGCCCGAGGCGCGACGAGGGGGGAGGATGGTACACCACCGGCTTAGCGCACCGATCGCCGCGCGCGCAGCGAACGCAACCGGTGGGCTGAGCCCGATGGTGTTCCTGGTGGGGGTGGCAGGCCACGAGCTCGCGGCAAGACACCCCCACCCGATGCGTCCAGCGACTTGGATCGGCCGGTGAGGACGTGGCCCTGTCGGCGATAGCCGATCCAAGTCGCGGACGCATCTCCCTCCCCCCTCGTCATGACGAAGGCATGTGCCTTCGTCACAGGGGGAGGCGAAACGTCGGCGCGCCGCGCGCTCCCCTCCCCCTGCGCCGTCGAGCGAAGCTCGAGGCGTGACGAAGGCATGTGCCTTCGTCACTGGGGGAGGCGAGAAGTGCCGGCAGGCAATCCAGGCGTTAACCGCGCTCGGGGTTATCCCCGGGGTCTGGAGTCATGCCTATGATGGGCGGTCGCTGTTTCTGCGGGGCGTTTTGGATCCAACACCTTGACGCGGCAGCGGCCGGCGCCTGGAAGGATGCTCCGTTGGGGGCGTGAAATCCAGGACGCCCGGAATGACCGCTGCCGGCGAAGTGCCAGTAATGGCGCGGGGTTTCGGCGGCCGCCTTAAGTGGCTCAAGGTGTGATCGCCAGGCTCATGTCAGAGCCGAGCGGGAAGCCAAAGGACGGACCGGGTGAAAAGTCGCCGAGCGCGGGTGCCCAAACGCAACCCGCGGCGGTCGTGAGGCCGCCACTGGGCCGCAAGGCCCCTCGGTTGCCGAGTAGGCACCCGTGCCCCGTTTTTCGTGCTGACATGCGCGGCAAGCGCCAGTCAGGAAGAAACGGCGCGTGAACACTTTTTTGGAACTGACATCTGCGGAGAGCGAATGCGAGACCACTGGTGTCGCGCAAGCGGATGACCGGCGACACGGGTCGCCGACGGTGTGACGCACCGTTGGCAGCAAGAGTCGCGGCGTCGCGTAAAGGAGTTCTGGCCGGCGACACGGGTCGTGCTGGAAGCACGCCTCCGGCATGACGACGGTATGACGCGCCTTTGGCAGCAAGTGCCTCACCGACGAGTCGGCGAGGCGTGAGATCCAGATTGGAGCCGACCGCCTGATGATGCCGCCAGACCCAGAATTGAGTCCCGATGAGGCCGTGGCCCGGTTCTTCATCGAGTTGAAGCAGGAGCTGGAGAGCAATCCCGTCTCCGGGTCGGCGAACCCGGTGCGGTATTCCCCTGAAGAGATGGAAGAACTGCATTTTCGTGCGGCAGCCCAGCTGCTCGCGCACGTCTGTCCGGACCCGTCGCGCTGCAGGGAGCAGCGCTGCCGCCGCCAGGCGATGTGCCAGCACTTCGCCGAACTCAAGGCCATGCAAGAGGGCCCGCCGCCCAGCCAGCTGTCGCGGCGAACGCCGGGGGCGCTGGCCCTGCGCCGCGCCATCTGGCTCTTTATGAATGCTCAGGTGTAAGTTGGGTCAGGGCGAAGCCCGTAGCCCAACACCGCGAGCGATAGACATGTTGGGTTACACGCTGGCGCGCTATCCAGAAACAATGTCGACCGAAGGTCGAAGACGGCCGCAGGTGCACGCATAAGTTTCATCCATCAGGGTGCGCCAGCCGCACATGGCAACTAACCCAACCTACATGCTACTTGCGATGGTAATGGCCCGCTACGACTTCAATGCGCCGCGCCTGTTCGTCGAGGCCGACCTGGCCGCCGGCGCGGAGGTTGCCCTGAGCCGCGAGCAGGCGAACTACCTGCGCAACGTGCTGCGGCTCGGGCCCGGCGATGCCATCCTGATCTTCAACGGCCGCGACGGCGAATGGCGGGCCGAGGTCGCCGGGGCCGGCAAGCGCGCAACCATGCTCGGCGTGCGCGAGCAGGTCCGCGCGCAGGAGGGCGGACCGGACATCGACTACCTGTTCGCGCCCCTCAAACGGACGCGGCTCGACTACATGGTGCAGAAGGCTGTCGAGATGGGCGTGGCCCGGCTGCGGCCGGTCATCACGCGGCGCACGGTGGCGGAGCGGGTCAACATCGACCGCATGCGCGCCAATGCCATCGAGGCGGCCGAGCAGTGCGGCATCCTGCGCATCCCCCAGGTGCGGGAGCCCGAGAAGCTCGAGCGCACGCTAGCGGGATGGGACGAAAGTCGCCCGCTGGTGTTCTGCGACGAGGGCAGCGACGGCGGCGATCCGTTGCGCGCGCTCGGGCGCCTCAGCCCGGGCCCGCTTGCGTTGCTGGTGGGACCCGAAGGCGGCTTCGATGACGCTGAGCGTGAGCTGCTGTCATGCAAGGCATTCGTCACGCGCATTTCACTCGGCCCCCGCATCTTGCGCGCCGACACGGCGGCGATCGCCGCTCTCGCCCTTGTGAACGCCATGCTGGGTGACTGGAGATAAGGCCGTGCTGCGCAAAGCTTGTGCAGGCCCAATGTTTTCAACTAACAAGGTGCAAGCCCCCGCGGTCCCCGCGGCCTGCCAGCAGCAAGGATGATCCAGTCGCATGTCGACCCGCCAGGACGGAGCGCCCAGCCCGACCATTCGCTCCCGCGACGACCTCGTCGGCTGGATCGCCGCCGGCTGCAAGCCCGCCGAGCGCTGGCGCATCGGCACCGAGCACGAGAAGTTCCTGTTCCACACCGACACCCAGCGGCCGGTGCCCTACGCGGGCCCGCGCGGGGTGCGCGCGCTGATGCAGGGGCTGATCGATCGTTTCGGCTGGCAGCCGATCATGGAGGGCGAGAACATCATCGCCCTCAAGCGCCCCGACGGGGAGGCCGGCGGCACGGTGTCGCTCGAGCCCGGCGGCCAGTTCGAGCTCTCCGGCGACCCGCTGGCGACCGTGCATGAGGTGGGCGCCGAGACGCAACAGCATCTCGACCAGGTGCAGGCCGCCGGCACGCCGCTCGGCATCGGCTTCCTCGGCGTCGGCTTCTCGCCCAACTGGACGCTGGCCGAGACGCCGCGCATGCCCAAGCGCCGCTACGCGGTGATGGCACGCTACATGCCCAAGGTCGGCACGCGCGGTCTCGACATGATGTACCGCACCTGCACCATCCAGGTGAACCTCGACTTCGCCAGCGAGGCCGACATGGTCAAGAAGTTCCGCGTGTCGCTGGCGCTGCAGCCGGTGGCGACCGCCATCTTCGCCTGCTCGCCCTTCACGGAAGGGCGGCCCAACGGCTTCCTGTCGATGCGCGGCGAGGTGTGGCGCGACACCGACCGCAACCGGACCGGCATGCTGCCGTTCGTGTTCGAGCCCGGCATGAGCTTCGAGCGCTACGTCGACTATGCGCTGTCCGTGCCGATGTACTTCGTCTACCGCGAGGGCCATTACATCGACGTGGCGGGCAGCTCGTTCAAGGATTTTCTGGCCGGCAAGCTGGCCCAGCTGCCGGGCGAGCTGCCGACGCAGGACGACTGGTCGGACCACCTCACCACGCTGTTCCCCGAGGTGCGCATGAAGCGCTTCCTGGAGATGCGGGGCGCCGATGGCGGCCGCTGGCGCCGCATCTGCGCGGTGCCGGCGTTCTGGACCGGGCTGCTCTACGACCAGGTCTCGCTCGATGCCGCCTGGGACCTGGTCAAGGACTGGACCGCCGAGGAGCGGCAGGGGTTGCGCGATGCTGTACCCAGGACGGCGTTGCGCACGCCGATCGCAGGCACGAGCGTGCTCGAGGTGGCGCGCTCCGCGCTGGCCATCGCCGGTGCCGGGTTGCGCCGCCGCGGCCGGCTCGATGCCGAGGGCGCCGACGAGGGCAAGTTCCTCGAGCCGGTCGAGGCGATCCTGCGCGACGGCTCGACGCCGGCAGAGGAGATGCTGTCGCGCTACGCGGGCGAGTGGGTGCACTCCACCGGCCCGCTGTTCCAGGACTATGCGTTTTGATGGTGCCCGATCGTCCCTGGGCTCCAGCACGCACCCGTCAATCTGCTCGGCGCGAGAATAATGGCGCCGCGAGGCCGTTGCCCGCGAGGCGAAAAAAGCAGTAGGACTCCTCTGTTGCGTAGACAAAGTTTGGGGGCGTCCATGTTGGCATTGTCTTCGCCGCGGGCCCGGCATCGGCTCCGCGCCATCGCCTTTCCGGCATTGGCATGCGTGCTGGCGGCGGGGCTTGCCCCGCTCGCGGCCAGCGCCCAGGACGGAGCCCCGACCTATCGGGTGGCAGGTGTCGCCGACGACGACAAGCTCAACATCCGCTCGGGGCCGTCGAGCGAACATGCCATCGTCGGTTCCATCCCGCCGTCGGGGCGCGGCATTCGCCTCACCGGCAACTGCGGCGCCTGGTGCCCCGTGCACTACAACGGCCTGTCGGGCTGGGTGAGCGGGCGCTATCTCGCCGTCGAGACGGCGGTGGCGCCGTTCGTGCAGCGCGGCGACCTGCCGAGCCACTGGCGCGTGACGGGCGTAGCGGACCACGAGGTGCTGCTGGTGCGCAACAACCCCTCGCCGCTGGCGCCGGTGGTCTACGTCTATGCGCCGCGCGCCACCTGCATCGTGCTCGCCGGCGGCTGCCAACGCCCCTGGTGCCAGGTGCAAATTCCCGCGCAGGGGGGACAACAAACGGGGTGGGTGGACTCCAAGTTCCTGGCGCCCGCCGATGAACCTTGCCGACAGCCCTAGACGTCTCGATCATCACACTAGATCAACGGCTCAGACGAAACACCGCCCAGCCGCTGTCGCTAATCAGGCGCACGCTCTGGCTGCCCCCGCGCACGACCACCTGGATGGTGCCGGACACGCCGTACTCGCTGTTGTAGAAGCTGCCCTGGTACCGGTTCTCGGCGACCTTGCGCAGGTTGGCCGTCTGCGAGGCGCGCACCGAGGCGGTGGCGCAGGTGGCGGTCAGCGTGTAGCTGGTGTTGCTGCGGCGCCGGTAGTGGGCCCGGCAGCGCGCCTGCTCCTTGGCGCCGGACGCGAACGAAACCGAGCCGCTGCCGCTCCAGGCGCCCTCCAGGCCCGCGTGCTTCTGCGCCGCCCCGACGCCGGGCAGGACGAGTGCGGCGGCGATAACCGCCAAGGCCGGCGCGAGCAGCGCAACGGCCGGCCTGTTGCGCGGTCTTGGACAGTGCAACGGGCGCGTATTCGTGTCGGTCATAGGCCATCTCCTGCGAAGCCAACGGCATACACCCCAACGCGCGTTGACTATATGACAGGGGCAACGGCCGCGCCTATGCGTGCCAACGAATTGACCTGTGGACGTGTCCGGCCTGCCGCAGGCGGGGCGCAGGGGGGCGCCGAACGCCTAGCTGCGCACGCCGACGCGACGCAGCAGCTCGAGCAGCCGCTGGTGCCCGTCGGCGCCGAGCCTGGCGTCGAGGCGGGCCTCGTGCGCGGCCTCCAGCTCGTTGGCGCGCCGCAGCACGGCCCGCCCGGCATCCGTCAGGTGCAGCGCATAGGAGCGCCGGTCATTGGCTGCAGGGGCGCGCCGCGCCAGCCCGCGCCGCTCCAGCACGTCAAACAGCACGACGAAGTTGGCGCGCTGGATGCCGAGCGCCGCGGCCACGGCGGACTGCTTCAGGCCGGGAGCATGGTCGAGCAGGACGAGGACGCTGTATTGGGCGGGCCGCAGGTCGAGCTCGGCAAAGCTGGCCATGATCTCGTCGAACACGGCGAGCTGCGCGCGCCGCAGGGCATAGCCGATCATGCCCGCGAGCGGCCCAACGTCGGGCGCCCCCACGTGCGCCGCCGGCGCCAGCCCGGCATTGTTGTCCGCGTCGAGGCTCATCAGCCTGCATGCCCTCTTGCCGCAGGCTACAGGCAATCGCCGGCCTTGGCCACCACGGAGTGGGGCCACCACGGAAGTGGGGCCACCACGGAAGTGGAGTTGGCTGCCCGCCCCGGTGCCGGCCCGGATGCCGCGCGCCGCGCAAACTCAGCGCGTGGTGCACACCCAGCGGCGGATGGCACAGTCGCCGGTGTGGCGGCGGCAGCTCTGGAGCGCGTAGCTTTCGGCCAGGTTGCGGCTGGTGCCCCACCCCGAGCCGTAGCCGTTGGCGCCGACCGCCAGCGCGCCGCAGGCGTTGCGAAACCAGATCGGCACCGCGCAGTCGCCAGCGTGCTTGCGGCAGTTGGCGAGGGCTGTGTTCTGCGCTGCGCCGCGGGAGCGATGGTCGTTGGACCATCCGTGGGCTCCAGTCGAGGGAGAATAGGCGATGGCACCGTAGTAGTCCTGGGCGGCGGCATCCCCGGATGCAAGCGCCGCAGCCAAGAGCACGACAACCGCCAACAGACCGCGCATCACGACGAGCTCCCCCAAACAGCAGCCGCATCGAACCCGAGGTCGAATCGACCGACGGCTGAGTGTGTCGCGCCGCCGCGCACCGCGCAAGAGCGGCCCGTGTTTCGGCCCGTGTTGCTGGTCGTGTTGCTGGTCGTGTTGCGCGCCGCCGATCGGGAGCGTAGCTTACGCTGGGGCGCGGGGAGAGCTGAATTCCCGAGCATGGCCGTGATGCCGGCGGAGGCGGGCGCGTTGGCGCTGCCGCCCGCGTGCGGCTGTAGGCGCGGGCGCCAGGATGCAACAGCTTCGGCACCAAAGCCGCGCGGCGAGACAACGGGAAGGCCGGTCATGGACGTAACCAGCCACTGCGGGAACAATCGATCGCCACGGTCACCGCAGCCCCGCTCCTCGGGCCTGGGGATGGTGGCGCCGGCCATGGCTGCGCTGGGCCTGCTCCTGCTCTCTGCGGCCACACCCACTCCCGCCTTCGCCGCCGCCGATGGCGTCAATCCCGAGCCCATCTACCTCCTGGGCATCCCGGTCGACTTCGTCCTCTTTGGCCTCACACTCCTCGGCGTCGCGCTGTTCCATCACCACACGCTGCAGGTGGCGCTCACGGGCCTCGCCGCCATCACGCTCTACAAGCTGGGCTTCACGGGCTTCAAGTTCGGCGACGGCCTGCCCGGACTTGCCAGCCACATGGCCCACGAGCTGGTGATCCTCTCCAACCTGTTCCTGCTGCTGATGGGCTTTGCCCTGCTGTCGCGGCATTTCGAGAAAAGTCGAGTGCCCGAGGAGATGCCGCGCTTCCTGCCCGACGACTGGAAGGGCGCGTTCGTGCTGCTCGTCATCGTCGCCGTGCTCTCGAGCTTCCTCGACAACATCGCCGCGGCGCTGATCGGCGGCACGATGGCGCAGCAGGTATTCAGGGGCAAGGTGCACATCGGCTATCTGGCCGCCATCGTCGCCGCCTCCAACGCCGGCGGCGCGGGCAGCGTGGTCGGCGACACCACCACCACCATGATGTGGATCGACGGCGTGAGCCCGCTGAGCGTGCTCAAGGCGTTCGTCGCCGCGAGCGTTGCCGTCGTCATCTTCGGCATTCCGGCGGCCCGGCAGCAGCACGCCTATTCGCCGATCGTGAAGGACGCGCCCTCGGGCCTGCGCATCGAATGGGTGCGCGTCGGCATCGTGGCGCTGATCCTGGTCGCGGCCATCGCCTCCAACGTGATCGCCAACCTGCACTACCCGGCGCTGCTCGATGCGCTGCCCGTCATCGGGCTGGCGGTATGGGCCGTGATCCTGATTGCGGCGCCGCTGCGGCGGCCCGACTGGGAGGTGATGCCGGAGACCTTCAAGGGCACGATCTTCCTCCTCGCCCTCGTCACCTGCGCCTCGATGATGCCGGTGGAGAAGCTTCCCATCGCCTCCTGGCAGACGGCGCTCGGGCTCGGCTTCGTCTCGGCCGTGTTCGACAACATTCCCCTCACCGCGCTGGCCCTCAAGCAGGGCGGCTACGACTGGGGCATCCTCGCCTACGCCGTGGGCTTCGGCGGCTCGATGATCTGGTTTGGCTCGTCGGCGGGCGTGGCCCTTGCCAACATGTTCCCGGAGGCCAAGTCGGTGGGGCAGTGGCTCTACCACGGCTGGCACGTGGCCGTGGCCTACGTCATCGGCTTCTTCGTCATGCTGGCGGTGCTGGGCTGGAACCCCGACCCGCCGCACAAGAAGCGCGTCGAGATGGCGCCGCCGATGCCCGTGGTGGTGGCAGCGGCACAGGCGGCGACGGCGCACTGATCGGATTGGCAGGCCGCTCCGGCGGCGGCGGCTCAGAACGCGTTGCGGTTCATGAAGCCGACGAACGGCGTCACCGCGATGATGCGCAGGTCGAGCCAGATCGACCAGTTCTCGATGTAGTAGAGATCGAGCTGCACGCGCTTGCGCATCTTGTCGGGATTTTCCGTCGGGCCGCGCATGCCGTTGATCTGCGCCCAGCCGGTCATGCCGGGCTTGACGCAATGGCGGTTGGCATAGCGCTCGAGCTGCTCGTTGTAGAAGTCGTTGTGGGCGAGCGCGTGCGGCCTCGGGCCCACCAGCGACATCTCGCCCTTGAGCACGTTGAAGAGTTGCGGCAGCTCGTCGATGCTGGTCCTGCGCAGGAAGCCGCCGATGCGCGTGACGCGCGGATCGTTCTTGCGCGCCTGCTGGATGTTGGTGCCGTCCTCGGCCACCATCATGGTCCTGAACTTGTAGACGTCGATGACACGGTGGTTGTAGCCGTGCCGGCGCTGCCGGAACAGGGCCGGGCCCGGGCTGTCGAGCTTGATCAGGCAGGCAACGAGAAGCATCAGCGGCGCGAACACGATGAGCGCGATGGCGCCGAGCACGTAATCGAGCGTCAGCTTGAGCACGTAGCCCCAGTCGCGGATCGGCTTCGGCTTCACCTGCAGCAGGCTCAGGGGCCCGAGCCTGGACGTGCCGATGATGGGCATGTTGAACTCGGCGGCGCACAGCCAGATATCGACCGGCAGCACGCTGAGCTCGTCGACCAGCCGCTCCGTCCGCCGTTGCGGTGCGTCGGACAGGGCGATGACCACCTCGTCGATGCGGTTGCGCTGCCCTGCCGAGATCAGGTCGGTCAGGCTCGCTTGCTGCTGTCCCTGCGCGTCCCGGGCCGCGAACACGCCGACCACGGTGAGGCCCGGCGTCTCGCTCAGCCGGTCGGCGATCTGCTCGCCGGAGTGGTCGTCGGCAACGATGGCGATGCGCCGCGTGGTGTAGCCGGTGGCGGCGAGCCACGTCAGCAGCCCGGCGGACAGCGCCCGGCTGAGCAGCAGCACGAAGGTGGCGAGGATCAGCCAGATCAACAGCCAGCCGCGGGAGTAGTCGGCCGAGATCTTGAGCAGGTAGGCGAGCGCGAACAGGACGAGAAAGGCCAGCCCGACCGAGACGAGAAGCTCGCCCGAGCGCCTGCGCCAGTCGAGGATCGCCATCGTCTCGTGCAGGCCGCGCGTGCGCATCATGTAGTGCATGACGACGCCGCCGACGAGGCCGGCCACGAGGTAGGGCTGCAGGTCCTGCTCGCTGCCCAGGAAGAACGTGATGTAGATGTATTTGGCCAGCGCGGCGGACGCCGCGATCAGCCCGATTTCCACCAGCGCGACGATGTCGAGCACCATGCGGTGGGGGATGCGCAGGGCCGGCGAGCGCCGGGCGACGAGCGATGCCGGGTCGACTGCCGCGGCTTGCGCTGCCGTCGCAAGACTTCTGCGCGACATGACCCTCTTCCCCTTCCCGCCCAAGGTCCCTTCGCTGGCCGGACCGTAGGGTGAGACGGGATTGGATCGCAACGTAACAACATATTGTTGATTAACGGCTGTTCCGCCTTGATACGCGACAACTATCGGCACTTCGCAGAGAGGATTCGGGACGGTCGGCGCAACAACCGTCCAGCGCCCCTCGACCGCAAGCGAAGGAGCCGCCGCGGTCAGGCAGAGGTGTTGAGGCCGTAGAGTCGTGCCTTGGAGAAATCGACCTTGTTCAGGACCACGCCGGCGATGCCGGCATCGTTCTTGAGCAGCAGATCGACGGCCTCTTTGGCCACGCCGATGCGGGTCCTCAGCCACTCGACGACCACCACCGTGGCATCGACGTGGCGCGCCAGCATGCGCCCGTCGACGCAGGGAACGACGGCGGGCGTGTCGATGACGACCACGTCGTACCGGGCCTTGGCCCACGCCAGCAGTTTCTGCATGCGCGGGGAGGCCAGCAGCGAGGCCGCGTTGGCGGCCGAGGGTGCCGTCGATATCAGGTCGATCATGGCCTGATCGCTGCGTGCGATCGCGGCCTCGATCTCGGCCTTGCCGTTGAGATAGTCGGCGAGATCGGCCGCGGGCTTGCTGTTGGGCTCGAACCAGTTGACGCCCGGCGTGCGCAGGTCGGCGCAGATCAGCAGCACCTTGAAACCCGAGCGCGCCGCGGTCTGGGCGAAGTTCGCCGCCACCACCGACTTGCCCTCGCTGGGCATTGCCGACGTGAACATGATCGTCTTCACCTGCGCGTTCCGGCTGGTCGTCGACTGCAGGCTCGAGAGCAGGCTGAACATGGCGTCGGCAAACGGCGAGCCGATGTGCTGGGCCGCGAAATGGAATGCGTTCTGGCCCGGCGTGCGGGCGGGGCCGCCCGCGCTCAGCAGCCGCAGCGGCAGCAGGGGCACGTTGGCAAGATGCGGCATGGCGAGGCTCGCCTCCACGTCCCGACCGCGCTTGAACGTCCTGTCGAGGAGTTCGGTCAGCAGGGTGAGGCCGAGCCCCAAGCCGAGCCCCAGCGCCAGCCCGCCGAGCAACAGCTCCCCGGCCTTGGGCTGGCTCGGTGCCAGGGGCGGCACGGCCGCGGCAACGATGCGCACCGTCGGCAACCGGGAGGTTTCCTGGACCGGGGGCCCGAGCGGCTCGAAGTTCTCCTCGGCGGCGCGCTGCGGCACCCTGCGCGCGCTGGGGAGCTCCTGGGGCTGCTCGGCCGCCCTCCGCGCCGCCGCGTGGCGCATCTCGCGCTGCTCGTCGAAGTAGGCCTCCGCGACCGCGTTGGCGACGCTCGCCGCCTTCCTCGGGTCCCTGGAGGTGACGCTCACATGCAGCAGGCTCGTGTACTGCGACGACACCACCTCGATGCTCTTGCGCAGGCTCTCGATCAGCCCGAGCATCTCATCGCTCAGACCGTCGCCGGGGTTGGGCTCGCGCACGCCGATGCCAAACAGCAAGAACAGCTGTGCCTTGGCGGTGCCGAACAGACCCGGGCGGTTGGGGGCAACCCCGTAGTCCGGGTCCTTGGCGAGCACCAGCTTGTCGGCAACGCGCCTCAGCACGCCGGGCGCCACGATCGCGGCGGCCTCGCCGGCAACGGTGCTCGACGCCATCCGGTTGGCGGCCGCAGCAGGATCGTTGCGAGCCCTGTCCCTGCGGCCGTCGACCATCAGCACCGTAGTGGCCGTGTATTGCGCGGGGATCAGCGCCAGCAGCGCCAGGGCCAGCATCAGGCCGAGCCCGGTGGCGAGGCCCACGAGCCTCAGGTGACGCCGGAGCATCAAGTAGAGGCCGCGCAAATCGAAGCTGGACAGAGGAAACTCTGGCTCCATCTTAGTGTCCCGATTCCGCAGTTCGCCAGAGCCTCCGAACGCCCGATCCCGCAACGATTGCTTGCGCGTCCGCCGGCGCTCGTTGCCGGGCCCCGCGAGCATTCCAGATCGTGCCTGCGCGCCCGCCCACGCGCGTGCCGAAAGCGCGGCGAGCGGCTTTCTCTGCGGCAGATGTGAGGGGCGGAGCGGGGTAGGGTCAACGCCAGCGTCAACTTCTCCTTAACACGCAGAAGCAAATGCCGCCGGAGCCCGCAAGGCACTGGCAACGGATGGGGGCACACCGCGTTAACGCTTCCAGCGGCAACCTGAAACTGGAGCCGATACCCCTGTCGCCGCCTCAGGCCGCCCCCTCAGGTCGGGCCCACCCCGTGGGCGGCACAGAACTCGGCAATGTGGGCTCTGAGCTCGGCAATGCCGGCGCCCGTCTGGGCGGACGTGGTGGGCACGATCGTGTGTGCGGCCGCGTGCCCTTCGAGCTCGCTGCGCGTCGCCGCCAGCACGTCGGCGAGCTCGCCCGGCTTGATCTTGTCGGCCTTGGTGAGCACCCCCTGGTAGGAGACCGCCGCCTCGTCCATCAGCTCCAGCACGGCGCGGTCGATCGCCTTCAGGCCGTGGCGGGCGTCGACCAGCAGGAACACGCGCAGCAGGTTGGGTCGCCCGCGCAGGTAGTCGTTGACGAGGTCGGTCCACGCCTCGACCTTGGCCTTCGGCGCCTTGGCAAAGCCGTAACCCGGCATGTCGACCAGATACAGCGTCACGCCCGGCGCCTCGAAGAAATTGAGCTCCTGCGTCCGCCCGGGCGTGTTCGACGTGCGCGCCAGCCCGCCGTGGGCGACGAGGGCATTGAGCAGGCTCGACTTGCCCACGTTCGAGCGGCCGGCGAAGGCGATCTCCGGCCGGTCCGGGGAGGGGAGGAACTGCAGGCTCGGCACGCTCTTGACGAATTGCCACGACCGGCGGAACAGCGCCTCGCCGGCCGCGATCTGGTCGGCGCTGAGCTCGGCTGGCAGCATCGCGCGCATCCTGGCTGGTTCTCCACTCTTCCGTGGGGAGAGGGTCGGGGTGAGGGGCCGCCACAAGCGCCGGCGCAAGCTTCTGCCCCTCACCCTAACCCTCTCCCCGTGAAGAACGGGGAGAGGGGACCTCAAGCGCCTTCCTTGCCGCGCAGGACGTCGCGCGCCTGCGCGATCTTGGCGGCGATGGCGTGATCGGAGCCGTTGAGCCCGTTCTGCCGGCGGCTGCCCTCCTTGGCGAGCGCCGCGTCGATCTCGGTCGCGCTGGCACCGGGCTCGAGCCCCAGCGCGTGCAGCGCCTGCTCGCGCGTCATGCCGTCCCCGTTGCTGGCCCCGTCGCCGGCCTGGCTGGCGGCGGGGGCGGGCGGCGCTGGCGGCGCGCTGGTGCGGTTGACGAGCTTGCCCACCGTCTGCGACAGGCTGCCCGACATGGCCGCGGCGCGCTCCCTGAGCTTGCCCACGTCGAGGCCCTTGGCGACCGCCAAGCGCCCTTTCCACTTTTCGACGCCGAGGTTCTTCCACAGATGCACCTCGGTGTTGTTGCGCCGCATGATCGTATACTGCTGCAGCAGGGAGAGCACGTTGTTCCAGGCCCAATAGATGACGAGGCCCGAGGGGAACGATGCCAGCATGAAGGTGAAGATCACCGGCATCCAGTTGAAGATCTTCTGCTGCATGGGATCGGGCTGCTGCGGGTTCAGCTGCATCTGCACCCACATGGTCGCGCCCATGATCAGCGGCCACGCGCCCACCATCAGGAACTCCGGCACCGTGAAGGGCAGCAACCCGAACAGGTTGAAGAGCGAGGTCGGATCGGGCGCGGAGAGATCCTTGATCCAGCCGTAGAACGGCGCATGCCGCATGTCGATGGTGACGAACAGCACCTTGTAGAGCGCGAAGAACACCGGGATCTGCAGCAGGATCGGCAAGCAGCCCGACATCGGGTTGATCTTCTCGTTCTTGTAGAGGAGCATCAGCTCCTGCTGCTGCTTGGCGCGATCGTCCTTGAAGCGGTCGCGGATCTTCTCCATCTCCGGCTGCAGCTTCTTCATCTTCGCCATCGACTCGTAGCTCTTGTTGGCGAGCGGGAAGAAGACGAGCTTGACCAGCACCGTGGTGGCCAGGATGGCGAGCCCGTAGTTGCCCAGCACTTGGCTCAGCCAGTGCAGCAGCTTGAAGAGCGGCTTGGTGATGAAATAGAACCAGCCCCAATCGATCAGCAGGTCCAACTGCTTGGCGTTGAGCTTCTCCTTGTAGGCCTCGATCAGCGTCACCTGCTTGGCGCCGGCGAACAGGCTGCTGGTGGTCGACAGCTTGCCGCCGGGCGCAATCGGGGTAGCGCTCGCGAGATAGTCGGTCTGGAAGAAGTCCCTGCCCTGCAGCTTGCTGCCGCCGAGCTTGGCCTCGTAGGGCGTCTTCTGGTCGGGGATGAGGGCTGCGGCCCAATACTTGTCGGTAATTCCGAGCCAGCCGCCCGTCTGCTTGAAGGTCTTGGATCCGCCGTCCTTGAGCACGTCGCTGTAGGTGAGCTCCTGCAGCCCGGCCTCGCCCAGCACGCCGATCAGGCCCTCGTGCAGGATGTAGAAGCCCTCCACCTTCGGCATGCCGTGGCGCGAGATCAGCGCGTAGGGAAAGAGCGAGATCGGGTTGGCGGTCTTGTTCTCGACCTCGTCGGTGACGGTGAACAGGTAGTCGGCATCGATCGCGATCGTGCGCCTGAACGTCAACCCCTGGCCATTGTCCCAGGAGAGCGTGAGGGGTGCGCCGGGGGTGAGCGGCGCCGAGCGGTCCGGGCGCCAGTTGGTGTCGCGGCCCGGCATCGGCTGGGTGACGCCCGGTCCCGCCACCCAGCCGAACTCGGCGTAGTAAGGATTGGGGGCGCCCGAGGGCGAGAACAGCACCACGTTGGGGCTGTTGGGATCGGCTGCATCGCGGTACTTGGCCAGCACGATGTCGTCGATCCTGCCGCCGGTGAGCGCAATCGAGCCCTTGAGGCTCGGCGTCTCGACCGCCAGGCGCGGGCTGGCCTGCAGCGCGGCGATGCGCGTTGCCGCGGTGATGCCGGGAGCCGCCGGCGGCGCTGCGACGCCGGGCTGCGGCGTAGGCGCGGGAATGCCGTCCGGAGCCACCTTGGGCGCGCCGGGCTGCTCCTTGACCTGGGTCTGCTGCTGGATGCGCTGACGGCGGTCTTGCTCGTCTTTCAGCTTCGGTCCAGCGTAGAACACCTGCCACGCCAGCAGCACCGACACCGACAGCACGATGGCGAGAAGCAGATTCTTCTGATGTTCCTTGTCCTGCTGCATGGCGGCTCGAGGATGCCTTTCCCGGCGCGTGCGCCGATTTGTCTGCCTACGCCTCGCGGCCCCGTCGCCCGGGCGCGGGCTGGCGATGCACGCGGTCGAGGGCCTTGACGAGGTCGGATACGAGCGTGCCGAACGCGGAGTCGAGGGCGGGTCGGCGCGCAATGACAACATAGTCGAAGTCGCGCATGGCGTGCTCTCCCGCCACGCCCGACACCGCCGCCTTGAGGCGCCGCCTGATGCGGTTGCGCTCGACGGCCTTGCCGACCTGGCGGGTGATCGTGAAGCCGAACCGCGCTACCTCGATCATCCCGGTGGCATCCTCGCCGGCGCGGCGCTTGGCCTCGAGCACGAACGCGGTCGTGGCAAACCGAGCCCCTTTGCGGATGCGCTGGAACTCCGAGCGCCGCTTCAGGGTCGTCACGCGCTTGCTGACCCTGTGCGCCGTCGTCGTCGCGCTTGCCTTGGCCATGCACCACCTATCGCTAGTGTCCTGATCGCGAAATTCGTCTCATTGTGCGGCGAACTCGGAACGAATCTCGCGATCTGAAGGACACTAGCCAAACTCAATGATTCTAGTGTGATTCAGATCGAGAAGTCCGCTCACGAACCTAGCCTAGCGCGATGGTGCGGACTTCTCGATCGTCACACCAGCGGTAGCTTACGCCGAGAGACGCTTGCGCCCCTTGGCACGCCGGCGCGCCACCACCCGGCGGCCGCCCACCGTCTCCATGCGCTTGCGGAAGCCGTGGCGGCGCTTGCGCACGAGCTTGCTTGGCTGGTAAGTCCGTTTCACGTCCGATCTCCCTTGATTTCAACCCGTTGCGCGGAAGCTAATGCAAGCTTCCTGGCGCCGCTGGCAGGCCTGCGCCGCCACACCGCAGGCTCCGCCCAAGCATATTGGAAATTGCCGCGCTTATAGGATTGCCTCCAGGTCAAGTCAATGCAGGCTCATCGCCGGCACCGGCCGCGCGAAGACCATCAATTCTTCTCGCTTTCTCTCACGTGTGCTTGACGGGCGTGCCAAAGACGATTGGCAACGTCTAACGTCTATGGTGCCCTAGTGTGGTGTCTCCGAAATGCCGACACCCTTGCCGGCCAGCTCCAGCTCGGCATTTCGGAGACAAAACCACACTAGAACCATGAACTTGCTAGTGTCCTTTTTGTCTCCGAATTGCCTACCACCCTGCCGGCAAACGTGAAGGCAATTCGAAAGACAGGACACTAGGCTCGGAGTTTACTTCGGCCGAGGCCGGGAGCGCCGTCGCGGCACCATGCGGGAAAAGAGGCATTCCAACGATGTCCCGGCGTCCACTGGGCTTGCAGCACGGCTCGGGCTCGGCATGACGTCAACGCGGGCAGCGCTGCGCGCCGGGCGGCGCTTCGGGCCGTTGTTGGCCGTCGCGGCCACCTTGGCGCTCATTGTTGCCATGGGCTGGCACCGCGAGATCACGCTCGAGAACATCGTTGCCCTGCGCGAGCGCTTCCACCATCACCTTGCGGCACACCGGCTCGTCTCCGTGCTCGTCTACATCGCCACCTACATCTGCGTGGTCGCCATGTCGCTGCCCGGCAGCCTGATCCTGACGGCCGCCGGCGGGCTGCTGTTTGGCTGGCTGCTCGGGGGGCTGGCGGCGGTCGTCGGCGCCACCATCGGCGCCACCCTCCTGTTCCTGATCGCGCGCACGGCGCTGGGCGAGGCCTTGAGCGATCGCGCCGCGCCGTGGCTGGCCCGGCTGCGCGAGGGCTTCAAGGAGGACGCGCTCAGCTACCTCCTGTTCCTGCGCCTTGTTCCGGCCTTCCCCTTCTGGTTCGTCAACATCGCGCCGGCGATCCTGGGCGTGCCGCTCAAGACCTACGTCATCGCCACGTTTTTTGGTATCATTCCGGCTACGTTCGCCTTTGCCTCGGCGGGTGCCGGGCTCGATAGCGTGATCGCGGCCGCCAAGGCCGAGCACGCGGCCTGCGTGGCGCAGAGGGGGGCCGACGCGTGCAGTCTCAGCATCCGCGCGAGCTCCCTCGTCACCATCGAGTTGGTGCTGGCGCTCGTGCTTCTGGGCGTCGTCGCGCTCATCCCCGTCGCTCTCAGGAGATGGAGAAACACCGATGCAGCAGCCAAATGACCGCGCGGTGGGCGTGATGCGGGCCGCGGACGGCGCGGTCGACAAGGGCGCGGCCACGCCGGCTGGAACGCTCACCACCACGGCGGGCACGTCGGCAGGCGGCGAGCTGCGCGTCGATCTGTGCGTGATCGGCGGCGGCTCGGGCGGCTTGTCGGTTGCGGCGGCGGCGGCCCAGCTCGGCGTCGAGGTCGCCCTGATCGAGAAGCACAAGATGGGCGGCGATTGCCTGAACTACGGCTGCGTGCCGTCCAAGTCGCTGCTGGCGGCCGCGCGCCGCGCCCACCTGATGCGCACCTGCGGACCGTTCGGGATCATGCCGGCCAACCCTGTCATCAGCTACAAGGGCGTGCACGACCACGTCCACGGCGTCATCGCCGCCATTGCCCCCAACGACTCGGTCGAGCGCTTCACCGGCCTCGGCGTCCGCGTGATCCGGGCCCCGGCGCAGTTCATCAGCCGCGATACGGTGCTGGCCGGCGACCAGCGCATCAGGGCGCGCCGCTTCGTGATCGCGACCGGCTCATCGCCGGCCGTGCCGCCCATCCCCGGGCTCGACGGCGTCCCCTACTTCACCAACGAGACCATCTTCGAGAACGGCGCACAGCTCGACCACCTCATCATCATTGGCGGCGGCCCCATCGGGCTCGAGCTCGCCCAGGCCTACCGGCGGCTCGGCAGCCGCGTCACCGTCCTGGAGGCCCTCAAGGCGCTCGGCAAGGACGATCCGGAGATGTCCGAGGTCGTGCTCGAGCGGCTGCGCGCGGAGGGCGTCGAGATCCGCGAGGGCGCCCTCGTCGAGCGGGTCACCGGCGGCACGCGGCTGATCGACGTGCACATCTCCGAGGGTGGCGTGCCGGGCGTGGTGCAGGCCACCAACCTGCTGGTGGCAACCGGACGGCTGGCCAACGTGGCGGGCCTCAATCTGGAGGCGGCCGGCATCAAGTACGACAAGCGCGGCATCCAGGTGAGCCGGGGCCTCGTCACCTCCAATGCTCGGGTCTTCGCCATCGGCGACGTGGTCGGCGGCCTGCAGTTCACCCACGTCGCCAACTACCACGCCGGCATCGTCATCCGCCGGGCGCTGTTCCGGCTGCCGGCCACGGTGAACACCGATATCGTGCCGTGGGTGACATACACCGACCCGGAGCTGGCGCACGTCGGCCTGACCGAGGATACGGCCAGGAAGCGCGCCGGGCGCGTGCGCGTGTTCCGGTGGCCCTATCATGAGAACGACCGCGCCCAGGCCGAGCGGGCGACGGATGGCGTCGTCAAGGTCGTTACCGATGCCAAAGGCAAGATCCTCGGCGCCAGCATCGTCGGGGAGCATGCCGGCGAGCTGATCCAGATGTGGTCGCTGGCTGTATCCCAGGGGCTCAATATCAAGGCGATGACGCAATGGATTTCGCCCTACCCCACCTTTTCGGAGATCAACAAACGCGCCGCCTACGGCTACTATGCGACGGCGGCGGCCAGCCCGCTGGTGCGCAAGGCGATCGGCTGGCTGGCCAAGCTCGGCTGAGGCCTAGTGTGATGATCGAGAAATTCGCCGGCGCTCGTGGCAAGGTTGTGAGCCAATTTCTCGATCTGAACCACACTAGCAACTCTATGGTTCTAGTGTCCCTTATGATTCCGAAGTTCGCTCTCGAGCCTAGTATCGAGCACCAGCGAACTTCGGAAATCGGGACACTAGCGGAAAGAGCAAGGTAGGGACCTCGTGCCCCTCGATTCCATCGGCGAGGCTATGGCCTGGCCCCGACGGCTGTGGCAGCGCATCAGGGCGATCCGCTCGCCGCTGGCGGCTACGGCTGAGCGGCGCGGCCTTGGCTTGTCCGCCAAGCTGCTGCTGCTGACGCTCCTCTTCGTCATGTTGGCGGAGGTCTTGATCTTCGTCCCGTCGGTCGCCAACTTCCGCATCACCTGGCTGTCCGACCGGCTCACCGCGGCCCAGTTGGCCGCGCTGGCTGCCGATGCCGTTCCCGGCGGCGTGGTCCCCGACCAGCTGCGCATGGAGCTGTTGCGCACCGCGCAGGTGCGTGCCGTGGCTCTCAAGCGCAACAACGCGCGCCGGCTGGTGCTGCCCCCCGACACCGCCGCCGAGATCGACGATACCTTCGACTTCCGCGCCTCCACCCGGCCGAGGGGGATGTGGGGCGAGCTCGGCATGCGCCTGCGCCTGATCTGGGACGCGCTCAGCGTGTTCACCGCGCGCGAGGGGCGCATCATCCGGGTGATCGGCGAGCCCGGCATGGGCGCCGGCGACTTCATCGAGGTGGTCATGCCGGAGGCCTCGTTGCGCACCGCCATGATCCGCTACGGCCTCAACGTCATGGGCCTGTCGGTGATCATCTCGGTGATCACGGCCGCCCTCGTCTATTTCGCGCTCAACGGCCTGCTGGTGCAGCCGATGACGCGCATCACCCGCAACATGCTGGGCTTCAGCCAGAACCCCGAGGACGCCAGCCGCATCATCGTGCCGTCGCGGCGCCAGGACGAGATCGGCACCGCCGAGCGCGAGCTTGCGCACATGCAGCGGGAGCTGACGCAAACCCTGCAGCAAAAGAGCCGCCTCGCCGCCCTCGGCCTGGCAGTGAGCAAGATCAGCCACGATCTGCGCAACATGCTGGCCAACGCGCAGCTGGTCGGCGACCGGCTCAGCAGCCTGCCGGACCCGGCGGTGCAGCGTTTCGCCCCCAAGCTGATCGCCTCGCTCGGCCGGGCCATCACCTTGTGCGAGAGCACACTCCGGTTCGGCCGCGCCGAGGAGGCGCCGCCGCGGCGCGAGCTGATGGTGCTGCGGCCGCTGGTCGAGGAGGTCGGCGACGCCCTCGGCCTCCCGCGCGAGGAGGCCATCGCCTGGACCGTGGAGGTGGAGCACGTGCTCAGGGTCGATGCCGACCGCGATCAGCTGTTTCGCGTGCTGAGCAACCTCGCCCGCAACGCCCTGCAGGCCATCGAGCAGCAGGAGGCCGTCAAGGGCCACATCCGCGTCGTCGCCCGCCGCAACGGCAAGCGCGTCGCCATCGAGGTGGCCGACGACGGACCGGGCGTGCCCGACAAGGCGCGCGCCCACCTCTTCCAGGCCTTCCAGGGCTCCGCCCGCAAAGGCGGGACGGGCCTGGGCCTCGCCGTCGCCCACGAGCTGGTGACCGCGCACGGCGGCTCGATCCGGCTGCTCGAGACCGAGACGGGCGCCGCCTTCGAGATCGAGATTCCAGACCGGGACAACTGATCGCTCTGCGGGGAGCCGTGCAGGACGTCTTCGACCTGGCCATCATCGGCGGCGGCATCAACGGCTGCGGCATCGCCCGCGACGCAGCCGGCCGGGGCTACTCCGTGCTCCTGTGCGAGATGGGCGATCTCGCTGGCGGCACCTCGTCGCGCTCGACCAAGCTCATCCACGGCGGCCTGCGCTACCTCGAGCAGCTCGATTTCCGCCTTGTGCGCGAGTCCCTTGCCGAGCGCGAGGTGCTGTGGGCCATCGCGCCCCATATCGTGCGACCAATGCGCTTCGTGCTGCCCCATCAGCCGCGGCTGCGGCCCGCGTGGATGCTGCGCATCGGGCTCTTCCTCTACGATCATCTGGGCGGCCGGCAGCGGCTGCCCGGCACGCGCGTGCTCGATCTGGCCGTCGACGCGGCCGGCCCCCCGCTCGCGCCCGGCATCTTCACCTCGGCGTTCGAATACTCGGACTGCTGGGTCGACGACGCGCGCCTGGTCGTCCTCAACGCCCGCGATGCGGCGGATCGCGGTGCCGTCATCCGCACGCGCACGCGCGCCCTGGCCGCAGCGCGCGATGCCGGCATCTGGCGGCTGACGCTTGCCGATGCCACCGGCGCGCGCACGGAGGTGGTGGCCGCCCGCGTCCTCGTCAATGCCGCCGGCCCGTGGGTGCGGGGTGCCGTGCGCATGGAGCCCGCCGCGCCTGCGCCGGGGCCCACACTGGCACATGTGCGGCTGGTCGAGGGCGCCCACATCGTCGTCCCCAAGCTGTTCGAGCACGATCGCGCCTACATCTTTCAGAACTCCGACGGCCGCGTCGTGTTTGCCATTCCCTACGAGGGCGACTTCACGCTGATCGGCACGACCGAGCGCGACTACGCCGGCGATCCCGCGCAAGCTGCGGCGAGCCCCGAGGAGATCGCCTACCTGTGTGCCGCCGCCGGTGCCGCGTTTGCCCGGCCGCCCTCCCCCTCCGACGTCGTGTGGACCTATGCCGGGGTGCGCCCGCTGTTCGACGACGGCACGGCCGAAGCCAAGGCCGCCTCGCGCGACTACGTGCTGGAGCTCGACCAGGCGCCGGGCGCGGCGCCGCTGCTGTCCGTCATCGGCGGCAAGATCACCACCTACCGCCGGCTGGCGGAGGCGGCGCTCGAGCGGCTCGCCGCCCACCTGCCGCCGCTCCGGCAACTGGGCCTGGCGGCCGGCTGGACTGGATCGACGCCGCTGCCCGGCGGCGAGTTCGAAGCCGGCGAGACGGACCTGCTGACGGCCCGCTTGCGCCGCAGCTATCCGTTCCTGGCGCCGGCACATGCCGCCCGTCTCGTCGGCGCCTACGGCACGCGCGCGGCGCGCGTGCTGGGCAAGGCCAGGACCGCGGCGGACCTCGGGCGTCCGCTCGGCGCCACGCTGACCGAGGCGGAGGTGGCCTACCTCATGGCGCATGAATGGGCGCGCACGGCCGAGGACGTGGCCTGGCGCCGCTCGAAGCTGGGCCTCCGCCTCGCCCCCGAGGAGATGGCGGCGCTGGACGTCTGGATGCGCGCCAGCGCCGGAAATGGCGGCCCGGCAACGTTGAATGTCCACAATCGCTGAAACAATCGCTCGCCGTCGCCTGCTGCAGACCGTCTATTTGCGTCTACCCACATCCCGCGACCAGATGGCACTTGCGTTTGCTGCGAGCCGCCTCGAATACTAGTGTGCTAGCGGACAATAGGACGTGGAGCACGTTGGCCGCGGGATCACGTATCGGCGCAGTTGGGAAGCCGAAACGGGGGGGTTATGGCCACGAGCGTCAAGGGGCCGGGTGACCAGCAGTCCCGAGGATTCTTGGGCTGGTGCCCGACCTGCGGCTTGGACTGGTGCGTGATCGGGGCAGGGCCGCTGCCCACCCTCGCGTATGACTTTGCCGAGTGGGATCGGCTGTGCCAGCAGCCGTCATTGGGCGGACCGTCGATGTGCCTCGCCCGGCTGCAACAGCTCCGGAAGGGCGATGCTGTTCCGGCCGGCCCGCAGGCGGACCGACGGCCTCGCGTTCGTCGTAGAGACCTCATATCTATGCGACATGGGAGGAATGGCTCCGTTGAGCCGTCTCCCCCATTGGCCTGCCTCTGCACTGCCATGTGAAAGTCTTGGTGAGGTTGAATGTGGGAGATCGCCCGATGACAGACGCGACACGATTCCAGTTCACCAATCCTTCCGTGCCGAAAGCTTACGACGAGTTCTTCGTGCCGAGGCTGTTCGAGCCGTGGGCAAAATTGCTGCTCGACGAAGTGAACCTTCGAGCTGGTGAAGCTGTCCTCGATGTCGCCACTGGACCCGGGACGGTTGCGCGGCTCGCAGCAGTACGACTTGGTCCTGGAGGCCGGATCGTCGCAACCGATATCGCGCCGCTGATGTTGGACATAGCCAGAGCGAAACCCGTTCTGGCAGGCGCTGCGCCGATAGAATATTTGGAATCGCCAGCCGCGCCGCTCGCTGCTTCGAGCGGCGCATTCGACGTCGTCCTATGCCAGCAAGGTTTGCAGTTTTTCCCCGATAGGCCCGCGGCACTGCGAGAGATGCGCCGTGCCTTGAAACCAAATGGACGCGCGGCAATTGCTGTGTGGGCAGAGCTCGAACGCAATCAGATATTTGCCGCCTTCCATGCAGCACTGCGCGCTACGGCGCCCGCCGAGCTTGCAAGCCTGATAACGGCACCGTTTAGCTGGCCCAGTGGCATGGGATTGAAAGCTGCAGCGGAGGAAGCGGGCTTCCGCGCGATCCGCTTGTTGACACCGACGCTACCGATGGTGCTGGAGGGAGGCTTGGAGCAAGCAGCAAGATCCTTTGCTGCCACACCTGTGTCGCCAGGGGTTGCCGCGCTTCCGCAGGATGTCCAGGAGGCTTTCTTCGCGCGGATGCGACGCGAGATGGCGCCGCTAGTTAAGGACGGCAAGGTCATTGGCGAGATGACCTCCAATATCATCATCGCCAATTGCTAGCCCACGCCGCGCGCCCATTGGGGCTACCGCGATAGCGGTTTAGTGCAATGTGAATTTCGCCATCAGGACACTAGCTGCCGGTGATGATCCGCCGGCTGGGATCGGAGGCGGCAGCCCATGCAGTTCACCGACGACGCCATGCGCGCGCTGCTGCGCGATCCAGCCAACCATCCACCGAGCGCCCGGCACCTGGGCTTCGAGCTGATCGACTTCTCCGTCGAGGGAGGATGGGCCGAGGTTGCCTTCACGCCGCGACCCGAGTTCGCCAACCCGGCCGGTGCCGTGCAGGGCGGCTTCGTCTGCGCCATGCTGGACGACGCCATGGGCGTCACGGCCAGCATCTCGCAGCGCTTCGCCATCCTGGTGCCGACGCTGCAGATCTCGGTGAGCTACCTGCAGCCGACGCCGATGGCGCGCGTCATCGGCCGCGGCGAGGTGCTGCGCATGGGCAAGGCGACGGCGCATTTGCAAGGCTCACTCCGCCTGCCAGACGGCACACTGCTCGCCACCGCAACCGCCGCGGCCGTGCTCAGGGCGTTTCCTGGAAAAGACAAGACATCCTAGGATTGCGCTTTGCTGTGCCTGATTGACAGCCTGAGAACCTGCGCCGCGCGACGATGCGATGGGGCGGTTCGGGAGGATCGTGGCACTGGACCGACAGATTTGACTTATCCTATACGGATACGATATGTCGGACTCGGATCACACGCTGGAGTTCCTTCCGGCGTTTGATGGTCGAACGCATTGGCTGGATCGGGACTACTGTAACCCGCCAGCCCGCGGATCGCGGCGCAAGTCCCCATCCAAGGCGGCAGATCACTGGCACCGTACGGAAGGCGACGAAGGCAGGCCTTAGGGCGGCATCGCTGACGAGGTTCTGACCGTTTCCCAATCCTCCGACGAGAAGGGCTGATCACGGCCAAACCCAAGATCCAAAGCCTGCGCGAGCTCGAGAACGAAATGCGCGCTGTTGCCCGCGGCGATAGGGCTGCTCCCAAGGATGCCGCTGCGCCCAGTTTCAGCTCGGTGGACGTCCTCATACGCCTGCTCACGCCCGAGAACCGCAAGCTGATGGCGATCATCCGCGACAAGAAGCCGAAGTCGATTGCCGAGCTTGCCGAGCTGACAGGGCGTGCACCCTCCAACCTCACGCGTACCCTCGGCAAGCTCGAGGACGCGGGCCTCGTCAAGATGCAGGCCGACAAGAAGAGGAAGATTCCGATTCCGGCCGTCAAGATCCTGCGGCTGAGGATCGACCCGTTCTCGCAGGCGGACTATCTGGAAATGGCGTGAAGCGCCTCTTGCTGGCGCCCGCCCTCAACGCCCCTCGCGCCACCAGGTCAGCGCCAGCAGCGCCAGCAGGGCGGCGAGCGCCAGCAGCCCCGTGAACATCGGGATCAGCTTGACGCCGCGGGTGACATAGGCCTCGCGGTCCTTGAGGCCCAGCCAGCCGGAGCCCGCCAGCACGCGGGCGTTGGCCAGCATGGAGATGCGCGGCACGTCCACGCTCGAGGAGCTGGCCGAGGGCAGCAAGCCGCCGCCGCGGGTCCAGAAGCTGCCGCCGCCGGTCGCCTCCACCAGCGGCTTCATCTTCTCGTCGGTGGCCGTCACCTCGCTCATCTCGCGGGCATCCTCGATGCCGGCGTGGGCAACGGCCGTGAGCGGGCCGGTCGGCGCCTGCGTCTGCAGCTTGTAGAGGCCCGGCACCTTGACATCGACGGTGGAGCGCCAGGAGCCGGGGCCGGCCTTCTCCAGCCCCACCTCGGAGCTCTCGCCGCCCGGCGCCGATACCTGCACCGGCGGTACGCTCTCCTCCATCGAGCGGCGCTCGATGGTGAGCTTGAGGCCCTTGGCGGAGGCGATCAGCCGTTCCTCCTCGAGGTCGGGCTCCTTCATCAGCCAGTGCAACAGCCGGCGCAGCAGGTCGGTATGCGGCCCGCCGCCGTCATAGCCGCGCGCCCACAGCCATGCATGATCGGACAGCATCAGGGCGACACGACCGCGCGCCTTGCGGTCGAGCACCAGCAACGGGCGGCCTTCCGCGCCGCTCATGAGGGTGCGGCCGCGGCTCGGCACCACGTCGACCTGGCGGAACCAGCGGCCCCACGACGGCTCCTTGGCGGGATCGGACACATCCGAGCCCGGCAGGCCGCGCGTCACCGGATGCTTGGCGCCGTCGCCCGACAGCTTGGCCTTGAACGTCTGCTCGAGCACGCGTCCCGTCGGCGTTGCCGGCAACACCACGGACAACGGCGTGCGCGACAAGCTCATCTGGCCTGCGAAATCATCACCCGCGGCGACCAGCAGTGCACCGCCCTGCTCCACGTAGCGGGCGATGTTCTCGTAGTAGATCAGCTGCAGGATGTCGCGATGCTGGTAGCGGTCGAAGATGATGAGGTCGAAGTCCTTGATCCTCTCGGTGAACAGCTCGCGCGTAGGGAAGGCGATGAGGGACAGCTGATGGATCGGCGTGCCGTCCTGTTTCTGCGGCGGACGCAGGATGGTGAAGTGCAAGAGGTCGACGGCGGCGTCGGACTTCAAGAGGTTGCGCCACACGCGCTCGCCGGCGTGCGGCTCGCCCGACACCAGCAGCACGCGCAGGTTCTCGCGCACGCCCTCGGCCACCACCACCACCCGGTTGTTGGCGGGGGTGAGCTCGCCCGGCGCGGTCTCCAGCTCGATCTCGACGATGTTCTGGCCGGCGTGCGGGAACGGCATCTGGATCTGCACGGTGCGGCCGATCTGGGTGGTGCGCGTCTCGTCGGGGCGGCCCTCGCGGCGGATCTTGAGGCTCACCCGCTCGCCGGCGCGGCCGCGCCGACCGGTCTCGACCACGCGCGCCTCGATCTCGCGCGTTGAGCCGACGATGCCGTATCGCGGCGCCTTCAGCACCTCGATGCGGCGGTCGAACTCGTCGGGCTGGCCGGTCAGCAACGCGTGCACGGGCGCATCGAAGCCGAGCGCGCTGGCGGCCTTGGGCACGTCGTGCACCTGGCCGTCGGTGATCATGATGACGCCGGCGAGCCGGTCGGGCGGCGTGTTGGCGAGCGCGCTGTTGAGGTCGGCGAACAAATTGGTGCCGGAGGCCGACTCGCCCGTCGGCTTGGAGGAGGACACCCAGCGCACCTGCAGGTTGGCGATGGCGCCGAGCTTGGCTTCCAGCTCGCGCCGGATGGCCTGCGTCTGCTCCGGGCGGCCGGCGATCTGCTGGCTCATGCTCTCGTCGGCGACGACGATGACGATGTTGGCGAGGCTCTCGCGCTCCTCCTGGCGCAGCGTCGGGTTGGCGAGCGCCAGCAGCAGCGCCGCCAGCGACAGGGCCCGCAGCAGGGCGCCGCGGCTGCGGCGGACCAGCAGCAGCACGACCAGGATCGCGGCCACTACGGCGCCGACCCAGAACACGGGCCCCGGAACCATCGGCGAAAAGTCGATCGACCAGCTGCTCATCGATTTTTCTCACTGACATGCGCGGTCAGCAGTCGCCCACATGCCAAGGTATGCCGGGCGGATTGCCGCGCGTAAGGCGCGGCGGCCGGTCGGCCGCCCGGCCCTGCGGGCCGAAAGAGCTTGGCTGCTCTCTTGCGGATCGCCATCACTGCCCGAGCCTCTCAAGCAGCGCCGGCACGTGCACCAGGTCGGCCTTGTAGTTGCCGGTGAGCGCGTACATGACGATGTTGACGCCGGTGCGGTAGGCCATCTCGCGCTGACGCTCGCCACCCGGCACCACCGGGTAGAGCGGCTGGTTGCGGTCGTCGGTCGCCCAGGCGGAGGCGAAATCGTTGGACGTGATCAGGATCGAGCTGACGCCGTCGACGCGGCGCGCCTGGCGGCCCTGGTCGCTGTCGCGCGGCGCCTCGGCCTCCACCCACAACTGCCCGCCGTCCCAGCGGCCCGGAAAGGTGCGCAGCAGGTAGAACGATTTGGTCAGCACGTGGTGCTCCGGCACCGGCTCGAGCCGCGGAATATCGAGGTTGCCCAGCAGCCGCTGCAGCGGCGTGCCGCCGTCGTTGCGGAAGGAGAAGCCCGTGGGCACGCCCTGGCCATAGTCGCGGGTGTCGAAGATGATCATGCCGCCCTGCTTCATGTAGGCGTCGATCTTGGTCAGCGTCGTCTCCGGCAGCGGCCTGGAGCTGGCGAGAACCGGCCAGTAGAGGATCGGGAAGAACGTGACCTCGTCGGTGAGGATGTTGACGGCGTAGGGCTCGCCCGGCTCCACGGCCGTGCGCGCAAGGAGATATTTGCCGAGGCCGATCAGGCCCTGGCGGCTGACCTGATCGGTGGAGGCATCGCCCGACAGCACATAGCCGAAGGTGACCTTGCCCGTCGCCTGAATGGCGCGGGCATCGTCGGCGCGATTGCGCGCAGGGGGCGCCGGCGCTGGGGTCTGTGCATCGACCGGCGCGGCTGCGAGCAGCAGCAGCGTCGCGGCGAGGGCGAAGACGGCAACGGCCGCGGCGCCGGTGCGCACGCTGCGCCGGGCGAACACGAGACCGCCTGCCTGCAGCAGCAGGACGGCGACGATGTCGACAAACAGCAGGGCGAGCGCGATCAAGAGCAGCTGCGGCTTGACCGGCTGGGCCGTGTCGCCCTCGTAGACCCGGCGCTCGGTGCCGAGCGGCATGTCGGGGAGCGGCTTGAGCAGGCTCTTTGGCGTCATCAGGTTGAGCGCGCGCGGGGCGCCGGCAGGGCCATAGTAGCCCGGCGGGTGGTCGGTGCTGGGCTTGGCGTCGGCAATCTTGGCCGCGGCGATCGCCTGCGTGGTGGGCGGCGGATTGCGCAACAGCCCGAAGCCGTCGAGCACCTGCAGCGGCGCCAGCACTTCGGCCGCGGTGGGCGCGTCCGACGTGGCGCTGCGGCTGTCGCCGCCCGACGCCTCGACGGCGCCGCCGAGCTTGCCGAGGCTGGCGATGCGCCGCAGCATCTCGACGAATAGGCCCGACAACGGCAGGTTCGACCAGTCCGAGTTGGCGGTGACGTGGAAGAACACGAGCTGGCCATCGCCGCGCCTGGCGGCCGTGACCAGCGGCGTGCCGTCCTTGAGGCGGGCCCAGACCTTGACGTCGGGCCCGAGCCCGGCGGGATCGGCCAGCACCTGCTTGTTCACCAGCACCTCGGCCGGCGAGGTCAACCCGGCGAACAGTCCGTCGTCGCCGAACGGCGCCAGCGGCTGCGGCGTGGCCCACGACAGGGCGCCGCCGAGCGTGCGCCCGCCCAGCCGCAGCTGCACGGGGAGAAGATCGTCGCCGCCCTTCTCGAGGCGATGGCCGGCGAAGCGCACCAGCACCCCGCCCTTCTTCACCCACTGGTCGACCCGCTCTTTCATCTCGATCGGCAGCGTGCCGATGTCGGCCAGCATCAGCACGGAGACGTTGCGCTTGATCAGCCCGTCGATGGCGGAGCCCAGATTGGCGTCGTCGGCCCTGGCGATCTCGGAGAACGGCAGCAACGCGCGCTCGACGTAGTAGAGCGGGGCCAGCAGCGGCTGGGCCTGCTCGCGCGAGGCGCCGGACAGGATGCCGACGCGATGCCACTGCGAGCGGGCATCGAGCAGGTGCACGGCGCCGGCCGAGCGCTCGCCGGCAACTTCCACGCGCGTCACCTGGTTTCTCAGCTCCAGCGGCAGCTCGAAGGTCGCCAGCACGCGCGTCTCGCCCGCATCGAACTTGAACGGCACCTCGCCGAGGCGCTGCGCCCGCGCCGACAGGGCATGCAGGATGCCGACCCGCGCGCCACCCTCGGCGCGCAGCACCTGGGCGTCGAGCCGGCCGCCGCCCGCCACGCCGGCCACGGCGCCGAGCGCTTCCTGGCCGGGCCGGGTCTCGACCACCGACAGCCGACCGCCGGCGAGCTCCGACAGCCGGTCGGCGAAGGCCCGCGCGTTGCCGTCATGATCGACGCCGTCGGCCAGCCACACCACGCTTGCCTGGCTCGCGCCGGCGAGCGCCGTGGCGATGGCCTGGGCGGCTGCCGGCCGGTCCGGAGCGAACGGCTGCGGCTGGATGGCGGCCGCGGTCGAGCGTGCCGCGGCCGGCGCCTCGATCTTCGAGCTCAAGGATTTTGCCGCACTGGCGGTCGGCACGATCAGCAGCGGGCGGCTCTGGCCTTCGGCCTCGGCGATCAGCCGCTCGACCATGAAGGTGCGCGCCGACCATTGCGCCGCCGCGGCCCAGCCGTTGTCGACGACCAGCACGACCGGGCCCGAGCCCGACAGCGCCTTCTCGCTGTTGGGATTGAGCACCGGCTCGGCCAGCGCCAGGATGACCAGCGCGGCTGCCGCCATGCGGATCAGCGTCAGCCACCAGGGCGTCTGCGCCGGCGTCTTCTCGCGGTTCTCGATGCCCATCAGGATGCGCGTCGGCGGGAACTCGAGGCGCCGCGGCCGCGGCGGAATGGTGCGCAGCAGCCACCAGATCACCGGCAGGGCGATCAGGCCAGCCAGCAGCCAGGGGCTGAGGAAGGCGATGGGCCCGAGCGTCATGATGCGCCTCCCTGGGCCCGCGCCTCGGGCTTCCAGCGATAGTCGCCGGCCATGCCCTGCAGGCGCATGATGAGGGTGAGCAACGGCTCGGCCGCCGGTCGGTCGGTGTGGTGCACCAGGAACGACCAGCCGATGCGGCGGGCGGCGTCCTCGACCTCGGCGCGGTGGGCGGCGAGCTTCTTTTGATAGTCCGGCCGCAGCGTCTCCACCCGGTCGGCGACCCAGCGCTCGCCGCCTTCGGGCGAGCGGAACTCCATGCGCCCGTCGTAAGGCAGCGTCTCCTCCGCCGGGTCCATGATCTGCACGAGGTGGCCGGTCACGTCGTTTTCGGCCATCTGATTGAGACGCGCGGCAATGGTGGCCGGCGGGTCGAGGAAGTCGCCGAACAGCATGGCGCTCGAGAAGCGGGTAAGGCGCACCGGCGGCGGCAGGCTCGCCCGCAGGATGGCCTCGCTCTCGTTCGTGGCGAGCGCTTCGGCGATGCGCGAGGTGGCTTTGCGGCTCGCCATCGGCGGGGTCAGCCCCATGAGGGCAACGCGCTCGCCGGCCCGCACCAAGAGCTCGGCGGCCGCCAGCATCAGCACCAGCGCGCGGTCGCGCTTGGCGGCCGGGGCCAGGTGGCTGCGGAAGGCCATGGAGGCGGAGAGGTCCGGCCAGAGCCAGAACGTGTGCGAGGCTTCCCACTCGCGCTCGCGCACGTAAAGCGTGTCCGAACTCGCCGAGCGCCGCCAGTCGATGACGGTGGCGGGATCGCTCCCCTGGAATTGCCGGAACTGCCAGAAGGTCTCGCCGGTGCCAGCCCGGCGGCGCCCATGAATGCCATGGGCCACGGTGTTGGCGACCCGCAGCGCTTCGAGGATCAGCTCGGGCAGACGGTCGGCAAGCCCATGCGCCTCGCCCTCGAGCGCGACGACCGTCGCCTGACCGGCCCTAGCCGATGTCGATGCGGAGCCCTGCGCCGCCACCCCGCCTCACTCCAGCGCTGCAGCCAAGCGATTGATCATTGCGGAGGCCGTCTCGCCCTCCGCGCGCGCCGCAAACGTCAGCGCCATGCGATGCTTGAGCACCGGCTCGGCCAGCGCGATCACATCGTCGACCGACGGCGCCAGCCGTCCGTCGATCAGCGCCTTGGCGCGCACGGCCAGCATCAAGGCCTGGCTGGCGCGCGGGCCGGGCCCCCAGGCTATGAGCCGGTCGGTATCGGCGCCGGCGCCGGTTCCCGGCCGCGCCGAGCGCGCGAGCTTCAGGATCGCCTCCACGACCTTGTCGGGCACCGGCAGCTGGCGCACCAGGCGCTGGATCGCCATCAGGTCTTGACCCGACAGGATCTGCTCGACGCGGCGCTCGTCGGTGCCGGTGGTGGCAAACAGCATACGGCGCTCGGCGCCCTGGTCGGGGTAGCTGACGTCGATCTGCAGCAGGAAGCGGTCGAGCTGGGCTTCGGGCAGCGGGTAGGTGCCTTCCTGCTCCAGCGGGTTCTGCGTGGCGAGCACGTGGAACGGGGCCGGCACGTCGTGGCGCTGGCCGGCGACGGTGACGTGGTGCTCCTGCATGGCCTGCAGCAGCGCCGATTGCGTCTTGGGGCTGGCGCGGTTGATCTCGTCGGCCATCAGCAGCTGGGCGAAGATCGGGCCCTTGACGAAGCGGAAGCTGCGCCGCCCTGCCGAGCTGTCCTCCAGCACCTCCGAGCCGATGATGTCGGACGGCATCAGGTCGGGCGTGAACTGGATGCGCTTGGCATCGAGCCCGAGCACCTTGCCGAGCGTCTCGACCAGCAGCGTCTTGGCGAGGCCCGGCACGCCGATCAGCAGGGCGTGGCCGCCGGACAGGATCGTCACGAGCGTGCGCTCGATCACCTGCTCCTGCCCGAAGATCACGGCGGAAGCCGCCTTCTGGACGCGTTGGATGCGCTCGCCGGCTGCTTCGATGCGGCTGACGATGGTGTCGTCGGTTTGGGTGAGTGTGGTCATAGTTCCAACTATACGCTGCGCTGCACGGGAAGCGAAACTGTGTTGGCAAACATGGTCACATTATGAACAGCTGGGTGTTGGCTGCAAAACATGCAATAGGCCACAATAGTAGGCTCCGTTCCTCTAACGCACGGCTGTTCGCAGCCAACTCGGGTGAACTCATGACCAAATCAGCGCCGACCGATCGCCTGCCGGCCATTCCGGTTCAGAAGATGACCGCCGACCAGAAGAAGGCCGCCGAGGAGTTCGAGGCCGGGCGCGGCTACCCGCCACGCGGTCCGTTCGCGGTGATGCTACGCTCGCCCGACGTCATGCTACGGGCGAAGGCGATGGGGGATTACTTACGTTTTCGTAATGTCCTTCCCAAAAATGTGAGCGAGATGGTGATCTTGATGACCGCCCGGGAATGGACGCAGCAGTACGAGTGGTCGCACCACTACAAGTTCGCGCTGGAGGCGGGGCTCGGCAAGCCCATCATCGAGGCCATCGCCGAGGGCCGCCGCCCCGACAGCATGAGCGCCGCCGAGGCCGACGCCTACGACTTCACCATCGAGCTGCATCGCCACCGCAGCGTCAGCGACGCGACCTACGCGCGTGCCCTGAAGCAGTTCGGCGAGCAGGGCATCATCGACCTCACCGGGCTCAGCGGCTACTACACGTTCAATGCCATGATGATGAACGTGGCGCGCACGCCGCTCGACGAGGCGCATGGCGCAACACTCAAGCACTTCCCGGACTAGACATGTCGGCCGACGCCGCGACGAATCGCATCTCGGGCCTGGAGGCGCTGCTCAAGGAGAGCGCCGGCAAAGGCCCAGCGCCGGTCGAGAAATGGAACCCGCCCTACTGCGGCGACATCGGCATGAAGATCCGCGCCGACGGGGTGTGGCTCTACCAGGGCAGCCCCATCGGCCGCATGCCGCTCGTCAAGCTGTTCGCCGGCGTGCTGCGCAAGGATTCCGACGGCCGGCACTACCTGGTGACACCGGCCGAGAAGGTGGATGTCGACGTCGCCGATGCGCCCTTTCTCGCCGTCGAGATGGAGGTGCGGGGCAGCGGGCAGGAGCAGAGCCTCGTGTTCCGCACCAATGTCGACGACATCGTCACGGCCGGGCCGGAGCATCCGCTGCGCTTTGCGGTGGAGCCGGGCAGCCAGGGCCTCAAACCCTACCTGCTGGTGCGCGGTCGGCTGGAGGCGCTGGTCACCCGCGCGCTCTACTACGACCTCGTCGAGCTGGCGGTGGACGATGATCGCGACGGGTCGGGGCAACTCGGCCTGTGGAGTGGCGGCATATTCTTTCTCATGCCGGCCGTCTGAGGCGCCAAGAACGAGAGGCATGCCATGCTCAAGGATCCGCCGCTGCTGACCATCCGCCGCACCTTCCAGCGCCCGCAGCGGGCGCTCCTCGCCAAGCTCGAAGGTGCCCAGACCGGCCACATCGTCGATGCGCTCCGGGGCCGCGGCGCCCTCGACCATCGCATCAAGCCGCTCGATCCCGAGACGGCCCACTTCGTCGGCACGGCGCTGACCTGCGAGACCGGGGCCAACGACAACCTCGCCATCCTCGCCGCCCTCGTCGTCGCCGAGCCGGGGGATGTGATCATCGCCGCCGCCGACGGGTTTGCCGAGACCGCAGTCGTCGGCGACAACGTGACGATGATGGCCAAGAACAAGGGCGTCGCGGCAATCGTCATCGACGGCATGGCGCGCGACCGCGACGGCATCGTGCCGGTCGGGCTGCCCGTGTTCGCACGCGGCATCACCCCCAACTCCTGCGTGCGCAGCGGACCCGGCAAGGTGGGGCTGCCGATCGTGTGCGGCGGCGTCGCCGTGCAGGCGGGCGACGTGCTGCTGGGCGACCGCGACGGCGTGGTGGTGATCCCCCAGGCCGAGCTTGCCGGCATTGTCGCGGCTCTCGACGACATCCGCCGCATGGAGGCCGAGACGCAGGCCAAGATCCGCGCCGGCATGACGCACCTCGACAGCGTCGCCCAGCTGCTCAAATCCAACCAGGTTGCATATGTCGGGGAATAGCCGGGGAATACGCCACCGCCATTGGCCAGGCGTCGTGCGCAGGTGCTATGTTCGCGCCCCATGGACATGGCCCTCGACGATACTGCCGACCCGTTCACGCACGCCGGCTTCCGGGCGCGGGCCACGCGCGGCCTGCTGCGCGGGCCCTCCGACGCCATCTTCGACCCGCGCTCGGGCAAGGCGCTGGGCCCGAGCGACTGGGACCTCAATCCGGAATTCAAGGACGACCTGGCGGTGATGGCGCCGCCGCGGGCGGCCGCGGTGCTGGTACCCATCGTGCTGCGCGAGGAGCTCGCCGTCATGTTGACGGAACGCTCGCACGACATGCCGAGCCATCCAGGCCAGATCTCCTTCCCCGGCGGCAAGGTCGAGGCATTCGACGCCACGCCGACCGCCTGCGCGCTGCGCGAGGCGCACGAAGAGATCGGCCTGACAGCCCGCTTCGTCGAGCCGCTGGGTTTCCTCGACAGCTACCGCACCGGCACGGGCTTCCAGATCAATCCGGTCGTGGCTTTCGTGCAGCCCGGGTTCTCGCTGGTGCTCGACCGCCGCGAAGTGCTCGAAGTGTTCGAGGTGCCGCTGAAGTTCCTGATGGATGCCGCCAACCACCAGAAGCATGCCCGGGAGTGGCGTGGACGCCAGCGCTCCTTCTATGCCATGCCCTACCAGGGGCGCCATATCTGGGGTGCCACTGCGGGCATGATCAAGAACATGCATCAGAGGCTGTTTCAGCGATGATCCGTGTCGTCATCGAAAACATCCTGCTCTTCCTGCTGCCGACCGCCGCATATCTTGGATACGTGTTGCTGACGCGGCGGGAGGCCTCCGCGGGCGCGATCGTCAGTGACGCGCCGCTGGTGTGGCTGTTCGTCGCCGGCGCGCTGCTGGTCGCCGCCACGCTCATCTACTACGCGTCAATTACGCCCGGCGGCTCGACGACCCAGATCTATACCCCGCCCCACATGACCAAGGACGGGCGCATCGAGCCCGGCCAGCTCAAGTAGTGTTGCCCGTGGCCCCGTCCGCCCCTCCCCGCCTTAGCGGCGCACGCTGGCTCGAGCGGGCCGAGACGCAGGCGGTGTTCGCGGCGCTGGCCGCCCAGGGCTTTGCCGCGCGCGCCGTCGGCGGGGCGGTGCGCGACGCGCTGATGGGCCGGACGGTGGTCGATGTCGATATCGCCACGACGGCGCACCCCGAGGAGGTCATGCGCGCGGTCCGGGCCGCCGGCCTCGGCGCGGTGCCGACCGGCATGGCCCATGGCACCGTCACGGTCCACGCCAACCACGTGTCCTACGAGGTCACGACCCTGCGCGAGGACGTCGAGACCCACGGTCGCCACGCCACGGTGGCCTTCACTGGCGACTGGGCTGCCGACGCCCGCCGGCGCGACTTCACCATGAACGCGCTCTATTGCAGCGCCGAGGGCGAGGTGTTGGACCCGCTGGAGGGATATCCCGACCTCGTGGCACGCCGCGTGCGCTTCATCGGCGAGGCGCGCGCCCGCATCCGCGAGGACTACCTGCGCATCCTGCGCTTCTTCCGCCAGAGCGCCGACTACGGCGAGGGCCCGCCTGACGCCGAAGGGCTTGCCGCCTGTGTCGCCGAGCGGGCGGGTCTGGCGCTGCTGTCGGGCGAGCGCGTGCGCCAGGAGATGTTGCGCCTGCTCGTGGCGACACGCGGGCCGGAGTTGGCGCGCGCCATGTTCGACCACGGCCTCATTACGCTGGTGCTCGGGGTGGCACCGCGGCCGACACTGCTGGAGGCCCTGGCGAGGCTCGAGACCGCCCTCGGGTCGACGCCCGATGCCATGCTGCGGCTGGCGGCGCTTGCGGTCGAGGTCGTGGACGATGCCGAGCGGCTGCGCCATCGCCTGCGGTTTTCCAACGATGAATGTGCGCGGCTGGCGCGCGCGGCCGAGCGCACACCGGGTCTCGATCCCGCCGCTCCGGAGCCTGCGGCCAGGACCTATCTCTACGCCGAAGGAGAAGCGGCCTTCCGCGAACGCGTGCTGATCGCCTGGGCGCGGTCGGGCGACGCGCCGGATAGCCCCGCCTGGCGCGGGCGGCTGGCTCTGCCCGAGCGCTGGCAGCCGCCGCGCTTTCCGATCGGCGGCGCCGACGTGATGGCGGCTGGTGTCTCGGCCGGGCCGCGCCTCGGCGAAATCCTGCGCGCGCTGGAGGCATGGTGGATCGACGGCGATTTCTCGGCCGACGCGGCGGCGCTGCGCACCAAGCTGGCAGAAATGGCAACCCAGGCCTGAGAAGGACGTGCCATGGCATCCAACGAGCCCAGCCAACGTGCCGCCAAGGCGCTCTTCGCCGCGCTGGCCCTCACGTTCGTGCTGGCGGGCCTCGCCCTCTACCTGCTGGGGGACCGGCTCGGCATCGCCCCCGACACGGCGCGGCTCGTCGCCACCGCCTTCCTCATCGCCGGTGTCGCCGACACGCTGGTGCTCTACTTCTGGGACCGCATCTTCAAGCGGCGCTCCTGAGGGAGCGCAGCTGTCTTGAGCGACGTCAAAACTCTGCCAGGAGCCGCCCGAAACCCTCGATCCGATCCTCGATGCCGTTGGCGCGCAGGGCGTGCCAGTAGGTAGCCGTGTTGATGGCAATTACGGGCTTGCCGAGCCACACCTCGGCGGCTGCCGCGAGCCTGGCCATCGACAGATTGGTGCCGACCTGCACGATCGCGTCGATATCGTCGCCGTCGAGCTCACGCAGAGCGTCCCGGCATCGCTCGGGCGTCACCTCGGCGATCGCGGTCCAGGACGGACATTGTAGCGCGATGTCACGCACGACATCGAAGCCCATGTCGTTGAAATAACCGATCACGGCATCATTCATCACTGGCCAGTAGGGAGAGAGGACCGCGATGCGCTTGATGTTGCCGTAGCGGCGAAGTGCTTCCGTGCTGGAATGGCTGCCGATGCTGATGCCGATCCGCGTGTGCTCCTCGATATTGCGCTTGAAGGCGTCGGCACCCTTGGCGCCGCCAAAGAAGGTAATCGCCGACATGGCCATGACCAGGTAGTCGGGCTGGCAGGTCATGACGCTCGTCACCGCGTCCATGACATTGTCGCTGATGACGGAAACCCCTGCGCGGAAGGTCTCGTTGGTGAGCTGGGCATTGGGCGTGAAGATGCGGCTGTAGTGGTTGGTCACGCCGATGGGCCGCATGGCGTCGTAGTCAGGCTGCACGACCGTATTGGTCGAGGGCCCGATCGCGCCGAATTTCCGTCGCCACCCGAGCACGTCAGGCATGGACTCCTCCCCGCTTGCTCCCTGACGGCAGGGCGGTCATGCGGCCCCTCGCGCCGCGCTCAGCGCCGTCTCCGCTTCGTCACACCGCCACCGGCAGGCTCGCCTGCGCACCGACGCCGAACACGCGCCGGTAGCGGGCGACCTCGGCGGTCGGGCCCATGGCCTTCATCGGATTGTCGGAGAGCTTGACGGCCGGGCGGCCGTTGGCCGAGACCACCTTGCAGACGATCGAGAAGGGATCGAGCCGGCCGTCGGGCCCGAGCCCGCGGAAGTCGTTGGTGAGCAGCGTGCCCCAGCCATAGCCGATGCGCACGCGCTTGTGGAAATGCCGGTGGATGCGCTCGATCGCCTCCACGTCGAGGCCGTCGGAGAAGATGATGAGCTTGTCGCGCGGGTCCTGGCCGCGCCGGCGCCACCAGTCGACGGCGATCTCGCCGCCCTCGATCGGATCGCCGGAATCGACGCGCACGCCGGTCCAGTGCGTCACCCAGTCCGGCGCGCGATCGAGGAAGCCGCGCGAGCCGTAGGTGTCGGGCAGCATCATGCGCAGGTTGCCGTCGTAGTCCTGCTGCCAGTCGGCCAGCACGTCGTAGGGCGCTTGGGCAAGCTCACGGTCGGTCTTGGCCAGCGCCGAATAGACCATCGGCAGCTCGTGCGCGTTGGTGCCGATCGCCTCCACCTCGCGACGCATGGCGATCAGGCAATTGGAGGTGCCGAGGAAGGCCGGGCCCAGGCCCTCGATCATGGCCTGCACGCACCAGTCCTGCCAAAGGAAGCCGTGCCGCCGGCGGGTGCCGAAATCGGCGATCCTCAGCTCGGGCAGCGCCTTGAGCCGGCCGATCTTCTCCCACACCCGCGTCATGGCCCGGGCGTAAAGCACCTGCAGCTCGAACTTGGCGAGGCCCTTGGTGACGGCGCGGCTGTGCAGCTCCATCAGCACGGCGAGTGCCGGGACCTCCCACATGGTGGTCTCGATCCAGGGGCCCTCGAAGGTGAGCTCGTACTGGTCGCCGGTGCGCTCCAGGGTGTAGGGCGGAAAGCGGAAGCCCTCGAGCCACTGGATGAAGTCGGGGGCGAACATCTGCCGCTTGCCGTAAAACATGTTGCCGCGCAGCCAGGTGGATTCGCCGCGGCTGAGGGAGAGGGTGCGGATGTGGTCGAGCTGCTCGCGGAGCGCTCCCGGATCGATCAGGCCGGCAAGCTTGACCGAGCTGGTGCGGTTGAGGATGCCGAAGGTGACCTGCGCGTCCTTGTGACGGCGGAAAATTGTCTGCGCCATCAACAGCTTGTAGAAATCCGTATCCAGCACCGAGCGGACGATCGGGTCGATCTTCCAGGCGTGGTTGTAGACGCGGGTGGCGATGTCGGTCATGGGCGGCCTTGTGCGAGGCCGCCGTCAGCCCCACTCCCAACTCGGCCGGCAAATCGTAGCCGCTCGGGCAGGTCCGGCGCAATCAGCGGTGTGTTGGGGCCTGGGGGCGCCGCGGCCGGCTACTTGGCCAGCACAGTTGGCCAGTTCTTGTCGCCCTTGGCGATGCGGCCGGGGATGTCCCCCTCCCAGCTCTTCTGCACCGAGGCATTGTAGTTGAGGTAGAGTTTACCATTGACGATGCGCCAGGCACCCGGGTCGCCCTTGGCCGTGTAGCCCTCCGATACGGCCCAGGCACAATAGCCGCCGTACTGTGGGGCAAAGGCTTGCGGGCTCGCCTCGAAAGCCGCCTTGTTCTCGGCCGAGGTGAAATGCCAGGTGGCTCCGTTCCACGTCACGGCATGCGCCGCCTTACCCTTCTCGGGCTTGCCGGCCTTGAAGTAGGCGACCGGGTCGTAGCCGTCGAGCGCCCGCTTGGAGCGGAACTCGGCGAACACGGGCGCCTTGGCCAGCGGCTGTGCCCGCGCGACATTGTGCTGGAAGATCAGCGCCGCCAGCGCAACGAGGCCCGCCAGGACAAGAAGCTCGCTGCGCGTCGGTTTCTGCATCGGTGCCTCCCTGCGGCCGGGCTGTGTCTCGCTTAGCAATGTAAGTGTAAGCGCACGCCGTATCGGCACACAGATTGGTGCCACACCATCACGATCGCGCCAGCGTCTCGTGAGCCGGCCAGGGATCGGGATAGGGGGGAGCCTCGCGGCTCCTCCCCTCCCACACCACCGTACATACGGGCCCGTATACGGCGGTTCGGTGGATTAGGCGGCCCTGTTGGGTGCCAGGGAAGGCAGGCCGAGCGCGACGAAGAAGGCCGTGGGTAGGGCAATGGCCAGCGCCGGGCTGTTGCTGATCCGCCAGGGACCGCGGGCACTGCCGGCGGTCTTTGCCGCCAAGTTGTGGCCCACGCCGCGGCGTCGCAACGGCGCAAAACGGGTTCGCCCGCGCCTCCATTGCTTCCAGACGAGGCTCCTGAGCCGTCGCCTGATCCACTGGTCGAGTTGACGCAACACCGACGGCGTCTGGCAGAAGCCGAAGTAGCCGCGCCACCCCGTGAGGTAGCGAGCAAGGTCTTCGACCGTCTGCGCGAGGGATCGGCCACGCGTGCGTCGCGTCAGCTCCCGAACTCGGCTCACGAGCCGAGCCCGCGCCTCGGGCGCGATGCGCCGTCGTGGCGTGGCCTCACCCGTAAAGCTGAAGCCCAGGAACTTGCGTGCACTGGGGGCCGCGACCGCGCTCTTGGCTCTGTTGACCTTGAGCTTGAGACGCCGGGCCAGGAAGCGCTCGACGCTCGCCATCACCCGCTTGCCCGCCCGCGCACTGCGCACGTAGATGTCGCAGTCGTCGGCATAGCGCACGAAGTGGTGGCCGCGGCGTTCGAGCTCCTTGTCCAGCACGTCCAGCATCAGGTTCGACAGCAGCGGCGAGAGCGGCCCGCCCTGCGGCGTGCCCTCTACCGTCGGTCCGACCAGCCCGCCTTCGAGCACACCCGCGACCAGGAAGCCGCGGATGACTTTCAGGATGCGCCGGTCGGAGACCCGCTTGGCCACCAGCCCCATCAGAACGTCGTGGTTGACCCGATCGAAGAACTTCTCAAGGTCGAGGTCCACGACGATCCCGTACCCGGCTGCGATCTGCTCCTGTGCCCGGGTCACCGCCTGATGTGCGGATCGACCGGGCCGGAAGCCGTAGCTCGCGTCCGAGAACGTCGGGTCCAACTCCCGCTGCAGCACTTGCAGCACCGCCTGCTGGATGAAGCGGTCGATGACCGTTGGGATGCCGAGCGGCCGCGTGCCGCCCGACGCCTTCGGGATCTCGACCCGCCGCACCGGCTGGGGTGTATAGGTGCCTGCGAGAAGCTGACCCTTGATGCTTGGCCAGTGCTCTTTCAGGTGGGCTGCCAGATCGTCGACGGTCATGCCGTCGGCACCGGGCGCGCCCTTGTTGCGCCTGACTTGCGCCAGCGCCTTCCTCAGGTTGTCGCGCTCGACAACCGCTTCCATGGCGGGCCCGAAGGCCGCCGGGCTTTCGACTTCGGCTGCCGCCGCGCAGGCTTCGGTCCCTTCGCTCCGGTCGGTCCGGGCTTCACCCGTCCCAACCGCATCGAAGGCCAGCTCGAGCTGGTTCTTCTGCCGCTTGGCCAACGCGAGATCGCCGCTCTACTTGCCGCTTCCACCGTTCGGGCCTTCGGCGGTTGGAAAGGCACCCGCCTACTACGCCCTCTGCTGACTTCTGCGACGCGATCCTCGACCCTTGCGGATCGCTCAGTCCCGAATGCGAGACGACGCCGCAGACCTCCCGAGGTAAGATCGACCGCCTTCCCCGCACGCCCGCCGGATTTACCACCCCGGCCCTTGATGGCTGTGGACTTCGCGGTCATTTGCCCGCTCGTCCGGCCGGGTAGGCCTCGTATCCGGTTCTTGTCCATCGGGCCGCGGGTTTGCTCCACGCTTCTTTCAGACGCCACCTCGCGATGCCGCCCTTGCGCTTCGCTAACCCTTCGCCGCCATCAGGCTGCGTAGAGGACTTCCACCTCCAAGCTGTCGATCATGCTCGGCACACAAACGAAAAGCCCGCCGGGGGCGGGCTCGTAATTCCATCTCCCTCTAGTGGGTATTTTTCTTTAGCTTATCCTCACGGACTACCAACTACCCCTCGACTGCATGCCTGTCCCCTTAGTTACGGCGCAATCGCCAGCTACATGAGCGCCAACAAGGAGTTGGGCCATGACGCAAACGATACCGGACGATCTGTGGCGTGACTTTCCCAAGACCGCGCCGGAGTTC
>Ga0247727_10002575_pt1 | contig 41232 bp, 46 predicted proteins | sample WisWelCaveWW1625_FD_202498 | JGI IMG/M metagenome (GOLD analysis project Ga0247727, IMG submission 202498) | Biofilm microbial communities from Wishing Well Cave, Virginia, United States - WW16-25 | ecosystem: Environmental > Aquatic > Deep subsurface > Groundwater > Cave microbial mat | place...
AGCCGGATCACCTCGAAATCCGTTTCGGCGGCGCGCCGTGGCGCCAAGCAGAGGAGGAACGCGACGACGGCCAGGGCCACCACGCGGAAGAACCAGGGGTTCCGCTTCTCCCAGGCGCGGGTCCCGAGGGGATCGTGGTCCGCCGCGAACTCGGCCGAGGGGCTGGTGTGGGCTCCCGCGGCGCGCCGCAGGATCGCAAGGACCAGGCCGGCCGCGAGGAGCCCGGACCCGAGGATGGCGATGGTGGTCCAGGAGAGCGATGCCCGGAGGTGGGAGGAGAACCCGGTCGCGAGGAGGAGGGCGCCCGCGAGGCAGAGGATCCCTCCCACCGCGAAGAGCGCATCCACCCTCTTCCGGGGAGAGGGGTCGCCCGGGGCCTCGCTACCCGTCGCCATCCCCGGCCTCCGCTCCCTCCCCCTCGGCCACGCGACCGGAGCCCTCGGCCCCCTCCCCGCGGGTCCGTCCCGCGTCCCGCAGGGCCCTCCGCAGCAGGAACTCGATCTGCCCGTTCACGCTCCGGAGGTCGTCGTCGGCCCACTTCCGGAGCGCACGGTAGACGGAGGGGCCCAGCCGGAGCAGGAAGCGCTTCTCGTCGGCCACCGGGCCCCCGCTACTGGTAGATCGTCCCCGCGTTCACGACCGGGTGGGTCGCCTGCTCGGAGCAGAGGACGACGAGCAGGTTGCTCACCATGGCGGCCTTCTGCTCCTGGCCGAGCTCCACGACCTTCTTCGCGGCGAGGCGCTCGAGCGCCATCTCCACCATGCCCACCGCGCCGTCCACGATCTGCTTCCGCGCCGCGATGACCGCGCCCGCCTGCTGGCGCCGCAGCATCGCCTCGGCGATCTCAGGGGCGTAGGCCAGGTGGCTGATGCGCGCCTCCTGCACCTCCACGCCCGCCTTGTCGAGGTGGGTCTGCAGCACCTCGCGGAGCTTCTCGGCCACGACCTCGATGTGGCTCCGGAGCGAGACCTGCGCGTCGTCGTGGGCGTCGTAGGAGTAGTGGGTGGCCATGTTCCGCAGCGCCGACTCGCTCTGCACCCGGACGTAGTCCTGGTAGTCGGCCACCGCGAAGGAGGCCTCGGCCGTGTCCACGACCCTCCAGACCACGATGGCGGCGATCTCGATGGGGTTCCCGTCGAGGTCGTTCACCTTGAGGTGCTCGGTCTCGAAGTTCACTGTCCGGAGCGAGATCCGGGTCTTCGTGTAGAAAGGGTTCACCCAGTACCACCCGTCCTTCTTGACCGTCCCCCCGTAGCGGCCGAAGAGCAGGAGGACCTTGGCCTCGTTGGGGTTCACGAGGATGTGGCCCGCGAGCCACACGAGGTCCGCGAGGAGTAGGACCACGGCGAGGGCCCCGGCCACGGGCCTGCCCTCGTTGGCGGCGAAGACGAGCAGCGCGATCCCCCCGGCCCCCGCCAGGAACTGCAGAAGCAGCATGAGCCCCCCCGGGAGACCCTGCCGGACCCTCTCCTTGACCGTCCACTCCTGCGCCTGTCCCGTCATGGCCGCCTCCTTTCCGTGATATCTAAATGATATCATATAGATACTAATCCGTCAAGGGGATAACGGTTCGCCGGGATCGGGGACGGCGCAGGACCTACCGCGCGTCCTTGGCGCAGCGGAACCCGGTGCCCCCGTCCTTCTCCCCGGCCCGGAAGGGGAAGCGGAGGTGGAGGGCGTTCATCTCCGGGCGGTCCTCCGAGTTCCAGTGGCCGCCCTTCACCACCCAGCGCGGGGCCTCCTCGCCCGGGGGCGGCGCGCGGAACCCCAGGACGGGGACCGTGAACTCCGCCACGTTCCCCCCGGCGTCCAGCACGCCGAAGGGGGAGAAGTCCCCCGGGCTCGACCCCACGGGGGCGGTGCCCGCCGCGCCGAAGTTCCCGTGGCGGGCGTCGAAGGCGTCCCCCCAGGGGTGGACCCGGCCCTCGGCCCCGCGGGCGGCCTTCTCCCACTCGACCTCCGTGGGGAGGCGCTTCCCGGCCCACCGCGCGTAGGCCGCCGCGTCCTCGCCGCCCACCCAGGTCACGGGGTGGTCCTCCTTCCCCGCGGGCGGCGTCGTCCCCTGCCAGCCCGGGGGCGGCGGGTGGCCCGCGTCCTGGAGGAAGCGCGCGTACTCCGCGCAGGTGACCTCCGTGCGGTCGATGTAGAAGGCGGAGACGGGCGTGGGCTTCCCGTCCCTCCCGATCCGCGCGTTCCCCGCCGGGACCAGCACCATCTGGCGCGGCGCGGCCCCCCGCAGCGCCTCCTCCCGGACCCCGCGCGCCTCGTCCCGGGGGAGCGCACGGTAGGCCTCGTCGGCGGCGGCGACGGCCGCCCCCCACTCCTTCTCCTCCAGCGCGGCCCGCGCCCGGGCGAGCGCCGCGGCGTAGTCCCGGGTCCTCCGCGCCTCGGCCCCGGCGTACTCGAGCCCGGCCGCGATCTCGCCCCCCGCGTCCCCGTCGGGCCACCGGGCGAGGAAGGCCCGGGCCCGCGAAGCGGTCTCCTCGAGCGCGGCGGCGCGATCGGCGGGGGAGGCGTCGACCGGCGGCTTCGCCCGGAGCGCCGCGAGGAGATCCTGCGCCGCGGCGGTCCGCTCCGCGGCTCCTTCCCGGGAGGCGATCTCCTCCAGCGCCTGCGCCCAGCGATCTGCGTCCTTGCCTTGCGCCTCCTTGAGCGATTGCAGTCGGAGGCGGGCTTCCGTGAATGCCCCCTTGTCCGCAATCTTGAGGACCTCGCTGATTTCTCCCTCCCATGCCTCCCGGTCCGCGCGGGACAGCGCCTCCGGGGCCGGGGCCGCCGCGGGCGCCGGGGCGGGCCCCGGCGCAGCGGCCGGCGGCTCGCCGCCGCAGGCCGCGGCGAGGAGCGCCGGCGCGAGGAGGAGGAGCCGCATCGGCCCGAGCCTACTCCCGGGTCCCGCCGGGAGGAAGCGGCAGGAGGGGGATCCACACAGGCCGGTCAGATAGGATTGACGCCCCGGCAGGGAGGCGGACATGGCGGAGGCGCGCTCGGCGGAGACGGAGGCGGCGCTCCGGGATCTCGAGGACCGGTTCCTCGCCTGCTGGGGGGGGATCGCCGGGCTCTGGGGCGTGAGCCCGACCTACGGCCGGATCCACGGCCTGCTCCTCCTTTCTCCGAGGCCTCTGGACGCCGAGACCATCCGCCGCCGCCTGGGGGTGAGCCACGGCTCCTGCTCGACGGGGCTCGGGACGCTCGTGGCCTGGGGGGTGCTCCGCCGCGTCCACCCGCCGGGGAAGCGGCGGGCCTGCTACGCCGCGGAGCGGGACGGCTGGACCTGGTTCCGCACCTGCGCGCGGGAGCGGAGACGGCGGGAGATCCAGCCGCTGCTGGACGCCCTCCACGAGGTGCGGGGCCACGCGGAGGCGGCGGCCGCCGAGGGGCGGGCGCGGCGGCACCCGGGCCACCGGGACCTCGCCGAGGCGAGGGACCGCGTCCGCTCCTTCGTGGGATTCATGGACGAGTTCGCGTCCCTGGCGGACGCCTTCCTCGCGGGCCCGGACCCCACGCGCGGCCGCCGGCCCCGCCCGTGATCGGGGGTCCGGGACGGGGAGCGCGGGCGGCGCGCGGGGCGGCGCTGGGGCTGGCCGCGGGGGCCCTCCTGGGGTTGCTGGACGGCCTGCGCTCGCGGATCGAATCCGGGAGCGTCCTCCCTCCTGCCGAATCCCCCCTCGTCGTCCTCCTCTATGCCGCGGCCTGGGCCCCCCTCGGGGCGCTGGCCGGCGCGCTGTGCGCCGAGGGGACGGCGGCCGCGCTGTCGATGGCGGGCGCCGCGGCGCTGGGCGCCGGGCTGGCCGCCAACCACTACCTGCTTCCGGCCTTCACGGATCCCCTCTCGCTCGGGGGGGACGGGGCGATCCTCCTCCTCGGCGCGGCCCTGGCGTGGAGCCTCCGGCGCCGGTTCGAGGCCCGCGGGGCTCCGGGGGTCCGGGCCGCGGGGATGGTCGGCGGGGGGGCGCTCGCCCTCTCGTTCCTGCTCGCCCTGGGCGGGGGGCGGGACGCCGGCCCCGCACCGGCCGCCGCGAGGCCCTCCGGGGGTGCGGCTCCCGACGTCCTCATCGTCGTCGTGGACACGCTCCGCGCCGACGCCGTCGGCTTCTCCCGGGCCCCGGGCGCGGCCCCCACGCCGGCCATGGACGCCCTGGCGGCGGAGGGGACCGTCTTCACCGTCTGCCGGGCCCCGTCCTCCTGGACGAAGCCCTCGACCGCGAGCCTGCTCACGGGCCTCTACCCCTCGGAGCACGGGGCGCTCGACTTCGAATCGGTCCTCCCGGGGGAGGCGGCGACGCTGGCGGAGATCCTCCGCGCCGCGGGCTGGCGCACGGCGGCCTTCGCCGACAACCCCTTCGTCTCCCCGGAGTTCGGCTTCGCGCAGGGGTTCGACTCCTTCGCGGGGAGGCACCCCTCGCCGCTGGCGCGCGGGACCCTCCTGCTGAAGGCCGCGTCCCAGGTGCGCCTGCGCCTCGCCGGGGGCGCCGCCTACTCCTTCGGTCCCGGGGCCGACCTCGGGGCCGACCGGGTTCTGGGGGACGCCGTCGCCTTCCTCCTCGCGGGGAGGGACCGGCCGTCCCTCGCCTACGCCCACCTCATCGAGCCGCACTTCCCCTACACGCCGCCGCCTCCCTTCGACGGGGGGAGGCCGCGGGTGGACCCGCCGCACTCCTCGGGCATCCTCCCCTTCGATTCCTTCCCGGACATCCCGGCGGCGGACGCCGCGGCGATGCGGGAGAACTACCTCGGCGAGGTCCGGGCCGCGGACGCGGCGCTGGGCCGCGCGCTCGACGCGCTCCGGAAGGCGGGGCGCCTCGACGGAACGATCGTGATCCTCACCTCCGACCACGGGGAGGAGTTCCACGAGCACGGCGGCTGGACCCACGGGCAGAGCCTCTACGGGGAGCTGGTGCGCGTGCCCCTCGTGGTCCGCGCCCCGGGCGGGGCGGGGAGGGGGCTTCGCGCGGACTCCCCGGTCTCGCTCGTGGACGTCGCGCCCACGGTACTGGGCCTCGCCGGGGTCGCCTCGGGGGTCCGGTTCTCCGGGCGGAGCCTCGCCCCACTGCTGCGCGGCGATCCCCTCCCGCCCGTGCCCCTCTACGCCGAGATCGAGGCCGGGCCGGTGGGGGCGAGGGCGGTCTTCCTCGGACCCCGGGTCCTCGTCGTCTCCCGGAAGGCGGGTCGGGAGGCCGCCGAGGCCTTCGACCTCCGGAAGGACCCCGGCGAGAGGGCGAACCTGCTCGGGGGCCCTGGGGGGGGCGAGGAGGCGGCGAAGGCCCTGCGGGACCTCCTCGAGGCCGGGTTCGCCGCCATGGCGCGGGGCTCGCTCCGTCGCGAGGAGCGCCGGATGGACGAGGAGACGCGCAGGGCGCTGGAGGCGCTGGGGTACGGCGGGAGATAGGGGACGTTCCCGACTTCCCAACGTGGGTGTGGAGACTCCCCGGGCCGTTCTCCGCAGGGAAGTTGAAGGGGTCGAAGTCAGGAACGTCCCCTGTTCGCTATTCGTCCTCCCCGCCGGGGTCCGGGCGGCGCTCCTGCTCCCCCGACGCCGGCAGGTCGCGGTGGCGGAAGATCAGGGTCCCGTTCTCGATCCTGTAGTCGTAGGGGGCGAAGGAGCAGACCTGCTTGATGATGGCCTCGGCCGTCGTGGGCCCCATGGTCAGCGAGAGGCGGTTGATCTCCGTGTCGACGGCCTCCACCCGGACGGGGATGCCGAGGACCACGGAGAGCATCTCCCCGGCGGCCCGCATGTCCGTTCCCTTGGGGATCTCGATGAGCTCCACCCGCTTCTCGAGGATGGCCCGCTCGGCCCTCCCCTCGCCGCCGAGGTGGACGTCGGTCCCGAGGACCCGGTCCACGATGTGGATCATCTGCACCGCGTTGGTCTTCTCCAGGAGGAGGTAGTGGGAGATGTCCTTCTCCCTCTGGCGGAGGACGGCCATCTCCTCCTGCGTCGGCTTCCGCAGCGACTCCACGCGGGGGTCGCCCGCCTCCGCCAGGGAGGCCCGGTACTTGGCGAGGCTCTGCGCGTTGATCCCGGACTCCACCTCGCAGATGTAGAGCTTGAGGAGGTTCCGCTGGAGGAGGCCCATGTCCATGTCGTCCACGGTGGCGCGGGCCGGGTCGGCCGGCCCCTCCCCGGCGAGCGCGGCGGCGGCGGCGAGCGCGGCGGCGGCGGCGGCGAGGAGGAGGAAGGTCCGGCGGCGGGGCGCGGTCACAGGTCGTCCTCCACGGCGACGGCCTCCTTCTTGCGCCAGAACTTCCAGTCCGGGTGCCTGTCGAGGAACTTCTGCATCCGCTTGTCGTTCATCTTGATGGACTTGATGATGATGATCTCGCCGTTGTGGACGTAGTAGTCGCAGTCGAATCCGGCGCAGATCTGCCGGAGGATCCCGTCCGCGGGGGCGCTCTCGAACTTCATGAAGACCTCGTTGAAGTAGAGGACGTCCGGGTGGATGACGAAACGCAGGTCGAGAAGCCCGGCGAGGTCGAACAGGCAGTTGACCACCTTCCTCTTCTCCCACCGGATGCCCTGCAGTTCCTTCTCCCGGAGCTTCTTCATGATCTCCAGGTCGCCCTCCTTCGGCGGCGGCGTCCGCAGGCTCTTGTCCACGACCCGTACGAGCCTCTGCTTCAGGTCCCGGTAGCGGACGAGGAGGTCCCGGGTCGCGGCGCGGGCGTCCCGGTTCTTCGACGCCTCGCCCTCGGTGGCGGCGAGGCGTTCCATCGCCTCGTTCAGCTCCCGGGCCATGGCGAGGGTCTCGTCGGACAGCGTCTTCATCTGCGGCACGGCCTCGAAGAAGGCGTCAAGGTCGATGTTCGGAGCCCCGACGTTGTGGGCGATCACCTCCTGGGCGAGACCGGAATCGGAGGCGGTGAGCGCGAGCGCGGCGAGCGCGCCGGCGGCGCCGGCGCAGCGGAGGCTTCGGAGCATGGATCCCTCCGGCCCGGGAAGGAGGGGGCCCCCCCGGGGTCCCTCCATGGTAAACGATCGGGTACGGGCGACATCCTCTGGGCGCGGGGCGCGGAGGCGGTAGGATCGGGGCAGCGGGGCGGGGTCGCCCCCCGGAGGTGCGCGGATGACCGGAACCGGCGCGGTGAAGGCGGCGGCGCTCTTCACGCCTGAGTCGGCCAACCGCGCGCTCCCCTACGTGAAGGCGGTCGTGGAGGACCTCGTGGACGCCGCGGGGCGCCTCCGGCGCGCCGAGGACCTCCGGGCGCGGGCGCTCGCGGGGAACCCGTCCGCCGGGAAGACCCCCGAGGCCCGCGAGGCCGCGCTCCGCCAGGCCGACGACGCCCGGCGCTCCGCCCGCGAGGACCTCCTGCGCGTCGAGGGGGAGCTCGAGCGGGTCGGCGTGGAGGTGAAGGACCCGGAGACCGGGCTCCTCGACTTCCCCGGCGAGGTGGACGGGCGGCGCGTCTGCCTCTGCTGGAAGCGCGGCGAGGAGAGCGTCTCCTGGTGGCACGACCTCGAGGCGGGGGTCCGGGGGCGCCGGCCCCTCCCGCCCGCGGCCGGGGGCGCCCCGGCCTAGACGCCGCCCCGGACGCGATCGAAGGAGGTCCCATGACCCAGCTCCAGGCGGCCCGCGACGGGATCGTCACGCCCGAGATGGAGGCCGTGGCGCGGGAGGAGGGGGTCCCCGCGGAGCAGGTCCGCGCGGGGATCGCGGACGGCACCGTCGTCCTCCCCTTCAACCGCAACCGGACCCACCCGGTCGTCCGGGCCATCGGGCGGGGGCTCAAGACCAAGGTCAACGCCAACTACGGCTCCTCCGCCGACCACGAGGACCCGGCCGAGGAGGGGGAGAAGCTCGCCTGGGCCATCGAGTACGGGTCGGACTCCGTCATGGACCTCTCGACGGGGCCGCGGCTGAACGAGATCCGGAGGATGTCGCTGGCCGAGTCCACGGTCATGCTCGGCACGGTGCCCATCTACGAGGCCGCCCAGCGGCGCGGGGTGTACTCCTGGGACGAGGCCATCTGGGACGTGATCGAGGGCCAGGCCCGCGAGGGCGTGGACTACATGACGGTCCACTGCGGGGTGACCCGGCGCTCCATCGCCCGCCTCGACGACATGCCGCGCGTCTGCGGCATCGTCTCCCGCGGAGGCGCGGTGACCGCGGCCTGGATCCGGAAGACCGGGAGGGACAACCCCCTGTACACGGAGTTCGACCGCCTGCTGGAGATCGCCCGGGAGCACGACGTGACGCTCTCGCTGGGCGACGGGCTGCGCCCCGGGGCCAACGCCGACGCCACGGACCCGGCGCAGCTCGAGGAGCTGTTCGTCCTGGGCGAGCTGCAGACCCGCGCGCTCGCGGCCGGCGTGCAGGCCATGATCGAGGGGCCGGGCCACGTGCCGCTGGACGAGATCGCGGCCAACGTGCAGATCGAGAAGCGCGTCTGCCACGGGGCCCCCTTCTACGTGCTGGGGCCGCTCCCGACCGACTGCGGCGCGGGCTACGACCACATCACGGGAGCCATCGGCGGGGCGGTCTCGGCGGCGGCGGGGACCGACATGCTCTGCTACCTGACGCCCGCGGAGCACCTCCGGCTCCCGACGAAGGAGGACGTCCGCGACGGGGTCATCGCCACGCGCATCGCCGCCCACTGCGGGGACGTCGTCAAGCGCACCGGGCGGGCCCGGGAGCGGGACCGGGAGATGAGCGACGCGCGCAAGCGGCTGGACTGGGAGCGGATGTTCGCGCTCGCCTTCGACGGGAAGAAGGCCCGCGAGTTCCGCGTGAACAGCGAGGACGCCGACCGCGCCGTCTGCTCCATGTGCGGCCCGCTCTGCTCCGTCAACATCGACAACCACTCCGACCCCCAGTACGCCGAGAGGGCCGCCGCCGAGCACCGCCGCCAGTTCGGCCAGGCCGTCGTCGAGCGCGTGGAGGGGATCCCGAAGGGGACGCTGTAGCCGGGAGGCCGTGGAACCATGCCTCCCGTCGTTCTCCGTTTCCGCCGCAGGGGCGCCCGATCCTCCCGCCGCGCCCTTCTCGAGAACGCGGCGGAGGAGTACTTGGCCATGCTCTGGAAGAACGGCCAGGTTCAGGGTGAGTGGATCCTCGGCTGGAGGGGCCAGTGCCTCTCGGCTTGGTCCGAGGTGCCCGCGGCGGACTCCCTTCTCGGGCGCCACGCGGCGCCCTGGGTGGTCGAAGCCCTCGGCCGGGTGACGGCGGCCTTCGGGGCGGCTCCGCGATGGGAGATCCTCGGAGAGGCATCGCCGAGGAGGGCCCCCTCCTGGGAGTCCGCGGCGAGCCTCCTGGTCTTCACCCACGCCTTCGACCGGGGCTCCCCCGTCTGCCGGGGTGAATCACGGCATGGAGTCCCCCTGTACGCGCTGCCGCTGTCTCCCGCCGAGCGGGAGAATCTCCTCTTCTGGGCCGGGGAGTACCGTCACACCGATTCCCTGTGGCTGGCAAGCGGGGCGCTCGAGAAGGCCGCATACCGCCAGCTCGCCGACCCCTCCTCGCCCCTCATGAGGGAGGGGAGGAGGCTGGCCGGACACCTCGAGGAGCGCACGGACAGGCCGACCTACCTCTTCGTGCTCCGTTACCACGGTCGAATCCGGGGGGAGGCGCGCCGTCCCTGCCCCTCCTGCGGGGGGGTGTGGGGGAGAAGGCCCGGCCGGGGCCCCCTCGCCGCCATCGGCGAGTTCCGCGGGCGCACCCTCATCCCTCGCGCCGGATCGCGGGAGGTGCCGCGCCGGCGGCCCCGGTGAGGGGGACTCCAGGCCCGGACCGGGAGCTTGACAAGGACGCTGTCCTTGCTACAGTAAGGAAATGTCCAAGGTCACGAGCAAGCTCCAGGTGACGATCCCCAAGGCCATCGCGGAGAGGTACCGGATCCGGCCCGGGGACGAGGTCCGGTGGGAGGTCCGCGAGCCGGGCCCCATGATGGTGCCCGCGGTCGCGGTCCGCCCCCGGCTCACGCCCGAGGAGCGGGTCGCCCTCTTCGACGAGGGTACGAGGCTCCTGAGGGAGGTCCAGGGGAAGCGGAAGTGGCCCAGGTTGAAGCGCCGTGATTGGACGCGGGAAGACCTCTACGAAGAGGACCGTGGCCTCTCTCGTTGACACGAACGTCCTCGTCTACCGGCACGACCCCCGGGAGCCGGCGAAGAGGGAGCGTTCCGAGGAGATCCTGCGCCGCGGTGCATCCGAGGGCGGCCTCGTCATTTCCCACCAGGCGGTCCTGGAATTCGTAAGGGCGACGACCAGGCACCGGGGTCCGGGGACGCCGTTGCTGGAGAGGGAGATGGCCATCCGGCTTGCCGAGATGCTCCTCCAGGAGTTCGACGTGCTCTACCCGACCGAGGACGTGCTCCGGCTCGCGCTGATGGGGGCATCGGCCTATCAGCTCCACTGGTACGACGCCCACATGTGGGCCTACGCGGAGGCGAACGGGATCCCGGAACTGCTCTCCGAGGACTACCAGCACGGTCGCATCTACGGGACCGTGCGGGTGCGGAACCCCTTCCCATAGCCGTTCGCCCTACTTCCCCATCCGGATCACCCCGAGCGTCGCCCCGTCGGGCGCGGTGAGGACGGCGAAGCGGCCGATCCCGGGGATGTCGGTGGGGGGGACCTCGGCGCGGCCCCCGGCGGCGGCCCAGGCCCGGGCGGTCGCGTCGCAGTCCTCGACCGCGATGTAGGGGAGCCAGTGCGGCGGGACCTTCCCCAGGAGCTCCGGCGGGGTGGGCATCATCCCGGCGGCGGCGGACTTCCCGTTGTGGAACTCCGTGTACTTGCCTCCCGAGACGGTGGGCATCGGGGAGATCGTGACGGTCCACCCGAAGAGCGCCGTGTAGAAGGCCCGGGCCTTCTCCGGGTCGGGCGTCATGAGCTCGTACCAGCAGGGGGCGCCGGGCTCGTCCACCAGCGCCGAGCCCTCCATGCCCCGCGCCTCCCAGAGCGCGAGGCAGGCGCCCGTCGGGTCCTCGACGACCGCCATGCGGCCGACGGTGGGCACGTCGAAGGCCGGCGCGAGCACCTTCCCGCCGAGGTCGCCAGCCTTCTTCGCGGACTCGTCCGCGGAGGCCACCCGGACGTAGGACATCCAGTGGGGGGGGACCTTCTGCGCCTTCTGCGCGTCCGAGAGCCCGTAGAGCCCCGCCACGGCCTTCCCCTTGCGCATCGCGAGGGTGTAGAAGCCGCCCGGGACGTCCTGCATGTCCCAGCCCAGCGCCTCCGAGTAGAAGCCCTTCGCCCGGCCGGCGTCCGCGACGGCGACCTCGGGCCAGCAGAACGAACCCGGCGCGTGGCTCTTCCTCTCGGGCATGGCGTCCTCCTTCGATGGGGGGAAGGAGGTAGGGTACCCCCCGGCGCCGCCGGATCAAGCCCGCGGGGTCAATGGATGGGGTCGCGCCAGCGCAGCCCCGGGAACCGGGCGAAGTCGTGGTCGTGGGAGAGGAACTCGCTGACGCCGTGCTCGATGGCGAGCGCGGCGATGTGGGCGTCGTGGATGAGATTACCCGAGGCCCGTCCCGAGAGGACGCAGCGCCGGAGGTGCCCGGCGTGCGCGGGCCCGTTGCCGAGCATGGTCAGCGTGGGGGATTCCATGAGGTGCTCCAGGTCCTGGATGGCCTCGGCGAGGGGGGTCGGCTCCTCGAAGAGGGTGGGGTGGGTGACGACACGCAGGTACTGGTAGGCGCAGGGCCAGGGGATCGCCCATGGGCGGCTTCCCTCGGCCAGGCCGTCGAGCAGCGCTCTTGCCAAGGGATGCTCCTTGCAGTCCCGGCGACTCGCGTAGATCAGGATGTTCGCGTCGATGGCGATCACCCGTGGCCCTCCATGTAATCGATGAGGGCGGCGTTGTTGTCGAGACGGACCCCGGGGCGCGGCCTGCCCTTATAGGTGCGCCAGCGGAGCCGGAAGGGCTCCCGAGGCGCTGGGTTCCCCAGGTACGCCCGGAGCGCCTGCTCGAGGACGGCCTTCAGCGTCGTCCCCTCGTCTGCGGCCTGCCTCTTCGCGGCGCGCAGGAGCTCGTCGTTCAGGATCACGGTCGTCCTCATGCATAAAAGCATATCAGGCGAGGCGCTGGTATGCAACCCAGGCGCGGTTTCGCCCCGCACCGACCTCTAGACGCCGGGGTGAGCACTCCGGCCGTCGAATCCGGTGGGGTGGAGGGGCTTCTCCCCGGCGGGCTCCCGTCCCTCGTGTTCCGGGACGGACTGTCCCGCATCCGCGACCGACCTCTGGTGGCGGACGAGGTCGTGGAGGGCGAGGCCGAAGGGGGGGTAGTCCTCGGGACCGCCCCGGTAGTGGGTCTCGCACCAGTGGCAGACGACGACGTTCCCGGCCACGAGCCAGAACAGGGTGTCCAGGGCGAGGGACGCCGCGAGCGCCGCGAAGAACCCCCAGGGGCCCATGAAGACCCCGAGCGCCACGGCGACCGCGAACCCAAGCACGAGCAGGCCGATCCCGACGGTGCGGCTGAAGTCCGTCTGGAGGTAGAGGCGCGGATCGCCGCAGAGGGCGCAGCGAGCGACGCGGCCCGCGGCGACGGACCCAGGGAAACGGGGGACGGCGTTGCCGCAGGGGCAGGGGAGGCTCGGCGCGGCCTCGAGGTCCTCGACCCCGGCCTCGCGGCCGCAGGAGGGGCAGGCGAAGGCGCACTCGATGGCCATCAGAGGGGGAACCCGGTCTTCATGAGGACGAACCGCCCCGCGGCCTCGCCCATGAGGACGAAGACGACGACGCCGTAGAGGATTCCCGTCGCCGCCTGGGTCGAGCGGATCCTCACGGTCCCCCAGACCATCCAGGACATGGCCATGGGGGTGCCGAGGCTGAAGAGCCCGTACACCATCACGAAGAGGAAGGAGCGGTCGGCCACCGCCCGGCCCCCTTCGGGGTCGAGGAGGAAGGCGGCGACCGTTGCCAGGAGGCGCGCCCCGAGCGCCACGAAGAAGAGCACCGTCAGGGTCTTCAGGGGCCTCACCGGGAGGTCCTTCACGACGAGGTACCAGTGGCCGAGCAGCATGGCCGAGAGCGCGCTCCCGAGGAGGAGGGAGCTGGAGAGGAAGTTCACGGTGAAGAGCGTGTAGGACGGGGTCGCACCGATGAGCCGCGGCATGTAGGTGCCGGCGGAGCAGCGGGCGTCCCAGCAGATGGCGAGGGAGCCCAGGACCGCAGCGAGAAGGGTCAGGGCGGATCCCGCCGCCCCCCTCCCCCCGAAGAACGCCCCCAGGGCCGCCAGTGCGATGGTCCCGTACAGGCCGAACAGAACCAGGCCTGCGAGCGCTTCCCCCGGGATCGGTCCCGTCGTCGCGTGGAGGCTCCCGAAGCGAAAGAAACAGGCGATCGCGAGAAGCCCGGACCCCACGGAGAGCATCATCACGTAGTACCCCTTCCCCACGGACCTCCAGGGGACGACGGGCGCGAGGCCCACGCACCCCGCGGAGAGCTGGAGGAAGTAGGAGGAGAAGTCCATCGCGGCATGCTAGGCAGGCCCCGGACGCCGGAGACGGAAGAACGGGGAGGCGCGCGACCTGGGGCCCGTTCCCGGCGCAAATCTTGGGGCCCCTCTCCCGGCCCTCTTACCATCTCCCCGGTCTCAGCCAGGGCCCAAGGCGCGGCGATGGCACCCCATCCGGATCCGCCCGGGGTCCATCCCGGGCCGGCGGCCCTACCCCCGACCGCCGGAGCCGACCTTGTACGACGACCCCAACCGCCACGACTTCCTGATCGTCCTGGTCTTCCTCCTGTTCGGGGTCGCCTTCGTGATCCTGAACATCCACATCCTCTCGAGGCTCCTGCGGAAGGACACCCCCGGGGCGGTGAAGGGCCTCGCCTACGAGTGCGGCGAGCCCTCCTACGGCTCCTCCTTCATCCGGTTCGACATCCGCTTCTACGTCGTCGCGCTCGTGTTCCTGATCTTCGACGTGGAGGTGGTGTTCCTGGTGCCCTGGGCGGTGGCGCTCCGCTCGCTGACCGCCGGGGGCCTGGGGCTGCTCGCCTTCGCCGAGGCGGCGATCTTCCTGCTCGTGCTGGCCGTCGGGCTCGTCTACGTCTGGAGGAAGGGCGACATCGAGTGGATCCCCAAGGGGCTCCAGCAGGCCCGCGAGGCCGAGGCCGAGCGGGTCGCGGCGCGGGACACGGGGAAGACCTAGGAGACCGCCATGGAGATCTACCGCGCGTCGGACTGGAACTCGATGCGGCCCGCGCCCGAGGACCAGGACGTGGCCATCCTGCTCCGGGTGGAGCTGCTGCGCAGGCTCGTGGACTGGTCGCGCATCAACTCGGTCTGGCCCATGACCTTCGGGCTCGCCTGCTGCGCCATCGAGATGATGGCCACGGCCGCCACGCGCTACGACATGGACCGCTTCGGCGCGGGGGTCTTCCGCGCCACACCCCGCCAGTCGGACCTCATGATCGTGGCCGGGACCGTGAACTACAAGATGGCCCACCGGGTGAAGCGCCTCTTCGAGGAGATGCCCGACCCCAAGTGGGTCATGGCCATGGGCGCCTGCACCGTCGGGGGGGGGCCCTACTCGAAGTTCGGCTACCACGTCGTGCAGGGCGTGGACCTCATCGTTCCCGTGGACGTGCACGTGCCGGGCTGCCCGCCGCGGCCCGAGGCGGTCATCGAGGGGCTCTTCCGCCTCCAGGAGAAGATCACGGCGCGCGGGACGCCCGACCAGAAGCGCTGGATGGCCGACGCCATGAAGGACGCGCCCGTCGCCGCGGCCTCCGCCGCCCCGGCGGGCAGGACCGCCCCCGGGATGCAGGTCTAGGCCGCGCGGGACAGGGGACCGAGCGCCAGGATGACGCCCGCGGAGATCTGCCAGGGCTTCAAGGTCCGCCTCGGGGCGGCCGTCCTCCAGGCCCAGCCCGAGGGGAAGTACCCCTTCGTCAAGGTCCAGGCGGCGGCCTGGCGGGACGCGGCCGCCTTCGCGAAGGAGGGGCTCGGCTGCGAGATGCTCCACGACCTCTCCGCCGTGGACAGCAAGGACAGGAAGACCCTCGAGGTCCAGTGCCGCCTCTGGTCCTTCCGCAACCGCCACTGGGTGAACCTCAAGGCCGACGTGGACCGGGCGGACCCGCGCATCGCGAGCCTCGAGCCCCTCTGGAAGGGGGCCGACTGGCACGAGCGGGAGTGCTACGACATGTTCGGCATCCGCTTCGAGGGCCACCCCAACCTCGCGCGCATTCTCTGCCCCGAGGACTGGGTCGGCTGGCCGCTGCGGAAGGACTACGAGCTGCCCGAGTACTACCACGGCATCCCGGGCATCCCGGTCCTCCGGGCGAGGGAGGCGGCCATCGGGCGGGTCTTCCCGCCGGCGAAGAAGGCCGCGCCTGCCGCCGCCGCGGCGCCGAAGCCCGCTCCCCCGGCGCCGCCTCCCGCACCGCCGGCGTCCGGAGGCCCGGCATGATCCAGAGGGTCCGGGATCTCCGCGACGTCCGCACGGACGAGCTCGTCGTCAACATGGGCCCCCAGCACCCGGCGACCCACGGGGTGCTCCGGGTGGTCGTGAAGACCGACGGCGAGGTCGTCCTCGACCTCCAGCCCCACGTCGGCAACCTCCACCGCTGCAAGGAGCGCATCGGCGAGAACCTGCTCTACGGGCAGTTCATGCCCTACACGGACCGCATGGACTACCTCGCCTCCATGAACAACGAGCTCTGCTACGCCATCGCCGTGGAGAGGCTCATCGGCGTGGACCCGCCGGAGCGGACCCAGTACATCCGGGTCTGCATGGCGGAGCTCAACCGCATCGCGAGCCACCTCATGTCGGTGGGGACCTACGGCCTCGACATGGGGGCCATCACGCCCTTCCTCTACGCCTTCCGCGAGCGGGAGGTGGCGCTGGACCTCATGGAGGAGGTCTCGGGCGGGCGGATGCTGTACCACTACATCCGCATCGGCGGCGTGGCGCTCGACCTCCCCGAGGGCTGGACCGACCGCTGCCGCGCGCTGATGACGGAGATGGACCGGAGGATCGGGCAGTACAACACGCTGCTGACCTGGAACAGGATCTTCATCGAGCGGACGGCGGGCGTCGGCGTGCTCGACCGCGACACCGCCTTCGACTGGGGGATCACCGGCCCGGCGCTCCGCGCGGCCGGGGTGGACTGGGACGTGCGGCGCGACGAGCCCTACACGGTCTACCCGCACCTCAGGTTCGTCGTCCCCGTCGGCCACGGGACCCCCGAGGGGGAGGAGGTCGGCGTGCTGGGGGACTGCTGGCACCGCCACTGGATCCGGATGCTCGAGATGGAGCAGGCGGTGTCGCTCGTGCGGCAGTGCCTGGACACGATCGATTCCCTGCCGCGCCCGGCCGCCCCGGAGGAGATCTCCGCCAAGATCCCCAGGCTCCTGCGCCCCGCGGCGGGCGAGGTCTACTTCCGGGCCGAGAACCCCCGGGGCGAGCTGGCCTTCTACCTCCAGTCGGACGGCTCCACCAATCCCTGGCGCCTCCGGTGCCGCGGCCCCTCCTTCAGCAACATCGCGGTGCTCGGGGCCATCAGCAAGGGGCACCTGCTGGCGGACCTCGTGGCCATCATCGGCTCCATCGACATCGTGCTGGGCGAGGTGGACCGGTGACCCCGCTCCCCGCCTCCGCCCTGGCCGACGCCGCGAAGGCCCTCTGGGATCTGTCGCTCGTCCGGGGGCTCGCCTGGTCCGTGTTCATCGTGCTCCTCGTCATCACGCCCATGGCGCTCATGTCCATCTGGCTCGAGCGGCGGCTCTCCGGGAAGATGCAGGCCCGCATCGGGCCGAACCGCGTCGGGCCACAGGGCCTCCTCCAGACCCTGGCCGACGGGGTGAAGCTGCTCGCCAAGGAGAACCTCGTCCCCACCGGGGCCGACCGGGCGCTGTTCCACCTCGCGCCCATCATCGTGTTCGTGGCGGCCTTCGGGATGTACGCCGCGCTCCCCTGGGGCCCCTCCACGGCCTGGGCCTCCCCCAGCAACATCGCCGTGGGGGTCCTCTTCGTGCTGGCCGTGGGGTCGCTGGAGGCCATCGGGGTCATCATGGCGGGCTGGGCCAGCAACAACAAGTGGGCCCTCCTGGGCACGATGCGCGTCGCGGCCCAGGTCGTCTCCTACGAGGTGCCGCTGGGGATCTGCGCGCTCGTCCCGGTGCTCTCGGCCGGGACGCTCAACGTGCAGGAGATGACCCTCCAGCAGACGGGGGGCTTCTGGCACTGGGGGATCTTCTGGGCCTTCCCGGGGAACCTCGTCGCCTTCGTGGTCTTCTTCTGGGCGGCGCTGGCCAACCTCAAGCGGGCCCCCTTCGACCTGCCCGAGGCCGAGAGCGAGCTCGTGGCCGGCTTCCACACCGAGTACTCGGGGATGGCCTTCTCCATCTTCTTCCTCGCCGAGTACGCCGGGATGTTCGTCCTGTCGGGGGTCGCCGCGGCTCTCTGGCTCGGCGGCTGGGACACCGGGATCCCGGGACTGGACCTCGCCGTGAAGGCCCGGGAGGCGATTGCCGCGGACGCCGCCGGGTGGGTCGTCGCCTGGAACCTCGTCGGCGCGGCCGTGATGGCCTTCAAGGCCATGGTGCTCGTGGCCGTGATGATGTGGCTCCGCTGGACGCTCCCGCGCCTGCGCGTGGACCAGGTGATGCGCCTGTGCTGGAAGTTCTTCCTCCCGATCAGCCTGCTCTGCCTCGTGTGGGCGGCGGCCTGGGTCGCGGCGGACGTCCCGTGGATGAGGGGGGCGCGCTGATGGGCTACTTCGAGGACATGAAGTCCGGGATCGTGACCACCCTCAAGGGGATGAAGATCACGCTCGGCCACGTCGCCGAGCCGACCTTCACGGTGGAGTACCCCGACGTCCAGAAGCCCATCCCGCCGAGCGAGCGGGGCATCCACGAGTTCGACGTGGAGCGCTGCATCGCCTGCGACAACTGCGCCAAGGCCTGCCCCGTCGACTGCATCTACATCGAGAGCGAGGGCAAGGGCAGGAACGCCAGGCTCCAGCGGTTCGAGATCGACTACCAGAAGTGCCTCTTCTGCAACCTCTGCGTGCCGCCGTGCCCCGTGGACTGCATCAAGATGGGGAGGGAGTTCGACCTCACGGGCTACACCCGGGAGGACATGATCGTGCCCTTCCACCGGGGGGTCCGGCCCATCAAGGAGAAGACGAAGGTCGCGCTGGAGGACATCGAGAAGCGCAGGGCGGACGCGGCGAAGGCGGCCGCGGCGAAGGCCGCGGCGCCCCCGGCTCCCGGGCAGGGGCCGGCGGCGTAGTCTTCGGATCCACCGAGGGAAGGAAGGCGGGATTGAACGACATCCTCGCCAAGACCGGGGACGTCCTGCGGGACTGGGGTCCCGCCCTCCTGTTCTACGGGATGGCGGGGCTCGTGCTCGCGACGGCGGCCTACGCGGTCCTCGCGCGGAAGATCGACCACAGCGCCTTCTCCCTCATGGCCTGCTTCGCGGGGGTGGCCGGGCTCTACGCGCTGCTGGGGAGCGATTTCCTCGCCGCGGCCCAGGTCGTCGTCTACGTGGGCGGGATCATGGTGCTGGTGGTCTTCGGCGTGCTCCTCACGGACCGCCTGCCCATCGAGTTCCGCCAGATCTCGCGGGAGACGGCGGTGCAGGGCCTCGCCGTGGCGATCCCCGTGGCCGTGGCGATTCTGGGGGCGGTGCTCGGCACGGCCTGGCCCACCCGGCCCGAGGAGGCCGTCGCCGACGAGGGGACCACGAGGGAGATCGGCGTCCTCCTCCTCACGGACTACCTCTTCCCCTTCGAGTTCGCCTCGGTGCTCCTGCTGGTGGCGCTCGTCGGGGCGGCGCGCCTGGCGCGGGGGGGCCGCTCGTGAGCCCCGCCCTGCTCGCCGCCGGGGCCCCCGCCTGGGCCCAGATCGGGCTCGGCCACTACCTCGTGGTCTCGGCCCTGCTCTTCACGCTGGGCATCCTCGCCATGGTGGCGCGGCGCAACGCCATCGGGGTCCTCATCGGGATCGAGCTGGTGCTCAACGCGGCCAACGTGAACCTCGTGGCCTTCGGCCGCTTCACGGACGCCGGGCCGAAGGGGCCGGTCTTCGCGATCTTCGTCATCCTGCTCGCGGCGGCGGAGGCGGCCATCATGCTGGCGCTCCTGCTCAACATCTTCGAGCGGAGCGGGAGCGTCTCCGTGGACGACGCGACGGAGCTCCGGGGCTAGGGCCATGGACACTCTCCACCGGCTCGCCCCCGCGCTCATCCTGGCCTTTCCGCTGCTCGCGGCGGTGGTGGCGCTCTTCCTCGAGCGCAGGGCGCCCCGGGCGACGGCGCTCCTCTGCACCGCCGCCATCGGGCTCTCCTTCGTCGTGGCGGCCGCGCTCGTCGTACCGGCGGCCTGGGGGAAGGACCCGGCGCCGCTGGCGGGGGAGATCGCCGCGAACGGTCCGGCGGACTGGATCACGACCGGGACCACGGTGGTGCGCCTGGGCTTCCACATCGACCACCTGGCCGCGGCGCTGCTGCTCATGATCACGCTCTGCGCCTTCATGATCCACGTGTTCAGCCTGGGGTACATGGCGGGGGAGACGCGTTACGGGGAGTTCTTCCGGTGGATCGGCTTCTTCACCTTCTCCATGCTCGGGCTCGTCGTGAGCGACAACCTGCTCGCGCTCTACGTCTGCTGGGAGCTCATGGGCCTCTCCTCCTACAAGCTCATCGGGTTCCTCTACCACAAGCCGAGCGCGCAGGAGGCCGCCAAGAAGGCCTTCATGGTCACCCGCGTGGGCGACGTGGGGATGTTCCTGGGGATCGTGCTCCTCTACGCCGCGACGGGGTCCTTCCGGTACACCGAGATCTTCGACCAGGTGGCGAAGGGGGCCTTCGCGAACCCCGGGGTGCTCGGGCTGGACTTCCAGACCGTGGCGCTCCTGGCGTCGCTGGGGCTCTTCTTCGGGGCGGTCGGGAAATCGGCCCAGTTCCCCCTGCACGTCTGGCTCCCGGACGCCATGGAGGGCCCGACCCCGGTGAGCGCCCTCATCCACGCGGCCACCATGGTGGCGGCGGGGGTCTACCTCGTGGGGCGCATGTACCCGCTCTTCTCCGTCCACCCGGCGATGCTGCCGCTCGTCTGCGTGGTCGGCACCTTCACCGCGCTCTTCGCGGGGACCATCGCGGTCTGCGCCACGGACATCAAGAAGGTGCTCGCCTACTCCACCTGCAGCCAGCTGGGCTTCATGTTCGCGGGCCTCGGCGCCGGGGGGATCCTCGGCTACCAGGCCGGGATGTTCCACCTCGTCACCCACGCCTTCTTCAAGGCCTGCCTGTTCCTCGGATCCGGCTCGGTCATCCACGCGGTCCACACGCAGGAGATCGGGCAGATGGGCGGCCTCCGGCGGAAGATCCCGGTCACCTTCTGGACCTGGATGGTCGCCACCGCCGCCATCGCCGGCGTCCCCTTCACCGCGGGCTTCTTCAGCAAGGACGCCATCCTGCTCGCCCTCGCGACGAACGAGGGGGCGTCCCCCTGGCGCGAGGTGCGGCTCGCCTGCATGGCGGCCCTCGCGGCGGGGGCCTTCCTCACCGCGGCCTACATGTTCCGCGTCACGGCGCTCACCTTCTTCGGGAAGCCGCGGGAGCAGGAGCGGTACGACCACGCCCGCGAGTCCCCGGTCATGACGGTCCCGCTGGTCGTCCTCGCGGTGATGGCGATCGCCGCGGGCTACGCCTGGCAGGGGAGGTTCCTCGAGCCGGAGCGGGTCTACCCGCACCTCGGCCTCGTGCCCGGGAAGTGGGAGGGGGTGACCCTGAAGACGCTCCTCCCCGAGGGGAAGGAGGCGGCGGCCTACGAGCACTACTCCCACGCCGTGCACGAGTGGCACTTCCGGATGCTCTTCATCGCCATCCCGGCGGGGCTCGGCGGGCTCGCCCTGGGGGGGTTCCTCTACCTGACGGCGGCCGGGGACGCGCTCCGGGCGAGGCTCCGCGGGCCGCTGGCCCCCGTCTTCACGCTCTGGAGGAACAAGTACTGGATCGACGAGATCTACGAGGCCACCTTCGTGGCGGGGTCGCTCGCCGTCTCCCGCGCCTCGGCCTGGTGGGACCGCGAGGTCGTGGACGGGGCCGTCAACCTGCTCGGGCGCTGGGGGATCCGCCTCGGCGACGCCTCGGGCTGGGCCGACCGCGAGATCGTGGACGCCCAGTTCGTCCACGGTGCGGCGGGGCTGGCCTGGGGCGCGGGCGGGCTCTTCTCGAGGATGCAGGGCGGCAAGGTCCGCGTGTACGTGTACCAGGCGGTCTTCGCGACGGCGGTGCTGGCGCTGGTGGTGGCGGCGGTGTACGGGTAGCCCGGAAGGGAAGGAAGCGCAACCATGCCCTGGCTGAGCCTGCTCATCTTCGTCCCCCTGGCGGGGATGACGGCGGTCGCGGTCCTCGGGAAGTCGAAGGAGGTCTGCCGGGCGATCTCCCTCGCCTCCGCGCTGGCCGTGTTCGCCCTCTCGCTCGGGGCGGTCGGGACCTTCTGGAGCGCCCACCACGGGCAGCCGGTGATCCTGGGCGGCCTCGACCCCGCGAAGAACGAGCTGTTCCAGTCGGTCCTCCACGAGAAGGCCCGCTGGTTCTCCGTCGGCGGCCTGGACGTGAACTACGAGCTGGACGCGGACGGCTTCTCGATGCTCTTCGTCGTCCTCACGGGGCTCATCGGGGTCTCCGCGGCGCTGGCCTCCTGGCACATCGACCGCTCCCCCCGCGGCTACCACGCGATGCTGCTGCTGCTGACGAGCGCCATGATGGGGACCTTCGTCTCCATGGACCTGTTCCTGTTCTACGTCTTCTGGGAGCTGATGCTGCTGCCCATGTACTTCCTCATCGGGGTCTGGGGGGGGCCGCGGCGGGAGTACGCCGCCATCAAGTTCTTCATGTACACGCTCGTGGGCTCGGTCCTGATGCTGGGCGCCTTCCTCGCCTTCTACTTCCACCAGGGGACGCTCTCCATCCCGGCGCTCGTGTCCCACGGGGCCGACCTCTTCCACGACCACCCCAATGTCCGGACGGCGCTCTTCTTCGGGCTGTTCATCGGCTTCGCCATCAAGGTGCCGGTCTGGCCCTTCCACACCTGGCTCCCCGACGCCCACGTGGAGGCCCCGACCCCCATCTCCGTCATCCTGGCGGCCGTCCTCCTGAAGATGGGCGGCTACGGGCTCGTCCGCATGGCCTGGCCGATGTTCCCCGACGTGGTGCGGGAGCAGGGGGTGCTGCTGGCGAGCCTCGCCGTCATCTCCATCGTGTACGGGGCGCTCGTGGCCATGGCCCAGACGGACTGGAAGAAGCTCGTGGCCTACTCCTCGGTGAGCCACATGGGCTACGTCCTGCTCGGGCTCACCGCGCTCACGGCGGAGGGCGTGGGCGGCGCCGTCTTCCAGATGTTCAACCACGGGACCATCAGCGGGATGATGTTCCTCCTCGTCGGGGTCATGTACGACCGGGTCCACCACCGCGACCTCGACCGCTTCGGCGGGCTCCTGGGGATGCTCCCGCGGTACTCGGTGCTCGCCATGATCGGGTTCTTCGCGGCGCTGGGCCTGCCGGGCCTGAGCGGATTCGTCTCCGAGGTGATGGTCTTCCTCGGCTCCTTCAAGTCCACGATCCTGCCCCACGCGAAGGCCTTCACCGTCGTCGGCACCCTCGGCATCGTCTTCGGCGCCGTGTACATCCTCACGATGATCCAGCGCGTCTTCCTGGGAACCTCGAAGGAGGTCGGGCACGGGCAGGGCGGGGATCACGGCCACGGCACGGCGGCGGCCCTGGCCCCGAACCCCGGCCACGGAGGCCACGGGGACGCCCCTGATGCGGGCGGCCACGGCGGCGGCGGCCACGACGTCTACGCGCCGCCGAAGGCCCCCTGGCCGGACCTCCTGCCGCTGGAGTGGGCGGCGCTCGTCCCGCTGGCCGCGGTGACGATCTTCCTCGGGATCTGGCCGCGCACGGCGCTCGACCTCTTCAACCCGACCGTGACGGCGCTGCTCGAGAAGATGAAGGTGGCGGTGTGATCGGGGCCCTCCCCGCGCTTCCCCTCGCGGCCGGGGCCATCCGGGCCCCCGACGTGGGCGGGCTGCTCGCGGCGACGCTCCCCGAGATCCTGCTGACGGCGGGCCTGCTGGGGATCCTCCTCATGGACGCCTTCGGGAGATTCCCGCCGAGGGCCTTCCCGCGGGTCACCCTGGGGGTCCTCCTGGCGACCTTCCTGGTGGTGTGGTTCGGGCTCTTCGTCCCCGCGGCCGGGGAGGCCCCCTCCGGCTCGGGCCTCCAGCGCCTGATGGGCTCCGTCGGCGGCGCGCTGGGCCAGGGGGACGCGGCCGTGGGTCCGCTTGCCATCGACGACATGGCGCGGCTGTTCCGCCTGCTCTTCCTCGCGGCGGGCATCGGGACCGTCTTCTTCGGGATGCGGAAGGCCGAGGCGTGGTTCGAGCAGTCGGAGTTCCACGTGCTCCTCCTCGCGTCGCTGGCGGGCATGTCCATCCTCGCGGCCTCCACGGACATGCTCACGGCCTACCTCGCCTTCGAGACGGTCTCCTACACCGGCTACCTCATGGTGGGCTACCGGAAGGCGGACCGCGGGTCGAGCGAGGCGGGGCTGAAGTACGTGATCTTCGGGGCCGCCGCCTCGGGGGCGATGCTCTACGGGATATCGCTGCTCTTCGGGCTGGCGGGGTCGACCTCCATGGGCGCGGTGGCCGAGGCGATCCGGGTCCAAGGACCGACCCCCGCCGCGGTCGCGGCCTGCGTGCTCGTCTTCGCGGGCGTCGCCTTCAAGGTGTCGGCTGCGCCCTTCCACTTCTGGGCGCCCGACGCCTACGCCGGGGCCTCCACCGCGGTGGCCGGGTTCCTCGCCGTGGCCTCCAAGGCCGCGGGGTTCGCCGTGGCGATCCGGGTCCTCTCCTTCTGCGGCGGCGCCGCGGACCCCGTCCCCGCCGGGACCGGCTTCGCCTTCCTCCCGCCGGGACCGCTCCCCTTCTGGATCCTCGGGGTGGGGGCCGTGGCCACCATGATCGTCGGAAACACCGCGGCGCTGCGGCAGGGGGAATTGAAGCGCCTGCTGGCCTGGTCCTCGGTGGCCCACGCCGGGTACCTCCTCATGGCGCTCTGCGCCGGGGGGGGCGCCGCCATCGGCGGCATCCTCTTCTACTTCTGGGTCTACATGCTGATGACCCTCGGGGGCTTCGGGATCGTCGGGCTCCTGCGGCCCCACCTCGGGGGGACCGAGATCCGCCACTACCGCGGGCTCGCCCGGCGCAACCCGGCGCTGGCCGCGGCGCTGGCCGTCCTCATGATCTCGCTGACGGGGCTGCCGCCGACGCTCGGGTTCTGGGGGAAGGTGCTGCTGTTCATGCCCGTCATCCAGGCGAAGCTCTACGGGCTGGCGATCGTCGGCCTGCTGACGAGCGCCGTCTCGCTCTTCTACTACGCTTTCCTCCTCCGGGCCATGTACCTGCAGGACCCGGAGCCGGGGGCCGACGGGCCGGTGGTCCTGGAGACGCCCGACTGGGCGCTCGTCGGGATCGCCACGGTGCCGCTCCTCGTGGGCGGGATCTTCGGATGGTGGCCCGCGGCCGCGGGCTTCCTCAACGCGTCGAAGGAGTGGGCCGCCGCGGCCCTGAGGTGACCGGACCGTGGAACGGGATCAGGCCGCCCGGCTGGTGAACCAGGCGCTCTCGCGCGAGTACAACTCCGTCTCCTCCTACGTCCTGCACTCCTCCCCCTACACGGTCCCGGGGGACGACGCGGCGCTGAAGGCCTTCGAGGAGATCCGGGACAGGCAGGCGGAGACGGCCTCCTGGCTCACGACGCGGCTGCGCGAGGACCTCCGCGCCGGGCCCACGCTCCGGGCCTTCGAGCACTGGAAGCGGGACTTGAACTACCTCTCGGTCCCCTACCTCGTCCGGTTCGCGGTGGAGAGCTACGGTGCCCTTGCCGCGGAGTACGACGCCGTCGCGAAGGAGAACGCCGCCGACCCGGTCCTGAAGGCGATCTTCACGCGGCTTCGGGACGAGAACGCCGCCCACCGGAAGAGGCTCGAGCCCCTCCTCGCGAAGTGGACGGTGCAGCCGAAGGAATCTGCGCCGTAAGCACCCGACCCGACCCTGATGCCCCACTCTGCGGCCCCGCGGCGGCGACCAACCGTGGCTCCGAAGTCGGATGTTCCGGGTCGGGTCCGGTATAACCGTCGGGGATGCAGGAATCGACCGACCCCCGGTGGACCCGGGGCGTGGACCTCTTCAACCGGGAGGAGTTCTTCGAGGCCCACGAGGTGGTCGAGGACATCTGGAACGAGACGGAGGGCCCTGGGAAGGGCTTCCTCAAGGGGTTCATCCAGGCGGCCGTCGCCCTGGAGCACCACCGGCGGGGCAACCCGCGGGGACGGCGCTCGGTGGGGGAGACGGCCTCCGGCCACCTCCGGGCGGCCGCCCCGGGCTCCGGGGGGCTGGACCTGGCGGCCCTGATCGCGGACTTCGAGGAGTTCCTGGCCCGGGCGGAGCGCGGGGAGGACCCGCCCTTCCCGAGGGCCCGGCGGATCGAGACCGGGGAGAGACCGACATGACACCCGAGGGCAGGACCGCGATGGAGAAGGCCGCCGGCGCGAAGGCGCCGGCCGGGACGCACGAGGTGCGGCTCACGACGGCCGCCGCGGAGCGGTTCCGGGTACTCGTCGTCGAGCAGGACATCCCCGAGGAGGAGCGCAACCTCCGCATCGCGGTGCGGGCCGGGGGCTGCTCGGGTTTCTCCTACGAGATCGGCTTCGACGCCCGCCACCCCGAGGACCTCGTGGCCGAGTCCGAGGGCGTGCGCGTCGTCGTGGACCCCCCCAGCCTCCCGCACCTCGAGGGCGCCGTGGTGGACTTCGTGGACACGGTGCAGGAGCAGGGGTTCAAAGTCACCAACCCCAACGCCAAGTCCTCCTGCGGCTGCGGGCAGTCCTTCCAGTCGTGATGACGAAGGCCGCCCTCACGGTCGGGCTGCTCGGAGCCGCGGCCCTCTCGGGGACCGCGCTCGGGCTTGGCGTCGGCCGCCCTCCCCGGCCGGAGAACCCCGGGGTCGCCGCCCTCCGCGAGCAGGCCCGCGACCCCGGCCGTGCTCTCTTCACGGAGCGCAAGTGCGTGAACTGCCACGGCCTGGAGGGCGGCGGCACGGACATGGGCCCGGGGCTCGGAGCGGTCGTGGCCGAATACCTCGCCGACGCGCGGGGGGACGAGGACGCCGCGAAGGAGCGGCTCGTCCGGTACATGAAGGAGCCCCAGAAGGTCCCGATCCTCCGGCGGGACACCACCAGGTACCCCAACCCCATGCCCTCGGCGCAGGGGCTCGGGCTCACCGACGCGGACCTGGCGCAGGTCGCCGAGTTCCTCGTCCACATGAAGACGCCCGGCGTCGCCGTGGGGGGGGACGCCTCGGGGCGTTGATCCGGGGTATGCTGGTCCCCCGCGGCCTCCCGGCGGGCCGCCGGGGAGGATGCCATGGGTACGAGGTCCTTCGTCGCGGCGACGCTGGCGGCCGGGATCCTGGGCGGAGTGGTCGGGGCCCTCCTGTTCCTCCTTTTCTTCGCCGATTCCTTCCGGCCCCCCTCGGAGCCGCCGCGGACGGCGGCCCCGGCGGAACCGGAGTTCTCCCGCGAAGAGGCCGCGGCCCTGCGGGCGCTCCCCCGCCGCATGGAGGAGATGGCGGCGGGCCTCGAGGCGGTCCGGCGGGAGCGGGCGCAGGGCGGTCCGCGACCCTCCTCCGGCCCGCCCGCCCCGCACGCGGCTCCCGCGGCCCCGGAGGGCGACCCCGAGGAGGCCATCCGGAAGAACGAACGGGCGGCCGTCGCCACGCTCCGCAACCTCGCCACCTGCCAGGCGCAGTGGCAGACGGTCGGGAAGACCGACTGCGACCAGGACGGGATCGGGGAGTTCGGGACCTTCCAGGAGATGTCGGGGGCGGTCGGCGTCCGGAAGGGCTTCACGACGGGGGCGCCGAACACCTCCGACTTCTCCTCGACGGGGACGCCGGCGAACCCCCCGATCCTCGCGCCGGCGTTCCGGACCGTGGACTCCGAGGGCCGGGTCTCGAGGAACGGCTACCTGTTCCAGCTGTTCCTGCCGGACTCCCAGACCCCCTCGCAGTTCGTCCACGAGACCCCGGGGCCGGGGCTCTCCGGTGGAACGTCCCAGATCTCCGTGGACCTTGCGGAGACGACCTGGTGCATGTACGCCTGGCCCGAGGAGCCGGGGAAGACGGGACGGCGGGCCTTCTTCGTCAACCAGGCGGGGGACGTGATGCAGTCCTCGAACGAGGTCGCCCGCCACGGCGGGACGGCCTCCTTCGACCCGCGGAGCGCCTTCCGCGGCGAGGGGATCACCTCGATGGTGGCCGTGGGGACGCGGGGGAACGACGGGGACGTCTGGAAGGTCTCGAACTAGACCGAGAACGACGACCCGCAGCCGCAGGTGCCCGTGGCGGCAGGGTTCCGCCACTCGAAGGACGAGGCCATCATCGTGCGCTTGAAGTCGAGCGTCACCTGTTCGAGCATCGGCGCCGACTTCGGGTCCACGAAGACGGCCGCCCCCCCGGACTCCACCACGAGGTCGCCGTCCAGCGGGCCGTCCACGACCTCGACCTCGTAGGAGAAGCCGGCGCAGCCCCCGCCCACGACCTTCACCCGGAGGCCCGGGCGGCGGAAGGCCGCGAACTCGGGCTTCCGGCAGATCTCCCGGACGCGGGTGGCGGCGGTGGGGGTGACGGTCAGCATGCGGATACGATACCGCGAGACCCCCGGCGAACCGCCTCCGGCGGAAGCGGTTGCACCGGTTCCCGGCGCATGCAAGGAGGCGCAGGATGCACGTCACCCTCGAGAAGGGCCCGGCCTTCACCCTCGCCCGCGTGGCGCTGGACCAGGGCGAGGCCTTCAAGGCGGAGTCCGGCGCCATGGTCTCCATGTCCGGTACCGTGGACATCCAGACCCGCATGCAGGGGGGGTTCTTGGGCGCGGTTGCCCGGAAGCTGCTGACCTCGGAGTCCTTCTTCCAGAACACCTTCACCGCGACCCGGGCGCCGGGCGAGGTGACCCTGGCCCCCGCGCTCCCCGGCGACATCCAGCTCCGGCAGATGGCGGGCGAATCGGTCATCCTCCAGTCCGGCTCCTACCTCGCGAGCGACCCCCGCGTCGAGATCGAGACCAAGTGGGGCGGCGCCCGCACCTTCTTCGCCCGCGAGGGGCTCTTCCTGCTCCGGGCCTGGGGCGAGGGGCCGCTGCTCTTCTCCTCCTACGGGGCCATCGTCGAGGTCGCGGTCCCGCCGTCCGGCTACGTCGTGGACACCGGCCACCTCGTCGCCTTCGAGCCATCCCTCCAGTGGGAGGTGACGAAGGTGGGCGGCATCAAGTCCCTGCTCTTCTCCGGCGAGGGCCTCGTCTGCAGCTTCAGCGGGTCCGGGCGGCTCTGGCTCCAGACCCGCTCCTTCGACTCGTTCCTCGGCGAGGTGATCCCGCACATCAGCCGCCGGTCGGATGGGAGCGGTGGGCTCTTCGGGTAGGGGGGATCCGCTCGTCCCCCGGAACCTCCTGCCCCGGCCCGGGTTAGTATCTCGGTCCTGAGACCCGATCCCGGGAGGCTCACCATGCGGGCGAGAGAGAGGTTCGGGCGGCCGGCCGCGGCGGTGGCAGCGGGGTTCCTGTGCGCTTCGGCCCTCGCCTTTGGAATCGTCGGGGCCCGCGCCGACGAGGCGGCGGGGCCCGGGCGGAAGGACGCCTCCGAGGGCATGCTGGAGGCGCAGGCCGCCGCACGGGCCATCGACCGCGAGGTCGGGAAGGCGCTCGAGGCCGAGGGCCTCGCCCCGACCGGCCCCGCCGACGACGCCGAGTTCCTCCGGCGCGTCACCCTCGACCTCCTGGGCGTGCCCCCGACCGAGGAGGAGGTGAGGGCATTCCTCGCCTCGAAGGAGCCGGGGAAGCGCGCCGCGAGGGTGGAGGAGCTGCTCCGGAACCCGCTCTACGGCGACCACATGGCCGACCTCTGGGGGCGCCTGCTCTTCGCGGGCCTGAGGAAGTACCCGATCCCCGAGGTCGAGAACGTCTTCCGCTGGCTCGCGCAGGGGATGAACGACGGGAAGGGCATGGACTGGCTCCTGCGGGAGGTGGTCACCGCCACGGGCAACACGAAGGAGAACCCGGCGCTGGCCTACACGCTGCGGTTCCGCGACGGGGGCATCCCCGCCGACATCGGCGGGGCCACCGCGCGCCTGTTCCTCGGCGTCCAGATCCAGTGCGCCCAGTGCCACGACCACCCCTACGAGGCCTGGAAGAAGGGGGACTTCGCGGGCTTCGCCGCATTCTTCAACCTCGTGAACCCCCGGCCCGCCGACCCCATGGACCGCAAGGCCGGCTTCGTCGTGGAGGACCCGCCGATGCGTACCCTCGCCCGGTCGAAGAACCGCGGCGGCGAAGGGGCCGACATCAAGGGTGCCGCCCGTGCCGACCCGAAGTTCCTCGGCGGCGCGGTCTACAGGGACCGCGAGGAGGGGAGCCGCCGCCAGGCCCTGGCCGACTGGATCCTCGCCCGCGACAACCCCTGGTTCGCCCGGGCCATGGCCAACCGCGTCTGGTCCTGGTTCTTCGGGCGCGGGATCGTGAACCCCGTGGACGACTTCCGCTCCGACACGCCCCCCTCGCACCCCGCACTCCTGGACACCCTCGCGCTGGGATTCGCCGAGTCGGGCTGGGACCTGCGCTTCCTCGCCCGGGCCGTCGCGCTGTCGGGGACCTACCAGCGCACCTCCCGGCTGCCGAAGGGGTGGCAGGGGGACGAGGCCGCGCTCCGGCGGTTCGACCGGTTCTACGCGCGGGGCCCCGTCAAGCCGCTGTCCGCCGACCAGGTCTTCGACTCCATCCTCCGCGTCACGGGCATGGACGACGCCTTCCGCCGGGCCAACCGGAGCGAGATCGAGCGGACGCGCCTGTTCCTCCTCCAGCAGTTCGTCACGCAGATCGACGACGACGAATCGGGCGTCGCGGAGCAGTGGGCCGGGACCATCCCCCAGGGCCTGCTCCTCATGAACGGCCCGCTCACGCAGGCCGGCACCCGGGCCGGGGCCCAGGCGGGCCGCGGGGACCGGATCGGCGCCATCGCCCGGGAGAACACGCTCCACCGGATCCTGGACGACACCAAGGACGCGGCCGCCCGCGTGGACCGCCTCTACCTGACTCTGCTCGGGCGCCACCCGTCCGAGAGGGAGGCGTCCGACGCCGCGGCCTTCGCCGTGCGGGGCCGGTCGGGGCAGGGCTGGGAGGACCTATCCTGGGCCCTGCTGAACTCCTCGGAGTTCATGTCGAACCACTGATCGCCGTGATGCCCGGCGCAGCGATCTGCGCCGCACCAGGGGACGACCATGCGCGTCATCCAGACGGGACGGTTCGATCGCCGGGACTTCCTCGGCCTCGGGGTCGCCTCGGGGATCGCCTGGCTGCTGGCCCGGCGCCGGGAGGACGGGGCGCGGGCGGGGGAGGGGGACTCGGCCCCGGCCCCCGACCGCCTCCCGGCGGGAAGGGCGAAGCGCTGCGTCGTGCTCTTCATGGACGGCGGGCCCTCCCACATGGACACCTGGGACCCCAAGCCCGGGCGGGAGTTCCAGGGGCAGACGGAGACCATCGCCACCCGCATCCCCGGCGTGCGGATCGCCGCGGCCCTCCCGGAGATGGCGAGGCGCATCGGCGACCTCTGCATCGTGCGCTCCATGACCTCGAAGGAGGGGAACCACAGCCGCGCCAAGTACCTCCTCCACGCGGGCTACCCGCCGAACCCGACGGTCGTCCACCCGGCCTTCGGGGCGCTGGTCTCCCACGAGGTCGGCCGCGAGGGCTTCGACCTCCCCAACTACGTGCAGATCAACGGGAACAACGGCGAGTCCGGCGGCTACCTCGGCGTCGCCCACGATCCCTTCGTGGTGCAGGACCCGCGCCAGCCCATCGCGAACCTGGCCTCGCCCCCGGGAGTGGGGGACGACCGGCTCGACGCGCGGCTGCGGTTCCTGGAGAGGCTCGACCGCGGCTTCGGCGAGGCGCGCGGCGCCGAGGTCCCCGAGTCCCGCCAGGTGATGTACGGGCGGTCGCGCCGCCTCATGGCCTCCCCGCTGACCCGGGCCTTCGACCTCTCCACGGAGAAGCCGGCGGTGCGGGAGCGCTACGGCATGGACAACTTCGGGCAGGGCTGCCTCATGGCGGCGCGCCTGCTGGAGGCGGGGGTCCCGGTGGCCGAGGTGCGCCTCAACGGATGGGACACCCACGAGGAGAACTGGACGCGGGTCCCGGCCCTCCTCTCCCAGGTGGACCGCGGCTTCTCGAACCTCGTGGACGACCTCAAGGCCCGCGGCCTCTTCGAGGACACGCTGGTCGTCTGGATGGGGGAGTTCGGCCGCACGCCGCGGCCCAACGAGCGCGGCGGCCGCGACCACTACCCGCGGGCCTGGTCCATGGTCATGGCGGGAGGCGGCGTCGTCGGGGGGCAGGTCGTCGGCTCCACGGACGCCGACGCGGCGGAGGTCGTGGACCGGCCCGTGACCGTGCCGGACCTCTTCGCCTCCTGGGCCCACGCCTTCGGCCTCAACGCCCGGAAGACCTTCTACGCCGGCGAGCGGCCCATCACGCTGGTGGACAAGGCGGGGAGCCCCGTGCGGGAGTTCTTCGTGTAGCGGCGGGACTTGCCCCGCCGGGCCTGCGATTCGGACCCGGAACGCGAATCCCCGGCGCAGCAAGCTGCGCCGCTACCGGATGAAGGACAGGAACTCCGCCCGGGTCCGGTTATCCGACTTGAACCCGCCCCGCATGCAGGAGGTGATGGCGCGGCTGTTCTGCTTCTCGACGCCGCGCATCATCATGCAGAGGTGGTTCGCCTCGATGACCACGCCCACGCCCCGGGGCTTGATGGCGCGGTCGATGGCCTCGGCGATCTGCTGGGTGAGCCGCTCCTGCACCTGGAGGCGGCGGGAGAGGGCGTCCACCACGCGCGGGAGCTTCGAGAGCCCGACGATGCGCCCCCGCGGGATGTACCCCACGTGGCACTTCCCGAAGAAGGGGAGCAGGTGGTGCTCGCAGAGCGAGTACAGCTCGATGTCCCTGACGACCACCATCTCGTCGCAGGGGTCCTCGAAGACCGCGCCGTTGAGCAGGGACGCCATGTCCACGCCGTAGCCGCTCGTCAGGAACCGCAGGCTCTTCTCGGCCCGGGCGGGGGTGGCCCGGAGCCCCTCGCGGCCCGGGTCCTCGCCGAGGAGCGCGAGGAGGTCCCGCAGGAGCGGGGCGAGGGGGGGCGCGTCGCCCTCCGCCGGCGTCGGCCTCTTCGGCATGGCGGACGGTTATAGGTCACCCGACCCCGAAGTCCCACATCGCGTGGGGAGTCCGGCGGACCCGATTCCATGCGATGCGAATGTGGGTGAATCGGGTCGGGTGACCTACGCTCCCGCCGATGCCCTCCTACCTCGTCGCCGCCCTCGAGAGCCAGGGGCGGGTCCTGCTCGCCGCGCTGGGAGAGAGGTCGGGGGACCGGGTCCGCGTGACCACCGAGGACGGCCGCACCTTCGACTACCCCGGGGAGCGCCTCCTCTGGACCGCCCGGGCGCTGCGGGCCGAGGGCGCCTCGAAGCGGGAGGTGGCCGCGGCGCTGAAGGTCATCCGGGCCCGGGCGGGCCCGGCCCCCGACTGGGAGGGGCTCCGCTCCCGCGTCGCGGCCGGCGCGCCTCTGGATCTCCACGAGGTCTCGGGGGGCGGGGAGGGCAAGGAGGGGGACCTCCGCACGCTTGCGCTGGCGGCCCGGGCGGCTGAAGCGGCGCCCTTCTTCCGCGTCGAGAAGGGGAGGCTCGTCGCCGCCACCGACGGGGAGGTCCGGGCGGAGACCGCGCGGCGCGACGCGGAGCGGCGGGCGAGGGAATCCGGGGAGGCGCTGGCGGCGGCGCTGGCCGGGGGCACGGCGGGGCCGCCCCCGGATGCCGCCGCGCCGGCGCTCCTGGCGCTGCTGGACTGGGCGCTCGGGCCGGAGGATGTTCCTGCGCCTCCGGTTGCGAAGAGGCTGGGGCTCGCCGATGTGTTCGAGGCGACGGAGAGAATCGACACGGCAGGCCTGCTTCCCGCGGACGCTCTCCCCTCGCTCTCCCGGAGGGGAATCGTCCGGGCGTTTGGAAAAAAGGCGCAGAAGGAGGCGCAGGCGGTCGCGGAGGCCCGGGGCGACGGCCCTCGGGAGGACCTCCGGGAGGTCCCCGCCTTCGCGCTCGACGACCCGGAGACGGTCGAGGTGGACGACGCGCTCTCCTGCGTCCGGGGGCCGGGCGGGGAGCCGCGCCTCCTCGTGCACATCGCCGACGCCGCGGCGGCCGTGGCGCCGGGCGGCGCGCTCGACCTCGAGGCCCGCCGCCGCGCGACGACCGTCTACCTTCCCGACGCGAGGATCCCGATGCTCCCTCCGGACCTCACCGCCGCCCGGCTCTCGCTGGAGGAGGGGCGGGACCGGGAGGCGCTGACGGCGGAATTCCGCCTCGCCCCCTGCGGCGCTCCCGAGTGCCTGCGCCTCTTCCGGAGCGTCGTCCGCGTGACCCGCCGCCTCGACTACCACGGCACGAGGGACGCGGGGGAACTCCCCGCGGACCTCCGCCCCCTCCTCGAGATGGCAATGGAGATGCGCCGGGCTCGCATCGCGACAGGGGCCCGCGTCCTCGATCTCCCCGCGGCCCACCTCCGGGTGCGCGACGGGGTCCCGGTGCTCGAGGCCCGCGGCATCGGCGGGGCGGGGGACGTGCTCGTCGCCGAGGCCATGGTCGCCTTCAACCGCGCCGCCGCGGAGCGCCTCCGGGCGGCGGGGGCGGCGGCGCTGTGGCGGACGCAGGAGGAGCCGCGCGGGGACCTCCCGCCGGAGGACGACCCGCTCTTCGCGGTCCGGGCGCGGCGCCTCTTCGCGCCGGTGAAGGTGGCGCTGGAGCCCGGCCGCCACGCCGGGCTAGGGGTGGACGCCTACCTCCAGGCCACCTCGCCCATCCGCCGCTACGCCGACCTCCTCCACCAGCGCCAGCTCGCTGCGGTGCTGGAGAACCGGGTTCCCCCGCACTCCGCCGAGGAGGTCCGCGGCCTGGCCGCCGACCTCTGGCAGAGGGAGCGCCTCGTGCGGGCCGCGGAGGCCGAGCGCGAGGACTACTGGATGGCGGTCCTGCTGGAGGCCCGGCGCGCCGAGGTCTTCAGGGCCTTCGTCTGCCGCCCCGCCGCCCACGGCCGCGGGAGGGCGTGGATCCCCGCCCTGCTGAACGACTACGCCTTCCGCTGGCCGAAGGAGGCGGGCGCGGGCCCCGCCGAGGGATCCCCCCTGCACCTCCGCGCCGGCCGTCTTGCGAGGCACCGCGGGCGCGTGGAGTTCGATACGGTTCCTGACCCGAAACCGCCGCATTCGTCCGTCTGAGCGCCCGTTTCCCCTGGCAGGGGGCGACTCGGCTCACGGCCCGCCCGAATCCGGCGGTTTGGGGTCAGGTACCGCATGGTCCCCCGGCCGGTCGAGGTTGCGCAGCACGGCGTCGCCCTCCACGGGGACCGCGACGGCGCGGCGGCCGGGACGGCGGACCACCGAGTGAAGGGGCTCGTCGTCGCCCAGCGCCGCGATCTCGGGGAAGAGGCGGGCCGCCAGCAGGACCGGGTGTCCGCGCCGCCCCCCGTGGACGGGGAGGACCGCCTCGGCGGCGGGGTCGGCGCGGAAGGCGGCCAGCAGGGCCGCCACGACGGGGGCCCCGACGAGCGGGTGGTCCACGGGGAAGAGGAGGAGGGCCGGCGCTCCCGGCGGGAGGTGGGGGAGCGCCGCTTTCACCGAGGTCGACCTCCCCCGCGCCCAGGCCCCGTTCTCCACGACCGTCGCACCCGCCGCCCGGGCCGCCGCGCCCACCGCCTCGGCGTCCGCCCCCGCGACGACGAGCAACGGGGAGCAGCCCCCTCCCCGGCAGGCTTCCACCACGCTTGCCAGGGCGGTCTTTCCCCCGGGCATGGGGAGGAGCGCCTTCGTCCGGCCCATCCGCGACGAGCCGCCGGCGGCGAGGACGACCGCGGGGATCGGGTCCACCCGGGCATCCTAACGCTCTCCACGGCGCCGCCGGGGCTGTCCTTTCCCGCGGGTATCGTAGGATCCGGGGAGGGAGTGCGCGGCCGCGGTCCCCCCGGAGGGCGGGCATGGTCATGGTGCGGAAGGACGGGCCGGAGGTCTTCCTCTCCCCCCCTCCCGAGGTCCGTCTCGTGAACGCCTTCGAGCGCCCCTTCGAGAACTCCGTCGCCACGGCCCGCACCTGCTACTCCGCCCGCGGCATCGTCACCGCCGAGGAGGTGGCCGGGGTCGGCGAAGGGGAGGAGGTCCGGGCGAAGCGGGCCGAGAACCGCGACCGCCTGGCAGCCTCCATCTACCAGGCGGGCCACCACACGACGCTCCAGCACGCCACCTTCCAGTTCGCGCTCTCCAACGTCTCGCGCCAGTTCCTCTGGTCCTTCCTCCACGCGCACCCCTTCTACAACTCCGAGCAGGTCTCCCAGCGGTACGTCGAGGTGAAGGACGGCACCTACGCGGTGCCGGCGCTCGCCGGGGAGGCGCTCACGGCCTACCGCGCCACCTGCGACGGCCTCATGGAGGACTACCACCGTCTGATCGAGGTGTTGGAGCGGCCCGTCACGGCGGCGATGCGCAGAAGGTTCCCGAGGCGCGCGGGGTCCAAGCGCGAGCGGAAGGACGTCCAGAAGAAGTCCCAGGAGTCGGCGCGCTACGCGCTGCCGGTGGCCACCTTCGCCTACCTCTACCACACGGTGAGCGGGCTCACGCTGTTGCGCTACCACAGGCTCTGCGAGCAGAGGGACGCCCCCGCGGAGACGCGGCTGGTCGTCCGCCTCATGGTCGAGGCGATGCTCGCCCGCGACCCGCTCTACCGCTCCATCCTCGAGGAGCCGATCCCGCTGGAGGAGACGCCCGAGGCGCGGTTCTTCGAGGCGGGCGGCGTTTCGCCTTCGGCATCCGACCGCAGGGCATTCGTGGAGGAGTTCGATCGTGAACTCGGCGGGAGGACATCCCTCCTGGTGGATCGAAAGGCGCAGAACGAGGAGTGCGTCGCGCAGGCCGTCCGCGAGGTGCTGGGGTTGCCTCGGGCGGCGCTCTCCGACGGGGACGCGCTGGAACTCGTCCTCGACCCGTCGCGGAACCGCCTGCTGGGCGAGAACCTGAACGTCAACTCGCTGGACAAGCTGACGCGCGCCCTCTTCCACGCCTCCTACACCTTCCGCAAGCGCCTCTCCCACACCGCCGATTCCCAGGACCAGCGCCACCGCATGACCCCGGCCTCGCGGCCGACGCTGCACGCCTACCTGGGGGACGAGCCCGACTACGTCGTCCCGGCCGCGGTGGAGGCAGACGAGGAGGCCTCGGCGCTCTTCCGCAGGTCCATGGAGCGGGCCTGGGAGGGGATTCTGCGCCTCAAGTCCCTCGGTGTGGACCCGGAGTGGTGTGCCTATCTCCTGCCGAACGCCGTGGCGCTCCGGTTCACCGAATCCGCGGACCTCCTCAACCTCCACCACAAGCTGAAGATGCGCCTGTGTTGGAACGCCCAGGAGGAGATCTGGAAGGCCTCCCGCGACGAGGCCGAGCAGGTCCTCGCCGTCGAGCCCCGCATAGGGAAGTGGCTGCTGCCTCCCTGCGGCGTTCGCCTGTACGCCAAGACCCGCCCCATCTGCCCCGAGGGGGACCGCTACTGCGGCGTCCCCGTCTGGCGCCTCACGCTGGAGGAGCAGGCGCGGGTGGTGTGACGGGTGACGGGGACGGAGCGGAGACAAGTCTGGGGCCTTGAAAAACAGACGGGCCGCGTCCAGGTTTCAAGGTCGTGGAGTCAACGGGATCGGCCCATAGGAGGCCGACGGACGCATGAGAGAGTCCGTTTCGCCCTACTTCGCCGCGAAGTTCTTCTCCGCGAACTCCCAGTTGGCGATCTCCCAGAAGTTCTTGAGGTAGGCCGCCCGGTCGTTGCGGTAGTCGATGTAGTAGGCGTGCTCCCAGACGTCGCAGGTGAGGAGAGGCGTCGCGGCGGTCGTGAGGGGCGTGCCGGCGTCGTGGGTGCTCAGCACCTTGAGCGACCCGTCCCTCTCCCGTACGAGCCAGCCCCAGCCGGAGCCGAAGTGGCCGAGGCATTCCTTGGTGAAGGTGTCCTTGAACGCGTCCACGCTCCCGAAGGCCCTGTCCAGCGCCGCGAGGAAGGCGCCGCCGGGGCCGCTCTTGGAGACCGGGCGGAGCGACTTCCAGTAGAAGGAGTGGTTGTAGTGCTGGGCCGCGTTGTTGAAGACCTTGCCGCGGGCCGGGGCGTCCACCTCCTCGACGCGGCGCAGCAGGTCCTCGACCGCGAGGCCGGCGAGCGCGTGCCCCGAGAGCAGGGTGTTCAGGTTGTTCACGTAGGCGTTGTGGTGCTTGCCGTGGTGGAAGGCCAGCGTCTCCGGGGTGACGTGGGGGGCGAGCGCGTCCTTCGCGTAGGGCAGTTCCGGCAGGGCGTGGGGCATGGTCGTCCTCCTTGGGGGCCTCCTGATTACGGCAGGGGGGGCCTGCGGCGCAAGGTTCTGGCCCTCACTGCTTGTACCACTCGATCCGCTTCTCCACGAAGGCGCGGGTCCGCCCGAGCAGCGCCGCCTTCTCCTCCGCGGTCATGGGCACGAAGGTCTTGGCCAGGGCGAGGTCCGTCTCCAGCTCGTCGACCGTCGAGCAGCCGACGATGGCCGCCGAGACGGGCAGCGACAGGGTGTAGCGGAGGCACTCGGCCGGGGAAGGCGACAGGACGGGGTCGGCGACGAGCTTCCCGGACGCGAAGACCTTCATGGCGATGACGCCGATGCCCCGCCCGACCGCCGCGGGGAGCGTGCCCTCCACGAAGGACTTCTCGTGGGGGTCGAGCGCGTTGAGCGGCACGAGCACCGTCTCGACGGGCCGCTCCCTGCAGATCGCCGCCATGAGCGCCGGGTCGAAGTGGCCGGTGCAGCCGAGATGGCGGACCTTGCCCTCCTTCCTCGCCTTCTCCAGCGCCTCGAAGGCCCCGCCCTCGCCGAAGGTCTCCCGCACGTCCTCCTGGGTCCTCAGCGCGTGGAACTGGAAGAGGTCCACGCGGTCGGTCGCGAGGCGCCGGAGGCTCTCCTCGAGTTCGGCGCGGGCGGCCGGCCCCTTGCGCTGCGTGCTCTTCGTCGCGATGGAGACGCGGGCGCGCGCCCCGCCAAGGCCCTTCCCGACCCGCTCCTCCGAGGCGCCCCGGTTGTAGGAGGGGGCCGTGTCGAACCAGGTCACGCCCAGGTCGAGCGCGCGGCGGACGACGGCCACGGCCTGCGCCTCGTCCCTGAGGGTCCCGAGGTAGAAGCAGCCCAGGCCGACGCAGGAGACGCTGATCCCGGTCCTCCCGAGGTCGCGGAGCGGGAGCGGCCTCTCCAGCGCCTTCTTCCGATCCTCGTCCCCCCGCGCCCACCCCGGTCCGCCGAGGACCGCCGCGCCCGCCGCCGCCGCGGCGGAGAGGCGCAGGAACTCCCTCCGGGTTGGCATGGGGGGATTGTAGCCCTTGGGTCAGCCGAGGCGCTCGCGCAGCGCCTCGAGGTCCGGGACCTCGAGGTCGGGGCGGAGCGCCCGGGCCCGGCCGAGGTCCCCGTAGCCCGGCAGCAGGACCGCGACCGCGCCCGCGGCCTTCGCGGCCTCGACATCCTGCGGCCCGTCGCCCACGAGCCATGCGTCCGGGGGGGCGACGCCGCCCAGGAGGCGCAGGGCCTCGTGCACCATGGCCGGATCGGGCTTGCAGGTGGGGAGCGAGTCGCCCCCAAGCACCGCGCCGAAGAAGGGCGTGATCCCGAGCCCGTCGAGGATCCGCCGCACCGGGGCCTCCGGTTTGTTGGAGACGACCGCCATGGGGATCCCCCGGTCCCGCGCCGCCTCCAGGAACTCCAAGGCCTCGGGGAGGAGCCGCGTCTCTTCGACGCAGTGCTCGAGGTAGAATGCCCGCCAGCCGGGGACGAGCGTCCGGACGGTCTCCGCGTCGAGCCCGGTGCAGCGCTCGAGCAGGCGGTGGAGCCCGTCCCCGACATGGACCTGCACCGCGGGGGCGGGCATGGGGCCCCAGCCCAGGAGCGACCGGGTCCGATTCACCGCCCGGGCGATGTCCGGGAGCGTATCCGCCAGCGTCCCGTCGAGGTCGAGCAGAAGCGCACGAGGGGACGTTCCTGACTTCCTGACTTCGCCTGTCGCCATGGACTCTGAACCCCCGGAAGTTGAAAGTCAGGAACGTCCCCTCAAACGCCTCTCCGGTCGCCCCAGACGACCTTGTGGATCTGGAGGTTGAGACGCGCCGGGAGGCGGTCCTCGAGCATCCAGGAGACCAGATCCCGCGCCTCGAGGATCCCGTGGACGGGGGACAGCAGGACTACCGGGGGAAGGCCCTTGAGGCGGGAGCGCAGGACCTCCCGCGCCCACTCGTAGTCCCGCCTGTCCGCGAGGACGAACTTCACCTCATCCTGCGCCGTGAGCTTCTGCAGGTTCGGCCAGTGGTTGCGGGCCTCCTCGCCGCTGCCCGGGCACTTGACGTCCAGGATGCGGACGACGCGCGGATCCACCTCCTCGATGTCCAGCGACCCCCCGGTCTCCAGCAGGACCGTCCTCCCTGCATCGCAGAGCCGGGACATGAGGGGGAGCACCGCCCGCTGCAGCAGGGGCTCCCCGCCCGTCACCTCGACCATGGGAGCCCCGGACTCCAGGGCCTCCTCCACGACTTCGGAGAAGGCCCGGCGCACGCCCCCGGTGAAGGTGAATGCCGAATCGCACCAGGAGCAGCGCAGGTTGCACCGCGCGGTGCGGACGAACCAGCAGGGGACGCCGGCCCGGGTGGACTCCCCCTGCACCGAGAGGTAGGTCTCCGCGAGGAGGAGCGAGTCCGCGGGGCCGCCGCCCCGGAACGCCCGGAGGCCGTCGGTCACTGGTACTCGGTCGGGTCGGAGACGCCCGCCTCCTCGAACCCCCGCCGCCGCAGGAGGCAGGAGTCGCAGTGGCCGCAGGCGCGCCCTGCGCGGTCGAGGTCGTAGCAGGAGCGGGTGAGGCCGAGGTCCACGCCGAGCGCCACGCCCTTCCGCACGATGTCGGCCTTGCGCAACTCGAGGAGCGGCGCGTGGACGCGGAACTCCTCCCCCTCGACCCCGGCCTTGGTCGCCACCCGGGCGAGCGCCTCGAAGGACCGCAGGAAGGCCGGCCGGCAGTCGGGGTACCCGCTGAAGTCCACCTCGTTCACCCCGAGGAAGATGTCGCGGGCCCCCAGGGCCTCGGCGAAGCAGAGCGCGAGCGAGAGGAAGACCGTGTTGCGGGCCGGGACGTAGGTGGACGGGATGCCGTGCGCCATCTCCTTCGCCTCGCGGTCGCGGGGGAGCTCGGCCATGCGGTCGGTCAGCGCCGAGCCACCGAAGGAGGCGAGGTCCACGGCGATCTCCCGGTGGCCCGCGCACTCGAGCGACGAGACGATGGCCCGGGCGGCCTCGATCTCGGCGTCGTGGCGCTGCCCGTAGTGGACCGAGAGCGCGTGGACCTCGAACCCCTCGGACCGCGCGACGGCGGCGGTCACCGCCGAGTCGATTCCGCCGGAGACGAGCACCACGGCCTTCCTCGCCATGGGGCCGATCCTACCCGCCGGGCCGCCCGGGCCGCGGCGGAGGTCACTTGGGCTTCTCGCCGCCCTCCGCTGCCCGCTTCAGCGCGGCCTCCAGGGAGTCCTCCACGGCCTTCGCGTTGAAGCCGCCGTCCGTGTAGACGATCTTCCCGTCCGCGTCGAGGACGACGGTGTGGGTGTCCCCCCCCTCCGAGAACCTGTGGAACACCGACTCCCCCTCCTCCGCGGCGAGGGGGAACCTGAGCCTCTCAGTCTCGAGGATGGCTGCCGCCGTCTCCTTCGGGCAATGGTGGAGCACACCGAGGATGGCGGCTCCCTTCCCGATCCAGGCTTCCGCCTTCGACTGCAGCAGCCGCAGGTCTTCCGGCCCCTCCTTCGAGGCCGGGTCCGTGAACAGGATCACCGCGGGCTTCCCCTTCACCGCCTCCACCGTCCACGTCCCGCCCTCCACGAGGTCGAGCGAGACCTGGCTCGGCCGGTTCCCCGGGATGTAGTAGGGGGCCCAGGGGATGAGGTAGAGCATCGCGAAGAAGCCGGCGATGTACGCGGTGGTGACGAACCACCCCTCCTTGACGTACTTCCCCGTGTTCCGGGCCTCGGGGTAGTCCTTGGAGATGGCCACGCCGGCGGAGGACCCGAACCAGATCATCGAGCCGCCGAAGCCCACCGT
>Ga0247727_10002576_pt1 | contig 41199 bp, 51 predicted proteins | sample WisWelCaveWW1625_FD_202498 | JGI IMG/M metagenome (GOLD analysis project Ga0247727, IMG submission 202498) | Biofilm microbial communities from Wishing Well Cave, Virginia, United States - WW16-25 | ecosystem: Environmental > Aquatic > Deep subsurface > Groundwater > Cave microbial mat | place...
CAAAGTAAATCTGGATTTTTTTGGATCGATTTCTTCATGCATGTCCACATTGCTGATTATCTTTACCTTAAAGTCTAGCCAGTGTTTGCGCATGTTTTTTCCCCACATTATGACCGGGCTTTCACTAACTTTATCCTCGTTTTCAGAAAACAACTCAATATTGAAGATGTATTTTCTTGAGATTCGGAACAACTCATCAAGTGATTTCTTCATGTCTGATTCTTGCACATAATTCAAAACGTTTCTCGTAAAGACAAGATCCATCGAAGAGTCTTCGTATGATAATTTAGCAATTGAGCCGACCTTGAATTTGAAATCGGGCAAATTTTCTTGCGCCATTTTGATTGCTTGCTCGTTTTGGTCGATTCCGTTAACATCCAAATCATTTGAAAAAAGCCTTAGATCATTTCCAGAACTGCACCCAACTTCAAGCACGTTTTGCGCTTTCAATGAAACTGCCAAATCCCTGATGAACTTGGACATTTCTTCATTGTAATGTGAAGCAGACTCTGATGCGTATTTGCTCCAAAACTCTTGGTTCATGATTCTAGTGTGTGCACTGGCAGCGGACCATCTTGGTATCAAACGTACAGTCGTGCGGACCATCCGAACGTGCGTCTGTTGGAATATCTTTCATGCATTCTGAATGTCTGCCCTTTTTGCAGAACCAGCAAATCTGTTCCCCACTGCCACCAACTGCACACGAGTCCATGTCTTTCGTATGGTAAATCGCTAAAAAAACCTTAGACGTACCTTAGCCAGTGGTTGAATCTGTCGTCTTTACCCATGGCTACATCTATGAATGATTTCTGCAGTTGTTTTGTGGTCTTGCCCACCTTGCCAGAGCCAATAATTACATCGTTGACCTGGGTTACGGATTTTACCTCGGCTGCCGTCCCAGTCATGAATATCTCATCGGCAGAATAAAGGTCGTCTCGGTCTAGTGATTTTTCGGTTAGCGTCATACCGTCTGCACGAATTATATCAATTACGCTATCGCGTGTGATTCCCTGTAAGATCCCAGATGTCAGAGGAGGAGTAAAGATTTCATCGTTTTTTATGACAAAAATGTTCTCTGCGCTGCCCTCGGTAATTTTTCCGTGATAGTTTAGCATTATTGCCTCGTCATATCCGTTGTTTAGAGCCTCAACTCTTGCCAGGGCTGCATTTGCATAGTTTGAGGCAGCCTTTGCCTGCATTGGCTGAGACCTGGAATCAATTCGAAGCCAGCTTGAAATCTTGCATCTGGCACCTGTTATTTTGCCTGCCTTTGATTCGCCCATCTTCCATTCCCAGCACGCAATTGAAACGTCTACTTTGTTGGGAGTTGGAGTAAGGCCCATCGCTCCATATCCATAATACGCAAGTGGCCTGATGTAGCATTCCTTGAGGGTGCTTGCCTTTACCGTCTTGATTATGCCTTCAGTGATCTGTTCTTTTGTAAACTGCATTTTCATTGAATACAATTTTGCGGACCTGAAAAACCTGTCCACGTGTTCTGGCAGTCTGAATATGGCAGAACCCTTTGGAGTGTTGTAACATCTTATTCCTTCAAAGATGGCAGTAGAGTAATGTAAGGCATGAGTCAATACATGGACCTTTGCGTCCTTGAATGGCACCATTTTTCCGTTCATCCAAATTTTCCCAACCTCTTTCATAGAAAGTTGGAAATGTGCATGCACTTTAAAAATTATCTGGACTAGTATCTAGGCACAGGGACTAAATATCACAAAAAGACATCATTCCCATGGAACCTGTAATCACATTTGTCGCCATGGCACTAGTAGTCATAGGGCTGATAGGCCAGGGATTTGAGATGAAAAAAATCCGAGCCTCGACTAGAGTGGATGAGCAGCTAAACCCACAAAACGTCTTTACTGACAGGCGTAACTTCAAGTGGTACGGAATAATTGCCGCTGGATTTGTTCTGGGGTATGTGGCAAACGCAAAGCCCTAAAATTCATGCCTAGCTCGCATCAACCATAAATAGACTATATAGATCAGGTCTAAATATTGCGATCGTGTATACATAACAGAGCGTGTTTTGGGTAACGCCGGGCTGATTCTAGACGAAAGCCCAAGAACAAACCCAGCATGGCACTCGTGGGCAAATTACCCAGGAGAGCCATTTGCAATTCGTGTCACATTCAGGTGAAGGTGATTTTTGACCTCTCTGAATGCACAGCACGAATCGCTGTTTCTATATTATTTCCAGAATCGTCAACTACTATGATTACACGTGAGGTCTCTTCCTGCGCATCCATGTTTAGGATGTTGAGGCCTGCACTGCCGATTTTCGAGCTTGCCTTTGATACTATTTGGTTTACACGCCACATCTCGTCCCCGATTAATGTGATCACGCCGCGATTGTACTGGATTGTTGCAAGCGGGTCAAATCCTAGGACATAGCGCTCGTTTCTTTTCACATAATCCCCGTCCAAAAACAAAATCCTGGCAAACTCGATGTCGTCCTTGGTAAACGGGGATAATATGACAAACTCGCTGTAGCGCTTGTCTTTTTCAAGCGACTCTAGGAGTTGCTGTGCAGCTACGCTTTCTATCTTCAGTATGGCACAGTTTTTCTTGCCAGTGACTATCTTGAGGGGATGGCCGTTTTTGTTGTCTGACTTTCGCGTAATGGTGGTAGTTTTCTTGGGGTTTTTCATGTTGGTTACTATGATTGGCATGTCGATTCCGTTTTCCAAGATTTCCTTGATTGCTATTGGATCAAGTATCTTCATTCCAAACATTCCTGCAAGCCTTGCTTCGTTGTAGGATAGCTGTGTTATCTCTTCTAGTTCCTCTGTGACTACCCGCGGATCTGCTGAAACGACTGCACTGTCTTTTTCAAAGTCGATTCTGGTATCGTATTTTTTGTGAAACAGTATTCCTAGGTCTGCCGCACTTCGATCAGAGCCGCCACGCTCATACGTTGTTTCCGTTCCGTCTATAGTCTTTCCAATAAAGCCACCAATCGAGATGACCTCGTTTTGTTGTAAGAGATGTTCAAGCGGTTCTAGGCGTGCAAGTGACTCAGACGCAATAAAATTGGTCGATTCAATGTTGTTATCGGTAATTATAGGCCAGACATCATAGCTTACGACGTCTGATTTGATTCCGTTGCTCTTTAGGATGTAGCTCATTACATATGACATTAGGATTTCACCTGAAAAGGCAAGTGCCCTTGAGCGAACCTCGTTTGCGAATTCTCCGCTGTTTTTGGCATCGTTGAAAGACTGTAACGTTTTTTCCAAAAACGAGTCAAGCAATTTCTGGCATTCAGGCTTTAATGAATCACTTACAGAGCCGAGAATCCTCTCGTAGGCCTTTCTAATTGGTGTGATGTCGGGCACAGCACCCTCCTCTGCCTTTTTTCCTATGTGTAGTGCCAAGTCTGTCAGGGACTTTCTTTTGCCATCATGAATGGTTAATGGCGCAGAAAAAACCGCAATCACTTTGGAGTCTTTTTTTAGCTCTTTTATTCTGGTGACAATGTCGGAGACAAATTCGCCGTCGATTCCACTCGCACTGCCGCCAAATTTTGCAACAACTAGACTTTCCAAATTGTAATATTTTTGAAACTAAAAACTACTTTTAAGTATTCGTTCCAATGCGATTCATTGCAAGTATTCTGCGATGATTTCTGAGGCTTTTTTTGCGCCTTCGGCGTGTACTGGCATCCTCTTTGACTCGAGTTTTTCAGAAATCAGCTGCTCTAGCCGAAATATGTCTTGGAACGAGTATCCTTCTCGCTTTGCATTGTCTTCCTGCTCGAAATGATTCCTAATTGGAATAAAGATTCCGGGCGTTCCATATGCTTTTGATTCATCAATAGTGGATTTTCCAGCAAGTGATACTACAAGATCAGATGCATAGATTATCTCATGCAAATTATTCACAAAGCCGAGATTTCTGATATTTTCACTGTTGTCTAGCTTTAGTGTGGGGCCTGACACCACAACAAGCTCAAAATCTTCTTTCAGCTTTGAGCATGCCTCGATTGTTTTTTGTATCAGAAATCTACCTGCACCTGTGCCTCCAACGCTTACGGTGATGGTTTTTTTGGTAAATGAGAATCTTGAGCGAAGCTCGTCTCTGGCGTGTGGTGTGGACCTGACAATCGGCCCCACTCTTTTGATGTTTCCTTGATCCTGTCCGATTTCTGGCATAATGACAACATCACACTTCTGGATTATCTTCTTCATGGACTTGTTCATTTTTTTCTCAATAATGGAACCAACTCCTTTTGTAAAATTTGTCTCCAAGACATCCGTAATCAAGACAACGGGAATGTTATTTTGCTGTGCTACAACCGCAGATGCAAAATCCTCATCGCTTACAACTAGCCTCGGCTTTTCATTTTTTACAAATTTTTGCGCAACTTCCTTGCAGTCCTTGTAGTATTGGTAATAGCTCCAAAGCCACTTCAGCGAACCATGCAAAGCGCCATCCTGAACATCAAAGTTTGGAGGAGTATACGCATCAGTTACGTCAAATCCATGCTCTGAGATAATTCTGGCAGCGCCGTTTCCTGTGACAAACTTTGAGGAAATCCCTTCAAAAAACTGCGCAATTGCAATGTCACGTGTAGCGTGTCCAAGTCCTATCGGACTGCAGAAAAATCCAACATCTGTCTTGTTCAATGATTTTTGTGATGGGCTAGTCAAAGTTTAAATGGTTTCTGAAAAGGAATTTTGCTGGGCTCATGGTCCAGATCGGTTATGACGTCGCCCTTACACGGCGAAAATCCAGGGTTCAAATCCCTGTGAGCCCACCATTTTAGCGGTTCTTAAATTGGATTTCACGCATAATAGAGATAATAAAAATGAGAATAACGGAATCAGAACCAATAGGATTGTTCAAGTACGCCATAAAGAGCCCTGTTACCAAAGATAGGTATCTGAAGCGACTAGAAAATTTCTTCAATTTCCTTGGCTTAAAAGGAACACTCGAAAATAGCCTACCGATTTTCTGAACGAATCTGTTTCTATTCAGAATATTTGGTTTTTATCCTGTCAAATCTCTTGCAGCATTCTTCAAGTCTTTTTTCCACAAGATTAAATTCGTTGATGAAACTGTTGTAGGGAAATTTTTTGTTCGGTGTGACGCTCTGCCTTGTGTGATGACTCTTCTTTTTGCCAAGCGACAGCTCGAACTGCACTTTTAAAATCAATGTGGGAATGTCTTCGAAGATCAGGTTGGAGACGTCCACCAAAATGACGTTCTTTGAATGCGCCGTGTTTCCTTCCGGCAGCTCTGCTATCCTGCAATCCGTCACGTTTGCAGCCATCTCTTCCAGTACGTTTTTGAATACCACCCGCCAGCTCAAGTGTTCAACCTAGAATCCGCTATCGAATAAGCCTTTGGCGGTAGTTACGATCTTATCTGAAATATTCGTCCCTGTCTTTCTGTAACTTGACGAAATATTTTTTCTTGAGCCTGTATACTATCGGAATCTCCTTGCCCTTTTGCACATAGTCGGAGGTCACCAGTGGACGGCTCTCTACCACCCTGGCAGTTTTCTCAAGATTGATCAATCCGGATACAAGCTTGTATTTTGAAAGGTGAGTTATCTTTCTTAGTTCGTCCTGACTATATTCTACATCGTTGTCTTCTGCTAGAATCCTGCCAATTGTGATGCATGATTCACTAGCGTATGGTTTTTTGAAAGCCAATTCCAATGGGTCTGGTTTTTTTGTAGACATGGTTCACCTAGATCCAAAATTTTGGACGTGTCGGATATAACCCTTCTCTCATTTCCATGTTATAAAATTGGGTCTTTTCATAAGATAAAACTTGCTACCCTCGACAACTTTTTACCGAATATGGCTCCAAAATTGACGTTTTCTGCCTGTTTCACAGGCGTATACTTGCAACCTATCCAATGTTTAGAATTTTCATAATCTCATCCATTCGTTGAGGATTCAGCGCATACTGCATTCCGTATGAGGTGGGATGCTGAACAACCAAGTTCTCCTTTACTAGTTTTTTGAGAGTCTTTTCTATGTTTCCCCTTTCATGCGAAGGACACCCTGTCCTTAGATCTTCAAGCGAGATGTGTCTTCCGCCTATGATTCTGTTTCTGTACATTTTTTCCAAAATGAATGTCGATATGCTCGGCTTGACCATAGTTGAGTTGACGTATATGGCGTATTTATCGATTATGTACTAGATTACATAGATCTAGTAAGTTTAATATAATATTTTGTCACACCAAGAATCATGATACGCACAAAGTCAAGTACTAAAGCCATGCCCGACGGTCCGCTTGAAAGCATGTTTCCAGTTGCAAGCTCAAAGATACTTGACTTTCTTTCAACACATAAACGATGGGACTATTCAGTTTCTGATATTGCAAAGTATTCTGGGGTATCGTTCAAGACTGCTCTGGCAGAAGTCAAAAAGCTAGAGGCACAAGATGTCGTAGCGCAAACAAGGAGTGTTGGCAACGCCACAATGTACCAGTTCAACATGGACTCAAAGCAAGCACACTATATTGACAAGCTCATAAACGAGATTGCCACAAGGAGAATCCAAAAAGCCTTAGAATCAAACCCAACAATGAAAATTAAGCAGAAAAAGAAAAAATCAGGGTAGGTGTATTGTAAGCCCCACGATGGCTTTCTGCCTGTTTCTGATTTGGGGTTTGAACCGTATGTAGTTCGGGGTTCCTGTGGACCCATACAATTAATCTCATCAAACTAGTTTGAAAAATACCAATAGTGATCTTTTGATTAAAAATAAAAAAGATTATTGTGTTCCAGTTGAACCTTCAGTACTTGAGCCTGATTCTGTAGATCCAGACTCAGTTGAACTGCTCTCAGTTGAACTGCCACTAGATTCTTTCTTTGCTTTTTGTTCAGCTACAAAGGCATCTCTCTTTGCTTTTTGTTCAGCTACAAAGGCATCTCTCTGGGCTTTCTTCTCATCTACAAAGGCATCCTTCTTTGCTTTCTTCTCAGCTACAAATGCATCTCTCTCTGTTTTCTTCTCAGCTACAAATGCATCACGTTTCGCTTTTTGCTCAGCTTTGAATGTTTCTCTTTTTGCCTTTAGCTCAGCTTTGAACGCATCTATTTTCGCTTTTGCTTCAGGATCATCTTTTAGTTCTGGATGTTCAGCAATAAAGGCATCCAGTTTCGCTTTTTGCTCAGCTACAAATGCATCACGTTTCGCTTTTTGCTCAGCAACAAAGGCATCCTTCTTTGCTTTCTTCTCAGCTACAAAGGCATCCTTCTTTGCTTTCTTCTCAGCAACAAAGGCATCCTTCTTTGCTTTCTTCTCAGCAACAAAGGCATCCTTCTTTGCTTTCTTCTCAGCTACAAAGGCATCCTTCTTTGGAGTATCGCTAGTTGTAGCAGGTTCAGTAGCTGTAGATTCAGTAGATGTCTCTGTACCTGCAGAACCAGTTTCTTGTGCAAATGAAGAACCAATTGGTCCGATGATTGCAACACTTAACAGAAGAATTGCAGTCAGTATCCCTAATGATTTCATTATAGGCGAAAACTCTTCTCTTATTATTTAACAATTGCGCACAATTTCTACTTTATCAGAGTAATTCGACCTTGCCTTTCCAGAAACCAATATTTCCGGACTTGGGTGGGCCATAAAATCTCGGCAGATACTAATTTTTATCCCAAACACTAATCTAATCCATGGGTGACTTTTCACGCGTCGAGCCTTCCTACATCTCAAAGGACGGATGCAGGCTAGTTTGGAAGGGAATAGACGAGGACGATCAAGACATCGTGGTTCTCAACAAGAACGAGCTGGATTACCTTTTTGAGCTGTTATCAAAGGATTCTACTGGTAAAGTAGAGCTTGAGGACGAATACAGCACAATACTTGTCAATACAGACACTACCCAATTCCAACTAAAAGAACGCAAAACACTTGAAGTAATGACGTCTGTTCTTACAAAACATGTTTTGGAATACAAAAAAGTGCCCCACGAGCCAAAACCGGTAAAAATCTATCCAAAAGAGTTCCTACCGTCAATCCAAATTCAAAAAAATGATGATTCCGACAAACTTCTAAATTCAGTTCTCACCGCAAAAACCAAACGATTCGTTTCAGAAAGTGAACTCTTCAGAGTAATGGCAACACGCAGATCTACTAGAAACTTTGACACGTCGCTAGTTGTCGAGCAATGGAAGGTCGACAAAATATTAGCAGCCGCAGACACCGCACCGACTGCTGGAAACTTCCAGGGCTTTGAGGTCTTTTACGTAAAAAACAAGGAAATCAAAAAACGTCTGGTCGAGGCTGCCAACAACCAGCCCTACGTAAATGCCCCAGTAGTGCTTGTATTCTGCATGGATCCATCACGCGTCAAACTCAACTTCCCGCCAGAAATTCTCTCAAAATTCTCGCTTCAGGATGCAACGCTTGCAGCAGCATATTCACAGCTTGCGGCATCGGCCCTAGGCTTGAGCTCGATCTGGATTGGGATGATAAATGAGGAAAAAGTGATGCAGATTCTTGACACGCAGCTCAAACCATCATCGATTCTATGCATAGGTTATCCGCACCATAAACGCCCACCAAAATCCCGACGAAAACTAAAGGATCTAATTCGTGAAATCTGAATAAATTTAGTTTAGCTGCGCTTTTTCTTTTCTCTGATTCGCTGCTTCATTCTTTTGAGTCCTTCTGTAAATCTCTTCTTTTCTTCTTTTGTCTTTAGATGCATTTGTGGTACTGGAGTAGGCTTTCCGTTTTCATCTAATGCAACAGATGTGACAAAGGCAGTACCAGTAAGTGTCCGTGTTCCTTCTATGAGGTCCTCTGCCTCTACTTTGACTTCAATCTCCATTGATGATTTTCTGACGCACGTCAGTCGAGCATTTAGGATCAGGACGTTTCCAACAAAGACCGGCTTTAGAAAGTCCACCCTGTCAATGCTTGCAGTAACCGAGTTTGTCCTAGAGTGTCTATGGGCAACTATTCCGGCAACAATGTCTATGTGCTTTAGGATCTCTCCGCCAAAGACGTTTCCGGCAGGGTTTGCGTCGGACGGAAACATCCTTGTCATGATCTCAACTTTGGAGTCGTTTGGGCTTTTCGCAGTCAAGGAACTGACTTGGAATATGTCATATCTAGGTTTTTGCTTGAATTCGGGAATGGTTTTTTACGTTGTTTTAGAACAAAAAAACGATGGCTGATCTGACATACAACGACAAGCTGATCTTGGTTCAATACGCCATCCTAAAGTATGAAAACGAGGCTGTTTTGCTTGAAAAGCTAAAGGCAGTGTTGTCAGAAAAGGACGCGCAAAGAAGCATCGACACGCTAATTGGCACACAACGAGTGCGCAGAATAGGATCTGAAATACTGCAAAACAACGAAAGTCACACCGAACTTCCAGAGCTTCCTGATAGTCTAAAACCAATAATTGAAGGTCTCTGAAAAAAATTCCCGATCCATAACATCAGACAAATTTTTTAAGCTAGTTTTTGACAGCGAATGTGATTCATGGAAGAAATCTTGACGCAAATCGGAGAGATGTCCCCTGTCCTGATAATGGGTCTTGGATTGGCAATAGGGCTGGAGCACGCGTTTGAGCCGGATCATGTAGCCGCAGTAAGCACCCAAGTTTCAAGAGGAAGATTTGCACAAAAATCAACAAAACAGATAATCAAAAGCGGCACGATCAAGTCGTCTGTTCTTGGCGCATTTTGGGGTGCGGGGCACACAACCACGCTTGTCTTGATGGGACTTTTGGTATATGCACTTGCAGTAAAAATTGAGGAGAACGTTTTCTCTAGTCTGGAATTTATAGTTGGGATGATGCTCGTATTTCTTGCAATAACGACTATCCTAAACAAAAAAATAATTCGACTCAAGCACAGGCATCCGCATCAACATGAAGATGGAACGATTCACTTTGATCCGCACAATCACAACGACGTTGATCACAGCCACAATCACAAGTCATACCTAATCGGTTGCATACACGGCTTGGCGGGAAGCGGTAGCCTTGTGGTTCTAACTGCTGCGACCCTAAACAATGTCGGCATGGTCCTTGGCTTTATTCTGATATTTGGAATAGGATCCGTCATTGGCATGGCATTGATCAGTGGAATGATGGGACTGCCATTTGCTTTATCCACCAGGATATCTGCAGTAAACCGAGTCTTTCGTTATGTAGCAGGCGCGTTTTCGCTGATCATTGGCGCAAATATCGTCTATCAGATTGGCTTTGTGGATAATCTGTTCGGGCTTTAAAACCCGCGAAGCCCCTGGGGCCTGACAGTCTCTGGATGCTGCTTTAGCCACGCTATCTTTTCTAGCACGGGCTGCTTGTCCTGCGGGAATGTTCCCTTGATGGTATATGCATTAGAGCCGTGGTTTGCCCTAAAGACTATCTCGTTTTTTACATCTATCTGCTTGGCTAGATCCTCAAGCTCATCTAATGCCTCAGAATCGCTTATTGGAATGAATGGCTCGCCAAACTTTGTAAGAAATTCGTCCTTGATTCCGTTTTCCAAGTATAGCGTCAGCGCACCGACATAGTGCGGCGATGAAGCATTGATGACCTCTGCTGTTCCCCTGATGTGTTCCTTGGAGTGGGTTTTTCCGCCAAGGCCCAAAATTATCATGCATGAAAGAGTAAATCCGGAATCCATCGCCTTTTTGCATGCTCTAATTATGGTTGCAGCTGTAGCACCCTTGGTCACTTTTTTTAGAATGAGGTCAGAGCCGCTCTCTATGCCAAGATAAAACATGTTGAGGCCTGCGTCATGGAGTGTTTTTAGCTCCTCCGGTTTCTTTTTGAGAACGTTCATTGGCATTGCATAGCAAGAGACCCGCTCAAGGCTTGAAAACTTTTCATAAAGATACTTTACGATTTTTTTCATGTATTCCGTGTCAAGATTCAGTGCGTCGCCATCTGCAAGAAATATTCTTGTCGTCTGCTGGAGAGACTTTGCCATGAGGTCGATCTCTGTCTTTACCTCGTCCCATGGTCGCTCTGAATACTGTTTTGATCTGTACATGTCGCAAAACGAACACTCGTTGAATGAACAGCCAAGAGTCACCTGAAATATCAACGAGTGCGCCTCAGATGGCGGCCTATACAGCGGATAGTCGTAATTTAACATCATGATTTGACACTGTATTTGGTGCAAATTCGGTAATATTATTTTGCCTTGCCATGAATTCACAAATACGTTTTTAGTTTCACGAAAAATCTTACTCCTTATGGCAAATGACCCCTATGCCAAGCGTCTTTTGTGGTTCGTATTTGCAGGCTCGAGAGGAGGCGTAAACAGGCTCAAGCTGGTCTTGGCCATAAGGGAAACGCCGCTAAACGCCAACCAGCTCGCAAAGGAGCTAAATCTGGATTACAAGGCTATTTTGCACCATGTTGGAGTTTTGGAAAAAAACAACATCATATCAAGAATAGGCGAAAAATACAATGTCACTTATTTTATATCCAATTTCTTGGAGGCAAACATGGATTCCTTCAATGAAATTTCAAACAAACTGGAAAAAAGTAAATAAGCGTATGAGGAGTGATTTTTTCTAAATGGAACCAATTTCGGGAATTTTATCGGGCGTATCGATTGCAAACATGATAGTACTTGGCATACTCATGTTTGTGTTTGGAAGAATGTATGTAAGGACAAGGGCGCAGCTGCCTCTTGGAATGATTGTATTTTCAGTGATGCTCTTTTTGCACAACATCATAGGTGCGTATGCATATTTCTCAATGTCACAGCTCTTTTCGCATGAAATCTTTCCATATTTGCTTGGGGTGCACATTGCGGAGCTTGCCGGAATACTGATCTTTTTGAAAATAACAATGGACTGAACTTGATTTATTTGTAGGTAGCCTTATCCGAATTTGTGCAAAAAAATTACAAGGAATACATCAAGCTTAACAAAAACCTGTTTCTGTCATTTATAATAGCTATAATTCTCTCTGCGATTACAGCCCAACTCCTATCCGAAGAAGAAAGTCACATAAACAGCAGCTACACGCTTGTGGTGGACTTTGCTACCTTTTATTCTGTATTTGGCGCCTTGTTCTATCTTGACAACAGAAAAAAATACCAACTCGAGTCGGGCAAAACAGATACCGCTCAGCTAAAAAAGGATCTCATAAAAATAATCTCATCGCTTGGCGCAGGCGAAATCATTTATCTTGTAGCTAGGTGGTCCTTGCAATATTATTTTCTTTCAATAAACTATGAGGCGTATCTGGCATCGCTTATTGCCCACGTTACCTCAACCGTAATCTATATGGTAGTTGTAAACGTGGGAGTAAAGTTCATGAGGCTGTACAAAAATGACACTTAGCATTTACGTCGATGGTTCAGGCGGAGATAATTCAGGCTACGGGTATTTCATCAAAGAAACAAGCGAGTCATTTTACGAAAAAAAACCAAACATAACAAACAATCAGGCCGAATACATGGCAGTTCTTTCAGCGCTGCAAAAGATAGGCCAAACAAGCGACAAAATCACAATTTACTCTGATTCCAAGGTCATGGTGTCCCAGCTAAACCACCAGTTTGCGATAAACTCAGAACCGCTCCGCGAGCTTGCGCGGCAAGCCTGGATGCTCATGAACAAGATACCAAATCTGAAATTAGTGTGGATTCCGAGAGCTGAAAACCTAGCAGGCAAGATGCTTGGAAGCTAGAGATCTGAAAATAAGAGTAGCTTTATTACGGAAAAAATCGAGCCAAAACTAAATGGCAAGCTCTGATTTTCTTGCTCCAAAATCCATTGCAATAATTGGCGCATCTGACAAGGAAGGAAGCGTTGGACGTACAATCACATCGAACATTCTAAAAGGATACAAGGGAAAAATTTACCCAATCTCGCCAACACGTGACAAGGTCTTTGACATGCCTGCATACAAAACGGTTCTTGACGTCAAAGAGCCAATTGATCTTGCAGTAGTTGTTACAAAAAACGACATTGTTCCAGGAGTGCTGGAGGAATGTGGAAAGAAAAAGATCAAGGGCGTCATAGTCATCACTGCTGGTTTCAAAGAAGTAAACGAGGAAGGCAGAAAGCTTGAGCAGCAGCTAAAAGACATTGTCAAAAAATATGGAATCAAAATGATCGGCCCCAACTGTCTTGGAGTGATGAACCTAGATCCAAAGACAATGATGAACTCCACATTCTTGAAGGTAACGCCCAAATCAGGACAAATAGCGTTGGTATCGCAAAGCGGCGCGATCTGCGCAGCCCTAGTGGAGGACGCAAGCGCGCAAGGAATTGGGTTTTCTGCAGTAGTCAGCCTCGGCAACAAGGCCGACCTAAACGAAATCGACCTGCTCAAAATGCTTGCAGACCACGAGCAGACAAAGGTGATTGTCATGTATCTAGAAGACATGGGAGACGGACAAGAATTCCTCAAAGTTTGCAAGCACATCACAAGGGATCTCAAAAAACCCATACTCGTCTTAAAATCAGGCAGAAGTCCAGAGGGCGCAAAGGCAGCAATGTCGCATACTGGCGCCTTGATGGGCTCTGACGAAATCTATGATGCTGTACTAAATCAGTCAGGCGCAATTCGTGTTGATACCATGGAAGAATTATTTGATTATGCAACCGCTTTCTCAAAACAACCATTGCCGCTCAAGGGCGACTTGGTGATTGTCTCAAACGCAGGAGGACCTGCAATCATTTCTACTGACGCCTGCTCTAAATTTGGAATAAAGATGGCAACAATCGAGGATATCAGGCCGAAAATCAATGCCGTGATCCCGCCTTGGGGAAGCTCAAGAAACCCAGTCGACATTGTAGGTGATGCTGACTTTAACCGATTCAATGGGGTGCTTGAAAATGTACTTGGCCACAAAAACGTCGGCTCTGTAATCACGATGTGTACTCCTTCTGCTACATTAGACTATGACAAGCTAGCACAAGTCATAGTTACCATGTCGAAAAAATACAAGAAAACGATGCTTGCATCCCTGATGGGCCTAGACGAGGGAATCAAAAACAGAGAGATTCTGGCAGCAGGCGACGTGCCATTCTATACCTATGCTGAGGGGGCGATTCGTACATTGCGCGCAATGCTCAGATTCACAAACTGGATAAAGACGCCAGAAGGCACAATTACAAAGTTCAAAGTGGACAAGGCAGCTGTAAGGAAGGTCTTTGAGAGCGTAAAAAAGCAAAAACGAACCAATCTTCTGGAAGAGGAAGGACAAGAGGTCCTGCGAGCGTACGGATTTCCCTTACCGCAAAGCATTCTTGCAAAAACTGCAGCTGAAGCAATCAAGGCAGCAAAGAAAATTGGATTTCCGGTGGTAATGAAGATTGCATCTCCACAAATTATCCACAAATCAGATGCGGGCGGAGTCAAAGTTGGAATGGCAAGCGAGAAAGATGCAGAAGCTGCATTTGATGGAATCATAAAAAACGCCAAAAAATACAACAAAGACGCAGTAATCAAAGGAGTTCTGGTTCAGGAAATGGTAAAGGGGGGAAAAGAACTCATCATCGGCTCAAAACTAGAATCAGGTTTTGGCTCTGTAGTGATGCTTGGAATGGGCGGAATCTACGTCGAGGTTCTCAAAGACGTCACCTTCAGACTAGCTCCCATAACAGACAAGGAAGCAGACGATATGATATCCTCGATTAAAACAAAGAAACTGCTAGAAGGAGTCCGCGGGGAAAAACCATCGGATCTGAAAAATCTCTCAGAACTAATCCAAAAGCTATCCACACTTGTAATCGACTTTCCAGAAATAAAAGAGCTTGACATGAATCCTGTTCTTGTGATGGAACAGGGAAAGGGCTGCAAGATTCTGGATATCAGAATCGGTCTTTCCTAGGGTATAATGCGAAATATTACTGCTGCATCTGACGCCACACCAATGAAAGAATAGGGCCCTATTTTGTGTCTTGGAATGTTTCTTACGCTTTTTGTCTCAGGATCTACTGAGCTACAACGGAGGCGCCAAATGCGTGAACGTGATACTGAGGCTCTGTAACGACGTCGCATTTTTGGCACATGAACTGGGCATAATCTACGCCACAGGTTTGGCATTTTTCTGAGTCATTATACTCTTTGAGCTCATTTCCGCATTTTCTACATGAATCAATTCTCATTTCTTATCAATGTATGATATGGATGAATCCATATTAGACAGAGTCAACAAACTAGCTGATTTCTCAACAAACTAGCTTACAGATGCCTATCAGTTCGTCTAGGGAAACAGCCGTATGACACAAGAGAAACCAAGTCATTGGAATAAAGAAGTCCGCGCACCATTCAAAAAAGTCATTGCCTGGGACACACTGTTCTTCGTTTTGGGCATTGGCGTTGGAGCCGGAATCGGCGCGTTCCTAGCTACAAATTAGGAACGCTTATTTTTTTAAAAAAGGACACCGATACCATGGGAGAAAAAAAACCCGTAGCTATTGCGCTAGACATTTCATTGCTGGTTATAGCAATGGTTTACTTTGTAGGATTCATCTCATTTCATCCAGAGTCTTTATTTCTCAAGGAAGCTCCATATCACATTTCTCACGAATACGAGATCTACTTTGAGATACTTTTGTGGATATTCTTTGGCATGCTAGTCTTTGATCTTTATCTCAAATACAAAAAGCTAAACGACTGGAAGGCGTTCTTAAAAAAACACTGGCATGATATCATATTGGTGACAGCAATTCCATTTCTTACCGTCTTTAAAATTGCCAAAGTCTCAGTCAAGCTGGTAAAGACACTCAAGGCATCAAAAAGCGGATTCAAGGTGTTCTATAAGGCAAAAAAGGCCTCAAAACACTTTAAATCTGAAATCTAGCAGCAGTCAGCTGTTTCACAACAAACTACCATCTTTTTTGAAGTTTTTACAATATCGCTGATAAGCTTTGAGATGTCGTTGTTTGCAATTGAATACATTGTCATTTTTCCATTCTCTCGTGTTTTGACAAAGTTACAGCCTTTGAGCGCCTTCAGGTGGTGTGAGACAAGAGGCTGATCCTTTTTCAGCTTTGAGACAAGATCATTTACCGACATTTCGTTGTTTTTTTGTAAAATCTCTAAAATGTTAAAACGAGTTTCCTCACAGATGCATTTTAATAGAGTCGTCCCATTCATATCAATATTAATTTATATAAACAGCTGTTTATATTGATTTCTGATGGCAAACCCTAAAAAAATCCTGTTTGTGTGCGTGGAAAATGCAGGCAGAAGCCAGATGGCAGAAGGGTTCTTTCGTAAATATTGCACCATACAATATGAGCCTCAAAGCGCAGGTACAAAACCAATTGGGACAGTAAACCCATTTGCAATTGAGGTGATGAAGGAAATAGGAATAGACATCTCCTCTCAAAAACCAAAGACAATCTCAGATTCCATGATAAAAGAGGCCACCAAGGTTGTCAATATGGGCTGTATGGACAAGGAATCATGTCCAGCACTTTTTGTAAATGTTGTTATCGATTGGTCAATTCCAGATCCAAAGGGAAAATCGCTAGAACAAGTCAGAGAAATTAGAGATTTGATTGAAAAAAGGATTCAGGAGCTTTGCAAAACACTATAACAAAACTATCTGACAACCAAAAGAAGTTCTTTGCTGAAATCATAGGAACGTTTGTTGTGGTTGTATGTGCGACCGGCTCTGTTGTAATAAACGCGCAGTCTGGAGGAAAAATCGGTCTCTGGTTTGAGGCGTTTGCGCCATTTGCAGCAGTTTCTCTGATGGTGTTTTTGTTTGGGAAAATTTCCATGGCCCACTTTAATCCGGCAGTGACAATTGCTTTTCTGATAACAAGGCACATGTCTACCCGTCTTTTGTCACTGTATCTCGGGGCGGAACTCGTTGGTGCGTTGCTGGCAAGTATGTTTGTCAAATTTATGATTGGAACCGAGGCAAATCTCGGGGCAAATCTTCCAAATTATGATTATCCTATTCCAGTAATTATTGGAATTGAGATCTTGGCAACAGCTATTTTGATATCAATGATTCTAGCCGTCGTTCATACAAAAGGGCTCAGGGGATTTGGGAGTATTGCGATTGGAGGAATGATATTTTTCGATATTTTCTTTTTCTCGTTTATTTCAGGCGCATCCATGAACCCAATACGCTCACTTGCCCCGGCAATAGTGTCTGGATTCATAGATGACTTGTGGCTATACTGGACTGCCCCATTTGTAGGGTCTGTAATTGTTGCAATAATATACAAAAAGATCTAACCAAACACCAAAAAAACTAGTTTTGCGAACAAAAATCAAATTTTTAGTGTGTTTTTAAGCCAAGTATTCAGATCGGCCACGAATTAATATTTGCGTATTTATAGTAGTTCGAGCCAAAAATGGCATGCCAATTAGGAATGGGCAAGAATACATCCAAAGCCTAAGGGGAAGAAGTCTTACGGTGTATCTTTTTGGTGAGCAGGTAAAAGATCCAGTAGATCATCCAATGATCAGGCCTTCTATTAATGCAGTAGCAGAAACCTATGATCTCGCAGTACGAGAAGAAGAGCTGGCATCACCAATGTCAAAACTCGCTGGAAAAAAGGTAAACCGATTCTTACACATTGCAGAGTCTGCAAATGACTTGGTCCTACAAAACAAGATGCAAAGAAAGCTAGGACAGCTTACCGGCACATGCTTTCAGCGTTGCGTGGGGATGGATGCATTAAATTCACTTCATTCCACCACATTTGAAATCGATGAGAAATATCATACCAATTATCACAAAAGATTGCTAGAGTTCATCAAAAAAATGCAGGAAGAAAATCTTGTAATCGGTGGCGCAATGACTGATGTCAAAGGAGATAGAAGCAAGACACCATCAGAACAGGCAGATCCGGACATGTTCGTGCACATTACAAAAAGAACAGCAGATGGAGTCTATGTGACAGGAGCAAAGGCTCACCAGACAGGAGTGATAAACTCCCACTGGATGATAATCATGCCAACAATCCGCCTTACGGAAAAAGACAAGGACTGGGGAATCGTAGGTGCAATTCCAGTAGACGCACCAGGTATCACGTACATCTATGGACGCCAGTCATGCGATACGAGAAGTATGGAGGAAGGCGACATCGATTCTGGAAACTCCCAGTTTGCAGGCCAGGAGGCAATGGTGATTCTCGATAACGTGTTTATTCCAAATGATCTTATCTTCATGAACGGTGAAATAGAGTTTGCAGCAATGCTAATTGAGCGGTTCACCTGCTATCATAGAAGAAGCTATGTGTGCAAGACTGGCCTAGGGGATGTCTTGATTGGTGCAGCGGCAACCATTTCTGACTATAACGGGATTCCTGATGTTACCCACATTCGCGACAAGCTAGTAGAGATGACACACCTAAACGAGTCAATCTTTGCCGCAGGCATTGCATCATCATACCAGTCACAACAAATGAAGTCAGGTGTCTGGCAAAACGATGAAATGCTCGCAAACGTCTGCAAGCACAACGTAACTCGATTCCCATACGAGCTCTCAAGGCTTGCACAAGATATTGCAGGAGGCATGGTAGTTACGATGCCATCAGAAAAGGACTTTAGAAATTCGGTGACCGGACCAATGCTCAAAAAATACCTGGCTGGAAGAAAAGGGGTAGAAGTAGAAAACAGAATGCGTGTTCTCAGGTTAATTGAAAACATGACGCTTGGAAGAAACGCAGTAGGCTACCTCACAGAATCAATGCACGGGGCAGGCTCTCCACAAGCACAGAGAATCCAGATAGCGCGACAGATGCAGCTTGGATACAAGAAAAAGCTTGCAAAGAACTTGGCAAGTGTCAAAGAAGACGAACAAGAAGAACATGAAAACTCGGACTACTTTAAGCGTGTATTCAAAATCCCGAAATAATTTCTAATCTATCTTTTGTTTTGATCTTTATCGTCTGAATCTGCATTTGTATCAAATTCTTTTTGATTAAGATCAGTCTTTGGACTTTGGTCTGGACGAACTGTATCGAATTTGGAATCATTGTATTCCAAGTCGTCCTGCTTTGAGAGTTCTTTTTCTGTATTGGGATCTTTTTGTGGCTCGGAATCAAACTTGGGTTCGTGCTTTTTGCTCTTGGAGTACTGCTTTACTATCATTATTCCAATTATGACTGCAATTATGATGTAGTTTATCGGGGGCGTCAGGATTCGAGTCACATATCCAATCTGGGGTATAACAAACGCGACCTTTCCGATGTATTCCTCGTCAGTTATAGGATAGTCGGTTCCAGGAATTGAAATTGGGTTTGCGTCTCCTTTTGTTCTAACAGTCTTTGATTCTTCGCGCTCATCCAAAACGGCAACAACGCGATGAACAATCACCCTGTCGTGGCCGTTTGGACGATTAAAGACAATAATGTCGCCAATCTGAATCTCCTTGAGAGAAACCTTCCCGTCAACTACCAGTACATCGTAGACTTCCAAAACAGGAATCATACTTCCACTTGATACCACATAAAACGGATTTTGCGTGCCAAAAACTATCTGTAGGCCAATCCAGATTGCGGCTACGCCAACTGCAACTATGATTATGTCCTTTACGATATTCTTAGCTGTTATATTCATGTTAAAGCTTGTTTCCGCAACTCTCACAAAACTTGGAGCCGGCTTTGTTATCCAGGCCACACTTGACGCATTTGATGCCGCTTGCAGTCTGGGTATCGTCTCCTAATAGAATAATCTCGCCAATTTTTTTGATCTTGCCCCATTCAACGGATTGGTCTTGGCCGTCGTTTTTTGTTATAATTAGAATGACTTGGTTTGATGAGTTTATGCCAATCTGCTTTGCAATACCGACCCTCTTTGCGTTTGAATCGTAAACCAGCATGCCTACAATGGAGTTAATGGCAGAATCTGTGGTTGGAGCAGAAAATGTCTTGTTTTCCGTGGCTGTCTCAAAGCTTGGTGCAGGAGCTGCTTGCTCAAAGCTTGGGGCTATTGGCTTTGCCAGTCCTACGTCTGCCTGCTGGTTTGGCTTTTGAAATTCCCTATATTCTGCAATTGCAGAGCCACAAGTAGTGCATCTGTACTGGCCTCGCTCAAGCAATACGAGGTTCTGGGCAACTTCCTCGTTTGGGTTTTCGTATTCGATTTTCGGGCTTCCCTCGTATTCTTTCTCACAGGTATTACAGTAATACTTTGAAATTCGCTCTGGCTCTAATCTGCCAATTGGAGCCAAAAACAGGTCAGGTCCGCCAAGATTTCCCTTTCGTTGCTGATCGTCAGAAACCTGAGCCATGACAAATCCTCCCGATCCACGCAACTTTTTGAGGCGCAGCTCCGAACTCATAATTTGCATCAATGTCAGATCCCATTTAAGTATATGGCGTTTTTTCCAGAACACAACTCAAGATATTTAGGTGTCTTTGATTGGAGAATTTTTGGTAAAATGTCACTTACTCACGTCTCAAACACAAAAGACTGGCAAACACTGGTAGTGGATTCACCAAACCCTGTCTTTGTTGACTTTTGGGCAGAATGGTGCGGTCCATGCAGAATGGTAGGACCAGTAGTAGAAGAGCTTGCAAAGGACTATGACGGCAAGGTAACCTTTGTCAAGGTGAACGTTGATGAAGCAAACGAGCTTGCAGCAAAATATAACGTCTTTTCAATTCCAACACTAATTCTTCTGCACAAGGGCCAAGTCATTGCACAACAAGTCGGTGCCGCATCAAAAGAGGCATACAAAAATATGATTGAGCGAGCAATCGCAAAAATCTAAAATTCTTTTTTCCTAAAGTAATTAATAACAGAATAATCAATCCACCACATGTCACTAGGCGAAGTCGATACTCTGAACCTTTTAGCGGAAAAATTAGACAACTTGTTCAAAGACTCGCAGGACTATTACGAATCGTTCCTGGATGCAAACACCATGTACAAGAAGGGAAAATTATCAGACAAAGAGTTCTTTGAAAAACTAGGTGATTATGTAGTTGCATATTCTGCCTTGGAGTTTTTGGCAGTCAAAGTGCTCTTTGAGATGAAAAAAGTAATTGACAAAGTAGGTGGAGGGCTGGGAACAACCCAGTCTCCGGGTTTAATGCCTGGCATGGGAGGTGGAATGATGGGAGGTATAGGAGCGCGCGTTCCAGTAATGCCTGCACAAACTCCTGGCAGGCCGCCATCTGTGGTATCTGCTAGTGATGCATTTAGCGCACCTGGCACACTTCCATCACCTGATCCCTCACTGATGCCGAGGTCTTCCATGTCATCAAGCGGATGCAAATCGTGCGGTGCAGACCTGAGAGCCGGCGCAAAATTCTGCACAAAATGCGGAACTAAAGTCTAGCTTATTTTCTCCACATTTTCTGCCATGTCTGGGCAAATGTGTCCATAAGTTCGCCATATGCCTTGAGCTGCTCCATTCCTGACTCGCTTGTTACTTTTTCCCAGTTCTTACCAATTTCCTTGAAGACGTTCACAGCATTATCGTTCATGGACTTCTGCCAGTTTTGATAGAACTCTTTTATCGTTTTTTCACTTGATTCGTTTATTGCCTTTTGCATCACAACATTGTATTTGGTCTGAATGTCTGAGCTAACCTTTTGAAGCGACTCGAATGTCTGCGTCCATTTTTTTAGCAGATTGGTGTACTCTGACCAAAGACTGTCCCAATTTTTTGCCTTTCCACTTGTCTTGACTTTTGCCTTTGCTTTTGCCATGGTATGATAATGACTGGTGTACTCATAAACATTATTGGAAGAAAATTCCACCTAGTCTTGGTTTGTGCCGCATTCGGTGCAGAATTTTGCCGAAGCCGAAAGTTTTGCACCACACTCTGAGCAAAACCTCGCGTTAGGCTCAGTTACCTTGTTGACATTCCCGTACATGCCTGTATTTCTTACCGCTCCAGTCGGCTCGTAATGCTCATCGTCGATTATCTCCACTGGGGCAAAGTCTTTTTCATCAACATATGCCATTATTCGCGGAACCGTGTTTTCCCTGTCCTTTGGGTCTGGGATCATGTCTCCAAGCCAAAATGAGTATCTCATGAGGGTCAGCTCTGGTGTGGAAAATGCGAGCGTATGGGCAGACATATAGTCCTGGGCTGCGGCCTTTCCGTTGAAAACTTTCATGAACTCATTTCATGGTAAAGATGTATAATGTTTACTAGGGTTTTTGCAAAATGACAAAAAAACTCTATTCATAGTGCTGTCCTTTTGGTCAAACTTGTCTTTAAAAAGTAAAAACCACTATAGTAGTTATGAAGATCGACATTCCCATACCTTGTCCAAAATGTGGCGGCAAAATGTATTCCACGGGATATGATGCATCTCTGAAAATTCTAAAGCACCGTACTTGGCATGTGTGCAAAGAGTGCATCTTCACACAAAACACAGAGGATTTTAAAAAAACACTTTTTTGCGTTTAAGACTTTGAGAGCGATTCTATTCTTCCTTTGTACTTTTCTTTGTAAAGTGTTCTACATGAGGTACAGCAAAAGAACCGCTCAAAATTTCCAAACTTTAATGCTGTTGGCTTGTGGGGCACAGGGCCTTGGCAAAAATCGCACGTCATTTTCACTAGCATGTCTTTGCTTATCTTGGTATAATGATTTTTGAGTGTTTTTGAGCGAACACCATCCAACCTTGTTCCAGTCTTGTTCTCAAGCATACCTGAATCAATTACCGGCAAGACTCCTTTTATCAGGCCTATGTTGACTAGCCTCTCGTATCTTGCCTGAACTGTGGGCGTGCTTATCTTGATCTCTCGCGATATCTGACGAAAGGACTTGCGACCGTCTTTGATCAAAGACTCTAGAATTGCGACGTCTGTATCGTCGAGCTTGAACGGCATGGTATAGCTAGTTCTACGTCATATTTATTCCCATTTTTCTGATTTTACAATTGTAAAGTACGGATGTTAAGTAAGCTACATTCTAAGGGTATGTAGAAAGATGAGCGTACAACTCAAAAGAACTGCAGTCAAAATAGGCGGGATGCACTGCGCAGGCTGTGTAAACTCGATTCAGTCTTATGTCGGCAGCCTGGAGGGCGTAATAAAATGCGAGGTAAACCTCGCATCAGAAAAGGCGCTTATCGAGTTTGACCCGCTGTCTGTAGAAATGCAGCAAATAGAAAAGGCAATCCAGAATGCCGGCTACAAAATAGTATACGAAAAACTCACCATATCTGTGGCAGGCATCACGGACTCGTCTGATGCTAGCAGGCTGGAAAAAAAGCTGCAATCTCTTGAAGGGATCAAATATGCATCAGTCAACTATGGGACAAATCAAATCCTCTTGGAATACAACTCTGCCTTGGTTTCACTTTCGGATATTCGGCAGTTTGTCGCAAATAATGGTTATCGGATAATTTCAGAAGATCTTGCCGCAACTGCAGAAGAGCTAGAGGCAAAAAAGCTAAAAAGACTCTTTGCAGTTGGGGTCGCCTTCGTCATACCTGTTATGATCTTTGGCTATCCGGAATATCTTCCATTTATCCCGTTTGCGGGAACTGACATGTCTGCATTTTTGCTGTTTGGATGCGCAAGCATAGTCCAGTTTGTAGCCGGAAGCAGGTTCTATGTCGGCGCATTTAGAATCGCAAAAATGAGATCTGCAAACATGGATACGCTAGTAGTGCTTGGAACGACTGCAGCATATCTGTTTAGCGCATACAATACGTTTCCGACGCCAACATGGCACAACATCTACTACGACGCTGGATCAGTCGTCATAGTTTTCATAGTGCTTGGAAAATACCTAGAGAACAAGACCAAGGGCAAGGCGTCGTCAATTATCAAAAAAATGCTGCAACTCCAACCAAAGACTGCCAAAGTTAGAAAAGATGGCATGGAGCAAGAAATACCAATAGAGCAGATCAAGGAAGGTGACATCATAGTTGTAAGGCCTGGCGAAAAAATTCCGGTTGACAGCATAGTGGTTCAGGGGCATTCCGCAGTGGACGAATCTATGATTACTGGCGAGTCGATGCCAGTAGAAAAAAAGCCAGGCGAACTGGTGATAGGGGGGACGGTAAATCGAGAAGGCGTATTGCAAATTAGGGCAGAACATGTCGGTGCAGACACAATTCTTTCACAAATTGTCAAGCTCGTTGAAGACGCGATGGGGCACAAGCCGCCGATGCAGAAAATGGTCGACAAGATAGCAGGATATTTTGCATTTTTTATAATGGGAATAGCAATTGCTACGTTTGCCGGCTGGTATCTTCTTACAAGTAGTGAGCACCATTTCGCAGCATCGCTAATCCCAGCGGTTGCAATCTTGGTAGTTGCATGTCCGTGCGCTCTAGGCCTTGCCACGCCTACTGCAGTGATGGTCGGAATGAGCAAGGGTGCACAAAATGGAGTATTGTTCAAAAGTGGGGAGGCACTTGAGGCGATGGGAAAAATCAACGTTATCGTATTTGACAAGACGGGGACCCTGACTGAGGGAAAGCCGCAGGTGACCGATGTCATTTCGCTTGCAAAATGTGATGAAAACAAGATTCTTCAAATGGCCTCGGCTGCCGAAAAAAATTCGGAACATCCGCTGGCAAAAGCCATACTTCAAAAGGCTACGGAAAAAGGCATAGCCATTGGAGATCCTGAAGATCTTACTATAGTTCCAGGCAAGGGGGTTGTGGCAGTATTTGAAAATTCCAGAGTCACAGTCGGAAGCGGCAAATTGCTGACAGAGCAAGGAATCCAGACAGACGCTGCGCAAAAAACCATGAGTGAGCTACAGCAGCAAGGCAAGACTGCTGTCTTTGTTGCCTCAGATGAAAGGCTGCTCGGGATAATTGGAGTCCTGGATATTCCAAGAAAGGAATCAAAAGCAGTCATAGAACAGCTAAAACAAAGGGGGATGAAAATAGTCATGCTTACTGGAGACAACCAAAAAACAGCAGATACGATAGCAAAAGATCTTGGAATAGACAGGACAATAGCTAACGTCCTGCCACACCAAAAAACAAATGTGATAAGGAAACTACAGGAAGAAGGAAACCTGGTTGCCATGGTTGGAGATGGAATAAACGACGCCGCAGCTTTGACCCAGGCAGACATTGGAATTGCAATTGGCAGCGGTACAGACATTGCAATAGAGGCAGGCAAAATAGTACTTGTGCGAAATAGTCTACAAGATGTTGTCTCTGCTTTTGATATCAGCAAAAAGACAGTATGGAAAATAAAGCAGAACCTCTTTTACGCATTTGCATATAACGTGGCACTAATTCCAGTTGCGGGTCTTGGCCTTCTTTATCCGGCAATTGCTGGAATGGCAATGGCTGCTAGCTCCGTTTCCGTAACCGGAAGCTCCTTGCTTTTAAAACGATGGAACCCAAAACCTCTTTGAACAGCTAGTACCATTCTTTCATAAATAATATTTGAAGTGGACTGGAGGGGAATTGAACCCCTGACTTCTGCATTGCGAATGCAGCGCTATACCACTAAGCCACCAGCCCTCAGATTAGCACAAACACTGCTCTATTTTTAGTCATTTCCGCAAATCGTTATTTTACAGACAAGCTCATCTAGAACCATTGAGCAAAGTTTCAGGACTCATTGAACAGGGAGGGCTACGGTACAATTGGGCAAAAAGCCACATGCAAATTCTTACAAATTCGATCGATCTGCTAAAAAAATCAAAACCGCTAAAGGGAATAACGCTTGGGTTCTGCCTCCAAATGACAAAAGAGACGGCAGTCCTGCTTGTAGGCGCAAGGGATCTTGGTGCAAACGTTGTAGCCTGCGGAGGAAACCCGCTTACAACACAAGACGACATTGCAGTATTTTTGGAATCGCAGGGGATAACTGTCTATGCGTGGTCAAACCAGTCAAAGTCAGAATACGCGTGGTGCCAAGATCAAGTGCTATCGCACAAACCGCAAATCATTACTGACGATGGGGGGGATCTGAACACAAAGGCTCACTTTGACAAAAAGTTCAAAAACTTGAAAATCTTTGGCGCAACCGAAGAAACCACAACAGGTGTTAGCCGGTACCACGCAATGCAGAAAAAAGGGAAATTGCGTTATCCAGTAATCGCAGTAAACAACGCAAAAACTAAGATGATGTTTGACAACAAATACGGCACAGGCCAATCCACCATTGACGGCTACCTGCAGGCGATGAACCTGCTTTTTGCCTCAAAGAGAGTAGTTGTTTGTGGCTATGGCTGGCTCGGAAAAGGCGTAGCACAAAGGTGTTCAGGAATGGGCTCAAAAATAATCGTAACCGAAGTGGATCCGGTAAAGGCCCTTGAGGCGCACATGGACGGATTTGAGGTAATGCCAATAAAAGATGCCGCAAAGATTGGAGAAATTTTCATCACGTGCACTGGGATGACTGATATAATCAGAAAAGAACACCTGCTTGCCATGAAAAGCGGCGCAGTGGTTGGCAATGTAGGACACTTTGACGTAGAAATCGACTCTGAGTTTCTTCTAAAGCAAAACTCGGTAAGACAAGTAAGGCCAAACCTTGACGAATGCGTACTGCCAAATGGAAAAAAAATCTACCTTGTCAGCAAGGGGCGCGTAGCTAATCTAGTTGCATCAGAGGGGCACCCACCCGAAGTGATGGCGTTGTCGTTTTCAAACCAGCTCCACTCGATTCTATATGTTCTGAAAAACTACAAAAAAATGAAAAACCAAGTCTATGACGTGCCAAAAGAAATCGACGATCAAGTTGCACTTGACGCACTAAACTCCATGGATGTAAAAATCGACGAGCTCTCAAAAAGACAGCTCGCATACATGCAAAGCTGGTAAGCTAAGCATAATAGCAAGGATCTTTTCAAACAGAATAGTTGACCGTAGATTCTGTAATTACCGACTCTCATGTAATGACGCCAAAGGGAATCATCGAAAGAAACATTGTGATTAACGACGAAAAAATAATAGATTTTACCACTGATGTGCCGCAATGTGACAAAAAAATCTCGGCTAGGGGCCTAGTGGCGATTCCCGGGCTGATTGATACGCATGTCCATTATGGGGTATACTCCCCAATAGAAGAATCAGCAAAGACCGAATCAAGAGCAGCAGCACTTGGAGGGGTCACCACAATGATGAGGATGTTGCGACTTGGCCGCTCTTACGGGAAACACCTAAAGGCCCAACTTGACGCATCCGCAGCTTCGCATTTTGTAGATTATGCAATACACGCGACCATTTTTGATGAAAAACAGGCAGATGAGATGAAATTCTGCACCGAGCATGGGATCACCTCGTTTAAAATTTACATGAACCTTGGGGGGGAGGTTGGACATGTATACATGGACATGGATCCAGGTGCGGCTGATCTTTTCGAGTCAAAGGTTCAGATAGAAACACAAACAATTCGCAAAGTTCTTGAAAACGCCGCAAGTCTTGGCGCGCCAGTGCTAGTCCATGCAGAGGATTACCAGATGTGCGAATGCGGGATAAAAAAGGCAAAACAAGAAAACAAGGACGGCCTCCCAGCATGGTCCCAAAGCAGGCCGCCAGACTCAGAAGCAAAGGCAATCCATAACGTATCAGAAATTGCACGTGAGTTCGGCACAACAGTTTACTTTGTGCATGTTGGCTCTGCACAGGCGCTAGCTGCAATAAACGAAGAAAAAAAGAAAGGAACCAAAGTCTTTGTAGAAACCTGTCCGCATTATCTGACGCTGTCATACGAAAAACAATCAGGGTATCTGGCAAAGGTGATGCCACCAATTAGAACCACGCAAGATATTGAGCAGGTCTGGTCCGCATTATCAAGGACGCAAATCGACACGATTGGAACAGATCATGTCGCAAACAGACTGAATCTAAAAGTAAGAGAAGACGTCTGGTCGTCTTTGGCAGGCTTTCCGGGAATTGGCACGTCTCTTCCTATCTTGTTATCAGAAGGGGTAAGCAAAAACAGAATCAATCTTACACAGCTGGTAAATCTCACCAGCACAAATGCGGCAAAAATCTTTGGCATGTTCCCGCAAAAGGGTGCGATTCAAAAGGGCTCTGATGCGGACATAGCTTTGGTAGACCTGAAAAAGGAGCAAAAGGTATCTGCCGAGTTTTTTGGCGCCTATTCGGATTATCTGGTCTATGAGGGATGGAACCTAAAGGGCTGGCCGCAAACCACTCTGGTTCGAGGAAAATTGGTCACAGAAAACATGCAAGTCGTTGGAAAACCAGGCCATGGGATGCTTGCGCCACGCAAGCTCTAGCGTAAAATCTCGAATTTCCCGTTTTCTTTTGCCTTGTAGATTACGTCAGGTTTGCGCGTAAATATCCCGACTTCAAGCACGCCTGGAATCTGCTTTATCTTTACAGCTAGCTGTTTTGGGGATTTGATTGTGCCAAAATCACAATCATAGATGATGTTGCCATTTTCCGTAATGAATGGGTAGCCGCGGTCTATCGTTCTCAAAGTCGGCTTTCCTCCTAGTTTTTCAATGAATTTTTTCACCATTGTTCTGGCAAACGGGTGGACCTCTACTGGTATTGTTCGGTTAAAGTATTTTACAAATTTAGAAGAATCCGCCATGATGATTACCTTGCTTGCAGAAGAGATCAGAATGTTTTCTCGTAATAACGCACCTCCGCCTCCCTTGACTAGGTTTTTCTGCGAGTCGATTTGATCTGCCCCGTCAAAGACTGTATCAATTTTTTTGATTTGCCCTGAGCTGATTATCTGGATACCACTTTTTTCAGCTACTAATTTTATCTGAAGCGATGTTGGCACTGCTCTGATTGAAAGTTTTTTTTGTCTTGCGTATTTGCCGAGCTCTTTTACAAATGTAGTAGCCGCTCGACCACTGCCCAATCCTAAAACAGAGTTGTTCTTGACAAATTTTAACGCGTCTTTAGACAATGCCGAAATGGCATCATCAAATGACAATTACTCTACCTCGGCTTGCTCTAGCTTGGACAGTGTTTTCATTATTTCGCGTTTAATAGAATCTAAATCGTCGTCGTCTTCGGCCTCAATGGTTTCTGGTTCTGGAATGTTTAGCTTTGGTTTCTTTTTCTCTTCTGTCTTTGGCTCGAGGTCATTGAATTCAAGCTTTGGAGGCTCGCCTCGTACCAGTTTTGCAATGTCTATTGGCTCTGTTATTGCAGGCTCTTGTCTTGCTTGGAATTGCCTGATCTCTTCTGCAAGATCTTGCTTTGGAGGATTCAAATGTGTTGTCGACTGATGTGTGATCTCAACTTGCGGTTCAGTTTGTACGCTTGGTGTTTGAACTGTCGGTTCTCTTGTTATTGTGATCTCAGCTGGAGGAGCAACAAACCCTGACGGGATTTCAGTGAGTGTAGTTATTTCTAATCTCTTGGACGGTTTTGCAAATGACTTGATCATCTCTTCGATGCTTTCGGTTCTTGTTTCAGGTTTTCCTACGACTTGATTTTCGGCCTCGTTCTTTTTTGGTTCTCCCTTTTTGACTGGGGGTTTTTCAAGCTGAACTTGGGAAATGGGGATCTTTGATGATATCTCAACAAGTCTCTTATCCAGCGCAGAAAGTTTCGCATCCATCAGGCTCATCAGCCCGTCTCCAAGTGGACCTAGATCCGGATACTTGGACGCCTCTTCGAGTTTTTCTATTTTAGCTAAAATGACGCCGAGCTGGTGCTGATATCTTGTTAAAAGTTTGTCACGCTGAATTTTTGTTAAATCTGTGCCATCAGAGTATAGTCTTGAAATTGTCTTTGTCAGAATCTCTTTTTCTATCCTTAGAGTTTCAATCTGTGCTCTTATCTGAGAACTTGCACCCAAAAGCGGCATCTTGTTTCTATTTTTTGGAAATTTGTTTATTGTAGCTATAGTAGCTGCGCCCGCAATGGAGCTAAGAACTAGTGCAACTTCCATTTAGGCGTACCATTTGATCCAAGAGTACTTGCGAATTCTTGCATCTGGAAAGCCGCAGCTTGCGCAACGGTGGTGACGCTTGTGATACGAGTTTTTACCGCATCTTCTGCATCTGATGTGGGTCCTCTTCCTTGTGAAAAGGCCCATAGAGGGAGTTCCTCTAGTCATACATCATCACGCAGGAGGGGGGGAAATCATAACTACATTATCCCCTCGTACAACAATGGTCCCTATGCTCTTTACCTCGCCGTCAGAAGGGATCTCCTCTGAGCCGTCAAGTAGCAGGTTCATGTGCTGGTCAAAACCTCTGAGGTTTCCTCTGATAGTCTTGCCGCCTTTGAGCTTGATTAGGACTATCTTGTCTATACTTTCATCCAGTACTTTTACTGCCATGTCAACTGACATTTAGTTCACTTATTGGCTCTCCTAACTAGGGATTATATTAAAATTTCATTGGTGAAAATTTGGGGTTTAGTCACTAAGTCAACTTTGACACTATTTTGGCAATGTTTTGCGTTATTTGGGCCAAAATCTGCTCTCCGTGTCTCTTTGTAGCCCTTGTGGGGTCTCCCCAGACGCCGTTTTTTGTCGCTTTAATAAAGTGAACAGATGCAAGCTTGGAGATTTTCGATTTTTGCTCTTTTGACATCATATCTGTCATTAGACCCTTTTTTGCAAGCTTCATCTTTGCTTTGGTTGATATGGCAAGCATAAGGGATGTCTCAACAAACCCCGCATGATCAAACTCCCCTTTCATAAAATGCCAGTACGAAAGCACAAAAACCTTGACTTTTCCCCTGGCTATCTTGGATACCTTGCCTGCAAGTGAGTTTAGCGATTTTTGATTTCCATGGTGACCATTGAGAATTATTATTCTGTGGACTTTGTTTTTTGCAAGCGATGTGCAGACCTCTAGCAAGAATCTCTGCAGGATTCTATTGCTTACGCTCACGTTGAAAAATGGCGCATGCTCAAACGAAACCCCGTACGTAATGGTGGGCAAAAGCAAAAGACCGCATCTTTTTGCAACCCTTTTTGCAATCTCGCTTACAATATCAGAATCTGTGGATATGGGCAAATGCGGCCCGTGCTGTTCAAGGGATCCTACCGGAATTAGGGCAGTCTTTTTCCCGTTTTTGAGCAGCCTTCGTAGGCTCGGATCAGAAAAATCCCTTACTGCAGTCACTTTGTGTACACTTTTCTCCAGCTGACCTCGAGCTTTCCCTCAAGATGCATCTTTACTGCCTTGAGTAACGTATCTGCCTCTAGTCTCTGGCCCTTCTGCCTTATGGTTTCAAATGAGTCTGTAGAGTCTACTCGAAAAGAGTCCTGGAAAATTATCGGTCCTTGGTCTAGCTCCTCTGTTACATAATGCGCAGTCACACCAACAATTTTTGTTCCCCTTTCAAATGCCTGCGCATATGCAAATGCACCTGGAAATGCTGGCAACAGTGAGGGGTGAATGTTGATTATTCTATGTGGATATCGCCATACAAAGTTTGGAGTCATTATCCGCATGTAACGGGCCAAAACTACCAAGTCGATGTCGTATTTTTTGGTAACCTCGATTAGATGGTCTTCCGCTTTTTGCTGATCTTTCTCATCAACTATTACAAATGGAATGGAGGCCTTTTTTGCAAGTCGCTCAAGGGTTCTCTCGGTTCCAACGATTACACTGATTCTGCCCTTTAGCTGCTTTTTGGCGTTTGCATCAAGCAGTGTTTCAAGACAGTGTGATTCTTTTGTTACAAAGGCTGCGATGTTTTTGTGGGAGTTTATCTCATGATACACACTCACTTCCATTCCAAGCTTTTTTCCCAAACGCTGTATCTCTTTATCAAATGCCTTGACGTCGAATTCTCTTGAAAACGAGGCCTCTAGGTGCATCCCAAAGAGGCCTTTTATCACATTCTGGTTTACCTTCTCGATGTTGCCTGTTTTCTGGAAAATGAAATTGGTAAATGTGGCCACGATTCCCTCCTTGTCCCTTCCAACAACTGTGATGCCTAGCCGGATTTTTTTCATGGAATTGTCTTGCAAATTCGCCTTATTAAGCTAATTTTGAAAAAGTGCGGGAGGTGGGATTTGAACCCACGAACCCCTAAGAGATAAGGGCCTAAACCTTACGCCGTTGACCGGGCTTGGCAACCCCCGCAGTAATGCTGCCCGTAGACACAAATTTAACTATTGGTGCAATGATGTGTTGGCAAAGTTATTTGGAACAAACGGCATTAGAGGAATTTTTTGTGAAACACTGACGCTAGAATTCATACATGACATCACTTTGGCACTTGGAACCTACTTCAAAAAAGGGCCGATCCTTGTGGGTTATGACGGAAGGGATTCCAGTCCAGTTATTGCCAAAGTCGTTTGCTCTGCTCTGAACTCTTGCGGACTAGACTGTAATCTGGGCGGCCTTGTCCCTACACCTGCGCTGGAATATGCAACAAAAAAGCTTGGCTATGCAGGCGGAATAATGATCACAGCATCACACAATCCTCCGCAGTACAACGGCCTAAAGCCAGTGGCAAAAGACGGAGTAGAAATCTCAAGGCAGGACGAGCTTGTAATTGAGGAGATTTACTTTACAAAAACATGGATAAAAAACAGCAAAAAGATCGGAAAAACCGGAACAGAATCCCAAATACTTGCATCATATCTCTCAGGGATCAAATCCCAAGTGAATTTAACAAAAATAAAATCAAAAAAATTCAAGGTTGCACTGGATCTCGGCAACGGGGCACAGGCAATAGCTGCGCCAAGGCTTTGCTCAGAGCTTGGCTGCAAGGTATTTGCAATAAATCAAAAAGTCGACGGAAGCTTTCCAGGAAGAGGATCAGAGCCAACCCCTAGCAACTTGCAAAAGCTATCAAAAATAGTAACTCAAAACAAGGCAAGTTTCGGCGTTGCCTTTGATGGAGATGGTGACAGAAGCCTTTTCTGCGATGACCGTGGAAAAATTCTAAGCGGTGACAAATCGGCACTGCTTCTGGCAAACTATCTTCTAATGAAAAATCCGAACTCTGATCTTGTAACATGTCTCAATTCTAGCTCCGTTGCTGAATTGATTGCAAACAAAACAAAATCCAAGGTTATCCGAACTAGGGTTGGAAGCGTAGAAGTATCGCGAAAGATGGTCCAAAAAAGGGCACTTGTGGGATTTGAAGAAAATGGCGGGTTCATGTATGGAAGGCATAACCAAGTGCGGGATGGCTGCATGACTTTGGCTTTGATGCTTGACCTCCTTGCAAACTCTGGTAGGACGATAGGTGAGAATCTGGAGTTATTGCCAGAATTCTTTACAACAAAAGACAAGGTATCGTGCACAAAACAAGAGGCCAAAATGCTAGTGAGAGAGCTCAAAAAGGAGCATAAAAATCACGACACGACAGACGGCATAAAGATAATTTTTGATGAGAAAAATTGGGTAATGATCAGGCCTAGCGGAACTGAACCAATCGCGCGAGTCTATGCAGAGGCAGATTCACAACAAAAACTAGACCGCATGATGGTAAAATACATCGAAAAGGTAAAGGCAATTCTTCGCAGACAACACTAATAAAGAGATATCAAAAAACTGAAAGAATGAAGATGATCCCTAAGGGTGATTTAATTGGGTAAGGCTTACTACGTAAAATTTGAAACGCCAAGTGATCTAGTAAATCCAATACTAGAAGCACTACGTGTGGCAGCTCAAAGCGGTAAGGTCAGAAAAGGCACCAACGAAGCAACAAAGGCAATCGAACGGGGAATCAGCAAACTTGTAATAATTGCAGAGGATGTCGAGCCACCAGAGGTGGTAGCACATCTTCCAATCATATGTGAGGAGCAAAATGCAGCATATGCGTTTGTCCCAAGCAAGCAAGAGCTAGGAAAGGCACTCGGAATCGATGTTACATCTGCTGCTGCAGCGATAATTGACGCAGGCGATGCTAACCACATAGTTGATGAAGTGGTGTCTTCGATAAAGAAGCTTAAAGGTGGCACGTAGCAATGAGCACTTCCCAGACAGAAGAGGCAGTACCAGCCGAAGTAATACAACTAGTAGGTAAAACTGGGATTGCAGGGGAAATAACCCAAGTCCGAGTTAAAATTTTAGGCGGACGGGACAAGGGAAGAATTCTTACAAGAAACGTCAAAGGCACTGTAAAGATGTCTGATATTCTGATGTTGCGCGAAACAGAACGCGAAGCCAAAAAAATTAGGTGATTAAAAATTGAGTCTTATTGTTAAACCATGCAGTTTTTGCGACAGACCAGTTGCAAAGGGATCAGGTACAATGCTTGTCAAAAATGACGGCACCGTATTGTGGTTCTGCTCACCAAAATGCAAAAAGAACATGTTAGTACTAAAACGCGATCCACGAAAGCTCAAGTGGACCAAAAAGTACCAAAAAGGCGGAATCGTCAAAAAGTAACCTGAGAAATTGGCAGAGCAAACCCTCTTTATAGTAAAACCAGACGCGGTAGCAAGAAAGCTAGTAGGACAAATAATATCTAGATTTGAAAGCAAGGGCTTCAAAATTCTAAAGCTGAAAATGTTTACGTTTACAAAAGCACAGGCACAGGAATTCTATTCTGTCCACAACACAAAGCCATTCTTTGGCGAACTCGTAGATTTCATAACATCTGGCCCAGTTGTAGCGGCAGTAATCGAGGGAAACAACGCCGTTGCCACGACTCGCATCCTGGTTGGCGCGACAAAATCCTACGAGGCAGCGCCTGGCTCAATTCGGGGCGACTTTGGGCTTGGCATATCTGATAACATCATTCACGCGTCAGATTCTAAAGAAAATTTTGAAAAGGAAGCGAAGGTAGTATTTGAGTGATCTGCTTTGCGAATTCGACAGCCAATTGTGGCCGTTTTAGGCCACGTAGATTCCGGTAAGACCTCATTACTTGATAAAATTCGCGGTACTGGTGTTCAGGGGAGAGAAGCGGGCGGCATCACACAGCACATAGGTGCAAGCTTTCTGCCAGGCGACACAATCAAAAAGATGTGTGGGCAATTATACAAAAACCTGGCAAAATCAGAACAGGATGCGCCAGGACTTTTGGTAATTGACACACCAGGACACGAAATCTTTACCAATCTTCGAACGAGGGGCGGCTCGGCAGCAGACATTGCCATTTTGGTAGTCGACACAAATCGCGGCTTTCAGCCACAAACTAACGAATCACTCAAGATACTACAAGCAAGAAAGGTTCCATTTGTAATAGCGCTGAACAAAGTAGACATGATATCGGGCTGGAAAAAAATAGACACGCCATACATTTCACAGGCGATAAAACAGCAAGACCAATTTATCCAAACAACCCTTGATGAGCAGATCTATAATGTCGTGGGGACGCTTTCCATTCTGGGATTCCAATCAGAGGCGTTCTACAGAGTAAAAGACTTTGCAAAAGAAGTCGCAATTGTGCCAGTCAGTGCAAGAGTAGGGGTCGGAATCCCGGAGCTTTTGACCGTCCTGGTCGGCCTAACGCAGCAATACATGCAAAAAAGACTCGAACAGGAAGAAAAGCCAAGCCGCGGAATAATCCTCGAAGTAAATGACGATGTAGGACTTGGAGCCACGGCAAACATGATACTAATTGACGGGCAAATCAAAAAAGGGGACAGCGTAGTAGTCGCAAAGCGCGACTCTGTAATTGTCACAAAGCCAAAGGTGATTCTCTTGCCAAAGCCTCTTGATGAGATGCGGGATCCAAGAGACAAGTTCAAGCCAGTAGATGAGGTGGAGGCGGCAGCCGGTATAAAGATCGCATCGCCTGATCTGGAAGGGGTGCTTCCGGGAAGTACCGTCTATGTAACAAACGACGAATCAAAGTTTGACGAGTTCAAAAAAATAATCGAATCTGAAATGAAGTCGATGTTCATAGACACACAGACAAACGGAGTCATTTTGAAATGCGATACCATCGGGTCCCTGGAAGCACTGACTGAAATGCTTAGGCGGCAACAGATCCCAATAGCAAAAGCAGACATCGGACACATCAGTAAACGCGATGTCATGGAGGCAAAAGTGATTAAAGAAAACGACAGGCACCTTGGCGTAATCCTGGCATTCAACGTAAGAATACTCCCCGATGCCCAAGAAGAATCAGAAATCAACCACGTCAAAATCTTTCATGACAAAATAATCTACAGCCTGCTTGACTCGTATACAATATGGGTAGATGAGGACACGGCAAATGAAGAAAATGCGGTGTTTGCCGAGCTCACGCCAATTTGTAAATTCACATTTTTGAAAGGATACATCTTTAGAAATAGCAATCCGGCAGTATTTGGAATTCGCGTAGACGCCGGCAAGGCCGTCCAGAAAATGTCAATCATGAACAAAAGCGGAAAAAAGGTTGGAGTAATTCACCAACTCCAGGACGGAAAGAAAACAATCCAGTCTGCCACGCAGGGGCAAGAAGTCGCGTGCTCAATTCAGGATGTCACAATTGGAAGACAAATCTCTGAAGAAGATGTGTTTTATTCTCTGCCGCGATCATCTGAGGCAAAAAAACTAATTGAAACATTCTTGCACAAGCTCTCCTCAGAAGAACAAGCAGTGCTAAATGAAATTGTAGAAATCCAAAGAAAAACAGATTCTGCATACGGCTATATCTGATATTTTTTGGCAATCATGTGAATTCCCGGCTCGCCTACTGCGCCCATCATCCTTTCCACCGGCTGTCCGTCCTTGAAAAGTATGAAGGTAGGTATTGCCTGAACCCCAAACCGCATCGAAATGTCCTGGCACTGGTCTACATTGGCTCGTGCAAATTTGATGTGTCTGTATTTTTTTGCCATTCTGTTGAATATAGGATGCATCATTTTGCACGGACCGCACCACTCTGCCCAAAAATCAACCAGGACAAGGCCCGTTGATGTTGCCTGATCAAAACCAGCAGAATCCAAATCAACTACGTCTGTTTGGCCATGCGCAATCGACTCGTGCTGCTGTTTTAGCATCTCTGCAAGCTTGCGCTGCTTGATTAGTTCTATTTCTGGGTCTTCCACAAACTCTGACAAACAATTCAATATTTAATTTCTATAGATCCAAAAGATAGCGCATCAAGACTCCGCCATTCTGCTTTATTTCCATCAGGTGAAATGTGGGCGATTTTATCTCTACTTTAAAATGGTGTTTTTTTATGTCAATGTCTTCGCCTGCCAGATCTGCAAAAATCTTGTATCCCTCGTTCTTTTCTATCCTTATTTTGATAGATTTTGTGGCAAATCCGTCAGTTATGGTAAGTATGATCATCTCCTCAAGCCAGTTATACAGCAGATAGTTCAGGTCTTTTCCAGCAACTTGGAGCTGACGCGTGTTTTTCTCCTCAATAGAACCCATGTCAAGAATTGTCTCAACTACTGATCTTGAGGCAATAACGAAGGCTTCCTCCAAAGTAGAAGCTTTTACCTCAATGAACGCATCTGTCGCATGTTCTAGATACCTGTAGCTCATTTAATAGAACTCTAGCTTGCTGTTATTAATACATAAAAAAGAAATTTGAGCTGCAAAACACAATTTGTATGGCAGCAACACCTAAATCTATTGGATAGAAATCTTTTCCAAGTTGAATCTGCCGAGGGGGATGAAAGATTTTGAAAGCAATGAGCAATCAAAAATCGAGTTTGTCAGACAGAAATTTCTAGAGACTTGTAAAACGTTTGGGTTTAGCTTCATGGATCCTTCCCCAATTGAGCTCGTATCAGTTATCGAAGCAAAGAGCGGCCCTACAATACGAGATGAAATCTATTTTTTCAAAGACAAAGGGGATCGTGAGGTCGCACTGCGATTTGACTTTACAATTGGCCTTACGCGCTTTGTTGTTTCACAAAAATCATTAAAGCTTCCAGCAAAGATTGCAGCATTTGGTGGCGTGTGGAGATACGACGAACCACAAAAGGGGCGTTATCGATACTTCCATCAATGGGATCTGGAAATCTATGGCAAACCGAGTCTGGAATCGGATGCCGAGATAATCGAATTCACATCAAAATTTTTCTCAAAGCTAGGCCTCAAAAACATCACAATAGACATATCGCACCGAAAACTGGTCGAAGCAGTTGTCACCAAAATCTTTGGCTCAACTGAACCATATGTAATCTCTGACATTTTTAGGGCAATAGACAAAATTCAAAAAAAGAAAAAAGATGAAATCATAAAAGAATATCTGCAAAAAGGATACCCGCAAGAAAAACTCGAGCAAATCCTAGAATTTTCTAAAATAAAAGGCACGCCTGAGCAAGCAGAGAAAGCCTATGAGGTGGCAGGAATTGATGCCTGGAGAGAGATAAAAGAACTGTTTTCCTCACTCAAAAACCGTGGCGTGGATAACATCCGAATTAATTTTGGAATAGTAAGAGGCCTTGATTATTACTCTGGTGCAGTCTTTGAGGCATTTGATAGCTCATCTGATGTAGGAGCGCTTGTCGGTGGGGGGAGATATGATAGTTTGCCAAAGGCATTTGGACGCGACGACCTTGGCGCAACAGGCGTCGCAGGTGGAGTGGAAAGAATAGTCATGTCGCTTGAAAGTCAAGGCTTGGCAAAAACCGACTCTGATGTCTTGATTTCCGTCTTGTTTGTAAATGAGGAAATGCTCAAGCCCGCAATCAACATTACATCAAAGCTAAGACAAATGGGGCTTGCAATAGGTATTGATCTTGTCGGAAGGCAATTTAAAAAACAAATGGAAAACGCATCTACCTCAAAGTACGCTATAATTGTAGCACCAAAAGAATATTCGGCAAATCAAGTTTTGATAAAAAATATGATTGATGGAAAAGAAAACATAGTCTCAGTGGATGAGTTGCTCTCTGAAGCAAAATCTCTTTTTAGTCTGTAAATGCCCTAGTCAACATCATTATCTCAGGGCCGTTGGTCAAGTTTCCTACAACCACCGACTTGTTGTTAGCCAAAATTCCAGATGAAATGTACGGTATTCCACCATTTATTGTTGCAGGCTCTAGCTTTACTTTCAAGACATCGGAGATTGCTTTGATATCGTCATCATCTGTTTCCGGATGAATTATTCCGCCGACGCTGTTTGCACATACCATGACACCTGCTTGGTGATAACCTGCCACTTTTTTCTGAATGACTTCGATTCCAAGTGTATCTTGAATGTGTTTTATGTACTCGGCTGGAATTTTGGGAGAGATCACCCCGCCTTTGTCATTTACACACATGAGATTACCTAGTGCATTGTGTTTTAGATCAAGTACCCCTACATTGAGGCCGGTTGATTTTTTCAAATATTCTATCTCCCATGCAGAACAAGTGCTTGGCAGCAGCATGCCGTGATTATTTATGACCATCAACGGCCCAATCAACCTTGTACCGGCGATCGAGGTAAGCAAGTATTCTACTTTCAGATATTTAGCCAGAGTCTCTGATTTTGTCTGAGCAAAGCCGTTTGGCACAAAAACAAAACTATCGTTTACCTTGGTGTAAACGCCAATATTTGGGCCCCTATACACGTCATACTTGAAAATATCCAACTCTTCAAGTTCTAAACCAAAAAATATGAACGTAGGGTACGATCACCCAAAAAAACAGTGTTATAATCCACTGATCTTGTAAAAAGAAAAATTTAGTTTATACTAATTATGTTTAGATTTAAATAACATATCCATAAACCAGTTCTATGCCAATAGACGAACATTTCCCACAAGGACTAAAACCAACTGGAAAAATTCTGCACTCTGATGGTGAACACTATCACTTCATGTGGGGGCCAGGTAGAAGCGATGCTGAATGCTTCTCAGACGAAGCAGTAATCGCAGCATACAAGGCCCGCGGCGAAAAACAGGTTCCATTGGGAGTCAGTGGTACAATGGTTGCAGTAGACTGGGATTCTTGTGTAGCAGATGGCGCATGCATTGAGGCTTGTCCAGTACAAGTTTTTCAATGGTACAGAACTGAAATGGATATTCATCCAAAAGATGTTGTTGGTAAAACATTCGCAGGTACTGGTTCTTCAGTAAAAGAGGAACGCAAAGACAAAACCGACAAAGCAGATCCGATCAGAGAACACGACTGTATCTGGTGCATGGCTTGCGTATCAGTTTGCCCACCTCTGGCTATCAAGGTTGATCAAGGAAACCTAGAGCACCACGAGAAAGCAGCTGGAACATTCATGAATCTCAAAGGCGGAGAAAACCCGCACGCACACGACTAGAAAAACAACTTTTTCTTTTCTTTTATTTTATCTTTTGATCTGATTGTCATTTACTAAAACAATTTTAACGGGTTATTGTCATCGAAACCCGCAGAGGTCGCCTAGCTCGGTAGGGCGCGGGCCTTGAGAGCCTGTATGCGCAAGCATCCGGGGGTTCAAATCCCTCTCTCTGCGCTATTTTCCAAACTTGCTTAGCTCTGCCAAGAGCGCAGAAAGCTGAATCTCGGGGTTTGCTCCGGACAAAATCCTATAATCATATTTTGCAATGGATTCAGAAATCTCAACCAGATTACTAGTCTTCGTTTTGTAAATTGACTCGTTAAGATATTTTAGGAAATCAGATTCTGACATCCCGTAGACTTTGATCAGCTCAATCATTTTGTTTCTTGCATCTACCGTCTTTCCAGCTAATGCGAGCTTTAGTATTTCATCCACATTCTTGGTTTTTGCTAGTCCTGCTGAAGCCTTGACATTTTCTTCCGTCACGATTCCAAGGCTAGATGCAGCTTGCAGTAAATTGATGGCATGCCTCAAATCGCCTTCGGTATAATCAAAAATAGCCTTTAGGCCGCCTTCGTCTGACTTGATCTTTTCTTTTTTTGCAATCTCTTTTAGATGGGAAATTACCTCTTTTTCCGTAATTCTTGTGAACTTGAATACTGCACATCTGCTCTGAATCGGCTCGATTATCTTTGAAATATTGTTTGCAATCATGATAAATCGGCAGTGCTTTGCGGTATCCTCAATTATTCTTCGCAGGGCGGTCTGCGCGTCCGAGGTCATCTCGTCTGCCTCGTCAAGAATTATTATCTTAAATGGAATATTTGTATCAAGGCCGGCAAATCTTGAGAACTTTTTCACTCTTTCTCTTACCATGTTTATTCCGCGTTCGTCAGACGCATTGAGCTCAAGCGTGAATTCTCTCCATGACTCGCCCAAGATCTGGCGCGATAGGCACATCGCAAGCGTTGTTTTTCCAACCCCAGCAGATCCTGAAAAAAGTAAGTGCGGTAACTCCGAGACGTTTTTTATCAGAGATGTCAGGCTTCCTACTATCTCCTTTTGGTTTACGAGATCTGCGATCTTTTGCGGGCGATATTTTTCAACCCACATTGTGTTTGCGGTAGGCAATACGATGAATTTGCAGCCTGTCTTAATAATTTATTATACGTAGGATCAAATGATCTTAGCTACTTGTAAACACATTTGATCGATCGTATCCATTAAATCCTTGAACAAAGTCTCATATCTGTTGAAAATAAACGAACTTTTGCAGGTTTATTCCATAGGATATGCCACACA
>Ga0247727_10002577_pt1 | contig 41192 bp, 38 predicted proteins | sample WisWelCaveWW1625_FD_202498 | JGI IMG/M metagenome (GOLD analysis project Ga0247727, IMG submission 202498) | Biofilm microbial communities from Wishing Well Cave, Virginia, United States - WW16-25 | ecosystem: Environmental > Aquatic > Deep subsurface > Groundwater > Cave microbial mat | place...
CGCTTGTGGGTCTGCTGAGGTTGTCATCGACGTGATCCTTTCGGGGTTGTTGGTTTGCGGCGCCGGCGTGCGTGCCGGTGCCGCCACGCTGTATGCCACAACCTCAGCGGCCCGCATAGCATCTACAGGAACTTCCAGACAAACCGCAGTCTTGCGTCGAGTCCGTGATGTATGTCACATCTGTGCGCGTGAAGAAAGCCGGGGCAATCGTGTTGCTGACGCTGGTGGTGTATGGGCCGGTGTTCACAGGTGGGTTCATCTGGGACGATGACAATCTGGTGACGAACAATGCGTTGGTGAAGATGACGGATGGGTTGCACCGGATGTGGTTCACGACGGAGGCGCCGGATTACGACCCGGTGATGTATTCGAGTTGGTGGTTGGAGTGGCGGTTGTGGGGGCACAACGCGCGCGGGTATCACGTGGTGAACGTGTTGTTGCACGCGGCGAGCGCGGTGTTGTTGTGGTTGGTGCCGGAGCGGTTGCAGGTGCCGGGCGCGTGGTTGGCGGCGGAAGCCATCGCGCATTACCGGTTGGCGCTGGCGATGAAACCGGATTTCGCGAATGCCCACAACAATCTCGGCAATGCATGGGAGGGATTGGGAAACAGCGCGGCAGCATTGCAGGAGTACCGGCAGGCATTGGAGATCAATCCGCGCGACGTGGATGCGTTGCGCAATTTCGGCTTGTTGCTCGCGCGACAAGGCCGGTGGGAGGAGGCCGTGCCGTTGTTTGCCGGCGCGGCCCGGCTGAAACCAGAATTTGCAGAGGCGTATCACAACTGTGGGTTGGCACTGAAGAAACTGGGACGGTTGCAGGATGCGGCGGTTTATCTGGAGACGGCCCGGGAGAAGGCGGCGGCGAACCGATGAGCGGGCGCGGTCAATTGTTGATCGTGGTGGTGACGTTCGCGTTGGCGGGCACGGCGGGGTTGTGGGCATTGAGCGCGACGCGGCCGATGTTGCGGGCGCCGGGCGGGCAGGAAGTGTTGGCAGATCCGGACAGTTATATGCGGTGGCGGTTGGTCGAGCGGGCGTTGGCTGGCGAGGGAGTGCGGATCCGTTGGGTGCCGGATGATAACGCGCCGCGCGGGCGATTGAATGAGTGGATGTCGCCGATGACGATGATCGGCGTGATGGCGGTGAAAGTGATGGGGCCAGGCGCGGGGCAATGGTTGGGACCGGTGATGGGGCTGATCATTTTGGCGGCGTTGGGGTGGTGGGGTTGGCGCGCGGGCGGATGGCCGGTGGCGGTGTATTGGTTGGTGGCGTGGCCGGCGTTGACGGCGGTGCGGCAGGTCACGCAGTTTGGGAATACGGATCATCACAGTTTGCATCAGTTGGTGTTTGTGTGTTTGGCCGGTGGGTGTCTCGCGCGGCCACGAGAGAGCGGTGTGTGGGTTGGTCTTGTGACCGCGCTGGGGATGTGGACGGCGGGGTCGGAGATGTTGCCGGCTTGGGCGCTGGTGGCCGGGTTGGCGATCCGGGAAGCTAGGTCCGAAACCGGGTTCTGGCGGGCGTGGTGGGTGAGTGGGTTGATGGGGACAACGGCGGCCTGGTTGTTTGAGTTCTGGCCGCACGTGTTTCACGGTCATTTGGAATTTATTTCGGCGTGGCACGTAGGGTTGTGGTGCGTGACCGGTGGGCTGCTGGAATTTCTGCGGAGTGAACGGCAGCGCAGCCGGCAGGTGATTGCGGTGTTGGCGGCGGTGGCGCTGGCGCTCATTCTTGCCGGGGCGACGCGTGGTTTTGATTGGGGACACTTGCACGTGATGCAGGATGCGTTCATGCGTCGGCAGTTTGAGCGGACGGTGGAATTTGGTTCGCCGTTGAAGGACGGAATCGGGGCGTTGTGGCGTGGGTACGGATTGTTGGTGCCGGCGTGGATGGTGTTGGCGTTGTCGCAGTGGAAGAAGGCGGACGAGCGGGAGCGGTGGCTGATGTTGGTGGCAGGGACGTGCTGTTTATTGATGATGCGCGAAGGACGGTGGGGAAGCTTTTTTGTGGTGGCGCTGGTGATGAACGTGGGATTGTTGTTGCCACGCCGACGACCATGGCTGTGCGCGGGGTTGATCGTGGTGGCGACGTTGCCGGCGTGGTGGCAAGTGGCACAGTCACGGCGTCAGGCTCAGCAGGTTGCGGCCAATCCGGTGCGCGGGCCGTATGGGACGACGTTTGTGATGGAGGCGGTGTCGGGGTGTTTGGGGGGACGACCGGTAGTGTTGGCGACGTGGGATCAGGGCGCGGTGTTGGCCGGGATGGGAAAGGTGCGGGTGATTGGCTCGGGGTATTGGTCGAATGCGGAAGGATTGCGCGCGGCACACGAGATGTTCAGCACGCGGTCGCCGGAACGATTCTGGGAGCTGGTCCGCGAGCGCGAGGTGGAGTATTTCCTCGTGCCGCCGCCGGAACTGTTGGCGGAAGCGATTCAGGATTCAACGGTGATCAGCGGAGGGCGATTGCCTTCCTTGCCGGAGGTCAAACAGACGGTGGCGTGGCAGGTGGCGTCACGTGGAAATTTCCCGGTCGTGGCTTGTGAACCGATGGCGCGGATTGCGCCGCAGGGATCTATTTTGGATTTGCGGAGGAAACCGTGAGAAACGTGGCGGACTTGTCAGCGGTACGTATCCGGTTGCGGGTGACGGGCGCGGACCGGGTGGCGTTTCTGCACGGGCAATGCACGAATGACATCAAACGGTTGCGGCCGGGGGAGCATTGCTATGCGGCGTTTCTGACGGCGAAGGGAAAGATGCGCGGGGATGCGGACATTGTGTGTTTGGCGGAGATGTTTTTGATGTCCACGTCGCCGGGGATGAAGGAGTCGCTGGAGAAATTCATCATCACGGAGGACGTGGTGATCGAAGACGTGAGCGCGGCGGTCGGGGAGTGGGTGGTGTTTGGTGCGCCGGTGGGGTTTGCGAATCGGCTGGGCGGGTGGACGGTGTTGGGCGAGCGGCCGGTGGGTGAAGAGATTTCATTGGAGCAGTACGAGCGGCGACGGATCGAGGCCGGCGTGCCGCGCTGGGGGGTGGACATGGACGAGAACACGATCCCGGTCGAAGCCGGACTCGCGGCGTGGGCGATCAGTTACGACAAGGGCTGTTACATCGGGCAGGAGACGATCGCGCGGATCAAGACCTACGGACACGTGAATCGTTGTCTGGTGCAGATGCGCGTGGCGGGGAAGTTGGCGCTGGGCTATGTGCGGCGCGAGCTTGCAAAGCCGGGGACAACGGTTACAGTGGGCGGCGTTCAGGCGGAGGTCATCAAAGTATGCGGAAGCTAATCACGTTGGCGGCAACCCTGTTGATCGGAGCGAATGTCATGGCGGCAGAGACAGACCCGGTGGCGGTGATCGAGACGAAGTTCGGCAAGATCGTGATCGCGTTCTACGAGTCGGACGCACCGAAGACAACGGCGAACTTCATCAAGCTGGCGAAAGAGGGGTTCTACAACGGGACGACGTTTCACCGGGTGATACCCGGCTTCATGATCCAAGGGGGCGACCCGAACAGCAAGGACGACGACCGCGGCAACGACGGCTCGGGCGGACCGGGCTACACGGTTGAGGCGGAGATCAAGCGTGACCACAAACGCGGCACCGTGGCCACGGCCCGGCAGGGCGACCAGGTGAATCCCGAGCGTCGCTCCAGTGGCAGCCAGTTTTTCATCAACGTGACCGGAAACGACTTTTTGAACGGCGGCTACACCGTGTTTGGAGAAGTGATTGCCGGCTTGGACGTGGCGGACAAAATCGTCAAGGTGCCGCGCGACGGGCGGGACAATCCACACGACAAGGTGGCGATGACGAAAGTGTCGATCACCACGCGGGCCGAAGCGTTGAAGTAGTGCGGGCCGGTCTGGCCAGTCAAATTTGTACATTCTCAGGGCTGCGCGGTTGGGGGCTATCCGCGTCCTGCGGAATTACTTCCTCAATTCTCACCCGGCATATGCCCTGCTTATCATCTGCGAGAGGATTTCGATTCGATGGCGACCTTTACCTATCGGGCGCGCGATGCGTCCGGCAAGAACGTCAGCGGCCAGATCGACGCGACCGACCAGCAGGCGGCCGCGCTGGCCTTGATGAGCCGCGATCTGATGGTGACGGCGCTGCAGGAGGGGGCGGCCCGCAAGGTCCGGCCCAAGCGCCACCAGGGCCGGGTCAAGTCGCAGGATCTGGTGGTGTTCACCCGGCAATTGGCGACGATGATGGACGCGGGGTTGCCGCTGGTGCAGTCGTTGACGACGCTGGAGGAGCAAGCGGACAGCAAGGCATTCAAGCCGATTGTGAAACAGGTGACCGCGCGGGTGGAGCAGGGTGATCCGTTTTCGCAGGCGTTGCGGGAGCATCCGAAGGTGTTTTCGCGATTGTACGTGAGCATGGTCGAGGCGGGGGAGACGGGCGGGTTGCTGGCGGAGATTTTGGACCGCGTGGCGACGTATTTGGAAGCGACGTCGCGGTTGAAGAAGAAGGTCAAATCGGCCATGTCCTATCCGGTCATCGTCTGCTGCGTGGCCCTCGGCATCGCGCTGTTTCTGATCCTCAAGATCATTCCGATTTTTGCCGACATCTTCAAGGATTTCGGGGCGAAACTGCCGGCGCCGACGCAGGCGTTGATCAGCCTCAGCAACCTGATGCGCGAATACTTTCTCATCTTCATCGGATTGTTCGGATTGCTGATCTTTGGCATCGTGAAATTCAAACAGACCCGGCAGGGTGCGGCGATCTGGGACCGCCTCAAACTGCGGCTGCCGGTATTTGGGAAGCTGATCCACAAGATCGCCATGTCACGGTTCGCCCGCACGTTCTCGGCGCTGGTGCGCAGCGGCGTGCCGATTCTGGAGACGCTGCGAATCGTCGGCCAATCTTCCGGCAACACCATGGTGGAAAAGGCCGTGGTGGAAACGGCGGTGAGCATCGAGCGTGGCGACAATCTGGCGACGGCGTTGGGGCACCACAAAATTTTTCCGCCGATGATGGTGAAGATGGTCGCGGCCGGCGAGCAGACCGGCAAGGTGGACACGATGCTGGAAAAGATTTCTGATTTCTATGACGAAGAGATCGAAGCGACGCTGTCGGGCCTGACGTCGCTGATCGAGCCGCTGTTGATCGTGTTTCTGGGAGTGGTGGTCGGCAGCATCGTGGTGTGCATGTTTCTGCCGATTTTCAAACTCAACGAGGTCGTGCAATTTTAGCGAGGAGGACAAACAGACCATGGCAAAGATAATCGTAGCTGATGATGATGTGGCAATGGTGTCCGTGCTCTCGGAAGTGCTCAAGGAAAACCACCACCAGGTGTTACCGGCCGGCACGGCGGAGCGCGCGCTGGAATTGGTGAAGGAACACTCGCCGGACTTGCTGCTCTCCGACATCGAGATGCCGGAAGGTGTGGCCAGCGGGTTGGAGTTGCTCAAGCAGGTGCGCGAGTTCAATCCCTCGATCCCCGTGGTCATGATTACCGGCCAGGCCACCAAGGAGCGGGCCGTGCAGTCGTTGCGCGGTGGCGCCCAGGATTTCATCGAGAAACCGTTTCAGGTGGATGAACTGGTCAAACGCGTCGGCAACGCCTTGTTCCAGCAGAAGGCCGTCCACGCGCTGGAAGAAAATGCCGAACTGAAACGCCAGCTTCAGGACAAATTCCGCTTCGAGAACATCATCGGCAAGAGCGCCGTGATGGAAAGCGTGTACCGGATGATCGAGCGCGTCGCCAACACGGATTCCACCGTGTTGATCCTCGGCGAAAGTGGCACCGGCAAGGAACTGGTGGCCCGCGCGCTCCACTACAACAGCCGCCGCGCGGCGATGCCATTCGTGGCGGTCAACTGCAGCGCCCTGCCGGAGCACCTGCTGGAGTCCGAACTGTTCGGCCACCGCAAAGGCGCATTCACCGGCGCAGCGTTCGACAAGCTGGGATTGTTCCAGCATGCCGACGGCGGCACGATCTTCCTCGACGAAATCGCCTCGATGGCGCCGGGATTGCAGACCAAGCTGCTGCGCTTCCTGCAAGACAAGGAACTCCGGCGGGTGGGTGACACCGATACCATCAAGGTGGACGTCCGCGTCCTGGCGGCGACCAACGAGCCGTTGCTTCAGAAGATCAAAGAGAAAGGTTTCCGCGAAGACCTGTATTATCGGATCAGTGTGATTCCGATTTCGCTGCCGCCGTTGCGCGAGCGCGGTGAAGACCTCGACCTGTTGGTGGCGCATTTCGCCCAATTCATCTCCCAACGACAGGGCCGTCCCACTCCACGTGTCACGGAGGATGTGGTGGAGCTGTTCCGTGTCTATCGCTGGCCCGGTAACGTGCGCGAACTGCAAAACGCCATGGAACGGGCCTGCGCGCTCTGCGACAACAACGTGATCGAACTGCGCGACCTGCCGGAACGGATTCTGGACGTCGTGGCCCATGCGCATGAGTCTCCAGCGGGCACGGCCGCTGAGTCCACCGGCGGATCGCTCTCGCCCCAGGTCGCCAGCGCGGCCCAATGGGCGAAGGGGTTCGGTCAGATGTCGCTGAAGGAGTTCCTGCACCAACAGGAAGTGGCCTACATTTCGCAAGCGATCCAGGCCAATGGCGGCAGCAAAGAGAAAGCTGCCGAAGCCCTTGGCATCAGCATGGCCACCCTCTACCGGAAACTCGCCCCCAACGTCTCACCGCGCTTCCAGGTGGCCGAGCCTGAACCCGCGCCCACGGCGTAGCCGCCGACGAAGTTGCCTGCTGACTGGCGCACGTACGAAACTGGCGGGCGTGGCCCGCTCAGATTCGTCCGGGCGGCGCAAGATTGCGAAGGTGGCGCAAGTTCTTTTCGTCGGTTCCTGAGTATTGGCGGAGTCATCCTGACCCGCGGACCGCTGGCATTGGTGGTGCTTTGTTTTACCTCCGCAGATGAACCAATGGACTCCCAAAGGAGTCCGCATACAGGAAGGAGACAGGAAATGAAGAGAGTACATCGTAGCAAAGCGGCGTTCACCCTGGTTGAAATCATGATTGTGGTTGCCATCATCGGGTTGCTCGCCGCGCTGGCGGTGCCAGGTTTCGTGAAGGCCCGCAAGCAGTCGCAGGGTCGGCGCATTCTGAACGACGCGCGTCAGTTGGACGCGGCCGTTGACCAGTGGGCATTGGAAACCGGCAAGACCAACGGCGCGACGGTCGATTCGACCGCGGCCGCCGACTACCTGAAGGGTGGTTGGAAGTCCACCGATCTGTTGGGCAACGCGTTCACGATCAGCACCGTGGGGACAGCCCAGGTCGCGATCTCGTCAACCAGCAAGGCTGCATTGTCCGGCGTTGGGATTGACTGGGGTCCGTACTAAACGACCCGGTTAATCGCATCGTTCAAAGAGAGATTGCCAAGCAGAGGCGGGGGTATCACCCCCGCCTCTTGCTTTGGTGGATGGCGCATGGGGAATGTGCCGGGGGTCAATCGGTTCGATGGGCTGGCATCAGGACTGCTAAATCTTGATGACAAGGCATTGGAGATCACGGAGTGCCAGGAGGAAACCGAAACATGAATTTGGCGCGGCCAAAATGTCCCGAGACCGGGTTCACGTTGCTTGAGATCATGATCATTGTGGCGATCATAGGCATGCTGGCGGCGTTGGCGATGCCGGCCTTCATCAAGGTGCGCAAACAGTCGCAAGCCAAACGGATCATCAACGACGCGCGGATCATTGACACGGCGGTGGACTCGTGGGCGCTGGACAACGGCAAGACCAATGGCGAGACGGTGGTCGTGACCGAGCTGGCCGAATACACCAAGGCCGGTGCGGTCCGAACGAACGATGTCCTTGGAAATACTTTCACGATCGGCCCGGTCGGCACCAACCAGGTGCAGGTTGCTTCCGCCACCAAGTCCGCCCTGTCGGGCGTCAGCGTGGACTGGGGCTCGTATTAAGGGGAATTATGTTTTTTTTCCGCAAGCGATTTCAGAAGCGTGAGGCAGCGCTGGGGCTGGATCTGGGATCGAGCCAGATCAAAGCGGTGGTCGTCCGCCGCAACGGCACAGGCCTGGAACTGGCGGAGTATGCCGTGCGACCGTTGCCGGCCAATGGCGGCAAACCGTACCGCGATGTGCAGTTCGCGGTCGAGATTCAGCAATTGATGAATGGTCTGAAGATTACGGAGCGCCGGGCGTATGTCGCCATCAGTTGCGGCTCGGCGATGGTCTGCCAGACCGAGTTTCCCAAAATGCCGCTGCAGGAGATCAAGAGCGTGCTGCGACTCAATGGCGCCAAGTATCTCCGGCGGGACTTCTCGAACTACTGTCTCGACGCCGTCGAGTTGCCGGGAACGGTGAGCGACGACAAAGCGGCTCCCAAGGTCAATGTGTTGGTCGGTGGCGCCAGCAAGGAGGAAGTGGCCGGCTACCGGGAGGCGCTGGTCGCCGCCAAGATTCGGCCGGAAGCGATGGAGTTGGCGGCCATCGCAGTCGTCAATGCCTTTGGGTTGACCAAGCCGGACCTGGCCAACGAAACCGTGTTGCTGGTGGACATTGGCGCGCGCTCGACGACGATCAACTTTCTGCCGAGCGGTCAGCCGCTGATTACGCGGATCATGCCGTTCGGCGGGGAAGAGATCAGCGAATACATCGCCCAGGTCCTCATGGTCGAAGCCAAAGAGGCGGAGGAACAAAAGCTGAAGATGGCGGAGCCGGTGCAGGAGTTGGTGCGGACGGCCATCTCGCCGCTGGCCCGGGAAGTCCGGTCATCCATCGACTTTTTTGAACGGCAACATGATTGTCATGTCACCCACATGTTCGCCTGCGGCGGCTCGGCGTGTTCACCGAAGTTGTTGGAATTGCTCGGTGAAGGCGTGGGGATGCGCGTCGAGTGCTGGAATCCCGTGGCGACTCTCGGCACGGATCATTTCAACGGAGAACAGCCCGCGCTGCTGGCAGCGGGGCCGAGTCTGGCGGCAGCCGTCGGTGCGGCGGCGGCGCACGTGTAGGAGCGATGAGGAAATCGTGACGGCAATCACTCTCAATCTTCTGGCCGAAGAGCAACTCGCCGAGCAGCAACGGGCGCGCGACCCCTTCAAGGTCGCCATCGCCATCGGCGTTTCGTTGGTGACGTTGGTCGTGGCCGGTGGCGGGGTCATGTCGGTGTTGGCGTTACAAAAACGGGGTGAAGTGGCCGCGTTGCAGTCCCGACTGGAAGACGTGGCGTCGCCGGAGTTGGGGGAGCAGGAGGCGGAGTTGGCGGCCCTGAAGAAATCCGCCGATCAAATTGTGACCGTGAACCAAAAGCGCTACCTGTACGCGGCGCAACTGGCGTTGCTGAAGGATTTGATTCCGGAGAATGTTCAGTTGACCGAGATGGAGTTTTCCGTGGCCGTTCAGACCATCCAGATCGAGCAGCCCGCGAAATCAGAGTCAGCCGTCAAGCGGCCGCCGCTTTTGAAGGTCGTGCAGCGGCTGACGCTGCGTCTGGATGGCCGGGCCGTCAGCGCCCGGCCCGAATTGGACGTCGATGTCCTCCTCAGGACCTTGCGCGAGCATGAGGTGTTGAGCGCCGACATCGAACAGATCCAATTGCGATCCATTGCGCGCGCGGCGACTGGACCGGAGGCAAACTCCGCGAACCTGCCGGCGGCGTTCTTCGTGATCGAGTGCCAGTTCAAGGAGCACCAATGAACCTGACCGGTAATCTCCCAAAGGAAAAGCTGCAGAAACTTGTAATGGTCGGCATCGGCACGGTGGCGCTGATCGCCGTCGCGCTGCAGCTCCATCTCGGACGCAAATGGCGGAGCTACTCCGAATCCAAGCGCGAGATCACCCGGCTCAGTGGGGAAATTACTGATGCCGAACGCCGTCAGCAGGAGTTGCAGGCCAGTGTCGGTGTGCGCGAGCAACTCGGGGAGTTCGTCGATGCCCAACAGGCCAAAATGGTGGGGGGCGATGCGCTTGCGTGGGTGGTCCGTGAGCTGAGCACGTTGGCGGACAAACATCCCGTTCGCGTCTTGAGTCTGCGGCCCGATGGCGGGTCTGGCCAAGCCGGCGAGGCGAAAGCGACCACCTACAAGGCCCGTCTCGAAGTGGCCGGCGAGTATGATCAGCTTGGCAACTTTATCCGTGATCTGGAGAACGAGTTTCCGACGGCTGAAATCCGATCATTGGAGATTGCCGGCAACACCAGCGGACCGGGTAAACATCAGGCAAACCTCGACCTGTTGCTCATGGTTCGGCCAGAACCCCTGAACCGCAAAAGCACGGAGAAGAAGTCCTCATGAAACAGCACGCGCGATTGTATGTACCCACTGACCGGATCTGGTCGATCCAACCCGCGGTCGCGGAAGCGACAAACGTTGAGCAAGGCGTGAGAGCAAGGAGAGACGCGCGGGCAGATGTCGACCGCAGTGGTTGGCCGACCACGACCCAACTCGTGGGGATTCTGGCCTTTTGCCAATCCGTGTTGTTCTTGCTGCTGTGGCTCTTTGTCTGCGCCAGCGCCGGCGCGGCGTCCGCTCCCACGGACTGGGAGCAGCCCCAGCTCAAGGTGTCCACGTACCAACCCAATCGAGCGCACGACCCCTTTTTGCCGGCCGGCGCGACAGTGAGTGGCGCCGGAAAAACGTCACTGGGCAGTTCCACCGCGCTGCGTCTTCAGGGGATTGTCTATGACGCCAAACGTCCGTCAGCGATGGTGAATAACGAGATTCTATATGTGAACAAACCGGCCACTGTGTCCACGTCCGAAGGCGCGGTTGAAGTCACCGCCGTGGAGATTGGCCGGGAGCGTGTGGTCTTGGAAGTGGGGGGGAAACGGTTTGAGCTGCGGCTCGGCTTGCCCGGCGAGGCGGCGGTGGCGCAACCCTGACAATTTTTCCCGTGGCCTGAATGTTGCTCAATTATATCCAGCTTATGAAGACCCGACACCCATCCGGCGGGCGGACGATGCGAACCGGGCTTGTGTTGTTGTTCGCATGTGGTTTGTTCGTTTTTCGGACGATGGTCCCGGTCAAGGCCGAAGAGCCAGCCCCGGTTGAGGCCACGACACCGGCGGCCGCCGAACCGGCTGCGAGCGACGCCCAGCCGAGCATCGATTACGTCGAGACCGACATCCAGGCGGCGTTGCGCCAACTGGCGGCGCGGGCGGGGAGTAACCTCATCATGGGTGATGAAGTTGTCGGAAAGGTCACGGTGCACCTGGAAGGCGTCGAGTACGAGGATGCGATGCGGCTGATTGCGGAATCTAAGGGCTACGCCTACGTCAAAGAAAACAATGTCGTCAAAGTGAAGTCGCGTGAATCACTCGAGACCGAGCCGCTGGAGTTGCGTGTCCAGACCTTGAACTACGCCAAAGCGGCTGACATCAAAGGTGTGATTGATGCCGCGCTCACCGCGCGCGGCAAAACCCAAGTGGATGCCCGCAGCAACACGATTATCATCACGGATACACCTGCCAATCTGACCAAGCTCATGCCCTTGATCGACATCTTGGATATGCAAACTCCACAGGTTCTCATCGAAGCCAAGTTCGTTGAAACGACGAAGAACCCGAAAAAGGATCTGGGTGTGAACTGGAGCAGCACGCTCCTTGATCACGAAGTCAGCGCGACCGCCAACCAGACCGATCCCGTGACCGGCGAACTCGTTCCCGGATTTTCCCAGATCAAGAACCTGGCGGGCGGCCCGTGGACGCCGGCGACCATGATCCTGAATGCGGGACAAGTCAGCGTCGTATTTTCCTACTTGATGTCGGACTCCGACAGTGAGTTGCTGGCGAATCCCCGAGTCGTTACCACCGACAATCAGAAGGCGAGGATTTCCATCGCGACGCAGTTTCCCATCCCCAGCTTCACCTTCAGTGAGCAGACCGCCTCCCTTCAAATTTCCGGATTCGAGTATAAGGACATTGGGATCATTCTCAACGTGCTGCCGCGGATCAACAAGAACGACTTTGTGACTCTTGAGGTGACGCCGGAAGCCAGCAGTTCAACCGAGAACACGACGCTCCAGAGCGGTGGTGGATCATCCGTCTTGATCCCGATTATCAACACCCGCACCGCCACCACGACCGTTCTGATCAAAAGCGGTAACACCCTCGCCATCGGTGGCCTGATGCGTCAAGATGTCAGTGACAACTACACCAAGGTGCCCATCATGGGAGACATTCCCGGTCTGGGTGCATTGTTCCGCAGCAAGAGCCTGAGCAAGACCAAACGCGATCTATTGATCTTCCTGACGCCCACGATCGTGCAGCCGGACGCGCAAACTGGTTACGAACAGTATTACAACGGCTTGCCGAAAGAGGAAGTGTACACCAACGACAAATGGAAGCCCCAGGACAACGCCAAGCCCAAGCCGCACCCCTTGAACCAGAACCCCGGCACGCCTGACGAAGCGGACGGCCCGGCCACGAAGAATTTCAGCCCGAGCAACTGATTCCAAGAATGTCCGAACGGCTCCTGATGGGTGAGGGCAGGGAGCCTTTGGCCGGGGACACCGGCAACGGTGTCGCTCGGCCGTTTTCTCAATCCTGACCGGCACTTTGGGAAGCGCAGCGGCACAACCGCTGCTAATGTTACGGGGATGGTAATCGAATTACCCGCCATGCGCACCGGATCCGACAAGACCGCAGGGTTTACCCTGCTGGAAGCGATGCTGGCCACGATCATCTTGGCCCTGTCATTGTCAACCGTCCTCGCGGTGTCGGCGCATTCGATGCGGCACATGAATGACGTTCGCCTCCGCGCGCGCTCGCAAGAAGTGCTGCAACGCAAAATGGAGGATCTCCGGCTGCTGACCTGGAGCCAGGTCCAATCCCTGACGAACACGTTCACCGATCCCACCGACACCCAGGGCCGATTTGTTGGCACCATCACGACCAACAGCTACGACAGCTACAATGGCACGACCACCGTCATGCGGGTCACGTTGACTGTGACCTGGACCAACCGGGTGAGCCGGGTGGTGACCAACGCCATGACCACACTCATCAGCAACAGCGGTCTGAACAACTACGTCATGTGAGCGGCCCGATGAACGTCAACCTCTCCCACGCCCGGCGGCGCGGTGTTCGATCTACGGCGGCCTTCACAATGGCCGAAATGCTGATGGCCACCGCCATTGGTGCCGTTGTCATGGCCGGAATCATGACCACCTACGTCTTCTCGGTAAAAAGTTTCGCGGCCGCATCCAACTATGGCGAGATCCAGCGCGACGCCCGTAGCGCCGTGGATCTTTTCACGAGAGACATGCGCGGGGTCTCCAGCATTTCATCGTACAGCGCCACCAACATCACCGTCGCCATCCCCACCGTCTTCAGCAGCAGCGGCGGCATCACGTCCAACAAGACCGTCAGCTACTGGCTCAGCCAGAAAGCGCTGTACCGGTACGAACTCAATAACGGCAGCGCGACGACGACGATGGTGGCGACCAATGTCGATCAGATGACCCTGACCCTTTACGACAGTTCCGGTAACACCACCACGTCCACCAACAGCGCCAAGGGCATCCTCATCGACCTGGATTTTGCGGCCCGGGTGATCGGCAAGACCCAGTCGTTGGACTATGTCTCGGCCCGCGTGGAAATGCGCAACAAGTCATGAACCGGCCATCCCGCCAGTCACTCGAACAAGGTTCGGCGATCACCGCGGCGGCGGTCAGTGCCGCGATCCTGACCATTCTCGCCGCGGGTTTGTTGTCGTACATGGCCACCGAGGGTCGACTCACCAGCCGGTCGCACGCTTGGAAACACGCACTCCATCTCGCAGAAGCTGCGGCGGAGATCGGGGTCGCTGAGTTCACCTACCAATACACGCAGGGTGGGAGCGGGTTCACCACGGGCCGGAGTTGGACGGATCAGGGCGGCGGCAGTTACACCAAGACGGTCAGCAACTTCACGAGCAATGCCGGAGCGACCATTGGCCACCTCACCATCAACGCCACCGGCATCGGCACCAGCACCCCGCAGATCACCGGCATCGGCACGGCGACCGCCAGCGTCGGCACCCAGAACGTCTCCCGGGCCGTGCGAATTGGCTTCGCCGCCAACAGCTTGTTCCCGATGGGCATCATCTCGAAGAACACCATCACCATGAGCGGCAACGCGTCGGTTGACAGCTACGATTCCTCCGACTCGACCAAATCCACCAGCGGCCTCTACGACTCCAGTAAGAAACAGGCCAACGGCAACATCGGCACCACCAGCACCAGCGCCAACTCCATCACCCTGAGCGGTAACGCCGATGTGTACGGGACGGCGTCGACCGGCACGGGCGGCACGATGTCCATGTCCGGCAACGCGCAGGTCGGCCCGACCTTCGTCGGCGGTGATCGGGCGGACACGTCCACCGAAGCCGAAACCAGTGGCTGGCTCACTGACAGCGGCCCGACGGCACCGCCCGACGTGAGTCTGCCGTCGGGATTGAGCAGTGCCTCGTCGCTTGGCAACATCAACGATGATGTGACGATTTCGGGGGGCGATTGGCAGGCGAGCCAAATCAACCTGTCCGGCAATGACACGATCACCATCAGCGGTACCGTTCGGATCTATGTGACCGGTTCCAGCAGTATTTCGGGCAATGCCGAGATTCAGATCAACGCCGGCGGCAGCCTGGAAGTGTACGCCGCCGGCAGCGTGAGTATCGCGGGGAATGGCGTGAACAACGATGCCACCACTCCGGACAAGAACATGTGGTATGGACTGTCGTCCTGCACGTCGTGGAGCATGAGCGGCAACGCCGATTGGGTCGGTACCGTGTACGCCCCGCAGGCGACCCTGACCTGTAGCGGCAATGGCGACGCCAGCGGCGCGTTTGTCGCCAGCACGATCACCATCAGTGGCAACGGCGAATACCATTACGACGAAGCTCTTCAGGACTTCACCGGGAGCAGCAGCTACTCGGTCGCCTCCTGGCAGGAGTTGCGCTACTCCGGCGGCACCTGGGTGCCCTAGCCGGTCGGGCGCGCGTCGCGGAACTGCCGCGGCCCGGCTTTCACCGCTGCAACTCCAATCACTTCCGCGCGCGTTATCCTGCCGGTAACCCCTTGGCGTATGGACTGCTGCTTAAGCCAGGGCAGGGCAGTGCGAGGCTGAGGGACAATGACGCGAAAGGGAATGAGCCGGGCGGGCGGATTCACTCTGATGGAGGCCATGGTGGCCACCATGATCCTGGGCTTGGTGTTGGTCTCGGTGTTGGCGATCACCTCGCAGTCCTATCGCTACCTTTCCGATATTCGCCTCACCGCCCGCTCCTCCCAGGTGCTCCAACAGAAAATGGAGGACATCCGCCTGCTCAGTTGGAGCCAGGTACAGTCGTTGCCCGCCACGTTCACCGATCCCAATGACACGGAAGAGATCTTCACCGGCGGGATTGCGATGTCGCCCTACGACTCCTACAACGGCGCCACCACCGTCGCCAAGGTGACACTCACGGTCACGTGGGCGAATCAGAGCGGACAGGTCCGTACCAACAAGCTCAGCTCACTGGTCTCCAGTGGTGGACTGAACAAGTACATCTTCTGACATGAAGGCTCCCCATCAACACCGCGCAAATGGATTTACCCTGGTCGAAACGATGGTCGCCTGTGCCATCGGCACGGTGGTTCTGGGCGGCATCTGCTCGACCTACATCATCGCCACCCGCGGGTTTATGGCCATTTCCAACTACCGTGAGCTACACACTGATGGTCGCCTGGCCATTGACGTCCTTGGGCGCGACCTGCGGGCGGTGAGTCAGGTCACCTCCTGCAATCCGTCCAACATTGTCGTCATCATCCCAACCGCCTTCAGCAGCTCCGGCAACGTGATTTCTAACAAGACCCTGACCTATTCCCTGCTGGGCGGAGCGCTGTTCCGCGCGGATTCTGAAACCGCCAAGACCTCCCGGCTGGTCACCAATCTCTACAACCAGAACCTCTTCACGCTGTATGACAAACTCGGGTCCAACACCACCGTCACCAGCGTTGCCAAGGGCATCCAAATCGAACTCAAATTCCGCAAGAACATTGTCAGCCAGATCCAGTCGGAGGATTTTCTGTCCGCGCGCCTGGATATGCGCAACGTTCCCTGAGGTGCATCATGAACAACCGATTCCATCACTCGCCGCATGGCTCCGCGATCACCGCCGCCGCCGTCAGCGCCGGCATCCTCTCCATCGTGGTGGCCGGATTCCTCACGTTCCTCACCGACGAGGCCAATCTCAATTTCCGGTCCCACCGCTGGACGCAGGCGCTGCACCTGGCGGAGGCCGGCATCGAGGTCGCCTTCGCCGAGTTCAACTACCAGTACTTTCAAGGCGATAGCGGATTCCAGTCCGACCGCGGCTGGAGCAGCAGCAGCGGGGTGTACACCAAGACCCTGACCAACCTCACCGACACCGTGGGTGAAGCGGTCGGTCAGGCATCCATCACGGTCAGCGGGGTCGGCGGAAGCACCCCGCAGATCACCGTGGTCGGCACCTGCGCCAATGCGCCGGGTGGCCCCAGTGTCTCACGCGCCGTCCGGGTCACCCTGTCCTCCAGCAGCCTGTTCCCGGTGGCCCTGATGTCCAAGAACCAGATCGATCTCAACGGCAACAGCATCTATACCGACAGCTACGACGCTTCCGACCCGAACAAGTCCACGGGCGGGCTCTACGACTCCACCAAGAAACAGTCCAACGGCGACATCGCTTCCAACGACGTTTTGATTAACACGGTCAACATCGGCAACGCCGACGTGTACGGCAGTGTCTATACCGGTCCCGGCGGCACGGTCGACATGGGGTCAAACGGCAGCATCGGTCCGACCTTCGTGACCGGTGACCGCGCCGACACCGTCGCCGAAGGCGAGGCCAACGGCTGGGTGCGCCACGACTTCAACGTGGACGTGCCCGATGTCACCCTGCCGGCAGGGGCGACCTCCTGGCCGGCCCCCGCGGCTGGCAGTAGCATCAGTGACACTGCGACCATCACGGCCGGTGACTATCAGCTCAGCAGCATCAGTCTCGCCGGGACCAAATCCCTCACCATTCAGGGGCCGGGAACGGTGCGGCTCTATATCACGGGCGATACCAGCGTCTCCGGCAACGGCACGATCAATATCACGACCGACGCCAAAGTGGAAATCTACGCGGCCGGCTCGATGTCGATCGCCGGCAACGGCGTCGTCAACAACAGCGGCCTGGCTGAAAACAGCCAGTTCTACGGTCTGCCCACGTCCACCTCCTGGAGCATCGGTGGCAATGGCCAGTGGGTCGGCACCGTGTACGCCCCGCAGGCGGATTTCACGATGAACGGCGGCGGTTCCGCCGGCGACATGAGCGGCGCCGTCGTCGCCCAGAGCATCACCCTCAACGGCCACGTGCGCTTCCACTACGACGAATACCTCCGCACCAACCCCCAGTTCAGCGGCAGTTATCTCGTCGTCTCCTGGCAGGAACTCAACAACGTCGGCGGCTCATGGGTCGCCAGCCCGTTCTGACCTAGTGGACCTCTAACCGCCGTTGAATGCCGAACTTCTCCACGCGCTTGCGTAACGTGGCGCGGGTGATGCCCAGCAGCTTCGCCGCTTGCACCTGATTGCCCGCCGTCTCTTGTAACGCGCGGGCAATCAACTCGCGTTCCACGGCGGGGATGACCTTGAAGTGGGCGTCCCGCCGCGCCAGCGCATAGAGGATTTGCACGGCGTGCTCCACGGTTCCCGCGGCCTCGGCCGCCGCCACCGGCTTCAGTTCGCGCACGTCGGGGGGCAGGTCGTCGGCCCGGATGGTGTCGCCCCGCGCCACCACGGCGGCGCGCTCGATGGCGTTTTCCAATTCGCGGACGTTGCCGGACCAGTGATGCTTCTCCAGAATCGCCAACGCCTCCGGGGCGATGCGTTGGACGGGCGAGCGTCTCAGGAAATAGTCCACCAGCACCGGGATGTCGTCCCGGCGCTCGCGCAGCGCCGGCAGGTGGATGCGCACCACGTTCAGCCGGTAGTACAAGTCTTCCCGGAACTTCTTCTCGGCGACGAGCCGTTCGGGATCGCGATTCGTCGCGGTCAGCACGCGCACGTCCACGTGCAGCGTTTGATTGCCCCCCACGCGCTGGCACTCGCCGTTTTGTAGCACCCGCAGCACTTTGGCCTGGGTGGCCAGGGGCATGTCGCCGATCTCATCGAGAAAGATCGTCCCCTGGTCGCATTGCTCGAACTTGCCAATGCGTCGTTCGACCGCGCCGGTAAACGCGCCTTTCTCGTGGCCGAACAACTCGCTCTCCAACAATTGCTCGGGGATCGCCGCGCAGTTGATGGCCAGGAACGATTGACCGGCCCGCCGGCTGTGATGATAGATCGCGCGCGCGACCAGTTCCTTGCCGGTGCCACTCTCGCCGGTGATCAGCACGGTCGCGTCCGACTGCGCCACCTGGCCGATGAGTTTGAACACCTGCTGCATCGGTTCGCTCTTGCCGACGATGCCCTCGGCGTAATCCTCCTGCGTCAGCAGCGGTTGATAGCTGACCACCCGGCGCATGTCGTGGGCGGCCTTGAGCGCGGCCTGGATGAGCGCTTTGAGTTTCGGCACGTCGAATGGCTTCAGCACGTAATCGTAGGCGCCGAGCTTCATCGCCTCGATCGCCGTGGCGGTCGTTCCATAAGCCGTCATCATGATCACCAACAGCTTCGGATCGAGTTCGCGCAGCTTGCGCAGCGTGTCCAGCCCGCTGACGCCACCCAGGCGGATGTCCATCACGACGAGATCGGGTCGCTCCCGCGCAATGGCCGGCACGACCTCCTCGCCGCGGGCGGCTTCCAACACGCGCAAGCTGTCACCCTCCAGGTTGCGCCGGAACGCGCGGCGAATGTCCGCCTCGTCATCCACGACCAGAATCTTGTCCATGACCGGGCGCATCTTAGACGGTGAGGCGAAGTCGCGCAAGCTGCGTAGCGCAGCCGTCCCCGGCTGCGGGTTCACGCACCGTCTCGGTGCAGTGGGTCTGGCGGCGGGACGCCGGCCGAACTCGCAGCCGAGGACGGCCGCGCTACGGGCCGCGCTTGCAGATGTTAGGTAGCGATGTTAGGGATAGCCGGCATGCGATGGTCCATCAACGTCGGACGGATCAGTGGGATCGCGTTGCGGTTGCACGTGACGTTTCTGCTGATGTTGCTGGTGATCGCGTATCAGGGGTATGCAATGGCCGGGGGACGGGGCGCGTTCTGGTCGCTGGCGCTGATCTGCGCGGTGTTCACCTGCATCGTGCTGCACGAACTGGGGCACAGCCTCGTCGCGCAGAAACTCGGCGTCGAAGTGCGCAGCATCACGTTGTTGCCGATCGGCGGCGTGGCCGCGCTGCGGACGATTCCCGAGAACCCGTGGCACGAGATCGCGATCACGGTGGCGGGGCCGATGGTCAACGTCATCATCGCCGCCGTGCTCATCCCGATCGCGGGTCTGCCCCGGCACCTGTTCATCGTTGAGTGGCCGGCCAATCTTCTCGGCTTGCTGAACACGCTGGTCGGCGTGAATCTCTGGCTGTTTTTGTTCAACTGCATCCCCGCGTTCCCGATGGACGGCGGCCGGCTGTTGCGGGCGTCGCTCGCGCTGGTGATACCACACCGGCGGGCCACGTGGATCGCCGCCACGGTGGGGCAGGGACTGGCGATCCTGTTCTTCGTGCTGGGACTGAAATACTCGGTTATGATGATCGTTCTGGCCGCGTTCATTTTCATCGCGGCGGAGGGTGAGGAGCGGATGGTGCGGACCCGCGGGATGCTGCACGACATCGAGGTCGAAGATGTCATGATGCGCGAGTTCGCCACGCTCGCGCCGGTCGATACGGTCGGCCGCGGGCTGGAGCAGGTGTATCAAACCGGGCAGGATGACTTTCCGGTCGTGGTGGACGGCCGGCTGCTGGGAATGGTCAACCGCCAGACAATGCTGGAGGCCGTCAACCGCGGCGGTGCGGCACGGATGGTCTCCGAGGTCATGGATGCGAGCGTGCCGGTGGTGTCGCCCCGCCAAAAGGTTTCGCGGGTGTACGACGCGATGTTGGGCGATGGATTTGGCAGTCTGCCGGTCCTGGAGGAGGGAACGCTGGTCGGTCTGCTCAGTCCGGACAACATCAGCCGCTATCTGCTGGTCCAGAGCAGCATCAAACCGGGCCGCCGAGTTCCGTCACCCGTTGCCGGGCAAACGCCACCGCGTCCTCCCGTGATCGCAACCGCTCCTCCAACTGCAGCTCCTCCACCTCGCGCAGAATCCGCCCCACCACCGGGCCGGGCTTGAGTCCCAGCGCCAGCAGATCGCGCCCGGTCAGCAACGGCGCGGGTTTGATGACGTCGGCCGGCAACTCGGCGGTTTTGGTTTTCAAGAACTCGTAGTTGTCCGTGCTGCCGTGGCTGGCCACGCAGTCGATCCGGTGCAGTTCCAATTCCTCGCCGAACGTGTCGCGGGCCAGGATCCGTTTCAGCTTGGCCGTCCGCATCTCCTGCACGTGCCGGAACCGCATGTGCTCGGCGACGCAGGTCACGATCCTGTCGATGGCCTCGTTGGGAAACCGCAGCCGCCGCAGAATCTGCGCCGCCATCTCCGCGCCCACCCGGTCATGCTCGTGAAACCGGATGCGGTCGGGCGCGCGCATGAACGTCGGCGGCTTGCCCACGTCGTGCAAGAGGACGGCAAACGCGAGCACGACGCTCGGGTCGGGCGGCAATTCGTCCAACATCAGCTTCACGTGCGTGAACACGTCGCCTTCGGGATGAAACTCCGGCGGTTGCTCCACGCCTTTCATTGCCGCGCCTTCCGGCAGGACCTCTTTCAGCAAGCCGCTCTCGTCCAGCAACGCCAACCCGCGTCCGGGATTGGCCCGCGTGAAAATCTTGATCAGTTCATCCCGGACCCGCTCGGCGCTGACCACGTGGATTTCGGCGGCCATCTCGCGGATCGCCGCGAACGTCGCGGGATCGATCTCGAAATTCAGACTCGTGGCAAACCGCACCGCCCGCAACATCCGCAGTTTGTCCTCGCCGAACCGCAGTCGCGGCTCGCCGATGGTCCGGACGATCCTCCCGTCGATGTCCTGCCGGCCACCCACGTGATCGATCACCGCGTCGGCCAGCGGATCGTAGAACAACCCGTTGATGGTGAAATCCCGGCGTTGGGCGTCCTCTTCGGGCGTGCCGTAGCGCACGGCGGTTGGCCGGCGGCCGTCCACGTACGCCTCGTCACAGCGGAACGTCGCCACCTCAAACTGATGTTCGCCCTCCAGCACCAACACCACGCCAAACTGCGCCCCGACCGGAATGGTCCTGGGGAAAATCCGCCGCACCTCCTCCGGCGTCGCGCTGGTGGCGATGTCGATGTCGTGCGGCGCGACCCCCCGCACCATGTCGCGGACACACCCGCCGGCAAAGTAGGCCGTGAACCCCGCCTCCCGCAATCGTCGCACCAGGCTGGCTGCCGTCTCCTTCATCGTGACCCCACACTAGCGGAAGGCCGGAGACCCTGCCAGATTGTTGTTGCAATTCGACCGCTTTTTCCTATGATTTCGCCCGCTCGCAGATAGAAGATCGATCAGTGAACATTGGTAGATTGTCAGTCGGCCTCGTTTGCTCGGTGACAGTCCGAAACCCGATGAGCGGGAACAGTCACTGAGAGCTCCTACCGCAGCAGAAAGAAAACACACTACATCGTATGGGTACCAAGCTGTTCGTCGGAAATCTGTCGTTTAATACCACGGAAGGTGATCTCCTCGACCTGTTCAAGCAGGCGGGCAACGTCACCAGTTGCGAACTGATCATGGACAAGTTCACCAGCAAGTCGCGCGGCTTTGCCTTCGTCCAAATGGGCACGGATGACGAAGCCAAGAACGCCATCACGCAGTTCAATGGCAAAGAGCTCGATGGCCGCGCCCTCACCGTCAACGAAGCGCGTCCGCGCGAAGACCGCCCCCGCGGCGGTGGCGGCGGCGGTTTCGGCGGCGGTGGTGGTGGCGGCGGCGGCGGCGGACGTGGCGATTTCCGTCGCGGCGGCGGCGGCCGGCGCTAGTCCGATCACGACAGTTTCTGTCGTTCACCCAAGAGAGCGTCCCTACACCGGGACGCTCTTTTTTTTGTCCTCGCTCTTTTCGGTGGGTAATCGGGTGTTGGCGGTGGCGGTCATTGACACCCCACTTCAGTGGGGTGAAGTTCGACCTCCGCCCAGACCGAACCGTTTCAACGGTTTGGTCTGATCGCCCGCCAATCCAGAGAAGTGGCGCGGGGGATGCAGATCCGCTCATCAAACCGTTGAAACGGTTTGGCAGCTTGCGCTTGGCGCGATCACCCCACTGAAGTGGGGTGTTACGGAAAGATTGCCTCATGTCCACCCACCGAAAACAGCGAAGAACCCTTTCTTTTGACCTGTCGGCCGGGGTTTGGTATGCAGACAACCGATGCCGATCCTGTTCATCCTCGTGCCGGTCTTCATCGTCGCGCTGGTGGTGTACGGCTGGTACGCCAAGGAGCAACGCCGCAAGGAACTCACCGCTTGGGCCGCGGCCAACGGACTCCGCTTCCTTCCCGAGGCCGATGCCGGCCTGGAGGCGCGGTTTCCCGAATTCAAGTGCCTCCAGCAAGGCGCGGATCGCTACGCCTTCAACCGCCTGGAAGGGGACTGGCAGGGCCGGAGTTTTCTCGGATTCGATTACCATTACGAAACACACTCCACCGATTCGAAAGGCCGGCGGCGGACGCATCATCATTATTTCTCGGCGGTCATCCTCGACAGCCCCGTCCCGCTGCAACCGCTGGCGATCCGACCCGAACACATCTTCGACAAGGTCACGGAGTTCTTCGGGTTCGACGATATTGATTTCGAATCCGCGGCGTTCAGTAAACGGTTTTACGTCAAAGCCCCGAACCGCCGCTGGGCGTACGACGTGATTCACCAACGCACGATGGAATTTCTCCTGGCCCAACCGGAGTTCAGTCTGCAATTCGACCGCCACCACGTCATCGCCCATCGCGGCCGCACGTTCGCGGCGCTTGATTTTGCGGCGGCGGCCAGCGTCATTTGCGGCGTGCTGGAGCGGTTGCCGGACTACGTCCTCCAGCAACAAGGAGCCTGATTGCCATGCCCGTTTTGATCCTGATGCTCATCGTGGTTGCTCTGCCGGTCGTCTGGTTGATCGGCACCTACAACGGGCTTGTCCGCCTGCGCAACCACTGCCGGGAATCCTGGGCGGGGATCGACACCGAGTTGAAACGCCGCTACGACCTCATCCCGAACCTCGTCGCCACCGTCAAAGGCTACGCCACCCACGAACAGGACACGCTCGCCCGCGTCACCGACGCGCGCACTCGCGCTGTCGCCTCGACCGGCTCGCCCGCGTCGCAGGCGCGCGATGAGAATGTGCTGGTCGGCTCGTTGCGTCAGCTCTTTGCGGTCTCCGAGCGGTATCCCGACCTGAAAGCCAGCGAGAGCTTCCTGAAACTCCAAACCGAGTTGGCCAACACCGAAGACCGTCTCCAAGCCGCCCGCCGCTTCTACAACGCCAACGTCCGCGACCTCAACACCCGCATCGAAGTCTTCCCCTCCAACCTCATCGCCAGCCTCTTCGGCTTCACCCGCGCCGAGTACTTCGAGATCGAAGACAGCGGCGTCCGCCAACCGCCACCTGTCAGCACGTAAGGTGTTTGGGCACGAGCCGGCACCGAACTGCGGAGAAGTGTGGAGGGCCGAGCTCCCGCGAGGCTTGCCCGCCGCGTTGGGCCGTGCGCCGGTCAGAAGGCCATGCTGGCTACTCTCCGAACTATCTCACGATCACGCGGCGTGAGTTGTATCGGCGAGATTTCAGAGGAACGCTGGAAACGGTGCTTTCGGGACGGGGACATTTTCCCACTTTACCATCATTCCCGAAATGAAGGACAACCGCCCGACCGGCAGAGACCTATCTCATTCCGTAGTGAATCTGTCCGCGATTCCCAACTCTTTAAGCGCTGCGTTGAGTTGATCGAGCGTGTGAATGTCTTTCAGTTTTGCCCGGACGTGAACCTTTATCTCCAGTTGTTCAGCTTGGCTTAGACGCGTCAGGACTTTCAGGCTGAACAGATTCCACTGGTCGCGAGGAATGATGCCTTTCCATTCAACGAATGCCGCAGCGTCAGGTGGCACAGGAGGAGTAGGCTTTGTCGCTTTGTCGTCTGGCCTCTCTGGCTGTGTCGTCGGCTTCGGAGTCTCGGTAGTCAAACTGAATGGTTGAGCAAGAGCTTCCTTGGCCTGTTTCGCTTTCGCCGCAGTGAGGGCACAGGTTTCGTAATCGAACGTGACTTCAGCAGGGGAGATGTCTTCACGAAACCAGACACGGTCGAACCTCTCCGTGTTCTTACCGGAGGCGACCCCCAAGCTTCCTTCTTTGACTGCGCGGACGAGCATCTGCCGCAAAGCGTCGTCCGTCTTCTCCAAACGAGTGAACTGCCCCTGAAAAAATGCCGCCTTCAAACCTCCCAGCGGCCACGCGCCAGCTTCCTTCAGCGCCGGCGGCCAGTTACGTTGGATGTAAGACGCCCCGATCTCGCGGCTCAACAAACTGTCATGTCGCAAGCGGGCCAGTATTGCCGATGTCAATGTCCGCGCCTCGCTCGGATGAAGCTGTCCCAGCGCGAGATGTTTCAATCCGTTCGCGGCTGCATCCCACAATAGCAAGTGACTGTAGCTACTCCACACGCGCTCCTCGATTTGCGCCTTCGACTGGTTCAACTCTCGCGTGATACGCCGTTGATCCTCTACCTCAATTTCTTCGACACCGCCACGGTTCACGTAGTCCGCAACTGCCTGCCACGCCAACCAATCTTCGCACGCCGTCCGCAACCCGCCCGATGATTCTGCCGCGATCCATAACACCGCTCCCGGATACTGACGTGGCGACAATCCGCAGTGCTTCGTCCATTCCGTCAACCGTTGGTTCAAACCTGCTTCCTGTCCCTCCTCCCACAATTCGTCCGGCGAAAGCACGGACAACGTGAGCGCAGCCCGGTCAGGCACAGCGGTCGCGTCCTTCGGGAATAGGCATAAATCAATCTCCGTCCCCTGCTTGAAGACCGCTTGCACAAGGTCGCGCATCCGCCGCTTCACCTCGTCTGGATCCAGCGCGGCCTTTCGGTCGGCGTGGACTTTACGCAACGTCGGTGAATGCCCAAACCGCCATCCGTCTCGCCCCACGGGTCGGAGGTAGTAGCACTTGCTTTCGAGAGCCTGCACCGAAGTGTGAACCAACGTCGTTTCGGTGTCGGGGTCGCCAACAGCGAAGTAGAGTTCAGGCAAGTGCGCCGCCTTGTCCGCCTGCCCGCCGCAAGACTCGAAGAAAAGTGACGTAGCTACTCGCTGATGAATGGCTGTCTTTCCAGCGCCGTCCGCCAACTCTTCGTCCAACGCCTCGGCGTGCGAGCGGGGTTGTCCTGCCGACGATGCGATGTCCGCGTGAATCGCCCCTTGTAATCGCCCTTCGCCCATCTGCCTCAGCACCGCCGAAAGAAAGTCTCGGTCTCGCAACGGCGCAGAGCCAAGAGTTAGGAGCGGTTCGCGTCGGGCGTGTCCGTAACCTTCACGATACGCGCAGGAAATCCACATCCCTAGCATCGCCAGCGTCGTCCTCGTCTGTTGGAATTGCGGTAGCGCCTGCCATTTCCTTTGGAACACCGTCAGCGTTGCCGGATGGAACGGATAACACGCCTCGAACTGGGCGCGGATTTCTGCTTCCGGCAACTGACCCCATTCCGACGGCAACCGATCCCGTCGTTCAAATACCCACTGCGCGTATTGCCGCGCCACAGCTTTCCTCATACTGTCGCGCCCGGCGTCTTCGAACAGCCGTCGCCGGACAATCTCGCTGACTTCGGAAGCGTCTGACGCCACGAGGTCTTTGCCGACGCGCCCGACCACCTTCGTCAACTTGTCCTGCCACTCGCGCAAATCTTCCGTCATCTCCGTGGGTGATGCCGGCAAACTAAAAATGCCGACTGCGTTCTTCGCCGATGTTAGCGCGACTGTCAGATTTTGGACGAACGAATGGAATTGGGTCGCCTGCTGCGGGTATCGTCCGAGGTAGTTGAGCGTCTCATCGAAAAGAAGCAGCACCGGCTCGTTCACCAGACTCAGCAATTCCCCAATCGCCTTCGTTCCGGGGGCGCGTTTCTTGGCTTCGTCACCCAGCGCCTCGACTCCTTTCTTGCCCGCCAACTGATACGCAATATCCAGCCACGGTGTCTCAAACGACTTTGCATCCCACGAGTTGCCGACGAAAACGGCGATCTTGGCGTTAGGAATCTCTTTCACACCCGCCGCCATCATCATTTCGGGCACACCTGAGAACTTCTTCCCGGCAGCGCCGTTGGAGCACAGGTGATACAGGGCCGTGAGCGTATGCGTCTTGCCGCCGCCGAACTGAGTGATTAGCGACAAAACTGGCGCAGTGTTCGTCGTCACGCCATTCAAGCGACGGAGCACGATGCCGCAATACTCGATGAGCGCTTTCGAGAAATAGTTTCGCGCAAAAAACTTGTCCGCTTTCTTGTAATCATCGGGCGCTTTACCCGATACGACCTGTTCCAAGTGGACGGCGAACTCGCTTGGGTCGAGCGAACGACCTTCGCGCAGCTCCTTGCGGGGGCTGACGACTTTATACCAAGCTTCCATTGATGGATTGAATACAGGAAATCCCTCAAAAGGCCAGATTTAAGAACCGAGAGCCTCAGCACGTAGCGATTTCAAATTTGACGATCAGGTGTAGATTCTGCTAGGTATAGATGACAGCGAGACTGTGAAACCCATCAAGTTCAATTTCAACGAAAAGAAAGCTGCTCAAGTCGCTGCGTTGTTGATTCTTCGCAACGGAGGAGAGATGAACTACCTCGCGCTGATGAAGCTCCTCTACCTCGTTGACCGTGAGGCGCTCCTCCGCTTCGGAAGACCCATCACGGGCGACAAAGTTGTCGCGATGAAGCACGGCCCAGTTCTGAGCCGAGTTTACGATCTCGTCTCGCACAAGAAGCAGGAAGCGCCGACGAGTGTTTGGCACAAATTCATCCCGCGGCCCGATGCTTTTGTTTACACGGTGAAGTGCAGCGGACTTCCTCACACTTCAGAACTTTCACCAGCAGAAGTCGCTTTGATCGACGAGATTTACGCCAAGTTTCGAGGGTGGAGCGAATGGGATTTGGTCGCGCACACTCACGAGCTTCCCGAATGGCATGACCCGAAACACACCCCTGTTCCAATTCCGTTCGAGAACATTTTGAAAGCCGCCAAAGTCCCGATTGCTGAGTTCCGAGCAATCGTGGAGAACGCTGAGGCCGATGCTTACATGGACGCGGCACTTGCAAAAGTGCGGTAGAGATGTTCGCCATCGGGGACACTTTTCTTGCTGGTGAGCAACTTCACGGAAAGCATCACCTCTGGATAGTCATCAATGATCCTTCCAAACATTGGAACACCGCGCTCTTTGTCAACATTACCAGTCTCACAAACATCTCCGAGAAAAGTTGCGTCTTGCGAGCGGGCGAACACCCGTTCATCACACGCAACAGTTGCATCCGCTATGCGTCCGCAAAGTGCGCATTGGTGAGCGAACTGGACAGTTTAGAGAACGCGGGAATGATTGTCCGACATCAACCCGCCTCTGCCGAACTCGTTGAGAAGATCAGGGGCGCGGCACTGGCTTCTTCCTTCTTCCCTCCAAAAATTTCTGGAACTGCTTTCCGACCCCGACCCGAATGCGCCAACACAACAACCGCTGATTTGAGGGTTCATTTCACTCCCCGCATCGCGGCTTGCACGCCTTCCAACATTCGGCGCTCGTCGCTGCCTTCGGGGTAAAGGGCGTTCAGCGAGAGCGCGAGACGCTCGAAGCGTTTGTTCTTCTGCATCTCGTCCTCCAACACTTGCCGCAGCAGTGTGCTCCGTCCCAAACTGAACAGCAACATCGAACGATGGATCCGGTCGAGCGTCGTCAACGCATTCGGGTCTTTCTGATCGCCGTTTTTCACCGGCTGTTTCGATGAAGATTTCGGTGCGTCGGATTTCGTCGCTTGCTTGGTGAACAACTCCCCTTGCCGGATGTCCTGAATGTTGAACTCCGCGTCCTTGCGTTTCGCCCGCTCGCCAAGCAACTGCTCCATCCGCTCTTTTACCGGCAACAACTGCACAATGCCCTTTTCGATCTCGATGATCCGCCCCTGCAAATCGGGATAATGAATCCCCATCGGGCGCGTCAGGCGAATGAAAGTATCGAACGGCAGGGTCAGACCCGTGGAGCGTGAAGCGTTGCCAGCGTCGGAGCGTTCCTCCTCGTCTTCCTCCTCTTTCCCCATTCGTGTTGATTCGTGTCCATTCGTGGTTGTCTTTCCGCCGTTTCCGTTCGCCTTCGTCGTCTGCAACGTCCAGAGAAACAACGCCGTCAACCGCGCATCCTCCTCGTAGCCCTCCGTCTGAGCGTCGCCCAACACCTGCCGCAACGCCTCCTTCGAGAGCGTCTCGAACACATAGGCGAGAAACCCGCGCTCCTGCGGCTCGCTCGCTTCGGGGTCGCCGCCCAACGGCACTTCCCGGTCGGCTTGCGTCAACACCTTCTCATACCGGCTATAGGATTCCAACGCAGGCCCGAGACACGAGAAAATCGCATCTGCGCCGCGCACCCCGTGCTTCGTCAACGTCGGCAACCACTCCCGAATCCGTTTCTCCATTGCCGCCTTCACTTCGCTCCAATCGCCTACGCCTGCATTCGCGTCGCGGGGACGACAGACGAGGTGAACGCTACCGGCAAGCGCAGCGGAATCTGTCGCTCGCAGCCGAGCAGCCATCTCGGTTGTAATTGGCCACGACGCTGTGATTGTCCAACCCGCCCGCAACATTCCGGTAAGCAACGCCTCCCAGCCCTCAGTCGTCTTGTGGGCGAACACCACGCACGCCACGCCGTCGTCACGCAGCACGCGCCGCCCTTCGGCAAACGCCCGCCCCATTTCGCGCTCGAAGAAGTTTCGATCTTTGACGCCGCCCGGCACTTGCCGGGTCTCGTCTTGAACGATCTCGCCACTTTTCGGCGTCAGCGGGTTACCGGTATCGTTGGGGTCTCGCAACAGCGGATGCCCCGGCAATGTTCGTTTCAGCCAGACGAAAAAGAAATCGGAAAGGTCGGAGTAGGGAACGGCGTCGTAATACGGCGGGTCAGTGAACCAGACGCTGGAATCATCATTCGCCAACGGCGATTTACAGGCACTTGCAAGTTGCACCTGCCCAGACCGAATTGACTGGGGCATAGCATCGGTAATGCGAGCCATATTCGCAATTGTTACCGAAATGTCTCCAGCTTGCTCGCCTATTGGACTTGCTTCCGCGAAATCCCACATCATTGAAAGCGCCTGTCGCGTGAACACGTGTATGACCTGCGACATGGAGGGCTTCCAGCTACATAGCGAGTTACTAATATCGGCAATTCGGCTCACTGCTAACGAGAGCAGTGCGGTTGTCGCAGAGCCGTTGGTAAGACCGACGATGACTTTCGTCAAGGTCGCAAGTGATAGCTGTTGACGTGCAGTAAAAAGATCGCCCCAAGTCATCATCCCGTAGTTCTGAACTCCGAACGCTCGACCCGCTCCGCGTCCGCCGCCTTTGGGAGTTGGCTCATTGGGCACAGCCCCTTTGGGCAACTTGGCAACGGCTTTCTGCGCGGCGAAGACAGCGGCGTAGTCTGCGTGCGTCGGTAACCGGTAGAACCGGCTTGGCGTATCCTCGCGCTGTGTTACAACCGCCAGCAGCATCGCGCCGCCGGTGCGATTGCCTCTGGCGTCGAACTGCACGTCCGCCCCGCCGTGTTGCACTGCCAGTTGCGAGCGCGTCCGCGCTGCCGGTAGCACGACATGACAGCATGGGCAAGTCGCGTCCGCCCGATTCACCGTCCCATCCGGTATCTCTTTATCGGATTTCGGCGCGAAGATTTCAAACTGCAAAACCGGCGTGCCCTTCTTTGGACGTTCCACGGTGCACCGTAGCGCCCGTCTGCGTCCCGCTTTGTTGCAGAGCCAGAAACTCCGCATCAACGGAATCTCCGCACCACAGCCGACCGCTTCGCACCGCACCGTCCGCGCCCAGAGATACGCAATCGGTTTCGCGCCATCGGGGTCGGGCGGGTAATACTGCGCCAACTCTTTCTCCGCCGCTTGCTTGACCTGTTTGCCGACATGCCGCAGCGCATCGCCGATCCCATGAACGACAATCTCCTTGCCCTTGTCGTCTTTGAGTTTGAACTCGGCGTTGCCGTATCGCGGAATGTCTTCCAGCAGCGTTTTCAGGATGAGACACGCGACGGGATTGAGGTCGCTGGCAAACGCTTCGCAGCCCAGTCGCAACGCCTCCAATGGGATCGAGCCGCCGCCAGAAAACGGGTCAACGACGACGGGCGTTTCGTCAGGATGCGCCGCCTTCACCAGTCCGCGCCCGATTTCCAGATACAGCGCGTTGGCGGCATGATCCCAGTTGGCAAACTCGGCGATGAATTTCAGCAGAAGCTCGCGGAGGTCAGGGTCGGAGAATTGAACCACGGATTTCACGGATTTCACGGATGTTTTTTTCTTGTCTGTCTTATCCGTGTCATCAGTGTCATCCGTGGTTAGATTTTTCAGGTTGCCGTACCGCTTTGCCAGAAGTTCCCGCGCCTTCTTCTTGAAATCGGTAGGACAATGCGGGTCGCAAGGATCGGGCAACAGCAACCCCAACAACACCGCCCGACAAGCCGCCAGCGGTCGCCGCGCCCACCACAGATGCAGTGTGGACGGATGCCCATGCCGGATGGATTTCTCCCGCGCCGAATGCGCCGACACCGCCGCAATGGGAAAATCCACTTCGATCAGCCGCTTGCATTCCTTGGGGATCATCGGGAGTGGAGTTTAACCACGAATGGACACGAATGCACACGAATCGAAGAAAAGAAACATTCGCGTGAATCAGCGTTCATGCGCGGTTGATTCAGCGGGATTGTTCGAGCAGGCGGAAGAATTCCTCACGCGAAATGCCGGCGGTCTTCAGGTTGTTGCGGATGATGAAGACCGGGACTTCCCGGTAAGTCGGGATCACCACCGGACGGGCAACGCCGGCTTTGACATACGAGCGATGACTGCCTTCCTGTCGGGCGAAGCGGAATCCAACGGCGAGAAACACGCGCTCCAACGTCTTCCACTCGACTGGAGCGAACTTGGGCATTGGCGCAGGTCAGACGCCGACGACCGCCTGATGTCGTTCCAGAGCAATCCAGGCCGGGCTGCGCCATTGTGCGGCGTCGTGTTCGTAACCGGCATCTTCGAGGACTTCGTCCAACGTGCCGTGGTCGGCCGCCGTGCGGAGAAACAGGCGGACGGCTTCGTCGAGCGCGCGACGAGCTTGTTCGGGCGAGTCGCCGGAGCTGGCCACGTCCAGCGGCATAGCGTGGGCAATGAACTGGCCGCCTTCCTTCCAGATTTGAACGTGGTACTCGATTTCCATAGCCGCACTCTAACGCAAAGCCGTCGGGAAGCCAATCTGTTCTTGGACGATCATGCTGAACCTCGGTAGCCGGTCTGATCCTCCCGCAGCTTCATTGGCTCGGTCAGCGCGTCCACGTCCAGCCGGTAGTGCTCGACTTTCTTGACCTCGTGCCAGTCGAAGCGGGCGGGGTCTTTGATTGGTTCTTCGAGTTTCGGCTTCGTGTCGCAATGCGTGACGACGTAGAGCCAGAACAGGTCGCGGCGGTCCTCGGCGACGCGCTTCTCGTTGGGCGAAAGGAAAATTGTCCCTGTCGCCGCGCCGATGCCTTTGACTTCAATGAGCCGCAGTTCGCCGGTAAGTTTGTGGATGCTGCGAAGGTCAAAGCCCAAGTGGTCGGCTTGCACGTCCTCAATTTTGCACCCGCGTGCTTCCTCGTAAGCGATGACGGTATCCACGGCACGTTTCTCGGTGACCGGGTCAGTCTTGAGATTGGCGTGAGTCGGCGCGTTGCGGTCAGGGTGCGGCAACACGAGGGCCAGCCCGATGCGCTCAACGCCCTGAAGCGAGAGCGAACGACGGCGGGCAAGCTCGGCAAGGCGTTGGTCCCGACGGCGCTGGAGGTCCTGCAATTTCTGCGCTTCCATTTCCGCCAAGCCGATGGCGGTGGTTTCACCGCGATCCTGAGCAACGATGTGTCTGGCTAACACTTCATCGCGCTTTTGGATGAGTTCGTTGAAGCAGGTCTCCACGCTGCGTTGGATGAGCGAAAGTTCGTGCTCGCGCTCGTCGGCAATTTCCGTGAGAAACGGCTGCAACCCTTTCTCGAACAGAAAGGTTTGCGAATGAGTGTCGTCGGTCGGGAACGTCGGCATAATCTTGGGATGTTTCTCGGGGATGATGAGGTCGAGCAGGTAGCTCGTGTCCAGAAGCCGTCGTGTCCCGTCCTCGTTAGTTTCTACAACGAATAATCGTTTGTGAAGCACGTCGCCCATTCCATCCACGACCGAAGCGATGAAAAGTTCCAGCATCGCCGCTTGGTCGCGCTCCACTTCGTAGAAAATCGCCCCCTGCCGAAGCTGAGGTTGCGCGTGCTCCCAAACAAATCGGCGGACCGCTTCAAAGAGCGGATGCCCGGGCGTCACCCATTCCAGGCGCGCATCGGCTTCGGATACTTTACGGTCGAAGCAGACGCGTTCGTAGTGACGCGCCAGAGGGAGCAGCCTCCAATCGTCCGTATTCGTGACGGCGTGCAGCGTGTGCGGGATTTTGCCGACGCTGAAGGTGCGTTCGGCTTCTTTGAGTGGCCGGAGTGACAGGTCGGCAATCTGTGCGCCCTGCTCGAAAAAACGAGCGACGGTTTCGGGGACGATGCGCCGTTCCTGCGCCAATGCGCGGCGCTCAACGAGCATGGGCAGATTGAGATTTTTCTTGGCGAGACCTTCCAGCGCCGATTTGCAGATTTTTCGGAAGTCTTCTTCATTCACTTCCACTTCGATCTTGGCTTCGATATCGTTGCTGCTGAGTTTACCGGCGTAAAAGTCGCGGAGCAGTCGCTCAATTTGATTCGAGGGCAACACTTCGCCGACGACGTTGAAGACCGCGTCGTCGTCCAGCGCGTCGCGGATGGCTTGGAGTTTTTCGAGCAGCTTCTGAAGCACCCGGCCTTCGACGGTGTTCTGCGCGAAGTAATTGAAGATGAGGCAGTCTTTGGTCTGACCGTAGCGATGGATACGCCCCATCCGCTGCTCAAGCCGATTAGGATTCCACGGGATGTCGTAGTTGAACAGGACATGGCAGCACTGGAGATTGATGCCTTCGCCGGCAGCTTCGGTCGCGACGAGCACCTGAGTTTTCAAGTCCCAGAAATTTCGTTCGGCGTTGAGGCGCGTGCCTTCTTCGTCGCGGCTACCTGGCTTCATGCTGCCGTGTATCTGTCCAACCGTCAGTCCCCACTCTCGTAATTTCCCGACCAAGTAATCGAGCGTGTCCTTGTATTCCGTGAACAGGAGCAGGCGTTGATTGTGGTCGGTGAAGATGCCTTGGTCGGTCATCTCCTTTTTGAGGTAGCGGAGTTTTTCTTCGTGACCGCCCTCTATGACGCGCTGTGCGGCGATGATGAGTTGAGCAATTTCCTTTAACTCCGCTTCGAGGTCGGGCTTACTACGGGCGAGAGTTGCCCGTTCAAGTTCGCGCTCCTTCATTTCCCGCTCGGCATCGTCCATTTCCTCCCAGTCTTCTTCACTGGGGACATCAGGGACCGGCAACTCGCCGAGTTGGTTCGCCGTTTCCAGAAGGTCTTTGAGTTTTTTCTGGCGTCGAAGGAGCGATTCCTTGAGTGAGTAAGTCGAACTCGCCATGCGGCGTTGATACATCGCCATCATAAAGCCGACGGCTCTGGCGCGGCGGTCGTCACCTGCTTCTGCGGCGCGAGCAGATTGGCGCTGAACGTAGTGAGTGACTTCACGATAGAGGTCGATCTCTTCACCCTGTAAGCTGAAGGCGACCGTTTGCGGGATGCGTTTCGTGAAAAGTTTAGCGGCCTTCCAAGTTCCATCGGACTGCGGCTTTGGAAAGTCCACCATCACTTCTTTCGTGCGACGCAAATAACAGGCGGCTTCGCCTTGCTCCATCGCATCGTGGAGGGACTTCACGTCCGCGTAGGCTTCTTGGTCGAGCAGTTGCAAGAAGAGACAGAAATTGCCGGGATCGCCTTTGTGCGGCGTTGCGGTCAGCAACAGCAAGTGTGCTGTCTTCTCACGGAGCAACTCACCGAGACGATACCGTTCGCTCTTGTGCTCGGCGTCCCGCGCCGACATTCGGTGGGCCTCGTCCACGATGACCAAATCCCAGTCGTCAGCTTGCCGCACACTTGGAAGAATTTCGTCGCGCTTGGCTAAGTCCATCGAGGTGATGATTTGGTCGTGGTCATTCCACATGTTCACGCCGTATTGGACGCGAAGATCAGCCCCACGCAGGATGCGGAATGTTTCCTGAAAACGATCTTTGAGTTCGCGCTGCCATTGGAAGGCGAGATTTGCGGGACAGATGATGAGGATTCTCTCGACGAGGCCCCGCAGCTTTAGCTCCTTGAACAACAGCCCCGCCATGATTGTTTTCCCCGCACCAGCATCGTCGGCAAGAAGGAAACGGCAGCGCGCAGATTTCAGCAGATGATTGTAAACCGCGTCGAGTTGGTGCGGCAGCGGATCGACACGGGAGATGGAAAGTCCGAAGTAAGGATCGTATTCTTGGGCGAGTGAGATGCGGAGCGCTTCGAGTCCAAGCTTGAACAGTTTTGGTTTTCCTTGAAAGAGCGACGCCTGAGTCTCGATCTGGATCGCCTCCAAGTCCGCCTTCCTCAGCGTCACACCGCCGCGAAAGGTGCTCGTCCGCGTGCCGACGAGATTCACAATCACAAAACCGTCTCCCGAACTTGGCTTTCCAATAACGCGCATCGGTTCGCTGAATTGCGATCCTGTCAATACAACGCCGTCAATAATCGCATTTGGTAGCAGGCTCATCGGGAGAAACGATGTTATCTGCCGTCCATGTTCATTGCAAACTCCGAAAATGGTCTCTCGGTGAAACCTGCCCATTAACTACATATCATGCCGCTGCCCGCCGCTTCCGTTACCATGCCTTCCAATGAGCAGCCATGGAACTCATCGTGGAACAGGAAGAAGTGTGGACGGCCAGCTTGCAGGATCGGCCGGGGGCGTTGGCGGAGAAGCTGGCGGGTTTGGCCGACGCGGGCGCGGACCTCGAATTCATCATCGCGCGTCGGGCGCACGAAAAGCCGGGCACGGGCGTGGTGTTCGTGACCCCGGTTCGCGGCGACAAGGAAATCCGAGCAGCAACCCAGGCCGGTTTCTCGGTCACCACCAGCCTGCATTCGCTGCGGGTCGAGGGACAGAACCAGTCGGGCCTCGCCGCGCGGCTAACCCAGCGACTCGGCGCGGCGGGACTCAACTTGCGCGGATTCTCGGCGGCGGTCGTCGGCACGGGGTTCGTCATTCATCTCGCCTTCGAGTCGGAGAAGGACGTGATGCGTGCCAGGGCGATCCTGCAGCGGGCGGGTTGACCTACGGGGTTCTGGTTGGGGCAGAGCGTGGGAGCGCCCTTCCGGTCGCGATTCGCCAGTTCACCTACCCGGTCGCGCCCGGAAGGGCGCTCCCACAATCCGAACTACCGAGTTGTCAGCCGCGTCCACACCGGCATTGACTAACCGCGAGGGGCGGGCGAAACTGGGGTGGCGTTTCGGAAAAGTCGCTTCATCATGGCACAGCGAGCATTGACCGTGTTGTCGGGCCTGGCCAAGGGCAAGGTGTTCCCACTCTCGGCGGACCGGGTCACCGTTGGCCGCGACGACGCCAGCACCATCGTCTTCGACGACAACGATATCTCCCGCGAACACGCCGTGCTGACGTTGGCGGGCGACAACTACAGCCTCAAAGACCTTCAATCCCGCAACGGGACGCGGGTCAACGGGCAGCGCATCCAGGAGAAACTCCTTGTCCCGGGCGATCGCATTCAGTTTGGTCTTGTCGAAGCGCGGTACGAAGCGACCCAGCCGGCCGTGCCGAAGCCCGCCCCCGCCGTTCAGGTCACCGTGCCGCAAGTGCGTGTCGCGCCTCCCTCGCCGCCCGCTGCGCCGCCACCTCCGCGCCCGGCTCCGCCGGCTTCGCCGCCGCCGGCGCCGAAACCGGTTGTTCCTTCCGCGGAAGAACAACGACTGCGTGCGGAGTTGTCCGCCAGGGTAACGCGCGTGGAAGAGTTGACCACGCAAAACCAGCAACTGGCCGGGCAGGTGGCCACTTTGCGGCAGCAATTGGAGCAGGCCCAGAAACCTCCCACACAACTTGCCGAGGCGCGCCAAGCCGCGCAGCAGGTCGAAGAGTTGACCAATCAGCTTCGCGCCGCCAAGGAGCAGGCCGCCGCGCAGTTGGCCAGCGTTCGACAGGAGGCCGACAAGGTCCTGGCCAGGTCTGGCGAGCAAACGGCTCGGCTCGAGGAGCTGGGCCGGCAGAATCAGCAGTTGACCGCCCAGTTGGCGACTGCCCAACAATCGCTCGCGACGCAGCAGAAGGTGGCGGAAGATTCGGCCGCCGAGCTTCAGAAGATGCGTGGAGAGCTGTCTGCCCAACTCGACGCGGTGCGCCGCGAGTTGACGACGGCGCAGGAACAAACGGCGGCCCAGGTCGCCGTCGCCCGTCAGGAAGCGGACCGGGAACTGGCCGCGCTGCGGACGGAACTCGCCGAGACCCGCGTGCAGGCCGGTCGCGTGGCCGATGTCTCCCGGCAGCGGGACGAGTTGAGCGCGCAGTTGACGGAGCAACGACAACTCACCGAGCGGGAGGCGGCCCGCGTGCAGGAGTTGACCCTCGCGCAAGCGGCGGCGCAGGCGCAATTGACCGGCACGCGCACCGATTGGGAAGAAGCCCGGCGCCGGCTGGCGCAGAGCGAGCAGCTTGAACAGCAGAACCGGATTCTGGCGACGCAACTGGCGGCGTTGCGGATGGAACTGGGGGAGGTCCGCAAGCAATTGGCGGATCGAGCCGCGAATCCCCCCGCGCCGGCGCCGGCCAAAGAACCGCCGTTGGTGGTGAAACCGGTGCGGCTCGCCCAGCCGTTGACACGGTTGCGGGAAACACTGGCCGCTCGCCCGCCCGTGGAGAGCGAACCATTGCCCGCGCCACCAAAGCCGGGTCTGACGCCGGCGGGGGCGAAGGTGCTCGCCGACGAGCGCGTGGCGGAGTTCGAGCGGGTGCAGTCGGCATTGCGCGAAACGGGGGCGCAATTGGAGAAACTCGGCGGGCAGGATGCCGCGGGCCTCGACCTGACCGAGCAGAAGCAAAATATCGCGACGCGGTTGAAAGCGTTGCAGGCGCGGTTGACCGAGACGGTGAACCAGGAAGTTGACAAGGCGCTGACGGCGTTGCGACGGGTGAGGGAGGATCTGGCCGGGGTGCGCGCGGATTTGAGTCGGCTGGCCAGCGCATCCACGAGCGCGGGAACGGCGCCGACCGCGGAGGCCCGGCCCCAACGCGGCGGGCTGAAGCGGTGGATCGCAGTGGCGGGCGGTGTCGCCGTGGTGCTCGTGGCGGCGAGTGTGATGGCCTGGCGCGGCACGCGGACGCCGCCGCTGACGACCGTGGCGGCGGTGGAGAGCGACATGTTGCCGGTCATGCCGCCGGAGGCGCTGGCGACGCCCTACAACGATCCGAAAGGACGATTTGTCTGCCAGGTGCCGCGCGGGTGGACGGCGGAGGAACTGCCGGATGAACAACGGTCACGGGTGAAATTCGTGTCCGGCCAGGATGAGATTCGCGTCACGTCGTATGGGTCGGACTGGCCGGCGTTGCGCTTGCGGGACGACAACCGGGAGGCGGAAAACGCGATCACGAGTTTGTTGCGATTGGACAACCAGGAGGGCGCGTACGCGGAAGTGATGTCACGCGAAACCCGTCAGGTGGACCAGGCGCCGGCGTACCAGATGGACATGAAGTTGGCCGTTGGGGAGACTTCGTGGCAGGCGCGGGTCGTGTACTACCGGCAACTGGGTCGGGAGCACATCATCGTGTTGTATATCCGGTCGCTCGACCAGGAGGAGTATTTGAAGCTGGCGCTGGAACGGTTCCTGACGAGTTTTCAGAGTGTGGGCGAGAAGGAACAGGCGGCGCTGGCAGCCCCGGCGCCGTAGCCGGCCGGGTCACTCGACGGTGGCCATTTCTTTGGCGGTGGGCAATTCCCGCCGGTGGGTCAGGTAGAAAAACGCGCCCACCAGACTCCAGAACAAGCTCGCCAGATACCCCAGCAACGACAACGCCACCGCCTCCGACGTGGCGATCCCGACCTCGCCAAACATCACCGCGTACATTCCCTCGCGCACGCCAAACCCCGAAATGCTGATCGGCACGGCGGTCACCGAGTTGATGATCGGCAGATACAGGAAGTAATCCACCACGCCATGCGTCGAGCGCAGGCCCAGTCCCCAGCCGACGAACACAATGGCCAACATCGAGAACGTGTGGACGCCGACGGTCAGCGCGATGGTCTTGCCCAGCACCACCGGATGCGAGGCGTACGTGCGATAGGCGTCCACCATCCGTTTGAGCGTGTCGTAGCGTGGCAGCCGCCGCAACAAGGCGCGCAACCGCGGCAGTTTGTCGGCAAACCCTTTCCAGAAACCCAGCGCCGTGCCCGCCACCGTGCTCACGACCACCGCCAGCGTGATCACCGCCCACAGCCGCAGCTTCGGATCGTCAAACACCCGGTGATAATACAGCCCCATCATCACCAGCGTGATCACAAACAGCGTCAGCAACCCGATCAACCGGTCCACCACCACGGTGGCGACGGCCTCGGCTTTCTTGTGATGCGTTTCATGGGCGACGTACCAGGCCTTGATCACGTCCCCGCCGGTCGAGCCGAGCAGGAACGCGTTGAAAAACATCCCCACGAAAAAAATCGAGCTGACCCGCGGCAGTGTCAGATCGAGACCTTGCACGTGCAGAATCATCCGCCACCGAATGATGCCCAACAAGCACACCGCACCCATGGACGCGATCCCGAGAGCAAACCACACCGGGTCCACCTGCCGAAACACGGCCCACAACGCCTCCGGCCCCTGCGTCCAGACGATGTGCGCCCGCGCCGACCAGCTCAACGTCTCCGGGTTGATCTGATGCTCCTCGAAATACTTCGCCGCTTCCTTCTGGAAAATGGAGTTGAACAGGTACGCGAGGATCCCCACGCTCACCAGCACCCGCGCCAGCGCCAGCAGTTTCTGTTTCATACGGTGGCCGGTTTGCGCAACGTGTCGTGCGCCTGCCGGCAGGCCGCGGCGAGCTGTTCCGCTTTCCATTGCGGATGGATTTCCCACGCCAGCACCATCTCGGAGGTCACAAACGGCGCCAGCCGGTTGAAATCAAACTCGCCGCAACCGGGCGGCTGATGATCGAACGCGGGCGGCCGGAAATCCTGCAAATGCATCCCGGCCGTCTGGCCGCGGAACCGTTCCAGGATCGTCTCGTGCCGCAGCAGACCGAGTTGCTCCTTGATCTGCGCGTGGCCGACATCGTGCCAGTAACTCACCACATCCGTGCCGTAGCGGGCGAGCAGGTCGGCGGTCTCGTCTTCGTTGGGGATTTCCTCGATCCCAAACCGGGTCTCCAAGCCGAGCCGAAGTCCGAGTTCCTTCGCGCGAGGCACGACGTCATCCAGCGACCGGCAGACCTGGTCAAAGTATTTCTGGCGCTTCCGGTCGCGCACGACGAGCGCCTTGTTGCGGAGCCGCTGAAATTTCGGAGTGTCGGCCGCGTTGGCGGCGCAGAGCTGGACGAGGCGCATGGTGAAGTCGCGCATCACGACGAGACCCAGATGGAGCACGACCGCCACCGCGCCGAGGCTGGCGGCGCATTCCAGCGTGCGCAACGTGTGCCGGACCGCCTGCTGGCGTTCGCGTTCCCGGGTGGAACTGGGCAGATAGTAATCGGGGGCCGGCCCGAATACGCCCAGCGGCAGGGGGCAGAAGTTGTGGAGCGAGCTGATCTTCATTTCGCCGTCGGCCACGGCGCGCTGGATGCCGTCCAGCAGCGAGAGCGACGTGCCGTGGCCCAACTCGGCGTACTCGAAGCCGAGTGCGCGGACCTCGGCGAGCAGGGCCTGGCCGTCGGTGTGCCGGTGCGAGTTCCAGCAGGTCGAGAAGGCGAACATAAAATTCAGCAGGCCAACGCGGCCCTGGCGACGGTGGTCAGGACGGCGCGTTGGCCTGAGAGCGGCGGTTACATTCCGAAGAACGAACGGGGACCACGGGCTTTGCGCCGGCGTTTTTCGCTGGGCTTTTCGTAGTGGCGATGGGCACGCGCTTCGCGCAACGTGCCTTCGCGGTCGAGCTTCTTCTTCAACCGCCGCAGCGCCTTTTCCACCGGCTCACCCTTTTTCAATCGGACTTCTGACAAATTAAACTCACACCCCTTTCGGCACGTCGAGCGTGCAAAGTGGGCGGCATCTTACCGGCGCCGGTGAGTCCTGTCAAAGGCTATCCGGCGTGGCGCGGCCGTCCACGGCTGCGGGTGCGCGCACCGTCCCGGTGCGGTCATCGGAACGGCGGGACGCTGCCCCAAGCTCATGTGAACGTGAATGTTGGGCGAGAAAAGCCGGGGTTGTATCTGAGTGAAGGCTCGGCTAGGATATTTCCATGACGAACGATATTCGCCAGCGACTTGCAGCGCAACCGTTCCTGCCGTTTGTTGTTCATACTGCCGACGGACGAGAGTACAAGATACCAACACCTGATCATGCCCACGTTTCGCCTCATGGTGGACGGGTGAGTATCTGGATGGACGACGATACCGAGTATATCCTGCCGGCCTTGCTCATCAGCGGTCTGAAGATTCACGCCAACGGACGAGGCAGAAAATAGTCGGTGGTCGAACCATCCGATGAGCCGAACAGGAGGGAGCGCGAACGGGCCGCAAGCCAAGACGGGCCTCATTTGCGCGCTACCTCCTGTCGGCTATCGTGAACGATAGGTGGTGAGTTGACGTGCGTGTGTTAGCGAAGCGGAAGGTTGCGTTTTGGACCGGTGCTTCTGTCATAGTCTTGCTTGTGTTGCCATTCATTTTGCAGGTGCTTGGCTTCCTGACTTGGTCGGCCCTCAATTGCTGGCTAAGGCCTATCCCTTTGACTCAACCAGACCCTATCTGTAGTATCGCGTTGAATGGAAGACTATCCGCGCACGCTGATGGAGTTGGAGCAACGGTTTTCTACGGACCAAGCCTGCCGGGCCTATCTG